>VYKX01000026.1_pt1 | contig 62887 bp, 64 predicted proteins | sample 5114471 | NCBI WGS metagenome assembly VYKX01 (sample SAMN12291785, study PRJNA351875) | freshwater metagenome | isolation source: freshwater lake | place: USA: Michigan, Gull Lake | collected 2013-08-08
GGTGGGCAGCGGTGATGGGCGAACGCCGCGGCGGGGTGTCTGGCTCGGGACGTCTACGCCCGCAGGATCGGCCGGTTCCGACGACTCGGGTTCTTCATGGGCTTCCAGCCGCCGCGCCCGCTCGAGCCGCCACGCATCTCGTGCATCGCCGCCGTAAACCTGCGCTGCAGTCGTTTCGGTCTCGTTCAGCCGAGAGTCGAGGGCCACCCGGTTGTCGAAGACGAAGCACTCGCCGATCCAGTCGCGCGCCGCATCAGGCATCTGCTCGAAGTAGTTCAGGATGCCGCCGTCGAGTTCGAGCACGGTGACGCCGCGCTGTGCGAGCCAGGCGCTCGTCTTCTCGCATCGGATGCCGCCCGTGCAGTACATCGCGACGCGCTTGCCCTCGGCCTGCCAGCGCGGCAACTGGGCGTCGAGGTAGGCCGGCAGCTCGCGGAAGTGATCGACGCCCGGATCGACAGCGTTTCGAAAGCGGCCGAGCCGCACCTCGAAGCGGTTGCGGTTGTCGATCACGACGACGCCGGGGTCGTCGAGCAGCTCGCGCCACTGCGCCGGCGAGGCGACGGCGCGACGGTGACCGACCGCATCGACGTCGTCCACGCCCAGCGGCACGATCTCCGAGCGGCAGTGCACCCTCATGCGCTGAAAAGGCGGCGTGACCGCCGCGCTGCGCCGGAAGCTCAATCCGGCGAGCCGACCGCCGAGCCGGGGGTCGCTGGTCAGACGGGTGCGAAACGTGTCGAGCGCGCTGGCTGGTCCCGCCACGCTGCCATTGATGCCATCCGGCGCTACCCAGACGCTTCCGGTCAACCCCTGCGTCAACTCGCGAAGTGCGCGCGCCGTGGCGTCGACATCGTCCACCCGGACGAAGCGGTAGAACGCGTCGTGGGCGATTCGATCGTTGGCCATGGCCCGCATTCTCGGCCGCGCGACGGCGCGCCCTCCATCGCAAGGGAGTGGCCGCTGCCCGTGCAGGCACCGACTCACCCCGCCCATCACAATCGGTCGATGGCAGTCCTCTCCCTTTCCAACGCCCACCTAGCCTTCGGCCACGTGGCTCTTCTCGACAACGCGGCGTTCTCGCTCGAGGCGGGCGAGCGCCTTGGCCTGATCGGCCGCAATGGCGCCGGCAAATCGTCGTTGCTCAAGATCCTTGCCGGGCTCGAGAAGCCCGATGACGGGCTGCTGCAACTCACGCAAGGGCTGCGCATCCGCTACGTGCCGCAGGAGCCGATTTTCGACGCGGCCGCGACGGTGTTCGAGGTGGTGAGCCTCGGTGTTGCCGAAGCCGCTGCGGTGCGCCAGCAGTACGAAGAGCATGCCGATGGCGTCGATCTGGATGCGCTGCAAACCCGAATCGAAGCGCTCGATGCATGGAACTGGGAGCAGCGGGTCGACACCACGATCGCGCAACTGCACCTGGACGGCGCGCGCACGGTCGGCGAGCTGTCTGGCGGTATGAAGAAGCGGGTGGCGCTCGCGCAGGCGCTGGTCGCGGTGCCCGACGTGCTGCTGCTCGACGAGCCGACCAACCATCTCGATCTGGACTCGATCGCATGGCTCGAGGAGCTGCTGCGCAGCTTCAAGGGCAGCGTCATGCTGATCACCCACGACCGCGCCTTCCTCGACAACGTCGTCACCCGGATCATCGAACTCGACCGCGGCGTGATCCGCAGCTACCCCGGCAATTTCAGCGCCTACGAGCGCACGAAGGAAGAGCAACTCGCCTCGGAGGCGCTCGCGAGCGCCCGTGCCGACAAGCTGCTGGCGCAGGAGGAAGTCTGGATCCGCAAGGGCGTCGAGGCTCGCCGCACCCGCAGCGTGGCGCGCATCCAGCGCCTGGAGGTGCTGCGTTCGCAGCGCCAGGCAAGACGCGACTCGCTCGGGCAGGTGCGCCTGGAGGTGGACTCCGGTGCGCCCAGCGGCAAGATCGTCGGAGAGATGCGCGACGTGTCGCTCGCCTTCGGCAGCCAGGTCATCGTCCGCGACTTCAGCGCGACCATCCTGCGCGGCGACAAGGTCGGCTTGATCGGCCCCAACGGCGCAGGCAAGACGACGCTGCTCAAGCTGATCCTCGGCGAATTGCAGCCCGACAGCGGATCGGTGCGCCAGGGAACGCGGCTCGAGGTCGCGTACTTCGATCAGATGCGCAGTCAGCTCAACCTGAGCGCGACGCTCGCCGACACCATCAGCCCCGGCAGCGAATGGGTGGAACTGGGCGGTGCCGGCTCGGGCAAGGGCCGCAAGCACATCATGAGTTACCTCAACGATTTCCTGTTCTCGCCCGAGCGCGCCAACTCGCCGGTGAGCACGCTGTCGGGCGGTGAGCGCAATCGCCTGCTGCTGGCGCGCCTGTTCGCGCTGCCGGCCAACGTGCTGGTGCTCGACGAGCCGACCAACGACCTCGACATCGACACGCTCGAACTCCTCGAAGAGCTGCTCCAGGCTTATTCGGGAACGGTGTTCCTGGTGAGCCACGACCGCCGCTTCCTCGACAACGTTGTCACCAGCACGATCGCCTGGGAGGGCGACGAGTCTCCTGGCCGCTGGCGCGAGTACGAAGGCGGCTACGAGGACTGGAAGATGCAGAAGGCCCGCGCACGCGCGCTTCGTGAGCAGGCTGCCAGACCCGCTGCAGGCAACGCCGCGAAAGCGGCGGATTCGGCGACATCACCTGCACAGGCGCTCTCCGGCAATCGCGCAACGGCGCCGACGGCGAAGCCGCGCAAGCTCAGCTTCAAGGAGCAGCGCGAGTTCGATGAGCTGCCGGGGCGGATCGAGGGCCTGGAGGCAGAGCAGGCGCGGCTGGCAACGCTGCTCGCAGACGCGACCGCCTACACCCGCGATCCGAAGGGCGTGGCCGAAGCGCAGACCCGCGTCACCCGCATCGACGATGAATTGCTGCAGGCCATGGAGCGCTGGGAAGCGCTCGGCTCCCGACGCTGAATGCGATTCGGGTACGCGCCTGCTTGCTCAGCGCCCGAGAGCGCCGAAGCAGCTGTCGCGCATCACGTCCGGGAGCGAGCGGCTCACGATCAGCCCCGACTGCAGGTAGAGCGCGTTGAGCAGCCGCTCGGTGCGCTCGCGGCCGAGACCCGGCCATTCGGCGATCTCGCGCACTGCACATGCGTCGCGCCGCAGCCGATAGACCGCGGCGAGAAGGGTGCCCTGCACGCGCAGGCCACTTAGGTCGAGCCCGTGGTTCACTCGGTACACCGCCGGTCCCGCGATCTCGGGGAGCAACTGCCGACGACCACCGTGCAGGGCGAGATGCCAGAGCAGAGTGCCGCGGGGGCGGAACGACTGCCGAGCAAGGGCGCCGGCGCCTGCGTCGAGTCCTGCGCTATCGGGCTGCGGCGGGTTGATCAAGGCGGGCTCGCCGAACGGAATGGTCGCCATGCAGGCGGGCGATGAAACCCGAGGCCTGTGGCTCGGCCTCTTGGGCGTCGCCATCTTTGCCATGACACTGCCCATGACGCGGCTGGCGGTCGGGCCCGAGTCCGATCCTCAGCTCTCGCCATGGTTTCTCGCGGGAGGGCGAGCCGCCGTCGCTGGGCTGCTGAGTGTGCTCTGGCTGGTGGCTCGTGGCGCATCGGTGCCCAGACGGGCTCAGCTGTCCGATTTCGCAGTGTGTGCCGTCGGTACTGTGATCGGCTTCCCGCTTTTCCTAGGGCTTGCGCTTCGTCAGGTTGATGCCACCCATGCCGCGGTTGTCACTGGTGTGCTGCCGCTCGGCACCGCGGTGGCAGCGGCAATCGCCCTCAGGCAGCGGCCCTCAGTGGGCTTCTGGTCTTGCGCTGTGCTCGGGTGCGCACTCGTCTTGTCCTTTGCGGTTTACCAAGGTGCAGGCAGCCTTCAGATCGCAGATGGTCTTTTGTTGTTGGCCGTGGCGAGCGCGTCGACGGGTTACGTCGCCGGTGCGAGGCTGTCTGCCCAGATGCCCGCAGAACAGACCATCTGTTGGGTGCTGGTTCTGAGCCTTCCAGTCACCATGCCGTGGATGGCGATGACCTGGCCTGAGCAATCGGTACGCTGGACCGCCTGGGGCGGTTTCGCCTATTCGGCGGTGTTCTCGATGTGGCTGGGCTTCTTCGCCTGGTATCGGGGACTGGCGCTCGGGGGCACGGTGCGCGTCAGCCAGGTCCAGTTGGTGCAGCCCTTCCTCGCGCTGCTGTTCGCCGTGCCCGTGCTGGGTGAGCGCCTGGACGCGGTCACCGTGATCTTCTCGCTGGTGGTCATCGCAGTCGTCTTTCTCGGCAAGCGCATGTCGGTGCGGGCGCCATCGGCAGCCTGACCCACTGGTCGATGCAGGCATAAACTGCCTGTGAATTCGATTTGTTGCGACGCATGCTGCCCCCCGATATCCATCTGGTGACGCCGAATGGCGCTGCAGAACTCGAAGATGCCCGGCGCATCGTTCGCGAGTACGGCGACAGCCTCAAGATGGATCTGTCGTTTCAGCATTTCGACGAAGAGTTGCGAACCTTGCCTGGAGCGTATGCACCCCCCGGCGGACAACTTCTGCTCGCCTACGTCGATACCGAACTGGCAGGCTGCGGCGCATTGCGTGGTCTGAGCGATGTCGATTACGCCAACGCCTGCGAAATGAAGCGGCTGTACGTGCGGCCTGCCTTCAGGCGGTTCGGCATCGGGCGCCTGCTCGCCCAGGCGCTGCTGGATGAGGCGCGTCGCGCGGGCTATTCGTGCCTTCTGCTGGACACCCTCGACGAGATGGAGGCCGCCCGCGAGCTCTACGCTTCACTGGGTTTCGAGGAAGTTCCTCCTTACTACTTCAACCCGATCGCCGGCGCTCACTATCTGAAAGCCGATCTCGATTGAGTCTGGCCACGCGTACGATCGTGTGTCGTGGGCCGTTGCCGCCTAACGCGCGGCCCGCGACCTGCGGGTGTGCCATGAACCCTTCACGAGCGCCATGAATCAGCCACAGTCTCGCCTGTCCGACCCGAAGGAGGAGGGCACATTCGAGCTGCACGCCGGCGCGTTGCGGCTGGCGGTGTGCGCCGATCTTGGCGGCTGCGTTGCCGGCTTGTGGCATCGGGACACACCCGTCCTGCGATCGACCGAACCTGCGAAGCTGGGGTCTTCGCGACAGTCCGCGTGCTACCCGCTGGTGCCCTACTCGAATCGTCTCGGCTACAAGCGCTTCCGCTGGAAGGGCGCTGACTACACCACCGAAACCAACTTCGACGACAACCCGCATTCCGTGCACGGCGTCGGCTGGCTGCGGCCTTGGGAACTGGTTTCGCACAGCTCTCTCGAGATGGTGCTGTCTTATCGACACGAGCCCGACGCGCATTGGCCGTTCGCCTTCGAAGTCACGCAGTTCTTTGCCTTGACACCCGATGCCTTGAACGTGCGGATGCTGCTCATCAATCGCGCTGATGTCGCGCAGCCGGTGGGGCTCGGCTGGCATCCGTATTTTCCAAAGCGCGAGCGCAGTCGACTCCACATCGAGCTTCGCGATCGGTGGGAGTCGGACGCCACGCAACTGCCGGTAAGGAGGGTCGCACAACCCGGCATCGACGGGGACGTTTCGCACATGGCGTTCGACCATTGCTTCGACGGCTGGAAGGGCGTTGCGCGCATCCGTGACGAAAGGCTCTCGTTGCAGTTGAGTTCCAGTCTGGATCGACTGGTCGTGTACACGCCAGCGGACAAGGCGTACTTCTGCGTTGAGCCGGTGAGTCACGTGAGCAACGCGATCCACATGGACGATCCCGCAGCGCACGGCCTGCGCACGGTCGCCCCAGGCGACATGCTCGAGGCGTCGATGTTGCTGGAAGTAGCGGTTCTCTGAGGCGCGAACTGATGAGTCATGGCAGTGCGGTCTCGATTTCGCCGATCGAGCGGGCGATCGAGGCGCCGAGCCTTCTAGGAGAGTCTCCGTTCTGGCATCCACAAGAGCAAGCCCTCTACTACTGCGATATCCCGGCGCGGCGAGTCCATCGTTTCGACCCGCGCACCGCCGCTTCACGTCATTGGGAGTTCGCGAGCGAAGTAGCGAGTTGCGCGCCCATGCTCGACGGCGATCTGCTCTGCGCGGCGCGCGATGGGCTGTGGCGTTTCAGCCCCGCCACCGGCGCTCGCGCCTTGCTGGCCGCGCCGCCTTACGACACGTCGACCGAGCGCTTCAACGACGGCAAGTGCGACCCGCAAGGACGGTTCTGGGTCGGCACCGTCTACGAGCCGCGTGACCGGCCAAGTGCTGCGCTGTATCGCTACGACGGCAGGGGGCTGGTGCAGCAGGGGGGCGGGATCACCGTTTCAAACGGGCTGGGTTGGAGCCCCGACGGCAAATCGCTCTACTGGAGCGACACCACCGCTCACGAGGTTCGGGCCTTCGACTTTGACGCCTCGTCGGGCACCATCAGCAACAGGCGGGTTTTTGCGGCCTTTGCGCGGAAGGTGCCCGCAGCGCCGCTGAGCTCCTATGGCGGTCGCCCTGACGGGGCAGCCGTCGACGTGGATGGCAACTACTGGGTGGCGATGTACGAGGGTCGACGCGTGTTGTGCGTCGGCGCTGACGGCAACGTCAGGGCGTCTGTCGATCTGCCAGTGCAATGTCCGACGATGTGCTGCTTTGGCGATGCCGATCTGAAGACTCTGTACATCACCACCGCGCGCCACGGTCGTTCTGAAGCAGAGCTCGCTGCGGATCCCTGGGCGGGATGCGTCCTGCGCATGCGCGTGTCCGTGCCCGGCCTTCCCGTCAATCTGTTTGTATGACCGCCGCGCTGGCGGTGCCGCGCCTTGATGTGATCAGAGTTTTGTTGGGGCTAGCGTAGGCCACGGGTTCCTACGTATACTTCCGAGGCTTTGCGTGGCGTGACTGTTGCGCCATCAAGCTCGACACCATGCCCAGTGCCAGCCTCTCTACCATCGAAGTCTCGTCTCCTCACAAGGGTGGCCGCTGGATCGATGATGGCGAGGGCGAAGCGCCCGTTAGGGCCTGGACGGCGCAAGAGGCTCAAGTGTTTCGCGACGGGGCACAAATGTTGTCCCCTTGGCGGGTGGTGGCGGTTCAGGCTTTGATCGGATCGGTGGCCTGCCTGCTGTTCGTTGTGTTGTCAGCGCAGGCCTCCGTCGTCTGGTCTGCGGCATATGGGGCGGCGGCGGTCGTGTTGCCAAATGCGTTGTTGGCTCGCGGCATGTCATCGGCCGCACGGTCCGCAACGGGGCTGGCCGCGCGGTTCCTGGTGTGGGAGATGTTGAAGATTGGCGCAGCGATCGCCCTGATGCTGATTGCTGCCAAGACGGTGCCCGACTTGCACTGGCCTGTGTTTCTGGGCGTGATGGTCGTGTGCATGAAAGTGAACTGGTTCGCGCTGCTGTGGCGCAGTGGCCGCTAAAGCGAGGTTTCGTGAGACGACATGTCAGCTGAAGGTACCGAACACGCTCCCACCGCCGGTGAGTACATCATTCACCACCTCACGCACCTCCAGACGGGCAAGCAGACGTCGGTGGTCGATTTTTCCGTTATCAATCTTGACTCGCTGTTCTTTACGGTGACGCTGGGCGTCCTGGGTTGTTGGTTGTTGTGGCGTGCTGCGAGCCGAGCCACATCGGGCGTGCCGGGCCGCTTCCAGGCTGCCGTCGAAATGTTGGTTGAGATGGTGGACAGCCAGGCAAAGGGCATCGTGCACAACGCGAAGAGTCGGCAGCTTGTTGCGCCGTTGGCGCTGACCGTCTTTGTCTGGATCTTCTTGCTCAATGCCATGGACATGTTGCCGGTCGATCTGTTCCCTTGGATTGGCGAGCATGTCTTCGGTTTGCCGTATTTGCGCGTGGTGCCGACTGCTGACCTGTCGATCACCATGGGCTTGTCGATTGGCGTGTTGTTGGTCTGTCTCTACTACAACGTCAAGATCAAGGGTGCGGGGGGCTGGGTCCACGAGTTGTTCTCCGCTCCCTTTGGCGACAGGTGGTTTCTGTATCCGGTCAATTTCCTCATGCAGTTGATCGAGTTCGTCGCCAAGACCGTCTCGCACGGCATGCGCCTGTTCGGAAACATGTACGCGGGAGAACTCATCTTCATGCTGATTGCCTTGATGGGGGGTGCTTTCGCACTCACCGGAACGGGTATCGCGCTGTTTCTGGGTCACATCCTTGCGGGAACGGTCTGGACCATCTTCCACATCCTCATCATCACTCTCCAGGCCTTCGTCTTCATGATGTTGACGTTGGTCTACATCGGCCAGGCGCACGACGCGCACTGACGCAAGCTGTACGTTTCACCTTTCACCTCATTCATTCACTCACCACTCTGGAGTCATCATGGAAGTCATCAGCTTCGTCGCCCTCGCCGCAGGATTGATCATTGGCCTCGGTGCCGTCGGCGCGTGTATTGGTATCGGCATCATGGGCAGCAAGTATCTGGAGTCGGCTGCGCGTCAACCAGAGCTGATGAACGAGTTGCAAACCAAGATGTTCCTGCTCGCTGGCCTCATTGACGCCGCGTTCATCATCGGTACCGGTATCGCGCTGTGGTTTGCCACGGCTAACCCGTTCCTCGCGCAAATCGCTAATCTCCCGAAGTAAGGCGACGGCGCGACGGCGTGCAAGCGCCGACCCCATCGCCTCGACACCTCAACGTTTCAAAGGCAACAACGTGAGCATCAACGCTACGCTGATCGCGCAATTGATCGTTTTCCTGATCCTCGTCTGGTTCACGATGTCTTTTGTTTGGCCGCCGATCGTCAAGGCCCTTGACGAGCGTGCGCAGAAGATTTCGGCTGGTCTATCGGCGGCCGACAAGGCAAAGTCGGATTTGGCCAGCGCTAACAAGCGTGTTGAGGAGCAGCTTTCGGCCGCTCGCAACGATGCGGCTCAGCGGCTGGCCGACGCCGAGCGACTGGCTCAATCAATGGTCGAGGATGCCAAGGCGCGGGCCCACGAGGAAGGCGCGAAGATCGTCGCCGCCGCCAGAGCCGAGGCCCAGCAGGAATCGGTGAAGGCTCGCGAGGCCCTTCGTGACCAGGTGGCGATGCTCGCCGTGAAGGGCGCCGAGCAGATCCTCAAGCGCGAGATCAATCCGTCTGTCCATGCCTCGTTGTTGGACAGGCTCAAGGTCGAGCTCTGACAAATGGCCGAACTTGCTACGCTTGCGCGGCCCTACGCCGAAGCCCTTTTTGATGTCGCATCGAAGGGTGATTTGGCGTCAGTGACTCAACAGGTCAATGCACTTGCCGCCGTCACTGCCGACCTTCAACTTCGACAGTTCGCCGACAGCCCGAAGGTGGAGAACGCCCAGGTGTTCGAGCTCATCAAGTCGGTCATTCCAATGACGATGTCGGCTTCGGTAGAGAACCTGCTTCGCACCATCATCGACAACGGTCGGCTCACGGTGCTGCCAGAGATCGCACAGCAATTCCATTCGCTTGCGAACGCAGGTGCCGGTGTGAGCGACGCGACCGTGTACAGCGCTTTCCCGATTGACTCGGCTCAACTGCCCGACGTGGTTGCCGCCCTGGAGCGGCGCTTTGGGCGAAAGCTGAACGCTACAGTGGCCATTGAGCCGGAGCTCATTGGTGGCATCCGGGTGGTCGTCGGCGATGAAGTGCTCGACACCTCGGTCAAGGCTCGTCTCGAGCAGATGAAGACTTCGCTTACGGCCTGAGTACCGAAGTCGGCCTGAGCATCACCCAACACAAACCGCGCTTGAGGGCTCCGGCCCCCGTGCGGGTCGACACGACAGGAGAGACCCATGAATCTGAACCCCGCAGAAATTTCCGAGCTGATCAAGAGCCGCATCGAGGGCCTCGGTGCATCCACCGACATTCGTAACGAGGGGACAGTCGTATCTGTGGCGGATGGCATCTGCCGCGTGCATGGGTTGTCTGAGGTCATGCAGGGTGAGATGCTGGAGTTTCCTGCCACCGCTGATGGCACGCCCACGTTCGGCCTCGCGTTGAACCTCGAGCGGGACTCCGTTGGCGCGGTGATCCTGGGTGAGTACGAGCACATCGCCGAGGGCAATACGGTCAAGTGCACGGGCCGAATCCTTGAAGTTCCTGTCGGCCCCGAACTGAAGGGGCGCGTGGTCAATGCGCTCGGCCAGCCTATCGATGGCAAGGGTCCGGTGAACGCCAAGTTGTCTATGCCGATCGAGAAGATCGCCCCTGGCGTGATCGCGCGCAAGTCGGTTGACCAGCCGATGCAAACCGGTCTGAAGTCCATCGACTCCATGGTCCCCATCGGCCGCGGCCAGCGCGAGCTGATCATCGGGGACAGGCAGACGGGCAAGACCGCGGTTGCGATCGACGCGATCATCAATCAGCGGGGTCAGAACATGACCTGCATCTACGTCGCCATTGGGCAGAAGGCGTCGTCGATCAAGAACGTGGTGCGCTCGCTTGAAGCCAACGGCGCGATGGAGTACACCATCGTCGTGGCTGCATCCGCGGCCGAGTCGGCGGCGATGCAGTTCGTCTCGGCTTACTCTGGCTGCACCATGGGCGAGTACTTTCGCGATCGTGGTGAGGATGCCCTGATCGTCTACGACGATCTATCCAAGCAAGCCGTGGCGTATCGACAGGTGTCGCTACTGCTGCGCCGCCCACCGGGCCGTGAAGCATATCCGGGCGACGTGTTCTATCTGCACAGCCGCCTGCTCGAGCGTGCAGCGCGTGTGAACGCCGATTACGTCGAAGCGTTCACCAAAGGCGAAGTGAAAGGCAAGACCGGGTCGCTTACTGCACTGCCGATCATCGAAACCCAAGCGGGTGACGTGTCCGCATTCGTGCCGACGAATGTGATCTCGATCACCGACGGACAGATCTTTCTCGAAACCTCGCTTTTCAACGCGGGTATCCGTCCTGCGATCAACGCCGGCATTTCGGTCTCGCGCGTCGGTTCGGCTGCCCAGACAAAGATCATCAAGGGACAGTCTGGCGGCATTCGTACCGACCTTGCTCAGTACCGCGAACTCGCGGCATTCGCCCAGTTTGCCTCTGACCTCGATGAATCGACCCGTAAGCAGCTCGATCGCGGCGCTCGCGTCACCGAACTCCTCAAGCAACCGCAGTACTCGCCGCTCTCCATCAGCTTGATGGGTGCGACGCTGTTCGCGGTCAACAAGGGCTTCATGGACGACGTCCCCGTGAAGAAGGTGCTGGCGTTCGAAAGCGGCCTGCATACCTTCCTGAAGTCGAGCCACGCACCCTTGCTGAAGAAGATCGAAGACACCAAGGCGCTCGACAAGGATGCCGAGGCAGAGCTGTCCGGCGCCATCGCTGCGTTCAAGAAGTCGTTTGCGTAGTCATGGTGGCCCCCGCGACACTCTGTTCCAGCATCCCGATGGGGTGCGCAACCGCCGTGGGGCGGCCCGACGTTGGCCGCGGCCGCGTCGTATCGAATTGAGGAGCCCTGATGGCATCCGGCAAGGAAATTCGCGGCAAGATCAAGTCGGTCGAGAACACGAAGAAGATCACCAAGGCCATGGAGATGGTTGCGGCGTCCAAGATGCGCAAGGCTCAGGACCGCATGAGGTCGGCCCGCCCTTACGCCGACAAGATTCGAAATCTCGCCGCCAATCTGTCGACGGCGACGCCGGAGTACAAGCACCCTTTCATGGTCCGCAACGAATCCGCAAAGACCGCGGGTTTCATCCTTGTGACCACCGACAAGGGGCTTTGCGGAGGTATGAACACCAACGTTCTGCGCGCGGTGACTCTCAGGCTCAAAGAACTCGAGTCCCAGGGCACGAAGGCCCAGGTCGTGGCGATCGGAAACAAGGGTCTGGGCTTCCTCAACCGCGTCGGTGCCAAGGTCGTTTCCCACGCGACCCAGCTTGGTGACAAACCGCACCTGGAAAAGCTAATCGGCCCGGTGAAGGTCCTGTTTGACGCCTACGCAGCAGGAGAGTTGAGCGCCGTCTACATCTGCTACACCCGTTTCATCAACACGATGAAGCAGGAGCCGATGGTCCAGCAACTGCTGCCGTTGTCGGCTGAGAGCTTGACCGCCGACGCCGGCGCACATGGTTGGGACTATCTGTACGAACCGGACGCTCCCGCCGTGATCAACGAGTTGCTTGTTCGGTACACCGAAGCGCTGGTGTATCAGGCTGTGGCAGAGAACATGGCCAGTGAGCAGTCGGCGCGCATGGTCGCGATGAAGTCAGCCACGGACAACGCGGGCAGCGTGATCGGCGAACTGAAGCTCGTCTACAACAAGACCCGCCAAGCAGCCATCACGAAGGAGCTGTCAGAGATCGTCGCTGGTGCAGCGGCGGTCTGACCTTGCAGCCCAGCTCACCAGACCACAGACATCGTTTTTTCTAAGGATATGAACATGGCCGCAGTGTCAACAGAAGGCAAGATCGTCCAGTGCATCGGCGCAGTGGTTGACGTCGAGTTTCCGCGCGATGCAATGCCGAAGGTTTACGACGCACTCAAGCTTGCAGGCTCCAACCTCACGCTTGAAGTTCAGCAGCAACTCGGCGATGGCGTGGTCCGCACCATCGCTCTGGGTTCCTCCGATGGCCTGCGTCGCGGCCTGTCGGTGCAAAACACCTCCAAGCCGATCACGGTCCCTGTCGGCCGCGCCACTTTGGGCCGCATCATGGATGTGCTCGGTGCGCCAATCGACGAACGCGGCCCTGTCAGCCACGAACTTACTGCATCCATCCACCGCAAGCCGCCGGCGTACGACGAACTGAGCCCTTCCCAGGACCTGCTGGAAACCGGTATCAAGGTGATTGATCTGGTTTGCCCGTTTGCCAAGGGTGGCAAGGTGGGCCTCTTCGGTGGTGCCGGTGTGGGCAAGACGGTGAACATGATGGAGCTCATCAACAACATCGCCAAGGCGCACAGCGGCTTGTCGGTGTTTGCCGGCGTGGGCGAGCGCACCCGCGAGGGCAACGACTTCTATCACGAGATGGCCGATTCGGGCGTTGTCAACCTAGAGAACCTGCCCGAGTCGAAAGTAGCGATGGTCTACGGCCAGATGAACGAGCCGCCAGGCAACCGCCTTCGCGTGGCGCTTACTGGTTTGACGATTGCCGAGTCGTTCCGCGACGAAGGAAAGGACGTTCTGTTCTTCGTCGACAACATTTACCGCTATACGCTGGCGGGCACGGAAGTTTCTGCACTGCTCGGCCGCATGCCGTCCGCCGTGGGTTACCAGCCCACGCTGGCTGAGGAGATGGGACGCCTGCAAGAGCGCATCACCTCGACCAAGGTGGGTTCGATCACCTCGATCCAGGCGGTTTACGTGCCCGCCGACGACCTGACCGACCCGTCGCCTGCCACCACCTTCGCCCACCTCGACTCCACCGTGGTGCTGTCTCGCGACATCGCGTCGCTCGGCATCTACCCAGCGGTGGACCCGCTCGACTCGACCAGCCGCCAGCTCGACCCGAACGTCGTCGGAGAAGAGCACTACAGCACCGCGCGCGCCGTGCAGGGCACCCTGCAGCGTTACAAGGAACTGCGCGACATCATTGCGATTCTGGGTATGGATGAACTGGCGCCGGAAGACAAGCTCGCCGTGGCCCGTGCCCGCAAGATCCAGCGTTTCCTGAGCCAGCCGTTCCACGTGGCCGAAGTGTTCACCGGCTCGCCCGGCAAGTATGTGTCGTTGAAGGAAACCATCCGCGGCTTCAAGATGATCGTGGCCGGCGAATGCGACAGCCTTCCAGAGCAGGCTTTCTACATGGTCGGCACCATCGACGAGGCTTTCGAGAAGGCCAAGAAGCTCCAGTAAGGACTGATCACCATGGCAACCCTGCAAGTGGATGTGGTGTCGGCAGAAGAGAGCATCTTCTCCGGCGAGGCGAAGTTCGTCGCTTTGCCCGGCGAGATGGGCGAACTCGGCATCTACCCGCGTCACACGCCGCTGATCACTCGCATCCGTCCTGGTGCGGTGCGCATCGTTAGAGCTGACAACGATGGCGAGGAGTTCGTTTTCGTCGCGGGTGGCATCCTTGAGGTCCAACCCGGAACAGTGACCGTGCTGGCCGATACCGCCATTCGCGGAAAGGATCTGGACGAAGCCAAGGCGACCGAGGCCAAGCAGCGCGCCGAAGAGGCGATGAAGAACGCGAAGAGCGACATCGACTTCGCCAAGGCGCAAGGCGAGTTTGCCGCCATGGCGGCCCAGATCGCAGCGTTGCGCAAGTTTCGAAAGAAGTGACCTCGGCGCCCACGCGCCTCTCCTTTTTGAACACCCGCCCTGGAGGCGGGTGTTTTGTTTTCGAGTTGATGCGAATGGCTGCTAGGTGCAACCTGGAGAGGCGCGCCTGCTTCTTCGCCCAAGACTTTGCGGCTTGGTGCGCTTGAGCCGGTATTGGCGGGCAGTGGTTGCTGTTAAAGGACCGCTGGCGCGTCCGGCAATTCGTTGGGGTTCGGTGAACCGGCGTCGATCGGAAAGTGTTCGCCCAAGAGTGCGCCCACCTGATCGAGCGCGCCCAGCAAACCCTCCGTACAGCGACCGGCCTGGAATTCCTTCGCCATCGATTCCGAGATCTGCTGCCAAGTGGAAGCCGGCACGCGGCGGGCTATGCCGCGATCGGCGACGATCTCCAGGCATCGGTCGGCCAACAGCAGGTAAATGAGCACGCCGCTGTTGTGCTCCGTGTCCCACACGCGCATCTTGCCGAACATCGATACCGCTCTTTCGCGGGCTGACGCGCCACGCCCAAGGTAGCTGAGCGGCAGCCCGCCTTCGACGCAGACGCGCAACTCGCCTCGATGCGTCCGCTCCATAGCGGACACTTTTGCCTCGATTCGCTCCAGCCCCTCAGCACCGAGGGCGCGGCGAACGGCAGCTTCGTCGTGCCAGCGGTGCCTGATCAGTCGAATCAGAGTGTTCATCGGCGTGTCCTCATGCGTATCCTGCGGTCGTCACCAGCGCCCCGAGGCGCCGCCGCCGCCGAAATCCCCGCCACCGCCCGAACCGAAGCCACCACCGCCTCCACCCCAACCGCCCCCACCTCCCTTTCGGCCGAATCCACCACCGCCGAGCGGGGGAAACCCGCCCGCCAGTCCACCGCGCCCGGCCGAACCGACGCCAAACAACCCGACGAGCACCAACGCAACGATGCCGGCCAACCCTCCGAGCAAGGCACTCGTGGTCAGCCACCATCCGATGCCCCCAGCCACGCCACCGGTCGCCAGCGATCCGATTCGCCGCCCTAACGTCGCCGTCATCACGCTGCCGACGATTGGCACGAGTACGAAGAAGAAGATTCCAAGAGACTCTGGCCCCAAACCGCCCGGGGATCGCTGTGCAGTCGAGTTCGCAGGGGACGGCACCGGCAAGCCTTCACCGCGGATGCGCAGCGACAGCTGATCGATCGCTGCGTTCAGGCCGCCGGCGTAATCACCCGCTCGGAACGCCGGCGTGATCTGCGCGTCGATCACCCGCTTGGCAGCCAGATCCGGTATGGCCCCTTCGAGAGTCTTCGCCACTTCGATGCGCACGCGCCGGTCGTCTTTCGCGACGACGATCAGCAGACCGTCACCGACGTCCCGCCGCCCGATCTTCCAGGTGTCTGCCACCCGCTGCCCGTAAGCCGCGATGTCTTCGGGTTGCGTACTCCCGACGAGCAGGACGACGATCTGACTGCCCGTGCTCTGCTCCAGCGCAGCCAGCTTGGAGGACAAGGCCGCCTTCTGGGGATCGGAGAGTGTCGAGGTCTGGTCGATCACTCGTGCCGATAAGGGTGGCACACCTGCAAGGTCCTGCGCGCGTGCGCTCAGTGTTGAAACCAGCAACCCCATCACCAGAAGCACGCCGAGCAACGTCCTTGACGCAACCCCGTACGCAAACCTGGCCGCGCACAGGCCGCGCCTAGGAAACGACTTCGGCCGGGCGAGCACTCTCACGTGTTTGGCGCTGGGGGCGCTCAGCGCGGCGACTGAAGTCACCGCAGCGCGCGTCACTTCGACGCCGGCTTGTCGAAACTCACCGCAGGGGGCTTGGAGATCTCGGCTTCGTTCTGGACGGTGAAGTTCGGCTTCACCGAGTAGCCGAACACCATCGCCGTCAGGTTGTTCGGGAAGTTGCGGGCGAGCACGTTGTAGTCGGTGACCGACTTGATGTACCGGTTGCGCGCTACCGTCACCCGGTTCTCTGTTCCCTCGAGTTGCACGCGAAGGTCCTGGAACCCCTGGTTCGCCTTGAGGTTCGGATACTGCTCGGCGACGACCATCAGTCGGCTGAGCGCGCCGGTCAGCTCGCCCTGCGCCGCCTGAAACTTCTGAAAAGCCTCAGGATCGTTGACCAGCTCGGGCGTCGCCTGGATGCTGGTGGCCTTCGATCGGGCCTCGATCACTTTCGTCAGGGTTTCCTGCTCGAAGTTCGCCTCACCTTTCACTGTCGCCACGATGTTCGGTATCAAGTCGGCGCGACGCTGGTACTGGTTCAACACCTCGGACCAGCTCGACTTCACCTGCTCGTCGAGCCGCTGGAAGTCGTTGTAGCCGCAGCCGCTCAAGCCCACGGATGCAGCAAGCACCCATGCCGCCAAACTGATTCTTTTCGTCATGACTCTGTCCTCAACGTGAACTCATTGGCGGATCGTAAGCCGGTGGTCTGACAGGACGTGCTGCGCGCGCGCTCACTCGGTCGGCAGAAAGCCTTCGATGGACAGGTAGCGCTCACCGGTGTCGTAATTGAAGCCGAGCACGGTGGCGCCCGCGGGCAGCTCGGGCAGCTTCTGCGCAATCGCGGCGAGCGTCGCACCGGACGAGATTCCGACGAGCATGCCTTCTTCGCGCGCGGCGCGACGGGCCATCTCACGAGCGGCTTCTGCCTCGACCTGGATCACGCCGTCGAGCAGGTTGGTGTGGAGGTTCTTCGGGATGAACCCTGCACCAATGCCCTGGATGGGGTGTGGAGCCGGCTTGCCTCCGCTGATCACCGGGCTGGCCGCAGGTTCGACGGCGTAGACCTTCAACTGTGGCCACCGCGCCTTGAGCACCTGAGCACACCCGGTGATGTGACCGCCCGTGCCGACACCGGTGATCATCGCGTCGATGCCGTTCGGAAAGTCCTCGGCGATCTCGACGGCGGTCGTGCGCACATGCACGTCGATATTGGCGGCGTTCTCGAACTGCTGAGGCATCCAGGCGCCCGGCGTGCTTTCCACCAACTCGCGACTGCGCGCGATGGCGCCGTTCATCCCCTTTTCGCGCGGCGTGAGTTCGAAGGTCGCGCCATACGCCAGCATCAGTCGGCGGCGCTCGATGCTCATGCTCTCGGGCATGACCAGGACGAGCCGGTATCCCTTGACGGCAGCGACCATGGCCAGACCAACGCCCGTGTTGCCTGAAGTCGGTTCGATGATCGTCGACCCTGGCCGCAACGCGCCCGATGCCTCTGCTGCCTCCACCATGGCCAGCGCGATGCGGTCCTTGATCGAGCCGCCCGGGTTGCTTCGCTCGCTCTTGATGTAGACCGTGTGACCTGGAGCGAAAAGTCGGTTGATGCGCACATGCGGCGTGCGGCCGATCGTCTGAAGGATGTTGTCGGCAAGCATGCGTTTCTCCGGGTGTGGTGCGGCGTTTCAAGGCTCGAGCCGGGCGCCGACAACGAAATTATGGGCGTGATAATCCGGCGATGTTTGCACCTCTACTGAACGACAGCTTCCTGCGCGCCTGTCTGCGGCAGCCCACTGATCACACGCCCGTGTGGCTCATGCGCCAAGCCGGGCGCTATCTGCCGGAGTACCGCGCGACGCGTGCCAAGGCGGGCAGCTTCATGGGGCTGGCGACGAACCCTGATTACGCGACCGAGGTGACCCTTCAGCCTCTCGATCGGTACGCGCTCGATGCTGCCATCCTGTTCAGCGACATCCTCACCGTGCCCGACGCCATGGGTCTCGGGCTGAGCTTTGCGCTCGGCGAAGGCCCCAAGTTCGAGCATGTCGTTCGCGACGAGGCTGCGGTGGATCGGCTTGCGGTTCCAGACATGGCCAAGCTGCGCTATGTGTTCGATGCCGTGGCATCGATCCGCAAGGCGCTCAACGGACGCGTCCCGCTGATCGGCTTTTCGGGCAGTCCATGGACGCTGGCGTGCTACATGGTCGAAGGTGGTGGTTCTGACGACTACCGCCTGGTCAAGACGCTGATGTATTCGCGACCAGATCTGATGCACCGCATGCTCGCGATCAATGCAGACGCCGTGGCGCTTTATCTCAACGAACAGATCAAGGCGGGCGCTCAAGCCGTCATGGTCTTCGACAGTTGGGGCGGGGTGCTCGCGGATGGTGCCTTCCAGACCTTCAGCCTCGCCTACACACGTCGGGTGTTGAAGCAGTTGATGACGACCCACGATGGCCAGCGCATTCCGCACATCGTCTTCACCAAGGGCGGTGGGCTCTGGCTGGAAGAGATGTCCGACGCCGCAGATGGCTGCGCGCCCGACGTCCTCGGCCTCGATTGGACGGTCAACCTGGGCTCCGCCCGCGCGCGGGTCGGTTCTCGCGTGGCATTGCAGGGCAACCTGGACCCACACGTCCTGTTTGCTGGACCAGACCAGATCCGGGCCGAGGTCTTTCGCTCGATCGAGAGCTTTGGGGCCCCGGGGGCGGAGGTCGATGGCCGGGTCGACAGTCACATCTTCAACCTCGGCCATGGCATCAGCCAGCACACTCCGCCCGAGAACGTGACCGCGCTGGTCGATGCGGTGCACGACGCGTCGCGCCGCATTCGTCACGGCAACTGAGTCGGCCCAAGCTGGCGTCGCGAGTGCGGCGCGTGGACGGATCCAGCTTAATCTGCTGGTGAGTGAGCGCTCAGGCATTGACTTATCCCCATTTCAGGTGCTCGCACGCACAGCTCGGGTGCGTCCGCATGGGGCGGTGTGAAATTTCTTTTTTGTAAGCTAAGTCATTGATTTCATTGACGTCAATTTGTTGCATTCAAAGCGGGCAATGGAATGGAGAGCCCGATGAATCAACGATTTAGCGCCTGTGTGGGCAGGTTACCCACAAAGTTATCCCCAATGAACGTGGATAGCTTGAAAAGCCGTTTTAAATCATTGACTTACCCGGCTTGTCTCGAAGGAAGTCGAGCTTTCAAGGCCAAGTGGGCTGTTGACAGGTATGCCTGAACCGGTGCGACTTCGAGTGGCAGTTGATACCCCAGCGCATTCGGCCCTGGGTGAACCGCTCGACTACGTCGCGGCTGAATCGGTGCCCGTCGGGTCGCTGGTGCGAGTGCCGCTGTCGCGCCGGGTGGTGACAGGCATCGTCTGGCCCCAAGCTGCGGAAGGGCGCACCGCTAAGGCTGCAGTCTCGGATGCGGCGCTGCGCTCGGTCGATGCCGTTCTCGCAGCGATGCCGCCGTTGTCGAGTTCGTGGTGCCAACTCGTCGAGTTCGCTTCGCGCTACTACCAGCGCGGTGTCGGCGAAGTGGCGCTATCGGTGCTGCCGCCCGAGTTGCGCAAGCTCGATGACACGCAAATCGCCAAGCGAATCGCCCGCCCCGCGTGTGGGCTCAAGGTGTCCGATGAGCCGTCGTCGACGGAAGGCGATCCGCCGCAACTCGATCCAGCGCAGACTCTCGTTTGGGAATCTCTGCATGGGGCTGCTCGATCCGCGCAGCCGCCCACAGCGTTGCTGCACGGCGTGACCGGCAGTGGCAAGACAGAGATCTATCTGCGCGCCGCAGCCGATGCCCTCGACCGCGGACGTCAGGCGCTGCTGCTCGTGCCCGAGATCAATCTCACGCCGCAGCTCGAGGCTCAGTTTGCCCGTCGCTTTCCAGACCGTCTGATCGTGTCGTTGCACAGCGGCCTGACGCCGTCGCAGCGCCTGCGAAGCTGGTTGGCGGCGCACCTCGGCCAAGCCGACCTCGTGCTCGGCACACGGCTCGCAGTCTTTGCTTCGTTGCCGCGGCTCGGACTGATCGTCGTTGACGAGGAGCACGACCCGTCCTACAAGCAGCAGGAGGGTGCGCGCTACTCTGCTCGCGACCTCGCGGTGTATCGGGGGAGGCTCGAGAGCATCCTCGTCGTGCTGGGATCGGCAACGCCGTCTCTCGAAAGCTGGCAAAGGGCTCAAGAAGGGCGCTACCTCCAACTGAGCCTGCCCGCGCGCATCGGTGCTGGGGCGCTGCCGGCCGTCCGCTTGGTCGACATGAATCACCAGCCCCGCGTGCGTGGACCCCAGGCGGCCTTGTCGGCGCCTTTGCAGGCAGCCATTCAGGCACGCATCGACGCCGGTGAACAGTCGCTGATCTTCCTCAATCGTCGCGGCTATGCGCCCGTGCTTCACTGTGGCGATTGCGGCTGGAAAAGCGCTTGCCCGCACTGCAGCGCGTGGCGGGTGTTCCACAAGCTCGACCGCACTTTGCGCTGCCACCATTGCGGGCTTGCCGAGCCGGTTCCGCGCGCCTGCCCGGACTGCGGCAACCCAGATGTCGCGCCGATCGGTCGCGGCACCGAGCGGCTCGAGGAGCAACTCGGCGCGTTGTTCCTGCGGCCGGACGGTCAACCTGCGCGCATCCTGCGCATCGATGCCGACAGCACCCGTCGACAGGGCACGCTCGCCGCCGGCCTGGGAGCGGTCCATGCCGGAGAGATCGACGTGCTCGTGGGCACGCAGATGATCACCAAGGGCCACGACTTCAGGCGCATCACGCTGGTCGCAGCGGTCAACCCGGACGGGGCGCTCTTCAGCAGTGACTTCCGTGCGCCAGAGCGCCTGTTTGCGTTGCTCATGCAGGCCGCTGGCCGTGCCGGCCGCGATGCCGCGCAGTCGGCGCGAAGCGAGATGTGGGTGCAGACATGGCATCCGTCGCATGCCCTGTATGCCGCCCTGCGCCGCCACGACTTTGCGTCGTTTGCGGCCGATCAGTTGGACGAGCGTCGTGCGTCTGGGTTGCCACCGCACTCCCATCTGGCGCTGCTCCGGGCCGATGCCCGAAGTGCCGATGCCGCACGCGCCTTTCTGCAGGCTGCCTCGGATGCCGGGCGTGCGTTGAGCGGCTGCGAGTCGCTCAGCTGGTATTCGCCGGTGCCCACACCGGTTGCCCGAGTGGCCGATGTGGAGCGCATGCAGATGCTGATCGAGTCGACATCGCGTTCAACCCTGCAGGCTTTTCTGGCGAAGTGGGTGCCTGCACTGCACCACTTGCGTCGCGAGCGAGGCGGCGCCGGGCCGATCCTGCGCTGGGCGATCGACGTCGACCCGCTCGCGATCTGACGCGACGCGGTCGCGGGCACGGCTCAAGTTGGGAGGCGTTCCTGCCGACATCCCGGAAAGCACGGCGTGTCACGCCCGCACCCGAACGCACTCATGACCATGATTTGCCAGATCTGCGGAACGCGAAGCACGCTGCTGGTCGGGCCATGCATCGAGTGCGCCGCCGCGGCCTTGCCACCTCCCGCAGTCGACATTCCGACGGATGAACTCATGCTGCCGGCCGAGTTCACGGTCACCGCCAACTCAGCTGGGGTGGGGATCCCGCCTGAAACTGCCCCTGACCGCGCCCTTTCGGCAGGCGGGACGACCCCGCTGCAGCCCGCCCCAGAACCCGCCGACACCCTGCCCGGCATCATGGTTCTGCGCCGAGGCGACGCTGGCGCGCTGCAGAGCGACGGCGGCACCGATCACATGGGCGACTTCGCACCCAATGCGTCCGGTGCTTTTGATCCGATGGCGATCACCGTGCACGACGAAGTGAGTTCATCCGCCACGCTCGCGCGGCAACCATGGTCGTTCTCGAAGTGGCGGGTGCCCGTGGCGCTGGCGGCCATTGCCCTGTGCGCGGCCTTGGCATTCATCTTTGGAGCCGGTCGGCCCACATCGGACAGCGCCGCCCGCACCGACGCCCCATCACCAGATCTCATGCAAGACGTGTCGCCGTCGTCCTCCGCGCACGCTGAACCGGTTCCTTCAGCCGCCGCCGACTCCTCTGGCGGTGATCCTCGTCAGGCTTGTTCCGGCGGCAACTTCTTCAGCAGGGCGGTGTGCATGAATAACCGCTGCGCTCAGGCCGCCTACTCGGGGCATGACGAATGCGTACGGTTGCGCAAGCTTGCCGAAGACGCCGAGTCGGCAAGCCTGCGCGGAGGTTGATCCGACCCGGTGAATTCGGCGTCGTCGGTTCGGGTCGTGGGCATGCCGGCTGATCGGAAGACTGGTTCAGCCCGCTTGAGGTTTTCAGGCTAGAGCCAGGGCGCCACGGTGGTCGAGAGAGACTGCTTCTTCGATGTTGCGGTGCCCAGCAGGGCGAACCCCAGCAAGTTGCCGTTGCCAGCGACGAAGTGCGCCTCGCACATGTCGTCCGCCAACTCGACCCGCCACGCACTATTCGCCTCGCCCCGCGCTTCGCCAGCTGCGCCAGCGATCGGCGGACAGACCACCGTCGGACAGGCGGGCGTCTTCACCACGACCGGCATCGCCGGGTAAGCAACGGGCGTCGCCTGGCCGCACAGGGTGGCCGCGAGCGCGCGCGACTGCTGCATCAGCGGCATCACATATGGCAGATTCAGGCCCAGCACCTCGGCGCAATCACCCACCGCGTGAATGTGCGCGCCAGACGTCGCCAGAAAGCGGTCGGTCACGATGCCGCGTGACACGCTCAGGCCGGCCGCCGTCGCGAGCGACGTGCGTGGCCGCAGGCCGATCGCCGACAGCACCTGGTCGACGTGCAGCGTGCGGCCGTCGTTCAGGGTCAGCTGCAGACTGCCGTCGGCGCTGCGGTCGATCCGTTGTGCCGACACGCCGAACTGAAACTGCACGCCGGCCGCCTCGAGCCGCTTGCGCAGGAACGCGCTGGCCTCGGGCGGCAGAAGGCGCGACAGCGGACGGTCGGCCAGATCGAGCACGACGGCTTCGATCCCGCGATGCAGCAGGTCATTCGCGAACTCGCATCCGATCAGCCCGGCGCCGAGGATCGCCACGCGTTTGGCACCGGTGATCTGATCGGCAAAGCGGGCGTAATCGTCCAGATCATTGACCGACATCACCGACGACGCGGCGTCTCCTTCCAGCGGCAGCCGGATCGGATCGGCTCCCAGCGCCAGCACCAGGTCACGGTAGGCAAGCACCTCGCCACCGTCGAGCGTGAGCGTTCTCTCGGCACTCGACAAGGCTTGCACCGTAACGCCGCAGCGCACGGTTGCGCTCAGTTCGCTGGCCATCTTCTCGGCGGGTTTCATGAGCAGGCTGGCCGCGGTCTTCTGTCCGGCCAGCGCGTTCGACAACATGGGCTTCGAATAGAAGCCCCCGTGGTCGCGGCTGATCACGACCAGCGGTGTGTCCTTGTCGAGCTTGCGAAACTCGCGGGCCACTGCATAGCCCGCCAGGCCACTGCCGACGATCACCACCGGCGACTGTGGCGAAGTCATCGAACCTCGACCATTTCGAACTCGCTTTTGCCAACGCCGCAGTCGGGGCATTCCCAGTCGGCCGGCACATCGGCCCAGAGCGTGCCGGGCGCAATGCCCTCATCCGGAAGGCCAAGCGCTTCATCGTAGATGAAGCCGCACACCAGGCATTGATACTGTTTCATGGGTCAGGGTCTCACTGGATCACGGTCGGGATGGCGCAATTCTGATGGGCCTGGCCCGGTGTCGCGTGAAGTCGCCGCGTACAGTGCGCCGGGGCGCTCGCTCGCCCGACCCTTGACCGGAGCCTTTCATGTCCTTGCGCCCACTGTCTCTCATCCGTCGCGGCCTTGGCGCGGTGTGGTGGTTCATCGACGCGGCCCGACGCACGGTGCTGAACGTTCTGTTCCTGCTGCTCATCGCCGTCGTGCTGTTCGCCGTCTTCAAGCACGAGTCCCGACCCGCGCTCAGGGATGACACGGCCTTGGTGCTGGCGCTGAAGGGCCCGCTTGTCGAAGAGCCGTCCGCAGCATCGCGCAGCAATGCGCTTGCCCGACTCGAAGGCGAGGGCATGAGCAGTGTGCGCCTGCGCGACCTGATCGCGGTGCTCGACGCTGCGGCGAAGGATCCGCAGATCACCCGCGCCGTGCTGATCCTCGATGACTTCGACGGCGCCGGACTTGCGAGCACGCGTGACGCCGCGGAAGCGCTGCGCCGCTTCAAGGCGAGCGGCAAGCCGATCATCGCCTGGGGCTCGTCATTCGATCAGCGCCAGTACTACCTCGCCGCGCAGGCCGACGAAGTCTGGATGCACCCGCTGGGCGCTGTCGATCTTCGCGGCTTCGGTGGGCTGCGCAACTACTACCGCGACGCGCTCGACAAGCTCGGCGTGGGGGTGAGCCTGGTGCGCGTGGGCACCTTCAAGAGCGCGGCCGAACCCTTCATCGCCAATGGCCCATCGCCTGCGGCCGCCGAGGCCGATGCGCTGCTCTACAACGGTCTGTGGACCACCTACCTCCAGGGAATCGAATCCGCGAGACGACTGCCCGCCGGCAGCACCATGTCACTGATCGATGCGCTGCCCGAACGGCTGGCTGCTGCCGGAGGCGACTCCGCCCGGTTGGCCCTCGAGGCCAAGCAAGTGGACGCGCTGAAGACCCGCGACGAACTGCGTGCAGCAATGATCGAGCGCGGTGCCCCGGATGCCCAGAAGAAGACTTTCCGCCAAGTGTCTTTCGACGATTACCTCTCGCGCATCACGCCGCTCGTGTCTGCACCGGTTGGCGGCGGCGATGCGGTGGGCGTCGTGGTTGCCGAGGGTGAGATCGTCGATGGCTCTGCGCCAGCCGGCACGGTGGGGGGGCTCACCACCGCATCGCTGATCCGCAAGGCGCGAGAGGATGACGCCATCAAGGCGCTGGTGCTGCGGGTGAACTCACCCGGAGGAAGCGTCTTTGGCTCGGAACTCGTTCGCCGCGAGCTCGAGCTGACCCGCGAGGCGGGCAAGCCGGTGGTCGTCTCGATGGGCAACGTGGCGGCGTCTGGTGGCTACTGGATTTCGATGGCGTCCGACGAAGTAATGGCCGACGACGCGACCATCACCGGCTCGATCGGCGTGTTCACCCTGCTTCCGCACGCCAAGGAGGCCATCGGCAAGCTCGGCGTCCATGCTGAAGGCGTCACCACCACCTGGCTCGGTGCCGCCGGCGACCCGCGTCGTGACCCCGATCCACGCTTCATCGGCCTGGTGCAGACGAGCATCGATCGCATCTACGCCGACTTCATCGGCAAGGTCGCGAAGGCGCGGCAGCGCACGCCCCAGGAGATCGACGATGTGGGCCAAGGCCGCGTGTGGACCGGACTGCAGGCCAAGGAGCGTGGCCTGGTCGACAGCCTGGGCGGACTGCAGGCGGCCATCCACTCGGCGGCGGTGCGCGCCAAGCTGATCGGCGGATCGACATCGACCGCGGCAGTCGTGTCCGGTGCGGCCAGCGCGAGGGTCGCTGCACCCGCAGCTTCAGGCGTTGCGGCCGGCCCCATGCCTGCCAGCGGCGCGGCACCCAGCCCAGCGGCGGACAACTTCCGCGTTGTGTATGTCGACCGCGAACCCGGGCGCTTCGATCGCCTGCTGGAGGCGCTGGGCGCATCGGCCGCGCGAGCACTGGCCGAACACTTCGACCTGCGCTTGGCCGGCATCGGGCTGCCCGAGCGCGTGGCAGGTCCGGTGCGCCGTGAGCTCGGCTGGCTGAGCGATGTGGTCGATGGGCGAAAGCCGTTCTCCGCCGTGGCCCATTGCCTGTGCGACGCGCCCTGAGCCCTTGACCCGACCACTGATGAGTTCAGGCGCGCCGGCCAGCCTCAACACGCCGCAGCTCGAAGCCGTCCACTACCTCGGCGGGCCCTGCCTGGTGCTCGCTGGCGCCGGCTCGGGCAAGACGCGGGTCATCACACACAAGATCGCCCGGTTGCTCGAAGCGGGCTACGAGCCCGGGCAGATCGCCGCCATCACCTTCACCAACAAGGCCGCTGCCGAGATGCGCGAACGGTCTAAGGCCCTGATCGGCCCGCGCGCCGCCAAGCATCTGGTGGTGAGCACCTTCCATTCGCTTGGCGTGCGCATCCTGCGAAGCGACGGCGTGCGGCTCGGGCTCAAGCCGCAGTTCAGCATCTTCGACAGCGACGATGTGCTCAGTCTCATCAAGGACGCCGGCGCCTGCACCGACAACGCGCTCGCGCGTCGCTGGCAGTGGGCGATCAGCGGCTGGAAGAACGCCGGGCTGAACAGCGACGCCGCCGAGGCCGCTGCCGCCAACGACGACGAACGCGTTGCCGCCCGCGTCATGAAGCGCTACGAGGCGCAGCTCGCCGCGTATCAGGCGGTCGACTTCGACGACCTGATCAGCCTGCCGCGCAAGCTCCTGCAGACCGACGACCAAACGCGCGCGAAGTGGCAGGACACCTTGCGCTACCTGCTGGTCGACGAGGTGCAGGACACCAACACCATCCAGTACGAGTTGCTCAAGTGCCTGGTCGATCACCCGGACGAGCGGCGTCGCGGCATGTTCACCGCGGTCGGTGACGACGACCAGAGCATCTACGGGTGGCGGGGCGCCACGATCGACAACCTGCGCCGGCTCGGCGCCGAGTACCCGACGCTCAAGGTCATCGCGCTCGAGCAGAACTACCGCTCGACGGGCCACATCCTGCGTGCCGCCAATGGCGTGATCGGCCACAACCCGAAGCTGTTCGACAAGAAGCTCTGGAGTGCGCTCGGCGACGGCGAGCCGGTCCGTGTGGTCGAGTGCGACGGCGAGGAACACGAGGCCGAGCGCGCGGTGGCGCGCATCCAGGCGTTGCGCGGCGCTGGGGGCAGTGCGGCTGCAGGCGGCGGTGTCGAGTTCCGCGATTTCGCGATCCTCTACCGCGCGAATCACCAGGCGCGTGCTTTCGAGCAGGCTTTGCGCAAGGCCTCCATTCCGTACAAGGTGTCGGGCGGACAGAGTTTCTTCGACCGCGCCGAGATCCGCGACCTGTGTGCCTGGCTGCGTCTGATCGTCAACACCGACGACGACCCCGCCTTCCTGCGAGCAGTGAGTTCTCCGAAGCGCGGGATCGGAACACAGACGCTTGCTCAGCTGGGCGAGTTTGCCGGCCGCTGGAAGACCAGCCTCTACGAAGCTCTGTTTGCTGAATCGCTGGCGACCGCGGTCTCCACCCGGGCAATCGGTTCGCTGCACGAATTCGGCCGCGTGGTGAATGATCTGGAATACCGCGCGCGCCACACTGCGGGGGCCGAGGATGCGAAGGCGCTGCTCATGGGCTGGCTCAAGGACATCGGCTACGAGCAGCACCTGCATGACGGCGAGGAGAGCGAGAAGCTCGCTGCCGCCCGCTGGAGCAACGTGCTCGATTTCGTCGACTGGATCGCCAAGCGCTGTGGTGGCGAGATCGAGAACGACGGTGGGCTGAAGGTCGAGACCGAGCGCAAGAACGTGCTCGAGGTGGCTCAGACGATCTCGGTGATCATCAGCCTGGCAGAGCGCAGCGACGATCAGAACGTCGTCACCCTCAGCACCCTGCATGCGGCCAAGGGCCTGGAGTGGTCACACGTTGCGCTCGCCGGCGTCAACGAAGGGCTGCTGCCGTTTCGCTCCGACGACGAGGACATGACGGCCGAGCGCCTGGAAGAGGAGCGCCGCCTGATGTACGTCGGCATCACCCGCGCCCGCCACACCCTCATGGTCAGCACGCTTCGTCGCCGCAAGAAGGGCCGCGACACGATCCTGGGTGTGCCCAGCCGATTCATCGCCGAGATGAAGCTGCACGAGCAGCAGGCGAAGGAAGACCCGCGAGAGAAGCTGAAGGCCCTGCGTGCGGCGGCGGCGGCGCGCTCGGCTCAGGCGGTCGCTGCAGGAGATGCAGAAGCGGCCAAGGTGCGTGCCGGGAATTGAGCCTGCCTTCGGCTGACCCCCGGCCCGACCTCAGCCCTGCAGCACGGCCGCCATCGCCACGGCGGTGGCCTCGACGTTCGCCGAGTTCAGCCCGGCCACGCACATCCGTCCGGAGCGAACCAGGTACACCGCATGCTCCTCGCGCAGTCGGTCGACCTGCTCGGCGCTCAGGCCGGTGTAGCTGAACATGCCACGTTGGGTGAGGAAGTAGCTGAAGTCGCGGCCCGCGCGCGTGGTGCTCAGCACCTCATGCAGCCGCTGCCGCATGGCCTGGATGCGCGCGCGCATGGTGTCGAGTTCCTCGGCCCACTGCTGTCGCAATTCGGGCGTCTGCAGAACGCGCGCAACGATCTGGCCGCCGTGCGTGGGCGGGCTGCTGTAGTTGCGGCGAACGGTGGCGCGCATCTGACCGAGCACCAGTTCGGCCTCGCTGGCGTCGGGACACACCACGTGCAGCGCTCCGCAGCGCTCGCCGTACAGCGAGAAGCTCTTCGAGAACGATGCCGCGCAGAAGAAGGACACGCCTGCATCGGCGAGGGCGCGAACGGCGAAGGCGTCCGCATCGATGCCGTCGCCAAAGCCCTGGTAGGCGATATCGACGTACGGCAGCAGGCCACGGTCTCGAATCAGCGGGATCAGCGCGGCCCACTGGTCGGCGCTCAGGTCGACGCCGGTCGGGTTGTGGCAGCAGGCGTGCAGCAGCACGATGCTTCGCTCGGGCAGCGTGCGCAAGGCGGCCAGCATGTCGTCGAAGCGCAGCCCCCCCGTCGCTTCGTCGTAGTACGGGTAGGTGTGCACCGTGAAGCCGGCGCCCTCGAACATGGCGCGGTGGTTGTCCCACGTGGGGTCACTGACCCACACCTGTGCCTGCGGGAACCAGCGCTTGAGGAAATCAGCGCCGACCTTCAGTCCGCCCGACCCGCCGATGGTCTGCACCGTGGCGATGCGCCCGCTGGTCACGGCCTCGTGCCCTTTATCAAACAGAAGGTGTTGCGCCGCCTGCCGGTAGTTCACGGCACCTTCCATGGGCTGGTACGGCCGCGGGCCGATGGCTTGCGCCATCGACGCCTCGGCCTCGCGCACGGCCGACATCACCGGCAGCCGACCGGCGTCGTCGAAGTAGATGCCGATCGACAGGTTGATCTTGTTCGGCCGCATGTCGCGTCCGAATGCCTCGTTGAGGGTGAGGATCGGGTCGCCGGCGTAGCGGTCGATGTGTTCGAACATGGCGGTGTCGTTGCAGCGTGGGGTGGTCAGGCCGCGAGGGCCTTCTCGATATCGGCCTTGAGCGATTCAGGGGTGTCGTTCGGCGCATAGCGCTTGATCACCTGGCCGTTCTTGCCGACGAGGAACTTGGTGAAGTTCCACTTGATTCCTTCGGTGCCCAGCAGACCGGGTGCCTCGGCCTTCAACCACTTCCACAGGGGGTGCGCGCCGTCCCCGTTGACCTCGACCTTGCTCATCATCGGAAAGCTCACGCCGTAGTTCTTCTGGCAGAACGCGCCGATCTCGGCGTCGCTGCCGGGATCCTGCGCGCCGAACTGGTTGCATGGGAACCCCACGACCGTCAGGCCGCGTTCGCCATAGGTCTTCCATAGCGATTCGAGTCCGGCGAACTGTGGCGTGAACCCGCACGCGCTGGCGGTGTTGACGATCAGCAGCACGCGACCACATTGGGCGGACAGCGGCGCGGGTTGGCCGTCGATCGAGATCGCCTCGAAGTCGTAGATGCTGGACGGGGTGGATTCACTCATGGGGTCTGCTCCTGGGTTGGTCGTCGGGCGCCCGCCGCGCGGCGCAGTGCAGGCGTCGTCGCGATCGTATTCATTCCCGCGCTGCCCATGCTGCGGCAAGGACGATCAGCGCGCCGCCGAGCAGCAAGGGCGTGGTGATCATTCCTGCCCCGAGCAACGATGCCGACACCGCGGCAAACAGGACCTCGCTGAGCATGAGCACTGCGGCGACATGTGTGGACAGCCGCGCCGTGCCGTACTGCAGCGCCAGGTTGCTGCACAGGAAGGCCGCGCTCAGACCGAACAGCAGCGCCCACAGCGCGGGGCGTTCCAGCCAGTGCGCGTCGCTAGCCATGGCGCTGGCCGGCCAGGCGATCAACTGGCCGGCGCTGAGCGCCGTGGCCACCAGACCGGCCATCAGCGCGCCGCCGAAGAACATCGCCAGGGCGCGGCCCGACCGAGGTCGATGCGCCTGGCGCTTGAGCATCACGTTGTTCAGGGCGAAGGTGATGCCGCCGATCACACCCAGCCAATCCGCCAGTGTCTGCGGCAACGGCAAGGCATCCCAGCCTTGTGCGTCGGGAGGGCGCAGCACAATGTAGGCGCCAGTCAGCGACATCGCCATGCGTGCGAATGCGGCTTGGGACAGGCGTTCCTTCAGCAGCCAGTGCGCCAGCAACGCCGACCACAAGGGCATCAGATAGAACAGCAGCACGACGCGGACGACGTCGCCGATCACGAACGCCCAGTTGAACGCTGCGTTGGTCGCGCCAGCGGCAACCATCAGGACCCACAGCGCACGGTCGCGCACCAGTTGCCGAACCGAGTCGGGCCACAAGGCAACGATCACCAGCACCGCCGGCAGGTAGACCACCACCGTGGCCCACAGCGGGTGCAGGCCGTGCGCCTGCAGCAGGCGCAACGGCCACCACGACAGGCCCCACACGAAACTGTTGAAGACCAGCGCGAGCGCTGCCCAACCGGTCAATGGGGATCGCTGCGCGCGATCGCCAGCAGCTGTTGGAGTTCGGCCGGGTGGTTCACCAGATTGCGCGTGTGCCATCGGCGGATCAGCTCCATCACCCCAGCCACACCGATGCCGAACACGGTGATCGCCGCAAAGGCCGACATGCCGAACATCGTCATGCCGGCGTAGAACGCACCCAACACCAGGATGCATGCCTGTTCGTTGAAGTTCTGAACCGCGATCGAGCGACCGGCGCCCATCAGGTTATGACCGCGGTGCTGCAAGAGCGCATTCATCGGCACCACCAGGAAACCGCCGAGCGCGCCCAGCAGGATGAGGAACGGAACGGCCACGTAAAGGTTGGTGATGAAGTTCATGCCGATCACGAGCAGCCCCATCGCGATGCCGAGCGGGATGACCGACGTGGCCTGGTCGAGCCGCATGCGCATCGACGCCACGACCGCGCCCACTGCGGTGCCGATGGCCACCACCCCGACCAGCGCCGAGGCCTGCGTTGTTCCGTAGCCCAGAGCCGCCGCGGCCCAGGCCAGGACGATGTAGCGCAGGTTGCCGGACACGCCCCAGAACAGCGTGGTCGTGGCGAGCGATATCTGGCCGAGCTTGTCGTTCCACAGCCGCCTGTTGCACGTCGAGAAGTCGCGAATCAGGCCGAACACGCCGTGGGCGAGTGGCTGCAGCGGGGCGGCGGTGCGCGGGATGTTCAGGTTGAAGGCCGCCGCGAGCACGTACAGGCTGACGATGAAGGCGATGGCGGCTTCGGCTGGCGTGTCGATGCCGGTATCGATGCCAGGCAGGTCGACCGCAAGAAGTTGGTTGGCGATCATCGGCCCCAGCAGCTGCCCGCCGAGCAGGACGCCGAGGATGATCGACAGGATGGTCAGTCCCTCGATCCAGCCGTTGGCCTTGACGAGTTGCGAGATCGGCAGCAGTTCGGTGAGGATGCCGTACTTTGCTGGCGAGTAAGCTGCAGCGCCGAGACCGACGATGGCGTAGGCCATGAGCGGATGGCTGCCAAAGAGCATCATCAGGCAGCCGACGACCTTGATCAGGTTCGAGAAGAACATGACGCGGCCCTTGGGCAGGGCGTCGGCGATGGCGCCGACGAAGGGCGCGAGCGCCACGTAGAAGAAGGCGAACATCGGCACGAGGGCTGCGCGCTGCCACTCGGGTTGGCCGCCGCTCTTGAGGAGTTCCACAGCGGCCACGAACAGCGCGTTATCAGCCAGCGAGCTGAAGAACTGCGCCGCCATGATCGTGTAGAAACCTTTTTTCATACGCACGCGGCGGGCAGCTCCAGGGTCGGCAACCGTGTCCGTTCAACCGACGGGTCTGCTGTCGGCGCGGGTTATAGCACGCGGGTTGGCAGCCCCAGGAACAAGCGCCGGGCGGCCTTCAGGGGCATCGCGGGCCCGCGGCACAATTGGCTTCGCAGTGCCGTGTCGCTGCTGATGAGCCTTCCCGACTCGACCCCATGCCCCGTCCGATCGAAGCCCTGATCCACGTCGAGGCGCTCGCCAACAACCTCCAGCGCGCCCGCGTGCATGCGCCCGACGCCCGGGTGTGGGCCGTGGTCAAGGCGAACGCTTACGGACACGGCATCGAGCGCGCCTATCCCGGCCTGCAAGGCGCCGACGGCTTCGCGTTGCTCGACATTGCCGAAGCCGAGCGCATTCGAGCGCTCGGTTGGCGCGGGCCTGTCCTGTTGCTCGAAGGCTGCTTCGAGCCGCGCGACCTGGAAGCTTGTTCTCGGCTGCATCTTTGGCACACCGTGCACCGCGAGGCACAGATCGATTGGCTGGCAGCGCACAAGACGCAGCAGCCACATCACGTCTTCCTGAAGATGAACAGCGGCATGAATCGGCTGGGCTTCACGCCACAGGCATTCCGTTCGGCATGGTTGCGTCTGAGCGGCCTGATGCAGGTCGACGCGATCACCGTGATGACTCACTTCGCGAATGCTGACGCACACGTCGACGCTGGCGCACCGTCGACCGATGCTCCTACCGCGGTGCGCAGCATCGATCGGCAATGGGCGGCGTTCGACGAGGCCACGCGCGGCTTGCCTGGAGACCGATCGCTGTGCAACAGCGCTGCGAACCTGCGTTTCGCGTCGCAGGACGCTGCAGTCCGTGGCGATTGGGTCCGCCCCGGAATCATGTTGTACGGATCCGCGCCCGACTTCCCGGCACGCAGCATCGCCGACTGGGGTCTCGAGCCGACGATGACGCTGCGCAGCCAGATCATCGCCACGCAAGACTTGCATCCCGGCGACGCCGTCGGTTACGGCAGCCGCTACGTCGCCGAGCGCGCCATGCGCATCGGCATCGTTGCCTGCGGCTATGCCGATGGCTACCCGCGCATCGCGCCCACCGGCACCCCGGTGCTCGTCGACGGGGTGCGCACCGCGCTCGTCGGTCGGGTGTCGATGGACATGGTCACGGTCGACCTCGTGCCGACACCTGCAGCTCGGGTTGGCAGCGAAGTCACCTTGTGGGGCCGGGGACCGAACCAGAGCGTGTTGCCGATCGACGAGGTGGCTCACCCGTCGGGGACGGTGGGCTACGAACTGATGTGCGCGCTGGCCGCTCGCGTGCCCACTCGAGTCGATACATCCGCAGGAGCAAACGTCGCATGAATCTGCCCAGGCACCAGCTCACCATGACGGTGCTGATGACGCCCGACATGGCCAATTTCTCGGGCAAGGTGCACGGCGGCACCATACTCAAGCTCCTCGATCAGGTCGCCTATGCCTGCGCCAGTCGCTATGCGCAGCGGTATGTGGTGACGCTGTCGGTCAATCAGGTGAAGTTTCTCCAGCCGATCCACGTCGGCGAACTCGTCAACTTCCAGGCCAGCGTCAATCACACCGGCCAGTCGTCGATGGAAGTGGGCATCAAGGTCACTGCCGAGAACGTGCGCACGCAGGCCATCCGTCACGCCAACAGCTCCTTCCTGACGATGGTCGCACTCGGCGACGATGGCCGCCCGGTGCCGGTGCCTCCGCTCGCGCCTGCAACCGCGGACGAGCGCCGGCGCTTCGAGGCGGCCAAGATCCGCAAGCAGTTGCGGCAGGAACTCGAGCAGCGGGAGGCGGCGCTGCTGAAGTCGATGTCGCTGCAGACCCCCGATCGATCGACTGAACAGACGGCGCCTCGGACCCCTCCCGAGCGAGCCGGCTGAGCCCGCCCGCCAACTCATGCCGCCGGTCACCGTCGACGAGCGCGAGGTCAGCTTCACTGCGATCCGTGCTCAGGGTGCAGGTGGGCAGAACGTCAACAAGGTGTCGAGCGCGGTGCATCTGCGGTTCGATGTGCCGGCCTCGTCGCTGCCCGACGATCTCAAGCAGCGTCTCCTCGAGCTGCGAGACCAGCGCATCACCGCCGATGGCGTGGTGGTGATCAAGGCGCAGACCTCGCGCAGCCAGGATGCCAACCGGGCCGAGGCGCTGGCGCGGTTGCAGGAACTCGTCGACAGCGTGGCCACGCCGCCGCGCGCGCGGCGGGCGACGAAGCCGACCTACGCCTCGAAGCAGCGTCGGCTGGAAGGCAAGAGCGTGCGCTCGCAGGTCAAGGCGGCGCGCGGCAAGGTCACCGAGTGACGAGGCCGCAAGGCTGAGGCCCGCGTCAACCGCGCTTGAAGGTCGCGAGCAGTGCGCCGGCCGCCACGAACAGTCCGCCGAAGGTGCGGTTCATCAGCTTCTGGTGGTGCGGCGACTTCAGCATGCCGAGCACACGGGACGCGAGTGCGGTGTAGCCCGCCATCACCACCAGATCGGTGAAGCCGAGGGTTGCTGCGATGACGAGGTACTGGATGCCCAGGTCGCGTCCCAGGTCGAGGAACTGCGGCACCACGGCCAGCAGAAACACCGTTCCCTTTGGGTTGACGGCGTTGATCATCCAGCCGCGCGTCACGAGCGTGCGCCGGGTGGCATGCGTTGGGCTCGCTTCTACCGCGTCTTTGCGTGATGCCGGCTCGTCTCCCACGGCATCGGCAGGGTTCGCCGTGGCGACCAAGGGCGCCGCTGATGCTCGCCACTGCTTGACGCCCAGCCACACCAGATAAGCCACGCCCAGCCACTTCACGACGGTGAAGGCGACAGCCGACGCCGCGATCAACGCGCCGAGCCCGAGGCCGACCACCAGAACCTGCGTCCAGATGCCCAGCACCAGACCGAGCGTCATGAAGTAGCCGCGTGCGAAGCCGTGGTTCAGCCCCGAACTCATCGCCGCCACGGCACCGGGGCCGGGGGAGAGGCTGATCGCCCAGGACGCTGCGAAGAAGGCGAGCCATGTGTGCAGTTCCATGGCACGAGTGTCTCAGTTGTCGGCGCTTGAGCGCCCCAACACGACCTTGCCGGTCGGACCGCCCTCAGGGGGCGACGCCTGCCCGCTACAGTGGCTCGATGACCAGAGTCCGAACCCTCTACACCTGCACCGAATGCGGCGGCACCAGTCCCAAGTGGCTGGGCAAATGCCCGTCGTGCGAAGCCTGGAACACGCTCGTCGAGTCGGTGGCCGAGGGCAGCGGGCCGAAGCATCGATACCAGTCCCTTGCCGGTGCGCTGCCGGTGGCCACGCTGGCGGACATCGAGGCGTCCGACGTCGATCGGCTGCCGACGGGCATCGATGAGCTCGATCGGGTACTCGGCGGCGGCATCGTCGCCGGCGGCGTGGTGCTGATCGGCGGCGATCCGGGCATCGGCAAGTCGACGCTGCTGCTGCAGGCCCTCGATGCCTTGTCGCGCAACGTGCGCACGCTGTACGTCACTGGCGAGGAATCGGGCGCGCAGGTGGCGCTGCGTTCCCGTCGGCTCGGACTCGGCGAGGGCGCGGGCGGATCGCAGGTCAGGGTGATCGCCGAGATTCAGCTCGAGAAGATCGCCGCGACGCTCGCCGCCGAGCAGCCCACGGTGTGCGTGATCGATTCGATCCAGACGGTCTACAGCGACCAGCTCACGTCGGCGCCCGGCTCGGTCGCGCAGGTGCGCGAATGCGCGGCGCAACTCACCCGCATCGCCAAGTCGAGCGGGACGACGATCGTCCTCGTCGGCCACGTCACCAAGGAAGGCGCACTCGCCGGCCCACGCGTGCTCGAGCACATCGTCGACACCGTCCTGTACTTCGAGGGCGACACCCACAGCAGCTTCAGGCTCGTTCGCGCGATCAAGAACCGCTTCGGCGCAGTCAACGAGATCGGCGTCTTCGCGATGACCGAGCGCGGTCTGAAGGGCGTGGCCAATCCGAGCGCGATCTTTCTCTCGACGCACGGCGAACCCGTGGCCGGCTCGTGCGTGCTCGTCACGCTCGAAGGCACGCGGCCGCTGCTCGTCGAGATCCAGGCGCTCGTCGACAGCGGCGGTCCCAGCCCCAGGCGCCTGAGCGTGGGCCTCGACCGCGACCGCCTCGCGATGATGCTCGCGGTGCTGCACCGCCACGCCGGCATCGCCTGCATCGATCAGGACGTGTTCGTCAATGCCGTGGGCGGCGTGCGCATCGCTGAGCCTGCGGCCGACCTGGCGGTGATGCTCGCCATCCAGAGCAGCCTTCGTGGACGGGCGTTGCCGCGGGGTTTCATCGCCTTCGGCGAAGTCGGCTTGGCGGGCGAGGTGCGACCGGCGCCGCGCGGTCAGGAGCGGCTGAAGGAAGCCGCCAAGCTCGGATTCAGCGTCGCGCTCGTGCCCGCAGCCAACGCGCCGAAGAAGCCGATCGAAGGCCTCACGATTCACCCGGTCGAGCGCATAGAACAGGCGATCGACGTCGTGCGCAGCCTGCAGGGGTGAACCCCCTGTGCGGCTTACGCGGGAGCGGAACCTAAAATCGGTCGCATCACTGCAGTGAGGACTGGCCATGTCGATGGACGATCGCGACGGAAAGATCTGGATGGATGGCGAGCTCGTCGAGTGGCGCGACGCCAAGATCCATGTGCTGTCGCACACCCTGCACTACGGATGCGGCGCCTTCGAGGGCGTGAGGGCCTACCAGACGCCGCGCGGCACCGCGATCTTTCGTCTGCGCGAGCACACCGAGCGACTCTTCAACAGCGCGAAGATCCTGCGCATGAAGATCCCGTTTGACTTCGATCAGGTCGTCGAGGCCCAGCGCACAGTGGTGCGCGAGAACCGGCTCGAAAGCGCCTACATCCGCCCGCTGATCTGGATCGGCTCCGAGAAGCTCGGAGTCAGCCCGCGCGGCAACCGCATTCATCTGATGGTCGCTGCCTGGACCTGGGGAGCGTACCTGGGTGACGAGGGCCTGAAGCGGGGCATTCGCGTCAAGACCAGCAGCTACACACGGCACCACGTCAACATCACGATGACGCAGGCCAAGGCGGTGAGCAACTACACCAACTCCATCCTTGCCAACCTCGAAGTCACCGAAGACGGCTACGACGAGGCGTTGCTGCTCGACGCGAGCGGCTTCGTCAGCGAGGGGGCGGGCGAGAACCTCTTCATCATCAGGAACGGCGTGGTCTACACCCCCGACCTGTCGGCCGGTGCACTCAACGGCATCACCCGCAACACCATCTTCGCCATCTGCGCCGACCTCGGCCTGAAGATCGTCGAGAAGCGCATCACCCGCGACGAGGTCTACATCTGCGACGAGGCCTTCTTCACCGGCACCGCCGCCGAGGTGACTCCGATCCGCGAACTCGACCGGGTGCAGATCGGCGAAGGTTCTCGAGGACCGCTGACCGAGAAGATCCAGGCTGCCTTCTTCGACATCGTCAATGGGCGCAACGGCCGCTATGCCGAATGGCTGACGCCCGTTTGATGGCGGCCTCACTGAGCGCGAACTTCAGCCCCCACCGACTGACCAGCCAATGAAAAACGACACCGCCGCCGTCGAAGTGACCGCCCGCGATCTGCAGGGGCCCGGCGCGGTGACGTGCCCGAATCCGAAGATGAGCCTGTGGAGTGCGCACCCCAAGGTCTTCATCGATGTCGTCACCGAAGGCGTGGGCAAGTGCCCTTACTGCGGTACGGTCTACCGATTGAAGCCCGGTGAGAAGGTCCCGGCCCACTGATCGCCGGCGGCGTTGATGAACTCGCCCCACACCGCCAACAAGCCGTCTCCGACCGACTACGAGCGACTGCTTCGTGAAGCGCTCGAGGCCTCGGGCACCTCGGTGTGGGAATGGAATCCGATCACCGATCAACTTTTCGGCGTGGAAGGAATGACCACGCTGCTGGGCGTCACGCCGGACGAGGAAAGCCCGACCCAGGACCACTGGGAGCGCCGCGTTCAGCCAGATGACAACGCCGAGACCGACAAGCAGTATCAGCGGCACGCACGCGGGGAGACCCCCTTTTTCGAGCACGAGTACCGAGCTCGCGCCAAGGACGGCAGCTGGAAGTGGATCCTTGAGCGAGGGCGGGTGGTCGAACGCCTGCCCGACGGGCGTCCGGTACGCGTTGTCGGTACGCTCAGTGACGTCACTCAGCGACACGAGGCCCAGGAGCGAGAGCGGGAGTTGACCGAGCGGCTACAGAAGATCTCGCGCCACGTGCCAGGCATGGTGTACCAGTTCAGGCGCGGTCCTGATGGCAGCGACTGCTACCCGTACGTGAGCCAAAGCTGCATCGAACTGATCGGGCTCACGCCCTCGCAGCTGACCGAGGATGCGGCGGCGCTGCGCAGCCGCATCGACGAGCGTGACACGGAGCGGGTGCTCGAGTCCATCGATGTTTCTCGGCGCGATTTGCGGCCTTGGCATTGCGAGTTCAGGGTGCGACGTGTCGACGGCGAACTGCGCTGGTTCAGCGGTTCCTCGACCCCACAAGCCGAGCCCGATGGTGGGGTGCTGTGGCACGGCTACATGCAGGACGTCACCGACCTGCGCGAGCTGAGCGCTGCACGCGAGGCGGCTGCCACATCGCAGGCCGCGAACCGCGCCAAGACCGACTTCCTCTCGCGCATGAGCCATGAGTTGCGCACACCCCTCAGCGCGGTCATGGGCTTTGCCCAGCTGCTCGAGCGCGACAAGGTGGAGCGCCTCACGCCCAACCAGCGGCGACGGGTGACCCTGATTCACGAGGCCGGCGAACACCTGCTGCAGATGATCGGTGAGTTGCTCGATCTCACCCGCATCGAGGCGGGGCAGCTCAGCGTGTCGGCGGCCGATGTGCCTTTGACCGACCTGCTGTCCGAATGTGTCGATCTGCTTCGGCCGTCCGCCGATGCGGCCAGTGTCCTGCTGGCGCCTGTGCTGCCCGACCCCGACTGCATCGTGCGCGCCGATGCCACCCGTCTTCGGCAAGTCGTGCTGAATCTGCTGGCGAATGCCGTCAAGTACAACCGCCCGCAGGGCACCGTGCAGGTGTTGACCGAGAGCTTGCCCGACGGCGTGGCCTTCCACGTGATCGACACCGGTGTCGGCATCTCGCCCGAGCATGTCGCGCGCATCGGCGAGCCGTTCAATCGGCTGGCTCACAAGCGCAGCGCGATCGAAGGCACCGGCATAGGTCTGGCCGTCACTCTGGGGCTGATCGAAAAGATGGGCGGGCGCTTGCGGGTGCAGAGCACGCTGGGCGCTGGTTCGACCTTCAGTGTCGTGCTGCCGTCGGGCAGCGGGGCGCCGCCTGACGGCGACACCACACAGCACGCACACCTGCCCGATTGAACCGAACCCGCCGCATGAACATCTCCAAGCTGCCCAGAGCCGTCCTGTCCTCAGCCGACGATGCCGAGCAGCAGTTCTATGACGCCTTGCAGAACGCGGATATCGAACGCTTCATGTCGGTGTGGAGCGACGAGGACGACGTCGCCTGTGTTCATCCCGGCGGCCCGCGTCTCATCGGCATCGACGCCATCCGCGAGAGCTTCGAAGCCATGTTCAGCCAGGGGACGGTCGACGCACGGCCCGAGCGGGTGCGCCGGGTGCAGACGCAGTTCGGTGCGGTGCACAGTGTTCTTGAGCGGGTGTCGGTGATGTCGCAGCAGGGGCCGCAGGTGGCCTGGGTGATTGCGACCAACGTCTACATCAACACTGCGCTGGGCTGGCGCATCGTGGCTCATCACGCCAGCCCCGGAACGCCCCGGGAAGCGCAGGAGATCGTCGAGCCCGCAGCCGTGCTGCACTGATGGACGTCGCGACGGCTTCCCCCGGGTGGTTGGCTGGCGACGGACGGGTGGGCGGTAACTTGCAGACGTTGTGGCCTGCGGTCATCTCGAAGCGGCTCGTCGCGACGATGCCTCGCTATCGTCGCGAGCGTTGGGCGACGCCGGATGCCGACTTCATCGATATCGATTGGATCGACGACGTAGACGAAGCGCGTACGCCCGTTCGTCCCCTGCTGGTTCTGTTTCACGGGCTCGAGGGCTCCTCGGCCAGTCACTACGCGCGTGGTTTCGCCCAGGCGGCAACCCAGCGTGGCTGGCGCTATGCCGTCGTCCACTTTCGAGGCTGTTCGGGCGAGCCCAATCTGGCGGCGCGCGCTTACCACTCTGGCGATTTCGAGGAGATCGGCTGGATCCTCGAACGCTTTCGCCTGCGCCATCGCGGGCCGCTCCTGGTCGTGGGCATCTCGCTGGGTGGCAATGCACTGCTGCGCTGGGCCGAGGAATGCGGCGAATCCGCCTCGCGCTGCGCCGACGCCATCGCGGCCATGTCGTCGCCGGTCGATCTGGCTGCGGGCGGGCAGGCAATCGGTCGGGGGTTCAACCGCCATGTCTACACCCGCATGTTCATGCGGTCGCTCAGACCCAAGGTGCTCTTGAAGCTCGAGCAGTTCCCAGGACTGTTCGACCGCCAACGCATGCTGGCAGCGAGCGATCTGTTCGAGTTCGACAACCTCTACACCGCGCCGGTGCACGGGTTTCGCGACACCGGCGACTACTGGCGTCGTGCGTCGGCCAAGCCGAACTTGCGCAGCATCCGCATTCCCGCACTGCTTCTCAACGCCTTGAACGACCCTTTCGTTCCCGCCGCGTCACTCCCCTACACGACGGAGGTCGGCAGTTCGGTGACCTTGTGGCAACCACCGCGCGGTGGACACGGCGGCTTCGCGAGCGGGGCGTTTCCGGGTCATCTTGACGGTGTGCCGTCTCGGGTCATGGACTGGTTGCAGTCACCGTCGGGCGAACACGATGCGGGGGCGCGCCAACGTGGATGACATCGTTCTCGCTGCGCTCATCAAGTGGCCGAACGTGCCTCACTGCTTCGGCTGGCTCGCGCTCGATTCGCGCGGCGACTGGTACCTTCGCGACGACGCGACTCAGTCGGCGGGCCCGTTTCCGCAGTCACGCGGCAGCCGACTCCAGCACACTGGCCTGCGCGAATTCATCGGCCGCAACTATGCCGCTGATGGGTCTGGAGCCTGGTTTTTCCAGAACGGCCCGCAGCGGGTCTTCGTCGAACTCGAGGTCACGCCATGGGTGTGGCGCTTGAAGGATTCCCAGTCATCTGACGGAGCGACTTTCGGCGAGCCCCAGATTCATTCGCACACCGGGCTCAAGGCGAGCTACCGATCAGCCTGCGTCGACGAGCTCGGGCGCGTCTTCATCGAGACCGACCTCGGATGGGGGCTGGTACACACCCTGGACGTGGGCATCGCAGCGGATGCCATCGAGCGAAGATTCTGGGCCTGCGCCGACACTGCGTTTGGCGAACTGATCCAACGCGCCGGCATCTGCCTGAGCCCGGCCCAGGGGCTCAGGCCTGCCGCGTAGGGGCAGCGGCTACTTCGATGCCGCCATGGCCGGGGCCGATGCAGCCTGTGCATCAGAAGCTGCGGCAGCGCCGGACGCTGCGGCCTCCGGTGCCTTGGGCTCGGCGAACTGCGCGCCACTCTGGTTCGTCAGGTAGACCACGGCACGGGCGATCTCGAGGTCGCTGTAGTCGCCACCACCCTGAGCGCCCATCGCGTTCTTGCCCTTGAGGGCGCTGTTGAGCAGCGTGTCGTAGCCCTGCTGGATGCGCGGTGCCCAGGCGGCGGTGTCGCCGAGTTTGGGCGAGCCAGCGAGTCCACCCGTGTGGCAGGCCGCGCAGCGTCCGGTGTAGACCTCTGCGCCGGTCTTCAGCACCACAGGCGCCGACGCGTCCTTCACGACGACCTTGGCCACTGGTTGGATGCGAGCAAGGATGGCCTTTTCGTCGAGCCCGTCGCTGCCGGCCACCGGCTTGTTGCTGGAGGTCACGAATACGGCCAGCAGCACGATCACGAGGACTGGGATGACGAAGGAAAACACCACCGCGGTGATCAACTGCTTGGGGGTCTTGATCGGACCCTCGTGGTTCTCTTCACCGGGGGTGTGGCTGGCATCGCTCATGGAGTCCTCGAACTGCGGCGTGGGATGGAAAAGAGGCCTGACGCACGAAGATGCGTCATCGCCATCGATCAATGCAATCGGGCCTGCAAAACATCAACAGCTCGGCCCTCAAAACGACGCGCGAGTATAAGTGCGGCCCGCCCCAGCCTTGCCGCGCGCCAGCATTCACGCGGCTTGCCAAGGGATGCGGTGACTACAATTGATGGCGTCGCGTCCGTAGCTCAATGGATAGAGTACTGCCCTCCGAAGGCAGGGGTTGCTGGTTCGATCCCAGCCGGGCGCACCAAGTGCCACAAGGGCCGAGCCACAGCTGAGACTCCAGATCTTGAAACACATCTTGATGCTCGGTGCAGGCGGCGTCGGGGGCTACTTCGGCGCCCGCCTTGTCGAGGTGGGCGTCGACGTCACGTTCCTCGTTCGTCGCGAGCGTGCAGCGTTGCTGGCGTTGCACGGCCTTCAGGTCGGCAGCCCACATGGCGACTTCCGCGTCGAGGCGCGTTGCGTCACGGCGCAGGAACTCGCTCGCGTCTCGTCATCGGTATCGCCGTTCGATGCGGTGCTGATGGCGCCAAAGGCCTACGACCTCCAGGAGGCGTTGTCGGCCGTCGAGCCAGCGATCGGCCCGAATACCTTCATCGTGCCGCTGCTCAACGGCCTCGCCCACCTCGATGTGCTCGACTCGCGCTTTGGGGCCAAGCGGGTGGTCGGGGGAGTGGCCCATGTGGCTGCGACGCTGCTGGCCGATGGCAGCGTGCAGCAACTCAACCCGGTGCATGTGATCACCCTCGGCGGACGCGAGGAAGTCACTGCCGCTGCTGCCAGCGAGATGGCGGCGTTGTTCGCTCCCGCGGCGTTCAGCACCGTGGTGTCCAACGACATCATGGGCACGTTGTGGGAGAAGTGGACGTTTCTGTCCGCACTCGCGGGCATCACCACCCTGATGCAGGGCGCGGTTGGCGCCGTGGTGGCAACGCACCACGGCGATGCGCTGGTGCGCAGGCTTTACGCCGAGTGCCTCGCGGTCGCCGAGCGCAGTGGCTCGCCGGTGTCCGAGAAGGCACAGGCGAGGGCGCTGCGCACGCTGACCGAACCCGGGTCGAGCTTCTCGTCGTCGATGCAGCGCGATCTGCAGGCCGGATTGCGCACCGAGCACGACCATGTGCTGGGCGATCTGTTGCGGCGCGCCGCACTGCTCGGTGTCGATGCGCCTTTGTTGTCGGCAGCGTTTGCCCACATGCAGGTGGTGAACCACCCTTAGTCCACTGCGGCGGGACAATGCCCCATGGCCCGCAAACACCCCACCTCTGCGTCGCCGCGCGCATCCGCCGGTCGAACACTGGGCCCTGGTGCGTCAGCAGCGTCGCAGCCGCTCGATGAGGGCGATATCGAGGCGCTGCAGAACGAACTCGACCGGGTGCCGCCGCCATTCGAGCCACTGGACGTGAGCATGGTCGACGGGTACCTCTGCGGGGTGCTGCTCCAGCCGCAGGCGGTGGACGCGGCGCAGTGGCTGCGCCACATCACCGACGCTGATGGGCGACCTTTGCCGCCATGTTCCGTTGACGTCGTGCGGCTTCGCACGCTCGTCTTTCGACGACACGCCGAGCTGCAGGCTGCCATTGACCATCGGCAGTGGTTCGATCCCTGGGTGTTCGAATTGGCGGCTGACGAGATGGACGCTGACACCGATGTGGCGGATGACGCCACCGCCGCCTCGCAGGCGGTGTATTCCTGGGTGGCGGGCTTTGCGACGGCTCAGACGTTCTTCCCGGGCTTGATGGGGCTCGACGCGGCGGCGCTGAACGAGCCATTGGCGCTGATCTACCGGCACCTGGACGCTGAAGATCTGGAAGACGCCGACGAACTGATCGATGAGATCGCGACGCTTGAGCCACCTCGGGATCTGGCTTCGGCAGTGGAAGAACTGGTGCGCGCCACGTTGCTGCTTGCCGATGTCTCGCAGCCGAAGCCTGCTCCGGCGGCCGCATCGCGCCCCACGCCGCGTCCTCCCACCAAGCCCGTGCCGCGGCGGCGCTGAAGGCGTCGCTCAGGCGGTGGCCATCCGCGGCGAGCCGACTTTGGTCGTGTCGCCGTGGAAGCTGAAGTCCAGAGCCGGACGCTTCCCGCTCATCAGTTCGGCGAGTGCACGACCCGATCCCGCACCGTGGGTCCAGCCGAGCGTTCCGTGCCCGGCGTTGATCCACAGTCGCCCGATGCGGGTGCGCCCGATGATCGGGATGTTGTCGGGTGTGCTCGGCCGCAGTCCGGCCCAGTAGTTCGGCTGAGAGGTGTCGGCCACACCCGGGAAAAGTTCTTCATACCGCTTGACCAACGCTTCGCAGCGCACCCGCGAAGTGGCGCTGGTGATCGAGGTGTCGTAGCCGGCCATCTCGGCCGTGCCGGCGATGCGGATCTCGTCTCCCAGACGGCTGATCGCGATCTTGCGGCCGTCGTCGAGCAGGCTGACGGTGCTGGCCCGTTCGGGCTGTTTCAGTCGAAGCGTGGCCGAGTAGCCCTTGGCCGGGTAGATGTTCAGGCAAAGCCCCAGCGGACGCAGCAGCGGCGCGGTGTAGCTGCCCATCGCGGCGACATACTGGTCTGCACGCAGCACCCGCGCCGTCTTGGTGACTCGATCACGCACGCGCACCGACTCGATCGAGCCGCCCGCCTGGTCGATGCCGTCGATGTCGTGTCCGTAGAGGAAGGTCGCGCCGCGTTCTTCGCAGCGCTTGGCCAGTTGCTGTGTGAAGACTCGCGCGTCGCCCGACTCATCGCTGGGCGTGTAGGTGCCTCCTGCCAGACGCGCACTGAATGCGGCGAGTGCGGGCTCGATCTGCAAGACCTGACCACGCGACAGCACTCGGCGATCGACGCCATGACGACGCATCACCTCTGCGCCTGCCGCGCCGGCCTCGAAGTCTTGCTGCGTCGAGAAGAAGTGCAGGATGCCTCGCTCGAGGCGGTTGTATTCGATGCCTGTCTGGGCGACGACGGACTTGAGGGCGTCCTGGCTGTAGCGACCCAGTGCCACGAGTTGACCTACGTTGCGCTCGAAGGCCGCAGTGCTGCATTGGCTCAGGAAGCTGAGCCCCCAGCGCCACTGGTGAGGGTCGAGCTTGGGCCGGAACAGCAGCGGAGCATCGTCGCGCAGCAGCCACTTTGCGACCTTGAACGGCGCTTCGGCATTGGCCCACGGCTCACAGAAGCTCACCGAGATCTGCGCGCCGTTGGCGAAGCTGGTTTCGAGGGCGGCCTCGGGTTGGCGGTCGATCACCGTCACCTCGTGTCCCTCGTTCACCAGGTGCCAGGCGGTGCTCACGCCGATGATCCCGGCGCCCATGACGATGACCTTCATCTCGACTCCTTCAGAGCTCAGCGCTGCCCAAGCAGCAAATGGGCCGCGACCGCGAACATCACCACGGCGACGCTGCCGTCGATGACTCGCCAAACGGCGGGATGACGCAGCCAACGAGATGCCGCCGCTGCGCCGTACCCGAGGCCGGTGAACCACATCAGGGACGCCAATCCGGCGCCCATCACGAAAGCGACCTGACCGGCCAGCGGATGCTGCGCGCCCACCCCTCCCAGCAGAACGACGGTGTCCAAATAGACATGGGGGTTAAGGTAAGTGAGCGCAAGCGTCGACGTCAGCGCGGCCGTGAGCCCGGTACCGCCTGCAGCCGCGGTGAGCACGCCCGACGCCGTCACGCAGCGGTGCAACGCGAGCACGCCATAGCCGATCAGGAACAGCGCGCCGCCGTAGCGAAACACCTCGAGCAAGACGGGCGCCGAGCGGATGACTGCACCGAGGCCGAACACGCCGAGTGCCGTCAGCAGCCAGTCCGACGCCGTGCACAGCGCCACCACCGGACCGACATGCTGGCGGCAGAGGCCCTGCCGCAGCACCAGCGCGTTCTGCGCGCCGATGGCCACGATCAGCCCCAGGGTCATCAGCCAGCCCTGGGTGAATGCTTGTGGGGTGAGCGTCTCGTACACGATGGCGCAATTGTCGGAAGGTCAGCGCTGAACATGAAGCATCATTCATGAATCACCAGCGTCATAAGGAGCTCTTATGAAGAGCATCGACCCGGCTGCACTCGATTGCCTGGCTGCGCTGGCCGATCACGGCGGCTTCGATGCCGCGGCGCAGCGCCTTGCCATCACGCAGTCGGCGGTGTCGCAACGGCTGCGAGCGCTCGAGACCCAGATTGGACAGCCGCTGGTTGTGCGCTCACGTCCTTTGCGCCTGACCGAACCGGGCAAGGTGCTGTTGCGGTTTGCACGCCAGCTGCAGGCGATGCGCGCGGACGTGTCGCGTGAGTTGGGCATGCAGGCGTTCAGTGGCGAACGTCTGGCCGTGGCAGTGAACGCCGACAGCCTGGCCACCTGGGTTCTTCCTGCTTTGGATGATCTGGTTCAAGAAGGTCTCTTGCTCGAACTCGTCGTGGACGACCAGGACTTCACCCATGACTGGCTGCGCCAGGGCGAGGTGCTTGGATGCGTCAGCACCGTCGATGCGGCGCTGAAAGGCTGCCGCGTCGTGCCTCTGGGCGTGATGCCCTACGCTGCCATGGCGAGCCCCGACTTCATTGCGCGGGTGCTCAAGGGTTCCGTGGATGGTCTGAACGAAGCCACCTTCAGCCAGGTGCCCTTCCTCGTCTTCAATCGCAAGGACGACATGCAGCAGCAGTGGGCGGCGAAGACATTCGGTGTCGCCCGTCCCCGGCTGCAGTCGCTGCATGTGCCATCGTCAGAGGCGTACCTGCGCGCTGCGACGATGGGCTGGGGGATCGGAGTCCTGCCTGAGTTGCAGGCGCGGGACGCGCTGGCCCGGGGCGATCTGGTCGTGTTGCGCCCGGAGTCGACGGTCGACATTGCGTTGTACTGGCACCAATGGCGGCTCGGGCTCGACGCCGATCCGCCGTCGGCCCGCGTCGCGATGCTCGATCGCGTGGGCTTGGCTTTGGCTCAGGGCGCCTGGTCTGCCTTGCGGCCGGTGCCACCCGCTTCCAAAGGTTCATCAGGCGGCCCGGCGCATGGTCGAAAGCGGGCCACGGCGCATCGCGGAACACCGACGCCAAGCGTTCGTCGTTGAACGGACAGCATCGCGCACTGCCGCAGTGTTGCGAACAACACGCAAAGGGCGTGTCTTTTGGCAACAAAGTCATCTGCGCGACGCCTCAGACTGCCAGCATCCTCCTGAACAGTGTGCGGTGGGTCAGCCAGGGGTGCAGCGATGGGACGTATCCGGGAGATGTCGTGGTGGCGGGGCCTCAGGTGGCGTTGGAAGGCGCCGCGAGTTGCTCGCGACCCGAACGACATGGGTGACATGGGCACGGCCTTCGGCCTTGACGCCTGCCTTCAGGCCGATGAAGAGTTCAGCGCCTTCCAGGAATCCCAACGCGCGATCGCGCCCGGCAAGTTTGCCGTCTGGACTGCCAGCGACCGTCTCAACGGGCGCTCGGTTCTTTGACCTGTGTGGCCGTCGCACAGACGGTCATCAATCCGAACCACAACGAACCGGCTTCCGCCATCACAGCGGCCCCTACACTCGGCTGATGGCTCGCAAATCGTTCAAGGAACAGGTTCTGCAGGCGCGCGAGGAGGCGATCGTCTCCTCGGCCAATCGGCTGCTCGCCGAAAAGGGATTCGACCTGATGACGGTCGATGAAGTGGCCGCAGATGTTGGCATCGCCAAAGCCAGCCTTTACAAGCATTTCCCTTCGAAGGAAGCGCTGGCGGCAGCGGCCATGACCCGTCTACTCGATCGCGCACTGATGTTCCTATCGACGCTCGACCACCATCCAACCGCCCGCGCCATCGATCATCTGAGGGCAGTGGCGCGCTGGTCCATGCAAACCCAGCTGGCGGGCGAAATGCCATCGCTGCCTGCGCAGAACTCGACCTTGCAGTTGGCGTTGTCTGCCGATCAGGCGTACTTGCAACGGCTGGTCGATGTCAGCGAGAAACTCGGCGAGTGGATCGTTGCGGCGCAACAGGCTGGGCACCTCAACCGGCAACTGCCGCCGGAGGTGGCGCTCTACACCCTCTTCGCGCGTGCCTGCGACCCGGTGCTCGGCATGCTCAAGCAGAGCGGTCGTCACACCGACGAGCAGATCCTGGACATGCTGCTCACCACCTGCTTCGACGGCCTCGCCAGCCGCGACTGAAGCAGCGCCTGCGGGTATGCGTCCGCGTTACACCTGCAAACACAGTCGCCCGTCGTAGTGGTTGGCTTCTCCCTTGCGGGAGTGCCCGCGTGCGTTGCAGACCACCCGGGTGACTCCCCGTGTATGCGCGACCTGGTAGTCGTGACGGCAGTGCAGATGGCCGTGCAGCCACAAGTCGGCGAAAGGCAACAGGTCGTCGTCCGCGTTGCAGAAGCTGGCCGTTCCCGGCTGCCTGCCGTACCGCCCGTCGGCGCTGCGGGCGCTCGGGCCGTAGTGGGTGATGACCACGGTTGAGTCCCACGCTGGATCGTCGCTTGAGGCAGACATCAGCTCGTCGGCGAGCCACGCTCGACACGCCAGCGCCTCCTCGCGCACGGCCTGGGCGTCGAACAGTTGGCCGTGAAGCGTCGACCGCATGACGTCGACGAAATAGGTTGCCGCGCGCATGGCGCGCTCGCGCTCCTCTGGCCCGTGCAGATCGAAGTCGCTCCAGCGTGTCGTGCCCACGAAGCGAATGCGGCGACCGCTGGCATCCGTGAGGACCACCCGCTCTCTTTCCAGCAAGAGCAGCCCGAGACCGTCGCAGTGCGCGCGCAAAGCACTCCGTGCGTCGTCGAGCTCGCGTCGATCGAACTCGTGGTTGCCCGCGACGACGATGACCGGCACAGGCCAGTCCTTGAAGCGGGCGAACTCGCGCCAGGTGCTGTCGATGTCCCCAGCGAGCACGAGCAGCTCGGCGCCCGGCGCCGGCTCGGGTTCGTAGGACTCGGTCTCGAGGTGCAAGTCCGACAGCAATTGCAGGCGCATTGGCGTGCTCAGGCGCCCGATGAGCCAGCCTGACCGTGGCACAGCTTGTACTTCTTGCCGCTGCCGCATGAGCACGGGTCGTTTCGGCCAGGCTTCGGTACGTCGTGCCGCACCGGCTCGACCTTGTAGCGGGCCTTGTGCGTCAGGTCGGAGAGGTCGGCCACGGCGACGACCAGGTCCTCGATGGCGTCATCGAGCGTGGTGAGCGGCTGTTCGCGATCGAGCGTGGCAACGACCTCGCGCTCATCGTCGGTCTCGGCGGGCAGGTGCCGGTAAAGACGAGCGAGCGCGGACGACACCGCGTCGTCTGCCATTTCGGACAGGTCAGGGAAGCACAGGTTCGCGTGCTGGAAGCCGGCCACCCACGGCATCAGCGACTGCGACACCGGGTGCATTTCGGCGAGGGGGTCGATCTCGCCCTCGGCCACGGGCTCGGGTGGGTGCTCGTCGTCGAACTCGAGCACCAGCGGGTCGAACCAACCGTCTTCGACGATCGCGCGGTTCAGTGCGGCATGGCGCCTCGTCACCAGCGCCGTGACACGCTGCAGCCACGTCGCGTCGATGTCGTCGGGAAGCAGTTGACCCTCGAAGTCGAACACGTGCGGCAGCCAGGTGGCGCTGTCGAGCAGCACCGGCTGTACCAGGACGCCGCACAGGTACCCGTCGAGCATGACCGCGTCGAGCGGCTCCAGCGGCTCGGGTGTCTCGGCCAGCAGGTCATCCAGCTCGGCGAACTCGGCGTCGCTCAGGTCACGGTTGATCTGTGGCGTGGGGGGTCTTGCGAGGGTGTCTTTGGGGTTCATGTGTTGCATTGTCCGCCGTGACCTCAAGCATCCCCGCTTTCTGCCGCAGGGGACCGACACAAGAGGAAACCCATGTTGAACCGGAGCTTGTGAGCACACCCCCCCTAGATATAGGGATGGTTCCCTCAGTACGAAACAGAAGACATTGCCAGGGCCGTGGTTACCGGGATGGCATGAGGCCTGAGTGGTGCCCGCGGCTACGCGGCCCTTGCATTTGGTGGCATCCCCTCAAGGGATGCCATACGCAACGTGAAGGCCATCAAAGACAACCTTCTGTAAACCGAAACCCCATGAAAAGCATGAACACGTCACGATTCCAGCTTTGCGCCGTCGCTGCGGCCTCCTTGTTCGCTTTTGGTCAATCGGCGTTCGCTGCGCCGACCAACCCCACCAACGACTGCGTGGGCCTGCCCAGCAGCGTCCAGCTCGAGACCGCACTGAAGGCTGTCGTGCCCAGCGCCGCGGGCGGTTCTGGTGTCGCCAACGGCGGCTTCGATTTCCCGATGTGGGCCACCGTGGTCAATCGCTATGGCGTGGTCTGCGCTGTTGCCACCTCAGCCAGCGTGGCCGATGACGCCTGGCTCAACAGCCGCGTGATCTCGGCACAGAAGGCCTACACGGCCAACGGCTTCAGCCGCCCGGGTTTTGCCCTGTCCACCGCCAACCTGTTCACTGCGGTGCAAAACGGCAACTCGCTCAACGGTCTGCAGTTCAGCAACCCTGTGGACCCACGCGTGGTCTACCGCGGCAACCCGACCCTGTACGGCACGCCGACCGACCCGATGATTGGCTACAAGCCGGGCGGCATCAACATCTTCGGTGGCGGTGTGGCTCTCTACAGCGCCAGCGGCAAGCTGGGCGCGGTCGGCGTGAGCGGCGACACCTCGTGCGCAGACCACAACATCGCCTGGAAGCTGCGCAACAGGCTCGCGACCGGTGGTTACACGGGCGTCACGGTGGCCAACCGCGTTCCTGGTGGTGTGCGTTCTGCGCAAGTCGGGTCGACCAACCAACCGGTGGCCACGGGTGGTGACGACGGCATCATGTACGGCAGCACTGGCTTCCAGCATGCGGAGTGCGGAAACGGTGAAACCAGCGTGACTCTTCCTGTCATCGCGAACTGAGGAGGCGCCCATGCACTCCTCCTTTGATCTGTCCGAGCGCTGCGCTCGGCGGTCTGCGTTGATCGCGGTGACGCTGTTCACAGCGGCGCTTGCAGGTTGCGGCGGCGGAAGTGATTCCGACGAGAGCGGCGTGCCCACGGCGAGCGAGATCGCAGCAGCGCAGGCGTCCATCGACGACACCGCTGCTGCGAGTGATTCGATTGCTGCCAAGCAGGCGGCGCTCGATGCGGTCGAGGCACCGACCGCGCGGTAAACCTAGGGCTCGCTTTGAAGCGCTCGTGCGCTCGACGGGCCGCTGGGCAACTCGCTCAGCGGCCCGTTTCCTTTTGCGACGCGACTGACGCTGCGCGGGCTTCGCGCGCCAGTCGCGCCAAGGTTTGCTGTTGCAGCAGTTCTGCTTCGGCCGCCTGAAACTCGCGCAACGCGGCTTCCTGTTGCCGAGCGCGCACCTCCGGGGGAGTCGTTGCAATCCAGGCGGCGTGGGCACCCTCCGCGGCGTTGAGCATCGCCCGCTGGATTCGCAGCGATTCGGCGCGCTGCTGCGCGCGCACCGCTGCCGCCTCGGTGTGCTGTACCGCGAGAAAGCCGCCCGCGCCCACCAAGCCGGCAACGACAAGCGCGCCGCACACCGCAGCGACCTGCTCGACCCGCATCACCTGCTTCTCCATCGTGTCAACTCCTCGGCACCAGCACCCACGCCCGAAGCGGTTGCTTCATCCGTCCGGCCTGTTGCTCGGCGACCTCGCCCCATCCCCAGAAGAAGTCGAGCCGCACCGCGCCAATGATGGCGCCTCCCGTGTCCTGCGCCATGACGATGCGCCGCAGCGGCTGGCTTGAAAGAGGCTCGGTGGTGTCGATCCACAACGCAGATCCATAAGGCACGCTGGTCGGATCGACGGCCACCGATCGGCCCGGCGTCAACGGCACGGCCTGCGCGCCGCGCGGACCGATGCTCGCATCAGGCAGCGCTTCTTCGCGAAAGAAGACGACCCGCGGATTCGCCCACATCAGCTCGTTCACGCGCTGCGGGTTCAGTTGCGCCCAGGCCTTGATGCCGGGCCAGGTGGCCTGATCGACGCGCACCTCGCCGCGTTCGATCAGCCAGCGGCCGACCGACTGGTAGGGCTGGTCGTTGTGCCCTGCGAACGCCACTCGCACGGTGCGCTTTGCGCCACCTGGCTCGCTGACCTGCAGTCGCCCCGACCCTTGAATTTGCAGGACCAGCAGATCGAGCGGGTCGGCCAGGTAAGCGATCTCACGCCCTCGCAGGGACGCTTGCGCGGCGGGCTCGGTGTCGAGCTGCTGACGCGTCCAATAGGGCTTGCGGGTGCCCAGATCCGCCGGCGCGCTGTGAAGAGGCACGCGGAAGGTGGGTGTGGACACGCGCGAGGCCTCGACCAGTGGCTCGAAGTAGCCGGTGATCAGGCCTTGCGAGACGCCGTCGAGGGACTCCAGCCGGTAGGGTTGAAGCCTGCCTTGCAACCAGGCGCGCGCCTCCGCATCGTTGGCAGGAGGTTGGGCGCGCGCCTCGGCGCAGACGGCAGCCCAACCCAAGGCGGGACGCTCGCAGCCCCGCAGAAGTGCAGGCCACAGCTCGCGGGTGCGATCGGCTTCCCAGCCCGTCAGGTCGGACCACGCTGCGGGCACCCAACGCGACCGTCCCAATGGGCGCGCCGTCGTCGACGTCGACGGCGCAGCGATCGCGCCAGGCGACCCAGGGACGCCGGCATCCTGCGATGACGGGGGTAAAGACGGTGGCGCCGTCGAACAACCCGCCAGCACTCCAAGGATCAACAGACCCGCTGCCAGAATCCGGCCCATGGAACTGCTCCTGCTCGAGGCTTTCGGCGCGGCCGCGCTGCTGGTGTTCATCGTCTGGTGGGTCATGTTCTCAGGTCGCAAAAAAGGCGAGCCGCCAACGCAAGACGAACCGCCGCCGGAGGCCAGCGCTGACGGTGAGGGCCCCGGCACGAAGAATTGACCCTGCTTCTTCGCGCCACCTCATGCCGAAGCGGATGGCGGCAGGAAGAACGAGCCGAGGCGAGAACGCAAGCGTGATCGGATGGCCCTGTAGATGCGGCTGCGATCGGCCAGGCGTATGCCGCGTGAGCCAATCGCCACCCTGAATGCGAGGAAGAAGCTGACCGTGAGGTTCAGCAGCCCGATCACCGCGATGCCTGCGACGCACCACCAGAAGGCGCTGTCGCTGAAGATGGCGAGGCCTTGTGCACCGACTGCGGCCGCCAGTTGGCCTGCTGACAGGGTCACGTGACGCACATCCAGCGGCACGCCGAAGAACCCAGCGACCGCCGGCGCCAGTCCCAGCATCATGCCCAGAGAGATGTTCGAGGCGAATCCCGAAATGTTCGCTCGCCAGTACACCGACCAACGCCGTGCCCGGTCCGCGCCGAGCCGCCTGACGATGGTCGGGTTGTGCGCAATGGCGCTGTCGAGCCGGTGCCAGACGAACCAGTTCTCGAACCATCCGGCGATGAGCGAACTCACGAACAGCAACACGCCGGTGAACGCCGCATACAGGGCGGTCGGACCGAGCAGGGTGACCGATTCCAGCACGTACGCGGCGTCGCGCTCGCCCACGGCCGGCCGGCCGAACGCGAACTGCCAGGCAAATTGCACGGCAAGAACAAGAGGAACAACCGCGGCCAGGTTGCCCAGGATGCCTGCCACCTGGGAGCGGAACAGGTGGGCCACCTCGTCAACGAATCGCTCGATGCCGGCGTCGTCGGCGACGTCGTGCAATTTTTCCGCCAGAGCCGGCGCTGTCATCGCAGGCTGCTTGGTGGCGACGGTGAAATGCAACAAGTGCACGATGACAAATGTCGTCGCGTAGTTGATGCCGGCCCAGAAACCTCCCCAGAAGGCAGACAGGCCGAGCGCGACCACGAAAAACTTGATGAAGGTGGTGCCCGCGATCAGCGCGCCACCGCCTGCCGCGGTCGCGAGCATGTGGCGGTACTCGACGCCGTCGCGAGTGATGTAGTGCGATCCGGTCTCGGCGTTGCGCTCTGCGACCTTGCGCGCGAGCAGCGAGTAATGGCGCTGGAACAGGGCGCCGATGCTTCGGCGTTCGATCACGGTGCGCACCAGCTCGGTCTGCAAGCGAAGCAGCTCGCGCGCGGGCTCTTGGCTGACAACGCAGTTGAGCAACTGCTCGATGCGCAGCGTGCGCAGTCGCAACTGATCGACGTCGAACACGATGTTGATCGACACGCCGTGCTCTTCGAGGTGGTCGTGGATGCTGTGGGCGCAGCGGCGACAGGCATCGAGCAACGCGCGCAGCACTTGCGACTGCTGCAAGAGCGTTGCCTCGTCGCCGGCCAAGGCCGCCTCACGGATGTGTTCCGCGACGGTCGCAAGCTGGCGGAACGGTGCGTTCACCAGCAGCTCGGGGCCCATGCGCTGGCGCAATGGGCCAGAGAATCCGGCTGCCCGCACGGCACTGCAGAGATACATGATCGCGTCGAGGATTGGCAGCAGCCATTCGCGTCCGTCGCCTGGGGCGTGGGGCATCAACGCCGTCAGCCGTGACAGCGTGGCGTCGTCGATGGCCTCCATCCATGCGGGGTCGTCGTCGTCAGGAAACAGCATTCCAAACAGATCCGACAGATCACTGCTGACAGGCGTTTGCGGCAGTAGCTTGAGCTTGAGTCGTTGACCGAACTCACCGAAGAAGTTGGCCCTCGGCGAGAACCCGAAGTCAGCCAGCAGCGCCGCCGTGTCCATGTCGATCCAGAACCGGCGAAAGATCTCTCGTACCGCCTCACGATGGGAATCGCTGCGGTCGAGAACGTCGAGCAGGTGCCGCAGTCGCAGAACCGGCTGGGGAGCGCCCGCTTCGTGCGTCGTGTGCATGAGCGCGAAGTCCCCCGTGGGGGCGTGCCGCACCCAGTCGAGCAGGCGGATCACCCAGCCATTACGCTCTGCCAGCCCCGCCTCCGGCGCTGCCGCTTCGATGGCGTTGTGCAGAAGGGTAGTGAGGTCGGACACTGTCACGTCCTGCGCGCAGTGGCCGCAGCGCTCCTTGAACGCATCGGTGCCGCTCGATCGGGCCTCAATGCAGGGAAGACGCGACGGTCAACCCGAACTCCGGCACTACGGCATCGAAAGGGTCGGCCTGTTCGGTCATGCAGAAGAACACGCCCTTCATGCTGCCGTGCGGCGTGGCGATGCGCGTCCAGCTGGTGTACTCGAAGTGTTCGCCCGGTTTGAGCACCGGTTGCTGGCCCACCACGGCGAGTCCCTTGACTTCCTCTTGGTGATTGGCCGCGTCGGTGATGATCCAGTGACGGGCGATCAGCTGGCCGACGACGTCGCCGGTGTTGCGGATGGTCACCGTGTAGGCGAACGCGTACTGCTGTTGCGATGGTTCCGACTGCTCGGCCAAGTGGCGGACCGCGACGGTGCAGGTGAATTCGGGGTGGGCCATCCGAGCATTCTAGGCAGCACCTTCCAGTGCACCGGCAAGCCCGTCCGCCGCGCCAGACCTTGATGCTGGAGCGCTTGGCGAGCTTCGCCGCATCGGGAGGCCCTGATAGACTGACTTGATGCATGACTTCTGCATTGCTTTGCCAAGGTCAATCGACCAGGGGGCTTGGCCCTGGCGGCGTTCAAGCCTCTAGAACCTTGTGGCTTCGCTGCATGCAGCAGCGCAGTCAGCTCGCTTGAATCGAAGACCCTCTGGATCGCCACGACGTGATCCTTCCGGGCCACGGAGGGCCCCCCAGCGTGATCACCGACATTGAATTTCAGCGCCTGGCGCGCGAGGGATACAACCGCATTCCGCTGGTCGATGAAGCCTTCGCCGACCTTGAAACGCCGCTGTCCCTGTACCTGAAGCTCACAGGCCAGTCCGACGGGGGCGGTGCCTGCGCACACAGTTTCCTGCTCGAATCGGTGGTCGGTGGAGAACGCTTTGGCCGCTACTCGTTCATTGGCCTGCCTGCCCGAACGCTGCTGCGCGCGACCGGGTCGGGTCGGCAGGCGATCACCGAGGTGGTGACCGATGGCGCGGTGGTTGAAACGCACACCGGCAACCCCCTTGATTTCATCGCCAGCTACCAGCAGCGCTTGCGCGTCGCGCTGCGATCGGGATTGCCGCGCTTCTGTGGTGGTCTGGCAGGCTATTTCGGTTACGAGGCCGTGCGGCACATGGAGCCGCGGCTTTCGGGAGTGGCCAAGGTCGGCGGCATCGGCACGCCCGACATCCTGCTGCTGCAAACCGAAGAACTCGCCGTCATCGACAACCTGTCCGGAAGGCTCTATCTGATCGTCTATGCCGATCCCGGGCAGCCGGACGCTTATGCGCGCGCGGTGTCGCGTCTTGCGGAGTTGCGAGGTCGACTCGATCACCCGGTGCGAGCGCCGGTCGTGCGCCAGGGCGAGGTGCACCCGGTGCAGCGCGGCTTTGCGCGCGAGGATTTCGAGGCTGCGGTGCTGCGCTGCAAGGAATACATCGCCGCAGGCGATTGCATGCAGGTGGTGCTGGGGCAACGTCTTTCCAAGCGCTATACGCAAAGCCCTTTGTCGCTGTATCGGGCGCTGCGCTCGCTGAACCCGTCGCCGTACATGTACTTCTATGACCTCGGCGATTTCCAGATCGTGGGCGCGTCGCCTGAAATCCTCGTTCGCCAGGAGCAGGTGCGCGATGGCGAGCGTGTTGCCGACAAGATCACCATCCGACCGCTGGCCGGAACGCGCCCGCGCGGGAGCACTCCCGAGCAGGACGCGCGCATCGAGACCGAACTGCTGGCCGACCCCAAGGAGCGTGCCGAGCACCTGATGCTGATCGATCTGGCTCGCAACGACATTGGCCGGATCTCGCAGACTGGCAGTGTGAAAGTGACTGAAGCCTTTTCGGTGGAACGCTATTCGCATGTCATGCACATCGTGAGCAACGTCGAAGGCCTGCTCTTGCCCGGGACGACAAATATGGACGTCCTGAAGGCAACCTTTCCTGCCGGAACACTCAGCGGCGCACCCAAGATCCGCGCGATGGAGCTCATCGACGAGCTCGAGCCCGTGCAGCGCGGTGTTTACGGTGGCGCGTGTGGCTACCTGAGCTTTGCGGGCGACATGGATGTGGCGATTGCCATTCGTACCGGCATCGTCAAGGACGGCATGCTCTACGTGCAGGCCGCGGCAGGGATCGTCGCCGACTCGGTGCCCGAACTGGAGTGGATGGAGACCGAAGCGAAGGCGCGGGCGGTTTTGCGCGCGGCCGAGCTCGTCGAGGGAGGCTTCTGATGACGGCTTTCGGATCAGGGATCGGCATCGATTCAGCGCGGAGCGTCCCATGCTGCTGATGATCGACAACTACGACAGCTTCACCTTCAACCTGGTGCAGTACTTCGCCGAGCTCGGAGAAGAGGTGCGCGTGTTCCGCAACGATGCCATCACGCTCGAGGCGATCGCAGACCTTCGACCTGATCGCATCGTGCTGTCTCCTGGCCCGTGCTCGCCGGCAGAGGCCGGTGTATGCGTCCCCGTGATCCGAGCGTTTACCGGGCGCTTTCCGATTCTCGGTGTGTGCCTTGGTCATCAGAGCATCGGTGCGGCATTGGGCGGCAAGGTGATCCGGGCGAAGACGCAGATGCACGGCAAGACCAGCGTCATCTCGACTGACGAGCGCGGGGTCTACACCGATCTGCCCAAGCAGTTCACCGTCATTCGCTATCACTCGCTCGCCATCGAACGAGAGTCCCTGCCCACGGAGCTTCAGGTCACGGCCACCTCCGACGATGGCGAGATCATGGGCGTTCGCCACCGCGAACTCGCCGGAACGGCGACGCCGCTCGAAGGGGTGCAGTTCCACCCCGAGTCGATCCTGACGGAGCACGGCCATGCGATGCTCAAGAACTTTCTTGATTTAAAACCATGAAGCCTCGACTGCTGCCGGGCTCGCAGATTCGAACGATGGCCCATCTTGGGAGCGCACGAGGTCTCTCGCTGTGCGCCTGATCGACCTACGAAGCGACACCGTGACGCAGCCGACAACGGCGATGCGCGAGGCGATGGCGCGGGCGGAGGTGGGGGACGACGTTTTCGGCGATGACCCAACCGTCAATGCATTGGAGGAGCGCGTTGCCGCTGTTCTTGGCAAGGAAGCGGCGCTGTTCGTACCCAGTGGCACCCAAAGCAACCTGGTTGCGCTGCTGTGCCATTGCGAGCGTGGCGACGAGTACATCGTTGGGCAGATGGCGCACTGCTACCGCTGGGAAGGTGGCGGCGCTGCGGTGCTCGGCAGCATTCAGCCGCAACCGATTCCGCAGCAGCCTGATGGTTCGCTGGCACTCGCTGACATCGAGGCGGCGATCAAGCCCGACGATGCGCATTTCGCGCGCTCACGCCTGCTTTGCCTCGAAAACACCATCGGCGGTCAGGTTCTCTCGTTGGATTACCTGAAGGAAGTTGCGTCTTTGGCGCGCCGGCGCGGACTCGCCACCCACCTCGACGGCGCGCGACTGTTTAACGCTGCGGTATGCGCCGGGGGAGACCCGTACGCTCAGGCGCGGCTGATCGCGGAGCCGTTCGACACGGTTTCCGTGTGCTTTTCCAAGGGACTGGGGGCCCCTGTGGGTTCGGCGCTGGTCGGCCCGCAGGTCCTCATCAAGGCAGCTCGCCGCTGGCGCAAGATGCTTGGCGGCGGGATGCGTCAGTCGGGTGTCCTCGCAGCTGCGGCCTTGCATGCACTTGACTCTCAGGTGCGTCGACTCGCTGACGATCACCGTAGAGCCTATCGACTGGCTGACGGGCTTGCGGATTGCCGAGGACTGAGCGTTGAGCCGCCGCAGACCAACATCGTTTTCGCTGACGTCAGGGACGACCTTCGTCCCACACTCATCGAACACCTTCGTCGGCAAGGTGTTCTGGCCACCGCGCTACCGCGCATTCGCTTCGTCACGCACCTGAATGTGGACGATGCCGACATCGACACGGCCGTCGGCGCGGTTCGGGAACATCTGCACGCTTGAATCGGAACATGCCTATGAAACTTAGCGATCAGGACGCCCTCAACCGACTCGTCAACCATGGTCATTTCGAACAAGACGAGATGGCATTCCTCATGCGCCGCATCATGCGCGGCGAGATGCCACCGGCGGTCACCGCGGCGCTGCTGATCGGCCTGCGCGTCAGGGGGGAAACGGTGGGTGAGGTGACCGCCGCCGCACGCGTCATGCGTGAGTTTGCGACGAGCGTCGAAGTGCATGACCGCACACACCTTGTCGACATCGTTGGCACCGGTGGTGACGGCGCGCATACTTTTAACATTTCAACGTGCAGCATGTTCGTGGCAGCGGCGTGCGGTGCCCGCGTCAGCAAGCACGGCAATCGCAGCGTTTCGAGCAAGTCAGGAAGTGCGGATGTCCTGGAGGCGCTCGGCGCGCGGATCGACCTTTCGCCGACCGAGATCACTCGTTGCATTGACGAAACTGGCGTCGGCTTCATGTTCGCACCCATGCACCACCCAGCGATGAAGAACGTGGCTGCGGTGCGCAAGGAACTTGGAGTGCGCACGATGTTCAACATGCTCGGACCGCTCACCAACCCCGCGTCGGCCCCGCATGTCTTGATGGGTGTGTTCTCGCCGGATCTCGTGCCCATCCAGGCAGGCGCGTTGCAGCAGCTTGGGGTGGTGCATGCAGTGGTGGTGCACGGACTCGACGGGCTTGACGAGGTCACGCTCGGCGGTCCGACGCTTGTTTGCGACGTGAAGAACGGAAGTTCGTCGATATACGAACTGCATCCTGCGGACTTCGATCTGGTCACGGCCGACCAGCAATCCATGCGTGTCGATAGCCCAGACGCCTCGCGCATCCTCATTGAGGCCGTGCTCGATGGTCAGTCGAGCCCGGCGGGGGACATCGTTGCGTTCAACGCGGGCGTCGCCCTCTATGCGGCTGACGTCGTCGCGACCATTGGGGATGGCATTGGCCGGGCGAAGCAGGCGCTGGCCAGTGGCGCTGCGCGGGAACGACTTCAGCGCTTCGTCGACGCCACGAAGCGGCGTTCGACAATGGATTCGGGGCGCTGAGCTATGGATGACATTCTTCGAAAGATCATCGCGGTGAAGCGCGACGAGTTGGCGGTTGCGCGCGCGCAACGCGATTTCGCATCTGTGCGCCGCGCAGCCGAGACGGCCAGTGAGTCGCGCGACTTCGCTGGGGCACTGAGTCAGCACACTGCTACTGGACGAAGCGCGGTGATCGCAGAGGTCAAGAAGGCCAGTCCCAGCAAGGGCCTACTGCGCGACCCGTTCAAACCCGCAGAGATTGCAAGGAGCTACGCGTTGGGAGGGGCGGCCTGCTTGAGCGTTCTGACCGATCAACAGTTCTTTCAGGGCGACTCGGAACACCTGAAGCAGGCAAGGGCTGCCTGCGCGCTTCCGGTGCTTCGCAAGGATTTCATGATCGATGAGTACCAGATTTACGAAGCGCGCGAGATGGGTGCGGACTGCGTGCTTCTGATCGTGGCATGCCTCGACTTGGCCCGACTCGTTGACCTTGAGTGCGCTGCCATGGCACTGGGAATGTCCGTACTGGTAGAGGTGCACGACGCTCGCGAACTGGAGCAAGCGCTGAGGCTGCGCACCCCGCTCATCGGCATCAACAACCGGAATCTGCGCACGTTCGAGGTGTCACTTCAGGTCACGCTGGACTTGGTCGGGCACCTACCCGCCGGCAGACAACTCATCACCGAAAGCGGTGTGCTGGTGCGTGACGATGTCGACCGTTTGCGCTCGGCGGGCGTGCAGGCTTTCCTCGTTGGAGAGGCATTCATGCGCTCTCCCGATCCGGGCCAAGCTCTGGCTGCTCTCTTCGGATGAGCTCTCTGCGTGAACGCGGCGCACGCTGAATACGAGTCGGCAAGCGCGCGGCTTCTGGAGCCACTTGATTCGTTGATTGATCAAGTCGACAGCGACTGGCGCCCACTCCTTAATGACTGGCGATTGAGTGATCCAGGCCGCGCGACCATCTCTCGCGTCGACGAACGGGTGCGCCAAGGCGCGACGGTATATCCGGCTGCCGTGTTCCGAGCGCTTGAAATGACGCCCGCTGCAGATACCCGCGTCGTTATCCTCGGACAGGATCCGTATCACGGCGACGGCCAGGCGAACGGATTGGCGTTTTCGGTTTCACGTGGAAAGCCCATTCCGCCCAGCTTGCGCAACATCTTCAAGGAAATGCAGCGCGACGTGTTTTTGGGATCTCCTACGAGCGGGGATCTCAGTCATTGGGCTCAGCAGGGTGTGCTTCTGCTCAACGCGTGCTTAACTGTCGATGCGGGCAAGGCTGGCGCGCACTCTGCTTGGGGCTGGCAGTTGCTGACCGATTCGATCATTGGTCAGCTTGCGGCCGACAGAAGGCCTAAGGTTTTTATGCTTTGGGGCAGCTGGGCACAGCAAAAGCTCCGCCTGATCAAGGATCGGGGGCCTGAACACTTGACCTTGCTTTGCAACCATCCTTCTCCCCTATCGGCCGGGCGGCCGCCGAGGCCGTTTTTCGGGGCGTGTCACTTCAGCCAAGCCTCGAAGTTCATGGATGAGCGACGCGGCGACGTTCGGAACATTGACTGGCGAATTCATGATTAAAGACAGGCGCGCTAGCAAGCGACTTTTTCATGCCCGTCGTGATAAGCTCTCGGGCTCGCCGCGGAGGGGTGGCCGAGTGGTTAATGGCAGCAGACTGTAAATCTGCCCTCTAACGAGTACGCTGGTTCGAATCCAGCCTCCTCCACCACGGCGAACTGGCAGGTCGTAGTGGACATGGCCGGCAGTTCAGGCGTGTGTCGTGCGGGAGTAGTTCAATGGTAGAACCCTAGCCTTCCAAGCTAATGACGCGGGTTCGATTCCCGTCTCCCGCTCCACCGCGCGATTTCTTCGCCGCTGTAGGGCCTGTCAGTGGGGGTTTGAGTTTTCTGGACTTGGCCCATGTGGCTCAGTGGTAGAGCACTCCCTTGGTAAGGGAGAGGTCGCGCGTTCGATCCGCGCCATGGGCACCACGAATGCGGTGTTGTGACTTGGTAATGTCTTTTTCGGGGAATTGACGATGGCAAAAGGCAAGTTTGAGCGCACGAAGCCTCACGTGAACGTGGGGACGATTGGGCACGTGGACCATGGCAAGACGACGCTGACGGCGGCGATCACGACGGTTCGACGCTGACGGCGGCGATCACGACGGTTCTGAGCAAGTTGTTTGGGGGCGAGGCGAAGGCCTACGACCAGATTGATGCGGCGCCGGAGGAGAAGGCTCGAGGCATCACCATCAACACAGCGCACGTTGAGTACGAGACCAAGAACCGGCATTACGCGCACGTCGACTGCCCCGGGCATGCTGACTATGTGAAGAACATGATCACTGGTGCGGCCCAGATGGACGGCGCCATTTTGGTGTGCTCCGCGGCTGACGGCCCGATGCCCCAGACCCGCGAGCACATCCTGCTCGCTCGTCAAGTGGGCGTGCCGTACATCATCGTCTTCCTCAACAAGTGCGACATGGTCGACGACGCCGAGCTGCTCGAGCTCGTCGAGATGGAAGTGCGTGAGTTGCTCGACAAGTACGACTTTCCTGGCGACACCACCCCGATCGTTCACGGCAGCGCGAAGCTCGCCATGGAAGGCGACAAGGGCGAGCTTGGCGAGGGTGCGATTCTCAAGCTTGCCGAGGCTCTCGACAGCTACATCCCCACGCCAGAGCGGGCAGTCGACGGCGCGTTCCTGATGCCTGTGGAAGACGTCTTTTCCATCTCTGGTCGCGGCACGGTGGTGACCGGGCGCATCGAGCGCGGCATTGTCAAGGTTGGCGAAGAAATCGAGATTGTGGGCATCAAGGCCACGCAGAAGACCACCTGCACTGGTGTGGAGATGTTTCGCAAGTTGCTTGACCAGGGCCAAGCTGGTGACAACGTGGGCATCTTGCTGCGCGGCACGAAGCGCGAGGATGTTGAGCGCGGTCAGGTGCTGTGCAAGCCTGGAAGCGTCAAGCCCCACACTCACTTCACGGCTGAGATCTACGTGCTGAGTAAGGAAGAGGGCGGACGCCACACGCCGTTCTTCAACAACTACCGTCCTCAGTTTTACTTCCGCACGACCGACGTGACGGGGGCGGTGGAGTTGCCCAAAGACAAAGAGATGGTGATGCCTGGAGACAACGTGAGCATCACTGTGAAGTTGATCAACCCGATTGCGATGGAAGAGGGGCTGCGCTTTGCTATTCGCGAGGGTGG
>VYKX01000028.1_pt1 | contig 59854 bp, 45 predicted proteins | sample 5114471 | NCBI WGS metagenome assembly VYKX01 (sample SAMN12291785, study PRJNA351875) | freshwater metagenome | isolation source: freshwater lake | place: USA: Michigan, Gull Lake | collected 2013-08-08
GCCCACGCCTGCGCGTGGCGCAAGGCGCCGAGGGCGGTCAGGCGGCGCGCGCAGGGCTTGGGGCTGGAGGCGTGCGGCGGACATCGGTGATGACCTGCAGGTAGTCACGGGCGACACGATCCCGGCCGTGACGTTCAAGATGAGCTGAAGCGGCAGCGCGATAGCCGTCGAGGCCATTCCGATCCCCGAGCATTTCTTCGATGGCGCGCGCCAAGGCGTCGCGATCGCCTTGCGCAACCACCCGCCCCGCCTCGCCCACGGCGTCAGGAAGCCCGCCGCTGCGCGCCACCAACGGCACGCACCCGCAGGCCATCGCCTCGAGCGCCACGACACCGAAGGGTTCCTGCCAAACGGAGGGAACGACGAGCACACGATGTCTATTCAGCTGCTCGACCAATGCGTTGCCGACGAGGCGGCCGGCAAAGCTCACCTGATCTGCAACACCCGCATCGCGCGCCTGCTGCTCCAGCGAGGTGCGCTCGGGGCCGTCGCCGACGATCGTCAACGTGGGTCGTACACCGCGTCGCGCCAGCAAACCCAATGCACCGATGAGGACGTCGACACCTTTGTCGCTGACCAGCCGACCCACGAAGATCAGCGCGCGGTCGCGCGCCACGCTCTCGAGCCGCTTGAAGAGATCGTCGGCATAGGCATTGGGGATCACCACGCTGGGGGAGTCCAGGTCCGACGCGATCGCACGGCTCACGGCGATGTTCTGAGCGCCCTGGATGACGAGGCGCTTGATGCGGCCGGCCATGCCGTGCCTCGGAATCCAGGTGTGATGGGCCACCACCCAGGGTCGGCGCAACAACGCCTGGGGCCAGGCGAAGCGCAGGCTGATGTTGTTATGGAAGACGACATCCGCCCATCGAACCAGTTCGAACAGCCGGCGTGCAGAAGGCTGCCTGATGACCGGGTAGCCGTCTATCCGGTCGTCGTCCCCCGGGGTCTGCGTGACCAATCGAATCTCGTGCCCTGCCTGCACGAACCGGTCTGCCAGCAAGGCAGAAACGGTCTCGATGCCGCCCACCGATGGACGAAAGGGCACGGAGCAAAAGAGGAGGTTCATGGGCGCGTTGGGGAAGGGCGGAATGTACGCAGCAAATGTTGCGTGACGGAGTCACACGGCGCGACACGAGCCGGGGAAGCGGTCAGGCGGCTCGGTCACAAACGGCACCTACGATGACTGCGTATGGGATCTCCAGCCTTGCCACGCACGCTCGTCGTCAACTTCAATTCGCCCGAGTTGCACCAGCTTGCACTTGCTCTCGCTGCAAACGGTGACCTGTCGGCCTACGTGCGGACCTATGCCAACAAGGGCCGCGCCTGGGAGCGCGCCCTCTCGGCGCTTCCCTACGCTGGCGCGGCCTACAACGGCACCTTCGGGCGTCGCCGGATCGACGATCCGCGTCTGGCTGCGCTCACACACGAAGCGGGCGTGCTGCCCGACATGGCCGCAGCAGCGATCGGGCGGGCGAAGTTCATCGATCCGGACACCCGCCGTCGATTCGCCACCCGCCTGTACATGTCCGTGCGCGAAAGCGTGGCGAGCGAAGCCTGCCGCCACGTTCCAGATGCGAGTTGCGTGGTCGGCTACGAAGGCTTCGCACTGCCGGCTTTCGAGCGCGCGCGCGCGCAGGGCGGGCGGGCCCGCGTTCTGAACTACCCGGTGGCGCACCATCGCCAGCGACGTATCGCGCGTCTGGAGGAGAACGAGCGCGAACCCGATTTCGCGATCACCTGGCCCGATTTCGATGACTGGCCGGCTGGCCACGAAGAGCGCCTCGACGAAGAGATCCGCCAGGCGGATGCCGTTTTGGTCGGCTCCACCTACGCTGCTGACAGCTTTGTTGCCGAAGGCATCGAGCGATCCAAGATGCGGGTGGTGCCTTACGGCGTTGACCTGAAGACGTTCACGCCAGGCCCCCGCCAACCTCGCAAACCGTCTGACCCGTTCAAGGCCATCTACGCTGGCCAGCTGACGCAACGCAAAGGCCTTGCCTATCTGCTGCGCGGCTACCGCCAGTTCGCGCGGGCCGGCACGCGACTGACGCTGGTTGGCAGCATCGTCGGCAGCGATGCGCCGCTGCGGCCTTATGCCGATCACTACACCCACATCGCGCACCAAACCCGACCGGCGCTGGCAGAGATGTACAGGCAGGCCGATGTGTTCGTGTTCCCGACATTGGTCGAGGGCATGCCCCTGGTGGTGCTCGAGGCGATGGCCTGCGGCCTTCCGGTGATCGTGACGGCCAATGGCCCCGGCGATCTGGTTCGGGATGGTGTCGATGGCTTCGTGATCCCCGACCGCAATCCCGACGCCATCAGCGACCGGCTGGAGCGACTCCACCGTGACCCGACCCTCCAACTCGAAATGGGCCACCAAGCCGCCCTGCGCGCGCAAAGCTTCGGTTGGGACGCGTATGCCAGCAAAGCAATGCGGGTTCTGTCAGAAACCAGGGTTGGCGCCGATAGCAAGGAGTCGTTTTCTGCGTCGAGTGTTTGCGTATGAAGCAGAACAGTGTCGACAGCTACGGCTGGAATAGTGACAAGGCGCCGCATTCGTGTGGCTACCTTGCGGCTGCGGTCAGCCAAGAACTAGGAAGGCTGGGGGCGCGGCGCGTCTTGGACCTTGGCGCAGGCAACGGCAGCCTTTGCGGAGAGTTGTCAAAGATGGGGCTGGACGTGGTGGGCGTTGAATACGACGCTCAAGGCGTCGAGATTGCCAAGCGTTCCAGCCCATCAGTGCGTTTCTATCAGCACAGCGTCGAAGACGACCCCAGACTTCTATTGCGGCACGAGCAACCTTTCGATACGGTCATCTCGACCGAGGTCATCGAGCACCTGTACGCGCCTCACTGTCTTCCACAGTTCGCGCGCGGAGTGCTGAAGGAGGGCGGGCATCTCATCGTCACGACGCCCTATCACGGGTACCTGAAGAACTTGGCTTTATCGCTGACGGGGCACTGGGATCGCCATTTCACCGCTTTATGGCACGGCGGCCATATCAAGTTCTTCAGTTGCTCCACGTTGACCCAGCTGCTAGACGAAAGCGGATTCGACGTGATCAGCTTTGCCGGCGTTGGTCGCGTTCCTTGGCTTTGGAAAAGCATGGTCGTCGTCGCGCGCAAGCGCCTGTGATTTGCGCATTCGTGATGTCGAAATTCGGTGTGCGCGGCTTCCTCGCTAGCTGCGTTGCGCTGTGGCTGACTTCCCTATGTCAAGCCGTCGAGCCGCCACGCCCCGCCAACAGCGTGCAATCCCCGGGCACCCTCTGGACATTCACGCTTCCGCGCAACGCGACCACAAGTGCCGGTGTCTACGACAGAGAAGGCCACCTGTTGCGGACTCTGTGGCGCGCTGAGGAACTGCAGGCCGGCGCGCATCAGCGGAGCTGGGATGGACGTGACGGCGCCGGCAAGATGGTGGTGACTCAGGACATTGCTATTCGAGTCATTCATCACCGCATGACTTACGTCTGGGAAGGCGTGATCGGCAACAGCAGCGCCAGCCTGGGCGACTCCAGGGTGCACAAGTCGTTCCTACCGACTTCGAGCTTCCAGCCTGTCGGCGATCGGATGTTCTACGCAGTCGGATACAACGAGGCCCAACCTGGCTTTCACGCGTTCGATCTGGCAAAGCCGCAGGTCCACCTGCTGCCGTTCGAAAGGGTGACAGATCCCTTTGTGTCATACGCCATGCTCGCCAGCGACGATGTGTGGCTGTACTGGGCGAATGGAACTGGATACTCGAAGACCACTTTCGTGGGTGCCATCCAGCTCGACAGCGGCAAGCGGGCCAGCTTCAAAGCGGGGCAACAGATTTGCCTGAACTTCCGGCAGGGGACGAAGGACTGCTACCCTGACCAGTCGTACGAAAGCATCATCAACCTCAGAACTGAGCCAGAAGACATCCCCACTGGCCTTGCGGTGCAGCGTCAAGGCCGGCTCCTGGCGGTAGCGCATGGTGGGCGCGACCTGATCCGCTTGTTCGACAAGACGACTGGCGCGGCCATCAAGGAGTTCGCACTGGCGTTGACGCCAAAGACCGTCAACCAGCTGGCCATGACGCCCGGCGGCGACTTGTGGGTGGTCTCGGGCGCGCGAATTCTTCGATACACCGATCTGAACGGCCAGCCGACGGTTGCGGCAACGGTGGGCGATGTGGTCAAGCCGCTCGCGGTGGCCACCGCCGCGTCGGGTGACGAAGGTGTCTGGGTGGCCGACGGCGGTGCGAGCCAGCAGATCAAGAAGTTCGATCGGTCTGGTCGCCTCGAACGAGTGATCGGCTTGAAGGGCGGCTACGCCAAGGACCCGGCCGTTGCGCCTGACAAGCTCTGCTTCACTGCTGCAGAAGGCCTCGAACAGACAGCCATAGGCGTCCCCTCAAACGGTTCGATCTGGGTCGTCGACCGCTGCAACAACCGCATGCTGCGCTTTCCGCTCGAAGGCCCAGACCCACCCAAAAGCAATGAGCAGATCGCCTACCTGCCAGCGGTCTACACCACCACCGTCGACTTGGGCAACCCACGGCGGGTGTTTGCCAACTTTCTCGAGTTTGAGGTGGAGCGCGACGCCGTGCTAACTCCCGGCAAGGGCTGGAAGCTTGTGCGCAACTGGCTGGCCGGGATGCCCAAGGGGCTGGTCGACGACCGAACCGTGAACTGGACCTGGGGCGGGTTCGCCTCAGTCGTGACGCTGGCGAACGGGCGAACCTATGGCTTGATGGCAGCGCAGAGTCGGCAGCACATCGTCGAGTTGCCTGCCACAGGCCCCCTGCGCACCGTGAAGACCTTCGCCCAACCCATGCCCGGCACGACCGCGCGGGTGCTTTACGAGAACGGTGACCTGGGCTACTCGCTCACCGGGCCAACCACGCAGTCGGCGATGCGCCTGCCGCTCACGGGTTTCGATGCAGCCGGCGATCCGGTGTGGTCAACCGAACCGGTCAAGCTGGCCAGTGTGCCCAAGCTACCCGGTTCGCCGTGGCACCGCCCCGGCACGTTCAGCGGGATGCCACCACGTTTCCCGCTGACGGCATCGGGCCATGTGGTGTTCTTCGATCAATCAGTCGTCGGCAACGAAGGCTTTCACCTCGGCGCGGCCAAGGTCGGCGGCACCGAGTGGCTGTGGCAGGCCAGCCCCACAGGCGCACTCGACGGCAAAGGCAGCTTCCAGACGAAGAAGATCGACGGATCCATTCAGTACGGTGGCAACGCGGTGTGGGCCCACGGTCGGCACATCGTCTATGGATACCACGGCGAGTTCTACAAGGACATGCAAACAGGCAAGGTGGGACAGGCCAACCAGTTCATGCACTTCGACGAGAGCGGGCTGTTTATTGGCCAGTTCGGCACCATGTCGACGCGCCCACCGCCGCCCAACCTGGCGGGCCTGAGCGGCAACGCCTTCAGCCCGACGCTGGTGCGTGACGGGAAGAGCCTGTACCTGTATCACAACGACGAGTCGACCCATGGCGGCGTCCACCGCTGGCGCATCGACGGCTGGGACGACGTGATCGAGATGCGCGGCAGCGGCACCGTCGGCGGTGCGATCGAACTGCGCTGACGACTCAGCCGGGCTTCTTGCCCGACATCAGCATCGACCGCGCGAACATCGGCACGCGCCCGATGGTCTCGAAGTGCAGCTCCTGCAGGTCGAACTCGGTGAGCAGCGCGGTGAGCGTCGCGCGTGAGAAGAACTTCACCCGACCCTCGTCGAGCAATGGGTCCCAGCGCGCATCGAAGCGCCCTGTCGCGGCCAGCGCCAGGTTCTTGGCGTAGCCGTAGTACGCGGTCGTCACCACCAGAATCCCGCCCGGCTTGAGAGCGGTGAGCGCGGTGTGCAGCATGCGCCGGGGCAGGGGCAGGTGATCGACGAGGTCGATGGCCACCACCGCGTCGAAGCGCTTGGTGAGGCCCAGGCTCAGCGGTTGGGTGACGTCCATCTCGAGGAACTGCACGGAGGGATGGCCCTGTCTTGCAAGCGACAGGGCTGCCTCGTCGCGGTCGACGCCCACGACATCGAAGCCGCAGCGCGCCAGTGCACCGGTGAACCAGCCATTGCCGCAGCCCAGGTCGAGCACGTGGTGCGCGCCAGCCTGCGTGAGTTGCTGGACGATCGGCCGCGTCACATGGGCGTGGATGCGTCGCGGACCTTCGTCGAGGTGCGAAAACGCCGACACGGCGTCCGGCATCAACTGACGCGGCATGGGGCGGTCGACGCTCATGCGCGCTTCCTCATGCGCAGCTTCTGCGCCGGCACGCCGCCATAGACCGTCCACGGCTCGAGGTTCTTCGTGGCCAGACTCGAGAGGCCGAGGACCGCGCCTTCACCGACTTGGATGCCAGGACTCACCACGGCCCGCGCACAGATCCAGGCGTAGGCACCGATCGTGATCGGCTGGCTGACCATGGGGAACGACGGGTTGTCGAGGTCGTGCGTGGCACCACACAGGAAGGCATCTTGCGACACCACGCAGTGCGACCCCAGGCGGATCGGCTTCGGGTTGTAGACCACCGCACCGTCGGCGATGCCCACCGCGTCATCGCACATCAGATTCCAGGGCGCCCAGATGCGCGCCCCTGCGTAGACGTGGCAGTTCGGGCCGAGAGTCGCACCGAACAGACGGAGCACCCACGCGCGCCAGGCGTGCATGGGTCGCGGAGAGAAGCGCACCAGCAGTACGTAAGCCACTCCCCACAGCGCACGCGCCGCGCGGTTGCCCAGCGGCATGCTGGCCTGCAAGTACGGGTCGTTGGCCGGCATCAGGGGGCTGTGAGGGGTGCGCACGTGGTCCGGGCAAACTTGTAGGTTACGGCGGCAATGTGTCGCCGACTTGACATCGCGCCATGCCCGTCGGCTGCGCTGCCCCTGCGCCCGATGCGGCCATGTCGATGTCACAAACCCCGGATAGCCTCTTTGGCTCATGCCGATGGGTGTTGCTGGGTATCGGACTCACCGCTGATGAACTGCAGGCGGAAAACACCCAACCGACTTCTTCCAATCTGCGCTTCCCTTCCCCCTGACTGCCACCTCGCGCTGCCCCATGTCCACTCCCTTGATCACGCAGTCCCCTGCTCCGGTGTGGAAGGTTCCGGTCGCTCAGTGGGTCATCGTCGCCTTCGTCGGCGCGGCGCTCATTGCGGCATTCCTGCCCGGACTGCGCTTCATGGTCGCGAACTGGGAACAGGTCGAGGAGTACAGCTACGGCTACTTCATCCCGATCATTTCGGCCTTCCTCATCTGGCAGAAGAGCGACGAGTTGCGCAAGCACGAACTGCACGGCGCATGGTCGGGGATGGCGCTCGTGCTTTTTGCGATTGCGCTCGGGGCAGTCAGTCAGCTGAGCGCGGTGCGGGTGATCGGCCAGTACGGCTTCGTCATCGCGCTGTTCGGTCTGTCGGTGTGCTTCATCGGGTGGAAGGGCACGCGCATCATTGCGGTGCCGCTGGCGGTGCTGTTCTTCATGATCCCGCTGCCGCAATTCCTGCTGCGAGAGCTGTCACAGAGCCTGCAGCTGATCTCGTCGCAGCTCGGCGTGTGGATCATTCGCCTCTTCGACATCAGCGTCTTCCTCGAAGGCAACGTCATCGACCTGGGCAGCTACAAGCTGCAGGTGGTCGAGGCGTGCAGCGGGCTGCGCTACCTCTTCCCGCTGATGGTGCTGGGCTTCCTCGCGGCCTACTTCTTTCAGGGTTCGTGGTGGAAACGGGCGGTGATCGTGCTGTCGACCATTCCGATGACCATCGTCATCAACAGCCTGCGCATCGGTCTGATCGGCGTGACGGTCGAGCACTGGGGCCCGGCCATGGCCGAGGGCATCCTGCACGACTTCGAAGGCTGGATCATGTTCATGCTGTGCATCGCGCTGCTCATCGGCGAGATGACGCTCCTGGCCCGCATCGGCCCCAAGCCCGAGTCGCTGCGCGCCGTTTTCGGCCTCGAATACCCCGAGCCGGTGGCACAGGGCACGCCCATCAACTACCACCGCTTCTCGGTGCCGATGCTGGTCGGCGGCCTGCTGCTCGCGCTGGTGGCCAGCGCCACCCTGTGGATGCCGGCGCGCGAGCAGATCAAGCCGCAGCGTCTGAGCTTCGACGAGTTCCCCACCCGCCTGCCCGGCGACTGGCTGGGACGCAACGATCGCCTCGAACCCGATGTGCTCGCCACGCTCGCCCTCGACGACTACGCACTCATCAACTACACCCGCGACAACACCCCGTGGGTCAACTTCTATTCGGCCTACTACGCTAGCCAGAGCGGTGGCGGCTCGACCCACTCGCCGCGCACCTGCATACCGGGTGGGGGCTGGGACATCTCCGAGATCGAGACCGCGGCGATCGATCTGCCTGCGGTGGCCGGCCGCGCCGCCACGACGATGAACGTCAACCGCGCCATCATCGCCAAGGGCGACCAGCGGCAGCTCGTCTACTACTGGTTCGACCAGCGCGGCCGGGTGCTGACCGACGAGCTGGAAGTCAAGTGGTACATCCTGTACGACGGCGTCGCACGTGACCGCTCCGATGGCGCCCTGGTTCGTCTGATCACTCCGGTGCCGCCCAACGAAGACATCGCAAAAGCCGACGCCCGTCTGTCCGGCTTCGTCGGCACCATCATCGATCGGCTGCACCAGCACGTTCCCCGTTGACGCGCTTCAGCGCATCAACGAAACGAGCGGCCCCATGAATGAACCGATGAGCCTCACGACCGCCGATCCGACCAGCGCCACAGCCTCCGCGCTGGCCGGCCCGATCTACGTTGCCGGTCACCAGGGCCTGGTCGGATCGGCGGTCGTGCGCCAGTTGCGGCGACTCGGGCATCAGGATCTGATCACCGCGACGCGCAAGGAACTCGACCTCACCGTGCAATCGGACGTGCTCGCCTTCATGAAGGCTCACCGCCCGAAGCATGTCGTGCTGGCAGCGGCCAAGGTCGGCGGCATCCTTGCCAATTCGACCTACCCCGCCGACTTCCTGCGCGAGAACCTCGCCATCCAGAACCACGTCATCGAAGCCTGCCACCGCACGGGCGTCGACAAGCTGGTCTTCCTGGGCTCGAGCTGCATCTACCCGAAACACGCGCCGCAGCCGATCACCGAAAGCGCCCTGCTCACCGGCCCGCTCGAGCCGACGAACGAGGCTTACGCCATCGCCAAGATCGCGGGCATCAAGGCATGCGGGGCCTATAACCGTCAGCACGGCAGCAACTTCCTGAGCCTGATGCCGACCAACCTCTATGGCCCGGGCGACAACTACGACCTCGCCAACTCGCATGTCATGCCGGCGCTGATCCGCCGTGCGCACGAGGCGCGGTTGCGCGGCGACGCCGAACTCGTCGTGTGGGGAACCGGAACGCCGCGCCGCGAGCTGATGCACTCGGACGACCTGGCCTCGGCCTGCGTGTTCGCGCTCGAGCGTCTGAATGCCAGCGACGTCGGCGAGTGCATCAACGTCGGTACCGGCATAGACCTCACCATCCGCGAGCTCGCTGAAGCCGTTTGCGCAGTGGTCGGCTTCACCGGTCGCCTGGTTTTCGACACCACCAAACCCGACGGCACGCCGCGCAAGGTGCTCGACGTGTCGGCGATGCAGCGGCTCGGCTGGACCGCGCAAATTCCACTCGATCGCGGCATCCGAGATGCCTACGACGACTTCCTGACCCGTTACGCCGTGCGCGACGGGTCGCCTCCCCCTTGAAGAGAGCACTTCCATGAACCTGTCCCAACCCTTGCGCCTGGGTGTTGTCTGCGCTGCGCTGTTCCTCCTCTCAGCGTGCAGCAGCAAGGAAGACCGCATACAGCAGGGCCTCACCAAGGGCGCCGAGTTCGTCAAGAAGGCCGACTGGGACAAGGCCAACGTCGAAGTGCGCAACGTCCTGCAGATCGACCCGAAGAACGCGGAGGCCTTCTACATCTCGGGCCAGGTGGCCGAGGCCAAGCGCGAGATCCAGCGCGCCTTCGGAAGCTACCTCAAGGTCATCGAACTCAAGCCCGACCACATCGACGCCAAGGTCGGCCTCGGTCGCATCTACCTGCTCGCCGGCGAGACCGACAAGTCCGAGCAGTCGATCACCGAGGTGCTGACGGTGAGCCCCAATAACGTCGGCGCGCGCACCATCAAGGCGGCGCTGGTGGCCCGCAAGGGCGACGTGCCTGCTGGCATCGCGCTGGCCAAGGCGCTGGTCGACGAGCAGAAGGATCAGACGCCGGTCGAAACGTCAATGCTGCTCGCTGGTCTCTACACCAGCCAGAAGGACAACGCGAAGGCACTGGCCGTCATCGAAGCGGCGTTGCAACGCGAGCCGAAGAACCTCGGCCTGATCACCGTCGCCGCGCAGATTGCCTCGAGCGAGTCCGACCCGGCCATGCAGGCGAAAACCTTGTCTTTCTTGCGCCGTGGTACCGAGGTCGATCCGAAGAACATCCAGTTGTGGAACGCCTGGGCGGTGTACCACGCCCGCCGCAAGGAGTTCGACAGCGCCGAAGGCGTGCTGCGCGCGTCGATCAAGTCGCAGCCCGACGACAGCCAGAGGACGCTGGCGCTGCTCGAGTACCTGTCGGTGCGCGGCGGCAAGGATGTCGCCGAGAAAGAGTTCATCGCCGCTATCGCTGCCAAGCCAGAGGACCCGGTCCTGCGCTTCGGCCTCGTCAATCTGTACCGAGGTCAGGGCCGTCAGGCCGACGTGCGCCGCGTTCTGCAGGAAATGATCGACCTTTACAAGACCGAGCCGGGCGGCCTGAGCGCACGCAACCAGCTCGCCGCCGACCGGCTGGCCAACGGCAAGAACGAAGAGGCCCGCAAGCTCCTCGACGAAGTGCTGGTGGCCAGCCCGCGCGACGGTGCGGCGCTGGTCATGCGCGGCCGTATGCGCCTGGCCGATGGCGACGCGACCAACGCGGTGATCGACCTGCGTGCTGCAAGCAAGGACCAGCCGGGTTCGGCCGAGGTGGCCGGCCTGCTCGCCCAGGCGCACCGCAAGGCGGGCGAGCCGCAACTCGCCCGCGAAGTGCTCGCCGACGCGGTGAAGTTCAAGCCCGACAACGCCGACCTGCGCATGCTGCTCGCCGCCGATCTGGCCGATGCCAAGGAGTTCAGGGAAGCCGGCGCCGAGATCGACAGCGCCCTCAAGGCCGCACCGCAAAACCTGCGCGCCTACGACCTCAAGGCCCAGCTCGCGATGGCGCAGCAGGACATCCCGGCCGCCGAGCGCACCTTCGTATCGCTCAAGACCAACTTCCCGAACGACCCGGCCGGCCCGCTCAAGCTCGGCAAGTTCTACAGCGACCAGAAGAAGTTCGACGCCGCGCTCAAGGAGTACGACGCTGCGGCCAAGCTCGCCCCCAACGCGGTAGAGCCGGCGCTCTACGGCATCGGCATCCTGATCGCCCAGAAGCGCTTCGACGAGGCCAATGCGCGCATCGACGCGATCGCCAAGCGCGACCCGAAGCAGGTACTGCCGTATCAGCTGCGCGCGGAGATCGCCGTGGCGAAGGGCGACCTGGCGCAGGCGGATGCGGCTTACAGCAAGATGATCGAGTTCGCGCCGACCGTGCCCGCTGGCTACATCGGCCTGGCCCGAATCAAGGCGCAGCGTGGCAGCCTGGCGGAGGCCGTGGCGGTTCTGGCCGAAGGCGAGAAGGCGATCCCGACGGAAACCGCGCTGACCGCAGCACGCGCCGAATGGTTGACGCGCGCCGACCGCACCGACGAGGCCATCGCCACCTACGAGACCCTCGTCAAGCGCGCTCCCGACGATGATTCGTACGCCAACAACCTCGCCTACCTGCTCACCGAGAAGAAGGGCGACAAGGCGAGCCTGGAACGCGGCCTCGATATCGCCAAGCGCTTCAAGGAATCGCGCAACCCGAGCTACCTCGACACCCTGGGCTGGATCCACTACAAGCTGGGCGACTACGCAACGGCGGTGCAGGTGCTCGAGCGCGCGGCCGTGAACGCACCCGACGCGCCGCTGCTGCAACTGCACCTCGGCATGGCGCTCTACAAGAAGGGCGATGTGACCCAGGCACAGGATCACCTGCGCAAGGCGGTGGACAGCAAGGCGCCCCTGCCCAATATCGACGAGGCACGCTCCCTCATCGCGGCGCGCTGACGCCACCAGGTCAGGCCACCCAGCAGAGAGCGTGCAGCGTGTCTGACGACCCAGGCGAGCCCGCAGCCGAAGCGGCGCGACCGGGCCCGCAGCGCGGTCTTCGCGCACTCGCGCTGCGGTCGGTGGCCTTCATCGTGGTGTTCATGGTTCTGCAGGCCGGCTGGGAGGCGGCTCGCGGCAGCTGGATAGAGAGGCTGTGGGTGCACGACCTCACCGTGCGCAGCGCGACCGTCGTCATCAACCTGCTCACGCCACAAGCGCAGGCGGTGGCCGAGGGCGCGCGCATCGTGGCACCCGGAGGCGGCCTGAACGTGCTGTTCGGCTGTGAAGGCACCGACGTCGTCTTTCTGCTGGCCGCGGCCTTTCTGGTGTTTCCGATGGGATGGCGCGCACGCGGACTCGGCCTGCTGATCGGGCTGCTTTGGGTGTTCGCGCTCAATCAGGCGCGTATCGTGGCCCTCTTCTATTCGTTCCGCGCCGACCGATCGCTGTTCGAACTGCTGCACACCACCGCGGCGCCGCTGGTCATGATCGTGCTCACCGGCCTGTTCTTCCACCTGTGGCTGCAGCGGGCAGACCGCCTGGTCTCGCTGCGATGAACGACCAGGAGAGCCTGTCGCATGGGTTGAATGGGCCTCGTGGGCTGCAGGCGACGCACGCATCGCCACGTTCACAGGCCATCGCCGCACCACATCGCCCATGGCAGATTGCGCTGCGCGTGCTGATCGCCACGGCGCTGGTGCTCGCGGTCGCCAAGACCAGCTCGCGCGAGATCGTGGCGTGGCTGGCGCCCGGACTGGCCGCCGCACTCGTGTGGGTGGCCGACGACTTCAAGGTGCTGCGCGTCGAGTTCGTGAAGGACCGCAACGACACCGCGCTCGCCGCACTGGCCGTACTCAAGCGATCGGTGTTCCTGGGTGGCCGCGCGATCGTGCCCGACGGGGTATCGCCGATCGTTGTCAGCGCCACGGTGGGCACGATCCTGCAAAGCGCGCTCGTCGCTCTGGTGCTGGTGCTCGCGTGGCCTGCGGGCCTGCTCGAATGGCTGGCTCGCCTGGCCATCGCCACCGTGCCCATCGCGGTGATCGTGTTCATCGACACGCCGCTATCGATGGCCTCGTGGCTGTGGAAGTCGCAAGTCATGTCGTACGAGCCTGACCGCTTCTCGGCACTCGTCGCCTGGAACACCTTTCTGAACGGCGGCGGTCGACTGGCTCTGGGGCTGGTTGCCGGCGCACTGGCGATCGCCCTCGCCCGCGCGCTCATGGAACGAATCCACCGGGCGCGCACGCCTCGACCACTGGACTGAAGCGACCGCTCCCCTGGCGATCACTGATCCGAACGGACTAGGTATTCAGCCGAGGCTGACCATCGTCCTGTCACCCGCGCTGGGCACACTAGCGATGACAAGCGTTTCGAGAAGTTTTCGACTTTCTTCAGCGCCTTGCATATCAGTTTTCCAGAAAGCTAATGAAGCTGTCATCTCTAGTCGTAGCCGCCTCGCTGGCCTTTGCTTCTGTCGCAGCGCAGGCAGGCACCGTGTCCTACTCGACCGCCTTCGGTTCGTCACCATTCAGCGAAACGCTGACGCTCCCCAAGTTCGACAGCACTTTCGGCACGCTCATCGGCACCACGCTCACACTGTCCTTCGAAGTCCTTGCTCAGGTCCAGGTTCTGAATCTGGGCGATTCCAACGCATCCTTCGACAGCGCCTCGGCGTCCTTCGAAATCGAGGCGACATCGAACGGTGCAGATGCCACCTCTTTCAGCATCACGGGCACGGCCAGTACGCCGGGCGCAATCGTCCCTCCTGGTGTCGACAACAGGTTGATCCGGGACGGCCTGAATGGCGTCGGTGTCGGGAGCCAAGTCGTCGGGCCATCCGGCTTGCCGTCGTACGTCGGCGCAAGCGGCGACACCATCACCTTTGCTGTATCGGCGCTCGACGGCGTCTACAGCGGTGTCGGCCCCGTTGGCAAGGTCGGCTTTGGAGGTAGTGGCAGCGTCACCGGAGGAACACTTTCAGTCGCCTACGCGTACGAGACTCCGACATCGCCCATCCCCGAACCCAGCACCGCGGTGCTGATGGGCCTCGGCATGCTGGCCATCGGAGTGTCGCTGCGTCGTCGCCGCAACGAGGGCTGAGTTCGCGCGGCCTTCGGGCCACTGGACGGTGATCCGAGGATCGGGCGAATGGGAGCGAACGCCTCGCTCGGGCGTATCGGGTACGACCCGAACCTTTCTGGTGATCGGCCACGCAAATTCAGTTCTCGACGGATTCCCCCGCGGTCAGCACGGGATGTCCTGCAGCCTTTGCAGCCGCGATCAGGCGGACGTCGAGGCTGACCAAAACCAGGGACCGCCGCTGGGCCAGCTCAAGATAGGCCGTGTCGTACGCGCTCAGACCATGTGCTGCAGCGAGACGGTCGAGTTGCACGAAATCCGGCGTCTGGAGATCGAGGCTGACAGGCAGATCTCTCAGTTCGCCAGCAATTTCTGCGCGCCGGCTGGTATCGATACGCCGTCGTCGCTGCGCACTTTGCAGAACGTTGGTGCACTCCAGAACCCAAAGCGCAGGGGCCCAAACTGGTTGCTCACTGAGTCTGTCGAGCAGCATTTCCGTGAACGCAGTGGCCTCGTCAGAGAAGAACCACGGCATGGTGACCGAGGCGTCGAGGACCCAACCTGCTGATGTCGTGCCTCGCGACTGCTGCCCGGTGTGCTCTACCTTGACCGATCGCGGTCTGACCATCAGCGCCGACCGTCCTCGATCAAGTCACGAATGGCAATCCCGCCGCCCAGGGCGTGCCCCTCGCGGCTGCGGCGGATTCGCGCAGCCAAGTTGCGGGCCCGGCCCTCAGGATCTGCAAGCTGAGGCGGCATCAGGCGAGCGACTTGGGCGCCATGCCTTGTGATCACGATCTCTTCACCGCGCGAGGCTCGCTCGACCAACTCGGACAAGCGATTCTTCGCCTCGAAGATTCCGACTTCTGCCATGGAAGCTCCCCAATCGATGCCCGGCCGCGCGAGACTTTGCACCAAGATTAATCTAGCTGTCTAGATTAATGAGTGTAGTTCAGCAGAGGTACGTTGGCAGGGCAACGATGGTTCACCATGGAAGAGGCCGGCGAGGACTGAGCCTTTGTCAGCCCCTGCGCGCGTCACTGCTGCCGGGAGGGACGAATCCGTGGACCGACTTGGCTCGCTGCCCGCCTCAGTCCTTCGACTGTGCCTCTGACGACATCGGCGCCGCAGCTTGGCTGATCGAGCTGCCGATGTTCGACAGCTCGACGATCACCGCACGCGCGCAGGCCAGGGCGTTGACAGCGCCCTCCATGCGGCTGCTGCTCATGTCGAGCGAGCGATCGCGCAGTCCCGATTCGAGCCATTCGAGCTGGGCGGCAATGAAGGCGAACTCTTCGACGCTGGTCATGGCAAGTCTCTTGCGGTGCAGGTGAGTGACAGGCGGGGCGATGAATGCTGCGGGTTGACCCGAGCGGCGCAAGCCCCGACGAACCTTCGATGCTGCCGTGCCGGTGTGACACGCGGCCGATAAGCCAACAGCCCACCACTAGTCCGAAATAGCCAGCCCGGGATCAGGCGGGGTGCTGCGGACATCACCTGCGGCGTCGGGACGATTCGAACTGCTTCAGGCGACAGGTGGCGGCTACTGATCCGGCAAGCCCGAAAGACCCAGCGGCTTTGGAGCAGGCCCCGGCACCATCACGACGCGAAAGTGATCGCGCGACTCGGCGGGCAGGCGCAGTTCGCGCACGCCGATGCCCGGAACCGCCAGCTGGCCACCCGTGCGAAACGGTCCGATGGGGCTGCGTGCACTTTGCAGCAGGTAGTTGCCAGGCGGCAAACCGCGCGTCTGCACCCGGATTTCGGCGCCGGAGCGCACCACACGCAAGCCGCCGAACGGGCGCGCGAGTGGCTCACCGATGAAGACGCCCTGCCCCGGCATGCGCACGCTCTTCCAGTAGGCCTCGATCAGCGTCTCGCCGCTCAGGTAGCGCGCCATCAGCACCGCGGGCTCGGGAAACTTCTCGCGGAAGTTGCATGGCTCGGTGACGGCGCCGTAGCTGCCGGTCGCACCAGTGCTGATCCAGTCGAGCGCGCTCATCTGCGGGCTGTCGGTGAGCATGCCGCCGAGTGAGGTCAGGTGGTCGGCCACCGCGCCGTCGACGTAACGGTTTCGATCGATGCCGCCCACGCGCAACAGCCCGGTGAAATAGAACATCACGTCGCTGCGGTCGACCAGCTCATCGCTTTGCAAGACCTGGAGCGGATAGGCCGCCACCAGTCTGCGCAGCGTCAGGGGGTAGGCCAGGGCGCGCACGTTGCGCTTGAGGTCTGAGGTGCTCAGCAGATAACCCCTACCTGCTGGCCAGCGCAGGTCGGAACGCACGCCGCGATCGACCAACGCCTTCGCCGCCTTCAGATCGCGCGCGGCCAGCAGCATCGCCGGACGCAGACGCAGGTCGGTGTGCGGGGCGTGGCTGCTGCTGTCGAAGTACGGCGACGCCTTGGTCGGCTGGCAGCCATGTGCACAGTAGGCTGCATCGAATCCGAAGGCGAAGGCCGAGGTGATCGACATGCACTCGACGCGGTAGGGTGCAGTCCACGCGAGCGCATAGGCCTGCACCTGCGCAGGCACCTTGCCCTTCAGCTCAGCCTGCACCTGCTCGAACTCGGCCGCACTCATCGATGGCATGCCAGGCGTGAAGCGAACATGCACGATCTGCTGCGCCGAGAGCCCGCGCTGCTGCGCGTAGTAGTTGCCGAGCTCCACGCTCGCTGGGTCGGCGTCGTTGACAACGACCGCGATGTCGACGGCACGCAGCCCCATGCGTGGCAGCGACAGGTTCGGCAATGCCGACTCGGGCACCGCGTCGACCTCGTCGCGGGTGGGCAACGCTCGAGGCATCGAAGCGCGCGGCTCGGGCGCAGGGACGGGTGTCGCAGAGGCTGTCGCCGCAGGCCCCTGAGCCAAGGCCACATGGCACAGCCCGCCCCAGCCCATCACGAGAGCGGCGAGCGCGTTGGCGAGGAAACGCCTCGCCCGCAACCGCTCGATCACGCCGCCGTCAGGCCTTTGCGCCAAACCAGCGCCGGTACCAAGGCGCCCGCTTGCCCGCGCGGCCGCGTGACGACTTGGGAGCCTTCTCGACCTCGCGCGCCTGACTCATCACCGTCCCGATCAGGTTGAACGGTGCCAGCAGCTTCGACATGTCTTCCATGTCGCGGATCGAGGTGGTGTGTTCTTCGACCACGAGCAGCGTGGTTTGCACCTGCGGCAGAAAGGCCAACGCATCGGCGGTGTCGAGCAGCGGCGGCAGGTCGACGACGATGAATCGGTCGGCATAGCGCTCGCGCATCTCGCGGATGAGCTGCTGCGCCGCCTTCGTCGACAGCAACTCGGCCGAGTTGAGCCCCGACTGCTGGCCCGCGGGCAACATCACGAAGCGCGGCACACCGGGGTTGATGAGCAGATCCGGGATCGGGATACCGCTGCTGAGGTGGTCGCTGAAACCCGGCATGCCCTCGAAGCCGAACAGCGCCTGCAGGCCGTGGCCCGAGAAGTCGGCATCGACCAGAAGCACTGCCGAGTCGTATTCGGCCGCGATCGTCAGGGCCAGGTTCAGCGCGGTGAGCGACTTGCCTTCGATCGCCCGCGGGCTGGTGACCGCCAGCAGGTTGAAGCCGTCGTTGCGCATGCGCTGCAGCACCTGGTTGCGCAGCATCTTGAACGACTCGGCCAGCACCGACCGGTCGGGCTTGACGACGCCATGCACACGCCGCACCCGCAGGATCGAATCGGGCAGCACCCGGGTGCTCGAGTAGGCGATCGACAACGGCTCGGCCTGCGACTCCTCTTCGCTGCTGTCCAGGAAAGGATCGACCCCAAGCGCCGAAGCCGGGGGGTTGCGTGGTTCGCCCATGCCCAGATTGTTGTCGTCGAAGAGCTTCATCGGGACGTCAATTTCCCAGGCGCCTGAGCAGGCCGAACCAGGCCACGTCGAGCGGCATGCGGAAGAAGTGAAACGCCGTCAATGCGCAGGCGATCGTGAGGACGGCGACCGTCGACACGATCCACCACATTCTCGAACGCCGGCGCATCATCACCGCGCTGGGCAATACCGGCAGCACCGCCAACACCGGCACCTGCAGCACGCGAATCACGTCGCGGGGGCTGTGCACCGTCTGGTCGAGCGCCTCGCGCAGCGCGGCCGCGGCGATGCCACCAGCCAGCGCCAGCACCGCACCCATCAGCAGAATCACCGGGCGGTTCGGCCGCACCGGGCGCTCAGGCAGGATGGGTGGCTCAATGATGGTGAAGCGCTCGGCCTTGCGGCCCCGCTCGAGCTCCTCGGCCACCTGCGCCTGCATCTGCTTTTCGCGCAGCTCGCGAAAACGTCCGCGCGAGCTGTCCATATCGCGCACGAGTTCGAGGTATTCGCGCTCGACCTCGGGCGTCTGGCTCACGCGCAAGTCGTACAGCTCGAGCTTGGCGCGAAGTTCCTGCTTCTCGCTGCGCATCGAATCGATCTGCGCACTGATCGTGTCGATCTGCGACTTGAGGTTGATGTAGACCGGGTTGTCGGGGCGACGGGCGCGTCGGATCTCGCCCGCACGGTCGGCCGGTGCGTCGGCCCCGGTGCGCACCGCCTTGTCGATGGCAGCGAAGGCGCGCTTCAACATCACGACGTCCGGGTGGTCGTCCGAGTACTTCTGGCGCAGCAACGAAATCTGCCTTTGCAGCTCCAGCAGCTTGGCCTCGCGGTCGGTGGCGTCCTCCTGCAGGCCGGTTTCTTCCTTCAGTGCGGCGATCTCGCGGCGGAGGCGCTTCACGTCGGGGTGGTCGTCGCTGTAAATGCCGGTGAGCGAGGTGAGCTGCAACTGCAACACCTTCAGCCGGTCCTCCGGCTCCATCACCGAGCCGCCGGAAACTGGCGCTGCGGGCTTGGTGTCGGCAAGTTGCGACTGCAGCTGCATGCGGCGATCGTCCAGAAAGACGATCTCGCGGTCGATGCGCGCAATCTCCTGCGTGGTGCGCTCGCTGCCCACCTGATTCGCCATGCTGAGTTCGGGCAGTCGGCCCTGATTGCGACCCTTGAACACGGTGAGCTTCTGCTCCAGCTCAGAAATGTGCTCGGTCACGCGGCTCAGCTCGCTGTCGAGGAACGAGGTGGTTTCAGCTGCCTTCTGCTGCCGGTTCTTGACGTTCTCGTTCAGGTAGAGCGTGGTCAGTTCGTTGGCAATGCGCTGCGCATTCAACGGGCTTTCGCTTTCGTACGACAGGGTGAAGGCAATGGTCGTCTTGCCGCCTCGCGCGTTGCCGACTTCTGCGCTGATGGGCGTGAGCTTGATGTCGCGCCGCATGCGGTCGAGGATCTCCTCGCTCGTCTCGCGCTGCCGCGCACTGCCGTACAGGTTGTACTTGTCGACCAGCTCGAGCATGGTGGCGCGGGTCATCACCTGCTGGCTGATCACCTGGATGCGCTCGCCGACGAAGGTGGTGACGGTCGAGCGGACGAACTCCTGCGGAATCTCCTGTTCCTTGATCAGGATGGTCGAGGTCGAGCGGTAGATCGCCGGCAGCGACACGGCGAACACCGCCGCGATGGCAAACAGGATCGCGCCCACCAGCACGATCGACACCTTGCGTCGACGCACGACGCCGATGTAGTCGGCCAGCGACTTGCCCTGGTCGTCGAGGACGTCGGACGTGCTGTAGAGGTCTTGCGGGACGGCGGACATGGTGGTGACGCTGGGCGGGTGCGGTGCGGGCTGTCGATCAGCGAGCGGCCTGGATTTTGGGCCAGCCATATTGCAGCGAGATGCTCAATGCATTGGACCGGGCGGTGTTGTCGGCGCCGACGTTGTTGGCTTGCGTCCAGACGTAGCCAGAGTTGAACGACAGGTCGGACGTCAGCTGGCGCGTGTAACCGAACGACAGGCTCTGCTGCACCGACGCGCCGTCGAGCTTGGCGCCGATCGCCCGCGAGCGCGAATAGGCGTAACTCGCGGAGGCGTTCTCGGTTTCGGACAGCGCGCGGGAGACGCCGAGGTTCAGCGAGTCGCCGCGCTGCAGCGTGCCGGCGCCGCTGGGTATCTGCTTGCTGCTGGACGAAAACGTGAGGCCGGTGACCTCGTCGAACTGGTGGCTGTAGGTCGAGGTAAACGTGAGGCCGGTGCCGGTGGTCCTCGACTTCACGGTCACCGGCACGAACTGCACCAAACCGGCGTCACAGAAGGCCACGGGCAGCGGGCATACGAACTGAATGCCTTGGCTGTCCTGTTCGCTCGTGAAGGCGCCCAGGCTCAATGAGGTGCTCGTCTGCTCGGAGATCGCACGCGTGAGCCCGAGGCTGAAGTCGTTGGTGACCGACTCGTTGGCGCCGCCTGCGCTCTTGAAGATCGCGTGGGTGCCCTGGAGGGTGAGCGACGAGATCTCGGTCAGCCGGTACGACACATTGGCCGACACCGACACGTCGCGGAAGTCCGTCGCTCCCGACAGCGTGGTGCCGAAGGCCGTGCCCGAGAGACTTGCGGATGTGCCCACGCTCAGTCGCTCGCTGAGTTGCCGCGACCACGACGCGTTGATCGCACCCGATCGCCGCTGCCCCTGCCCCACCGCCACGTCGGCGGTCGACACCTGGTTGTTGAAGTCCTGCGTGAAGTTTGCGCCCACGCTCCAGCTGTTGACCTCGTCGTTGAGCGTCTGGATCAGACCAAAGGCACCGTCGAAGCGATCGTTTCCGGCTTCGAGAACCTTGGTCAGCGTGCCATTGATCGCGGTCGACGCGTTCTCTTGCGAGCGCGCGGCCTTGAAGGCGGTAGAGAGAAACAGCGAGTTCACGGTACCTTTGGGCGGGTTCTTGACCAGAGAAATGTTGTCGTTGACTTCAAGGCGTGACGAGAGCGTGTTCTCGAACGACCACTGGTCTGCGCGCGCATCGAACGCCGTCAGACTCAGCAATACCGTGCACCCGACCGCGACGAGGCGCGGGAGCCCTGCCCACTTCACGGAACCAGCAGCACGTCTCCGCTTTTCAGCGTGATGTTCTGCGAGAGGTCGCCGCCCTTGCGCACTCGCGAGTACTGAAAGGGGATCGAGATCGTCTGGCCGTCGACCTTGCGGATGATGCGAATGCCGTCCTCCACCGCGAACGGCGTCATGCCGCCCGCCAGAGCCAACGCCTGCAGCACGTCGACGTTGCGGCCCAGCGTCAGGTCTCCGGGCCTGTTGACGCGACCGAGGACGTAAATGCGGTAACTCGACACCCGCACCACCGACACCGTGACCACCGGCTCGGGGATGAACTTCTCGAGCCGCTTGACGAGTTCGTCGCGAACCTGCGACGCGGTCTTGCCCGCCACGATGAAATCGCCCGCCAACGGGAACGAGATGCCGCCGTCTGGTCGCACCAGGGTGGCTGCTCTCAGCGTCTCGTCTTTCCAGACCGAAATGTCCAGCGCGTCTTCAGGGCCGATCACGTAGGCCGGGTCAGTGACCACGACCCCGTCGATGCGGTCGCCCCACTTGGTGGGCGGGCCGTTGTAGGACACCGGCGGCGGCGCGCTGTCAAGGAACGGCAGCGAGGGCAGCGGAGGCAGGCTGGAGCAGGCGGCTAGCAGACTGAGGCTGAACGTCGCGGTGATCAGGGTCACTCGCGGGACGAACTTCAGTGCACGCGGGGCGGTCATTGTGTGGGCGTCACCTGTTGGGGGTTGGAGGGGGCGGGGTGGCTGGTGGGGGCGCGGTAAAGCGCTCGGCGTCGATCTTGTCGCGGTAGTTCTGAAGCATGTCGAAAGTGGCGATTTCGCCCAGGCCCAGCAACGGCTCCTTCTGCTTGAGCACATCGCTCACCGTCTTGCCGCGGTAGCGGTCGAGCAACTCGCTCGACAGGCGCAACAGTTTCTCGTTCTTGCCGGTGCATTCGCCGACCAGCGTCACCTGGTCATCGTGCTTGCGCTGCAACTGCGCCTGCTGGTCGTCGCGCTGCCGGGTGAACTGAGTCAGTTCCTTCGCCTTTTGCGCCAGAACATCGTCGCTCGCGCGCTTTTGCTCAGCGCTTTGCTTCTCGAGCGCGGCGAGGTTGGTGGCAAGTTCGGCACGGGCGGCTTCGGTCGTCTTCAACGTTTCCGAGGATTTGCGCACCGAGCCCTTCAACTGGGTGATCTGCTTCGCCTGCTCGGTCACCTGCTTGTCGACTTCGGCCTTCGCAGCCTCGGCCTTGGCGGTGGCGGCCTGCGCGTCGGTGAGTTGCTGCTGCAGGTTCTGCATCTGCAACTGCATGCGCCGTGCGGCCTTCTCGGCGGTCTTGTCGGCGGCCTGGGCCCACGCACCGGTGCTGGCCAAAGCGAGCACAGCGAAGACGACCGCGAAGATGGGGAAGCGGGACACTGATTTCATGATCGGCAAGCGCACGGAGTCAGGCCGCGATCAGAAGCGCACGTTCAGGTCGACTTGCAGCACGTCGACCGAGAACGGCGCGCCCGAGACCGCATCGCCGCTGAAATAGCGCAGTGAGGCCGCGGTGTTCTTGGCCAGGCCGTAACTGCCGCTCAGGATGTAGCCCTTCGAGTTGGTGCCGCCCAGGCGGAAGTCACTGTCGGTGAAAGCGTCGAGCAAGGCGTCTTGTTCGATGCGCTTGTAGGCCATCGCCACCTGCCACTGGTTGAGCGCCTTGACCTCGGCGTCGCCGAAGGCCACGCGCAAGTGGTACGCCGCAGTTTCTTCCTGCACGTTCACGCCGGTTCGGGCGCTGACATCAGCCTTGTCGAAGCCCAGGTTGCTCGCGAAGTCGCCGGTGACGATGACGCGCTTACCCGCATACGACGGAAAGTCTGCCTGCGCCGTCAGGTTCAGGATCCGGTACTCGGCCGCCAGACCCAGCAGCGGCCGGGCGGCGTCCGACGAGATGTTGTAGTAACTGTTGCCCTTCTGGGCGAACGCCGGCGCCGTGTACTCGTACTTGGTCGAACCCGGCGGGCTCACCTTGCCCAGCATGTTGCTGTACTTGAAGTAGCCCAGGCCCACCTTGGCTCCGTAGCTGCTCGGCGAACCCAGCTTGGTCGCGCCGATCTGGGCACCAAACAGCCACTTGTCTGCCGAAGCGAGCTCGACTTCCTGGATCGGCAGCGCAGCCAGCGTCAAGAAGCCGCGGATGTCGGAGTTGATCCTTGGCGTCCACTGCCCGACGATGCCGTCGAAGCTCAGGTCGTTGGCCCACATCATGTCGGTGCCGAACCACGGGTTGGCAAAGCGGCCACCGACGACGTTGAAGTCTTCACCGTAGCGGTAGCGGATGAATGCGCGGTCGATCAGCACCGTGTAGCGGTTGTTGAAGTTGCCGAGCGTCTGGTTGGCCGACAGCGGATCGGTCGAGCTGCCGGTGGTCAGGCGCACGCCACCCGACCAGTTGTTGTCGATCTTTGCATTCAGACCGATGCGACCGCGAAAGCGCAGGCGGGTGCGGTCTTCGCTGGTGTTGGACAGTTGCAGAGACCGTGTGCGGTTGGTGTCGTTGACGCTGACCTGCGTGGCGTTGTTGTCCGGGAAGCTGTCGAACTGCCCGCGCAGGCGCAGGTCGCCTTCCCACTCGAGGCTGCGCGCCCACGACGGCACCGAGCCCGGGCCCGTCCAGCCTTCGCGGAAGGCCTGCGCCGCCAGCTCGAGGCGAATCTCGTCCTTCAGCTCCTTGCGCACGAACTCGGGGATATAGGGCACGCGCACCGTGCCTGCAGCGGCTCCGGCCACGGCACCGGCTGCCGCCGCGCCTCCTGACGAAGCGGCGGCCGGCCGGATTACTTCAGTCAGCAGTGCCTCGCCCTTGTCGGGCGCCAGCACGCCCTGGTCGACCAGCTGGGCGATCAGTTTGGCGGTGGCGGCGCGCACGGCTTCGATGTCGGACGTCTGCGCAGCGACCGGCCAGGCGGCGGCCGTCAGGGCCAGCGCGAGTGCTGGCTTCAAGGTCAGTCGAAGAAGGGTCGGGTTCATGGGAATCAGTCGGAGGAGACGGGCCGATCAGGACAAACGAAACAGACGTCGGCAGTTCAGGTTCAAAAGCGTCACGAGCGGTTGCTCAGCCGCAGCTGGATCGGCCGCATCGCCGCCGGGGGCACGTCCTTCAGCGGCGCCATGTCGAGCAGGGTCAGCTGGATGAGTTCGTCTGTTTGCGTGTTGCCCGAGCCGGTGACGATGTCGGCCTTGGTGACACGGCCATCGTCGGCCAGCCACACCTTGACGACGACGCGGTACTCGTCCTTCAGCACCTTGCGGTTGCGCGACAGCGCCTCGAAGAACGCACGCTGCACCAGCCCGGTGTAGTAGGCGCCGCCGGTGCCGCCGGTGCCGGTGGTCAGAAAGTCGCGCCCGCCCTTGTTGCCCGCGAGGCCGAATCCGTCGCTGCCCGCGCCGCCCTCGGCATCCACGCCCAAGGGCTTGTCGGATGCGGGCTTGTCGTCGGGTGCCTTCTGGTCGACCGGCTTCGACTCTTCTTTCGGCTGGTCGATCTTGACCTCTTCCTTGATCTTGGGCTGCTCGGGCGGCTTCTCGGGCGGCTTGGGCGGCGGTGGGGGCGGCTGATTGACCAGCGCAATCTGCGAGATGCCCTTCGGCTTGCCGGAAGGGGTGGCCAGGAACTTCATGACCATGAAGACCACGCCGGCCATGATGCCGGCGATCACGACACCGATCACGGCCTTCTTGATCCAGCCGCTGCCCGCCTCGTCGTCGTCTTCGCGCTGCATGGTCGCTCGGCGCGTGCCGTTACTTCACCAGGCGCTGGGTGACCAGGCCGAGTTGGGTGATGTCGAGGCGCCCCATCAGGTCGAGCACGTCGACGACCTTTTCGTAGCTCACCTTGGCGTCGCCCTTGATGACCACGGGGAAGCTCGGGTTCACCGCCTTCAGCTGGCGCAGGCGGTCTTCGAGCTCTTGCATGGTCACCGGGTAGGTGTCGAGAAAGATCTGGCCGTCGTCGCGGATGGTGATGGCCTTGGTCTGCGGCTTGGCCAGGCTGGGCGCGGCGCTGGCCTTGGGCAGGTTGACCTTGATGCCCTGCACCGACGCGGTGGTCATGATGATGAAGATCACCAGCAGCACGTAGGACAGATCGAGCATGGGGACGACGTTGATTTCATCGTAGGCCTTGCCGCCCTCTTGCATCTTCATGGCGTTTGCCTCAGGTCGAGTGGTTTTCGGCGAAACGCGTCGACAGTTCGTCGACGAAGACCTGCATGTCCGACACCAGCGACTGAATGCGCCCGGTGAGGTAGTTGTAGCCAAACAGTGCCGGAATGGCGACCGCCAGACCGGCCACGGTGGCCACCAGCGCCGCTGCAATGCCCGGTGCGATGGCGTTCACGTTCACGTCACCCGCCGCAGCAATGGCCGCGAAGGTGATCATCACACCGACCACGGTACCCAGCAGCCCGAGGAACGGGCCACCGGCGATGGCGATGGTCAGCACCACCATCTGGCTGTTGCAGCGCTGGATCTCGCGCAGCAGACGCGCCTCGACGGTGGCACGAATGGCGCTGAGCGATTGCGGCGTGAGCGACATCGGCCGACCCGCGGCGCGATAGGACTCGAATCGCGCCTGCAGTTCGGTCACGCCCGCCACGTACAGCTGGTACAGCTGCGACTGTGGAAAACGCGAGGCGGCATCGACCATGCGGTCGTTGGGGTCGATGCTGTTCACCAGCCTGTCGAACTGCGCCATGAACTTCTTGTTCTCGCGCGCGACGCGGTTGACGAAGCTGATCTTCGAAATCATCACCCACAGGCTCAGCACGAACATCACGCCCAGGATGCCGATCACGATCCAGCCGTCGATCGTGACCGCGTCGAGCAGGATCTTGATGTACGACGGGCCGGTCTCGGCCGCGGCTCCATCACCTTCGGCTGGGCCGTAGCCCACCAGCTTCTGGTCCTGGCCCTGCGACATGGCAGCGAGCTTGATCCAGTCGGCCGAGCGTGCGGTGGTGGAGACCTGCAGTTCGTCGATGTCGCCCTTGAAGCCCTTGCCGACGATGGCCGCGCCATTCAGGTCGCCCACCGCGCCGGGCGCGCGAGCCGACTCGGCCCCGTTGATGTAGACGGCCAAACCGTCTTTCACGACCACGGTGACGTGCTGCCACGCGCCCGCCGAAATGGCTGCTGCCGAAGTGGCCGTGAGCGCGCCCGACTGCGCGACCAGCTTGCCGCCCTTGAGCGACACCTTGAGTGCCGCGGCACCATCGGTCTGTGTGTAGAGGGGGGCGTCGGCCGCGTCGGTGGGCTTGACCCAGAACGACAGCGTCATGCCATTCGCGCCCGGCTTGAGCGATGGCGTACCCGGCAGCGCCAGCTCGGTCGTACCGTCGAAGCTCAGGCCGCCGCCAATCAGCCCGGCCCCGCTGGCCTTGGCGGTAGAGCGCACTGCGTGGTTGGCATTGGCGGTGGTGTCCTGCGGCAGGCCGTCCTTCTCGGTGAAGTGATAGACCAAGCCCTGCGTGGCGTCGTACGTGCCCTTGGCGTCGTCGCCCGCCGCGGCGGCCTGGTTGCCGTAGTACAGCCACACGAAAGCGTCCTTGGCGCCAGGGGCCACGTTGGGCACCTGCACCCACACGAAAGCCAGCTCGTTCAGGCCGTCGAACTTTTCGATGTGGTGCTTGAGCGGCGTCTTGTCGTCGGCGGCGATGAAACGCAAGTCGGTCCCATCGGCCTTGGCCTCGACGAACTGGAAGTTGCCGGTGTGCAGCCGCACCAGCACGGGCACGCTGGCGACGCCCGCGGCGATGGGCAGACCCTCGGCCGAGGTGTTCAGCGTGATCTTGACGCGCTGCTTCCAGTCGGCATTCCACGTGGCGTGGGCCATGCGCGAGCCCAGCAGGCACACCAGCATCAGGCCAAGAACAGCGAGTTTTTTCATGACCTTGTGAGGCAAGTGCCAACCAACTTAGGGAGAACCCGCGAGCCTACGGAGGCTTTGTTTCAAGGCTGTGAATCAAGACCCTGCCGAGTGACAGCCGCATGACGACAACGCGTGTGCGGCGTGACCACGTCGATCAGCCGTTGCGCGGCCGTGGCCATGTGGAAGTGCGCCTGGTAGCAGGCCATGGCCTTCGGCTTCATGCCCGCGCGCTGCGCATCGTCGATGGCCAGCCAGCGGCGCAGCAACGCGGTGGTGCCTTCGATCGTGTCGTGCTCGACCAGCCCGGCGCCGTCGGCCTCGATCTCGCGCCAGATGTTCACCTTGTTGGAGATCAGCACCGGCACGCCCAGCGCCAGCGCCTCGACCACGGCGATGCCGAAGTTCTCCTGGTGCGACGGCAAGGCGAACACCTCGGCCGCCTGAATGGCCGACCACTTGGCATCGCCTGCCAGCATGCCCGTCCAGGTGATGCGATCGGCCACGCCCAGCCGCGAGGCCAGCGCTTGCCAGGCCGCCTGGGTTCCCTCGCCGTCGTCGGGACCGGCCATGACCAGGTGCAAGCGCGGGTCGGCACCGGCCACCTGCGCGAACGCCTCGATCAGCAGGTCGCCGCCCTTCTTGGGGTGCAGGCGCGCGAGGAACAAGACGCATCGCTTGCCGCGCGTGGCCGGAAACGCATCGTGAAACGCCCGCGCCGAGCCCAGCCTGGACGTGTCGCCCACCACGATGCCGTAGCCAATGACCTCAGGCTTGGCGCGATAGGGGCTGAAGGTCTGTTCGGCCAGCCGCGCTTCCTCAGCGGCGGTGAACAGCACACCGGCCGCATCGTTGATCACCCGCGACTCGGCCAGCTTCCAGTAGAGCGACTTCTTGAAGTGCTTGAGCGGATACGCCTGCTTGAACCACGGATCGAGCATGCCGTGCGGGTACACGAAGTACGGGATCGGCCCGCCATGCAGCGCCCGCCAGACCGAGAACCCGTGGAACTGCCACAAGCCGTGCACGACGACGGCGTCGTAGTCGCGCGCATGCGAGCGCAGCCACGGGCCCAACCGCTCGGTGTAGCCGTAACCCGTGGCGACCGGGCCAAGGGCATGCACCGAGCCCGGAAAGTCGTGCACCCACGGCTCGCCGGGGGCATCGAGCGTCAGAACTTCGGAAAACCGGCCGAGCGCCGACGTCGCGGCAGCCAGCTGCCGCAACCCTTCTGCCGGCCCACCGCCCGTTGGATCCAACGAGCGGATGGCGTGCAGGATGCGCAAAGGTCGGTCTGAAGTGGTAGTGGAATGGATCGTCGGCGTTGATGACCCCTTGGGGTCACTTCGCAAAGCAATCCTTCTGCTGTTCCTTGCAGTTCTTCTCACCAAAGCCCAGCACCTCGACGGTGAGGATGGTCGGCTTTTGCAAACCTTCGGCCGACGCGGCCGCGGCACGGGCAGAGTTACCGGCCGCGGTGGCGGCGTCTTCAGCGGCTTTGGAGGTGTTGGTGGTGCCGCCGGCACTGGCAAGGGATGCGGCCACGCTGCCGCCCACCGCCACGGGCACGCCCACTGATGCACCGGCCGACTCGAAACCTCCGGCCCCGGCGACCACGACGCTGGCATTGACCAACAGGTTGCCACTGGAGCGGACCCCGGCCTCGCCTGCGTCGATCTTGCCCGCTGGCGCAAACAGGTAGATGTCGCCGGACGGCGGCGCGATGGCCGGTCCCAATCCGTCCGGGTCGGATGTCAGCGTCTGGATGCCGCTGCCTGTTGCACTGGCCGGGATGACCACCTGCACACCGATCTGGTTGCCATCGGCGTCAAGAATCGGCTTGCGCTGAGGAGCAGGCGTCGATAGCGAGGTCTTCGCGCCGCGTCCTGCGTCGATGCTTCCAAGTGCCGAGAACAACAAGATGTCGCCGCCTTGCGCGGTCAGCACCTTGCCCTGGTTGATGTTGAAGTCGCCAGACAGCACGCTGCGAATGCCTCCGCCGGCATTGGTCAGGATACCGACAGGGCGATCGGAGCTAGGTGTCGTCAATCCGACAACGGCATTGCCGGCCGGCGCCCACAAATCAATATCGCTGCCACCCAGGGTCTGGATCGATGTCTGGAAGGTCGAGATGTTTCCGCCGCCGGCTGAAGTCGCAGGAATGAAGTTGCCCACGACTGTGGCGAGCATGTCGTCGAACACCAGCGGTGTGGTCTTCAGCAACTGCGCGCCATTAAGTCGCCGGTTCACTCCGCCCGCGTAGACCTTCGGATAAAGATCATCGAGCGCTGACAGTTGAGCAACTTCGGATGCATCGAGCACCTCGCCGCCCAGCGTCACCGGCGAACCTGAACTACCCGACCCCACCAAAAGCTCTCGCACGCTGCCGGCAGACGCCAGTCGCGCCAAGTCATCTTCCTTGCTCACCAGCGTCAACAAGCGTTGCGCGACCCCGGCGTCCGCAGTTCCGGCTTGCGGCAAGCTTCCCACCCGCAAAACCTTCTGGTAAGCAGCGAGCGCCTCTGGGGCCGACTCGTCGAGCGCTGCGAAACGGCTGAACGCGGCGTTGCGCGGGATCAGCGAGGCGATGGTTTCAGCGCCCAGTACAGCATCGCGCCCTGTCTCGACCTCGAGGTCCAGTTGGGCGAACAACGACGAGATCTCAGCGTTCAGACGGTTCACTTCAAGGATGCGCAGGTAGGTGGCGTCCATCCGGGTCAGATCGACATCTGCCGAAACGCCCGCGATCAATGTCACTCGTGCGCTGCGGCTCGTGCCGAGCAACGGATTGCGGGTGTCGCCCGAAGCCACCAGGCCACCTGCGATCTCGCCGTTGACTGCCACGACCGATGCACCCAGATCAATGTCGCCACCGGCCTGGAGCAGCAGTTGGCCAGGCCCCCGAATCTCGAAACCGCCAGTGCCGCTGCGCTTGATGATGTTGCCGTTCACGGCCCGCACCACACTCAGGTCGCTCTCCTGGAGGTTCTGCAGTTGCAGGTCGACGTTGAGGATGTCCTGCCCTGCGAGGATGCGACTGCGGGCTGGAAGATAAAACTGGGACAACTCATCGTCGACCACGACACTGCCGCTCAGCGCTTGAATGTCGAATTGCAGGCCACTTGCTGTGGGCTCACGCTCCACAAGACCAAACGGCAGCCCATCGATTCGCTCGACGATGCGCCCCGCCGACACGGGCTTCGACACCGCAGACACCTTGCTGCCACTGCTGAAAAAGTCAGAACCCACCTGTGTTGGCCGGGCCGACTGGAAATTCTGGAGCGGCGTCACCAGGGACGACGGGGAGAGGTCAGAGACTTCGATGCCGAGGTTTCGTATGGAGCCCGACGCCAGCGCGATCACACTCGCTCGATCCGATGGATAGGTCTTGATGGAGTTGGGGTCGGTGCTCGATCGCTCGAAACTGCCAGGGCCGTTGACGTCGCCGTCAAGAGCTACGAGCGCAAGGCTCGCAGGGTATGCGGTCGCCGCAAGCGAAGGGAAGTTGTTGGCGCTGAGGTTGGTGATGGACCGCCAGTTTGCTGCCGGAGCAAGACTACCCTCGACACCCACATCACCACTCTTCGATACCAGTGACAACGCACTGTTGGAAGAGTAAGTGAAGAACGTCGTGGCGGTGCTGCTCGCCGATACCGCGGCGGGATTGGTTGCATTGAAACTCGGACCCGCAGCGCCCGCGCCCCCGTTGAGACCCATGTAAGTGGGATTCACCGCGCTCGACAAGACGACCTGGCCACCCGCAGTCAAGGAAAGCTGAGCCTGTTCAGGCGCCGGTCCACTGCTGATCCCCATCAGATACGCCTGGGTCGCGCTGCCGCGACCGATGTCACCTCCGGCAGCCACCGTGCCGGTGCCTCGTCCCACAAGGAACGAGGCGCCGTCGACATCACCGTCGGCGCGCACGACGAGGTTCCCCCCGCCCGCGACATCAACGCTCCGCTGCCCTGCGGAGGTACTCACGCGCCCACTGGTGGGCGAAGCAAACATCAGATCGGTGACATCGGCACCTGCCTGAACTTCGATGTCGCCACCGGCCAAGGCACCTACGCCTTGCTGGAAACGAGGTCGGTAACTCCACCATTCAGTGAGGTATCCACTGCTGACGAACGCGGTGGGCACCTGCCGCCAGCGACGCAACCAGTCGGTCACCCAAAGATCCGGGACGTCAGCGACGCCACCCACTGAACCACCAGCCACCAACGTGATGCTGCCGCCATCCACGGCCCAGCGGTTGTTGCCGTTCTGGGCAGTGTCGGCGGCGCCAATGCGACCGGCCGTGTAGATCGACGACGCCACGTTGTCGAAGCGGATGTCGCCCGCGGCCGCAACGTCGATGCGTCCTGTGCCGGTACGGATGTTCGCTGCGGCACCAGACAAAAGCAGGCTTCCTGCAGCGACATCACGGCCAGTGGCGAGGGCATCTGCCGCCGTCAGATCGGCCCCGGCGACCAGCCGGATATTCCACGTGTCGCCATCGACGATGGCGTGGTTCACATTGTTGTTGGCATTGTTCGTGACCGCATTGGTGCTCGACGGCAGGCCTGGCGCACCGATGGTCTGCTGGATGGTCAGGTCGCCCGCTGCGCGCACAGTCAGCGTGCCGGGCAGATTGCCAGCTCGCCATGCGCTGCTGGTCAAGTCCCAGTTGCTGTCGATCGACAGCGCGCCATCACTGCGGACCTCGGTAGCCCCAAGGACCCGTGCCCCGGATAGAGCGCCGGTGTCATCGCGCAGACTTGCCATCGAAGTCGAGGAAGCCACCGAATTGACGAACGACTGATGCGCTGCCGCCCAGGCATTCAATAGGCCACCGTCAAGGTTACCCGGCACCTCGGCGCCGGCATAGACCCGCGTTGCTTCGAGGTCGACGCTGGCCGGGGCATCGCCATTGATCCCCTGCTGGCGTGCAGCCAAACCGGCTGCGCTGTAACGCAGAACCTGGCCTGCAAGGCGATGGTCACCCATCACTCCACCCGCATCGCGCCTGACTCCAAAAACCACCGATCCCGCAGGGCCTGCATCTCCAGCGCGCACATCGATGACGGCAGATGAATTGAAGTCGAGAGTGCCAGTGCGCGTATCGACACGCACCTCACCGCCGCGGGCGGCAACGCCTGATGCGTTGGCAATGAGACGGCTGCCCGCTGCCAATTCCAATCCTTGGTCGGCATGCAGGCCGATGCGCCCACCGCCCTGCGCAGTGGTGCGTCCTATCGTCCCGAACACGCCAATGCGGCCCTTGTCGGCTGACAAGGCGACGCGCCGGGCGGCAACCGTATCGGTCGACGCCACGACCACATTCCCCTCCCTCACACGCACGCGACGTTCTTCGTTGAATCCACCCGCGTTGAGCAGCGTGTTGAGTCCCGAAAAGTCGGCCAGCGCGCCGAGATCGATGTCGGCGGAGCCACCGCGAGCGGACGCGCCAGCCGCACCCAGAACCGCGCCTTCAAGGGCAGTGTCCTGCGCCCGAAGCTTCCAATGTCCCGCATTGCCACCGCGTGCGGCAGCAGCGACGTCCACACGCGAGCCCGACGCCATCGTCACCGCGCCATCGGCGGCGGTCAGCGCCACCGTGCCGCCATCGGCCGCGACCACGCTGCCGTTGAAGCTCCTGGTTTCGCCAGCCGCATCCAGCCGCGATGTGGACGTCAGTCTCAGGTCACCCTCATGCGCGGTGACTGCGATGCGTCCCGACCGCGCTTGAACCGTGGTGTCGATGACAACGTTCTGCCCTTCCAGCGAGATACGGCCACCCAAGGCCGTGGCCGCCCGAGCGCTTGCGCCTTGAGACGAAGCGTTGACCAGGTTCAAGTCACCGTACACGGGGTCTGCAGTGCTGTTGTTCACCGCAGCGATTCGCTGATCGGATCCACCCCGAGCACGCAGCAACGGAGTCTCGAGCGTGAGCCCGCCGCCCGCACTCAGCGCACCCTTGCCCTGCACTTCAATCGACTCGGCGGCAGCGAGGCGAACGCTCGCGAAGCCAGCGGTTGACTTGACGCCCTCACCCAGAACCAGGCGCTGCGCCGACATCCGCAGGTCGCCACTGCCGCCAGAGGCGGCCCCATTGGAACCCGTGCGGTTCACCCACTGCATTTCGCCAGCGCTGACCACCGCCCTGGAAACGCCACCGACCGGCTGGGCCGACAACTGAGGCGCATCGATCACCAGTCGGTCGAGCGCAGCACTGCCGACATTGGCCTGGCCAAAGAAATCGACGCGCTCGTAGGCGCGAAGGGTCAGTTCAGTCAAATCGCTGTACGACAACAGATCTTCGTTGGACAGCACCAACCCGCCCAGCAAGGAGGCCGACACCCCGTTCGTCTGCCCAAGGCTCACCTTTGCAGACGAAAGACTGATCGCACCACCACTCCCCGTCGGGCCACCAGCAAGCAGTTTGCCGGCCGAACGCGTCGCCTTGGTCGCGTCCAGCAGCAATGAACCGGAAGCCTGCAGGGTAGCGCCTGCGGCGATGTCCACCTCGCCCGAAGCCGAGCGCACGTCGCTGCCGCGATTCACGGTGGCTTGAGCGCCCGCACTCAGCCGCATGAGTGCGCCAGACGTTTCGGTGAACAGGGCAACCGACTCGGTACCCGTGGCCTTGCCTGTCGCGCGCAGCACGCTGCCCGCGGCTGCATTGATGCCACCCGATGCGGCGATCAGCAGTTCGGGCAATTCAACGGGTGCCTGCGCCGTGTTGGCGATGCTTACCTGCTCGGCACTGGTGGTGATGCGAACACCATCGGTCAATCGCGATCGCGTGCCACCGATGAGCACACTCGCCTTCAGGCCAGACAGCGTAGCGCTGTCGAGTTCAAGGGTGCCCGCAGGCAGCGCCGTGCTGCCGACACTGTCAACGATCGCAATGCGCGGGCCCGCAATGTCAATCTCCGCGGTGCGACCGATGCTGCCACTGCGGCTCTGACCGGCGGTGAGGAAACTCGACCCCAGCGACAGCGCCGAAGCGTTCAGGATGCCCAGTGATCCGGCATCCCAAGGAGACAGAGGCACAAGGCGCCCGGCCTGGTTTGCCTGATCGACAAAAAACTGCGCGCTGCTCAGCGTGAAGTCGGAATAGCGGTTCACGGCGGAGCCAGGAAGCACGACCACACCGACGCTCTGCGATTCACGCACCGAAGTGCCTCTGGCGCTTCGGTGACCTGCGACGACCACCTCGCCGTTTGGCAGGGCGGTGGCCTGCCCGGCTTGAAGATTGCGGAACGAACTGCCCGTTTGCAACTGAACCAGGAACGCGTCGGCCAACAGCGCGAATCGAGCCGGCAGCAGCACGTACTCGCCCGCAGGCACGCGGCTGCCCGCCGCGATCTGCACACTGTCGTAGAGCGCAGTGTCACGCCCGTTGCCGAGGGAGAACCCGGCGCCCGTATCGCTTGCGCCCGGTACGAACTGCAGGTAGGTGTCGTAGGGCATCGCAGCCAGTCGCGACTTCGGGATGATCGCGAACGTGTTCGCTGCATTGGTCACGTCCGTGTCACCGCCGTTCCCCGGCACAAACTCGGCGGCCAGCACGTTGCCCCCGCCGCGCAGATCTACCGTGGCGCCCGCTTCGGCCACCACGCTGGGCGCGCTCAACGTCAGGCGCTTGCCTTGCGGGGATACCGCGTCGAACAGTCGCGGGTTCGAAGTCGAGTTGGTCTGATTGCCGTCGATGTACTGCCACTGCACGCCATCGAGCGTGGTGCCATACAAGACGGTCAGGTCACCACCAGAAACCGATGTGAGGCTGCCTGGCTTCAGTTCGAGCCGCTTGGACGCGACCAGATTCAATTCGCCCTGCGGTGAACGTACGGTGCCACCCTGAACCAAAACGGGTGCCTCGAGCGTCAGATTCCCTGCGACCGAGTACACATCGCCAGGGGCGTTGCCATTGCCTGTCACCTCGAGGCGCGCATCATCCCCGTGTGCTTGCACCGCAAAGCGACTGCGCGTTGCGGGATAGAGCTGAGAAGCGGAAAACTCCAGGTTCCCGGCGACGTCGAGCGAGCCTTTCTGGAAGACCAGACTCCGATCGTTACCCTGCCCTTCGTTCAGGTTGACTTCGCGAGCGATGAAGCGCACGTCGCTGGCGCTTTGGATGCGCGTGGAGGCCGTGCCTTGAAGGACAAGGCTGCCGTAGATGTCGACCATGCCGGCGTCAACGCTGAACACGCCCGCTCCCGCCAGGGGTACTCGATCCGGCTGGGCCAGGTTGTCATCGCGGATGGAGACCAGTTGGCCGCTGTCATCGCGTTGCTGCACGCGCAGACCGAGCGACTGACCGATCGATACCGTCGACCCTCGCAAGGTGGCGACGGCGCCATCGCGCAGGTCGACCAGCGGCGCGTCGAGTCGGATGCCACGCGCAAAGTCCAGCGTGTTGGTTCCCTGAAATTCGATTCGGTCTTCAGACAAAAGGCGCAGCTTGCTGAAACCTGCGGCCTGCAAGGCAACACTGTTCAGCACGCTGGTGGTGGTGCCGCCGGCCGGTGCCTGATCAACACCGCCTGCGCTGATCACGAGGCGTTGTTCCGGTGTGACACCGGGCTGCCGATCGACCCTCGTGACTTCCATTGCCAGGCTGCCACCGGCAGCGGTGCCGGCGCCTCTCGCAGCCAACGTACCGTTCAACTTGACACCCCGTTGCGCCTTGAGAACGACCGTACCGGCATGCCCTGCAACCGTCTGCTGCTGCACAGCACTGCCATTCGATTCCGAGAGGAAATCGATCTGACGCTCAAGTCCGCTGACATCGATCAAAGAGCCAGCGTCCGCCACGATGCCCGACTGGCGGGCTTCAAGAGTGACGGTACCGCCGCCCAGAACGGTGCCTCGCAGCAGCCCGGCATCACTGGGTGTTTGCACGAACGTGCCCGCGGCAGACACCACCGACTGGGCACCCAGATGCAGCGGCGCTGCGTCGAGCAGGTTGGAGCCAAGCAACGACAACGTGATGCGTCCGCCGGGGGCCAACAACTGGCCCTCGATGTCGAGGGCAGAGCCTGCGATCAACGTCAAGCTGCCGCCAGCGTCAGTAGCCAGCCGAGCACCCTCACCAACAGACAATGACCCCGCTTCAGCCGACAGAGTCAGCGCGGCCGATGCTCGCTGATAGACGGGCAATTCCTGGGTTGCGCTCACCGAGCGCAGGTCGCCTCCTGAAGGCAACGACAACGCCGCCACCGAGTCAACCACCAGATTCTTCTGCCGCACGTCCACCTGCGTGCCTTCAGTGACGGCGATGCCGTTAGGCGCCACGATGCTGATGCTGGCAAAGCCCGCTTCGCTGAACAGGTCGGCACTCAACCGATTGGTGCTTGCCGGCAGCACGCCGTTGGCGTCCGATGCCGCGATTTCCGCGCGGTTCAGATTAAGGGTCAAGCTGCCGCCGCTGCTCAGCGCATAACCACGAAGTTCGGCCTGCATCCAATCCGAACTCTGCTGCGCTGGGTTACCGATGCCGGTACCCACCGTCAACTGGCCGCCGCGGCCGCCAGTGATGCGCTTGTTGCTGTCAATCAAGGCACCACCGCCGACGTCGAGCACCGAGCCACGTTCAAGAACCGTCTGGAATTCGGGGTCGGTGACGCGCAGCGTCAGGCTGCCGCCGTTGGTTGCTGGTGTGACGCTGCCGCTTGCGGCGATCCGGCCCGACGGCAACTGATCGCCGACGGCTGCGCCACCCGTACCACTTTGGTTGATCCACTCGCCAGCCACCGACAGCGTCGAGGTGTCGCGCACGATGGTGCGCTGGCTTTGCGTTAACTGCTCATCGCTGAAAGGCTCTGTCTGCAGAAGTTGCGCTGCCAGCGTCAAGGTCCCGGCGGGCAGTCGGATGTCACCGGCAACATCGAGCAAAGGGCCGCGCAGCGTGAGACTGGCACCGATGTCAGAACGAATGCTGACGTCCTCCGGGACGGTGACGAGGCCGTCCGAATTCACTTCGACGGTGCCAAACCCCGACTCCACGCGTCCTTCGGCCGTCTGAGCAGCGGTTCCAAACACCTGCGCAGCGGCCAGAGTGACGTTCTCGCGCTGCGACTGGGTCAAGACACTGCTGACGGTGAAGTCTGAGCCGAGTGTGTCCGAGGCCTGCTGACGCCAGGTGACGTTGCCGATGCGCTGGCTCTCGTTGTTGTAGACCGCTGTCACCGGGCGGTCGATGCGCGCCAGCGACAACGGCTGAAAACCGGTGCCCACCAGCAGCGTGGCTCCCCTTGGGGCACGTGCGAACTGACGCTCACCGATGGTCACGCCGCCCTTGAGCCTGCCATCAAGTACCAGGCCGGCGCCCGAACCGATGCGTACCGAGCCGCCCGCCAACCCTTCAACGTAGCCGGGCTGGAAGGTACCGAACGAACCCGTCAAGTTGACCATGCTGCTGGTCTGGCCCCAGCGTTCATAGGTGCGCTGATAGCGATCGAGCTGCGCGACGTACTTGCGCTGCTGCGACGCCGTCGCAATGTCGTACACGCGACCATCTTCACCCAGCAGCTTGGTGGTGGAGATGGAACCACCGGTGTAGCGATAGCCCCCACCCGAGGCATCGATCTCAGCGTTTCGACGCTGAATCACCGAGCCTGTCGAACTGATAGAGATTTCACCACCGGTGGCTGCCTTTTCTGCCACCGTGCGCGCCACCGCGCCGCGATACGCATCCAGCGCCAACAGATTGTTGCCATCGCGAAGATCGACCGTCACGGTCTTGCCGAAGAGGAACCCGCCCTTCTGATCGGGCGAATTCTTCAGTTCGTTGGAAGTGACCGGCAAGGTCACCAGATTCTTGGCGGTGTCGACATCGGCCCACGTGCCAGCCACCGAGGTCAGACTGCCATCAGCCAGATAGACGCGCGCAGCGCCCGGGTCAGCCGCGCTGGCAGCCTCGAAACCGATGCGGCCGCCCGCAGCCCGCACCGTGCCGTGGTTCTCGATCAAGCCACCCTGGGCACGGATCACACCGCGATAGGGCGCGTACGAGGTGCTCTCAGGCAGCGTCGCGGTGTCGGTGGCGTCGGGTACGACCTCAGTGACGCTGCCTTGTGCAAAGTTCACGCTGCCGGCTTCAGCCCCGTCTTTGCTGCGCGCGGTGAGGTAGATCGAGCCGTTGCGCTGCACAGCGGTCTTGGCCGAAATGCGACCGGCCTGATTGATGGCGAGCGCAGCAATGGTCACATTGCCTCGATCTGCCGTGATCTCACCGCCATTGCGAACCAGATTGGTCAGATCCAGCCCGGGGCCCGCCGTCTCGGCCTCGATCTCGACGCGAAAGCCTCGCAAAGTGATGTCGGCGCTGTCCTCGTTGACGGCCAGGTACGCCTTGCGGCCGGCGGCCAGAATGACTTGACCATCCGGCGAAGCAATCACGCCGCCGTCATGGTCGATCCGCGAAGCGATAAGGATGACCGAGCCGGAAACACCCGAGGTGATGATCGGAGCCGCGGCGTCGGATGGGCCGAAGCTGCCGATCCCGATCGTGCCCGCCCGCGCTGCACCTGGACGGGTGGGCAAAGGTTTGCCCTCGTCGTCATAGCCGCCTGCAAAAGCAGCCGTGGTCAGGCCCCCCGAGGTCAGCGTCGCTCCGCTGTTGCACACGACGAGGTCACCGCCGCAGAACTGCGAATTGCTCATCGTGAGGTTGAGCGTCGATGCCAGCAGAGCCTGGGTGTTGACCTGGGCGCCCCGGTCGAACAGGATTCCGTTCTGGTTGATCAGGATGACCTGACCGCCAGCCGTGACCTTGTTGTTCACCGTGGGACCCACGGTGGTCAGCTTGCCCTGGATGACACTGGGGTTGGCGTCGTAAATGCGGTTCAGCGTGACCGCACTGCTGCCCTGCTGATGCTTGAACTGCACCTCGGCACTGCGACCGATGTTGAACGACTTCCAGTCGACGATGGCACGGCGTGAGGCCTGGTCGACGGTCAGGCGCGGCGCGGCCACACCAGGCACTGTCGAGGTCACATTGGCGCGCCCTGCGACCACCGAGCGCAATACAGGCAGCGTGCCCGAAGGCAAGGCAGCCGTGGTCTGCGCCATCACGACGGGACCGGCCCCAAGCAGACCCATCGCCGCCAGCAAGGCGACGCTGCACGAACTGGCCGCCGCCTGCGGAACGATCGGTAACCGAGCCAATGAGCGGGCCGGGGCTGACAAGAAGGACTTCGAGCGGTTCATGGCGAGTTTCCTGTTCGCATCGGGCAGTCAGCTGGCACCCTTGAAGGCGCCGTGCGCGCTCGCAAGGATTCGCTGACCTGTGTCACCAGCGTCACGCTGCGGCGTCGTCGGGTGCCTTGCACGCCCGAAAAATGACATCTTCCTGAGTTTCGATGACATCTCGAAGCCTCATCAATAGTCCGATCGTGCTAGGCGCGCACCGTGAATCGGGCCGCGGCCCCCGCCTGAGGGCCCCGCAGGCCGGGGGTCCTGAACCCGCCAAGCAAGTTGTCACATTCGCGGCTCATGCTCGTTGGCCCTGTTCGTGACCGAGCGGCCTGCCGTGCGTGGCGGCGCCCACCTGACCGCCATGACCCAGCCTGACCTTCCCGCCCACCTGTCGGTTGACGTGGCCGTGACTCGTGCACGGCAACTGCGAGAGATGCGGCGCTTCACTGAAGCCGAAAACCTTCTGCGCTCGGCCCTGATCCCGACCAGAAGTGGGAGAGCAGCGCTCTGGCTCGAGCTGGGCACGGGACAGGCTGCGCACGAGAGACACGCCGAGGCTGCAGACAGTTTCCAGCAGGCGCTGAAACTGGATCCCAAGCTGGTGGCTGCCCATGTGGCGCGGGCCCAGTCGCTGCGTTCACTCGGCCGCGGCGACGACGCAACAGCGCACTTTGACGCTGCCGCGCGACTCGAGCCTCAGGTGGCGCAGCATCGCCTGTTGGCATTGCTGCACCGCGGAACCATGCTCGAAGCAGCAGGGCGCACCACAGAAGCGATGGCCGTGTTCGAGCAGGCCACCGAACAATTCCCTGATTCAGCCGACGCGTGGTCGGTACTGGGCGTGGTGGAGGCCCACCTGCGCTCGCCCGAAGAAGCACAGTCGAGTCTGGCCAAGGCGCTCTCCATCGATCCGAACCGCATCGAGGTGATGGAACGGTTCGCGCGCACCCAGCTTGATCTGAAACAGTACGAGGAGGCCGGCATCGTCTTCGAAGAGATGTTTCGCAAGGAACCCACGCGGCCGTTGCTCGCCAGCTGGCTGCTGCACGTCAAGTACCTGATGGGCGACTGGCTGAACCTGGAGCGGCTGCAAGCCCGCATACAGACCCAGCTGCAGGCGGGCGAACTGGCAGCAGAGCCCTTCGGCCTGCAGGGCTGGTGTGCCGACCCCGCGCTGCTGCGTTCTGCTGCGGTCGCGCAAACGGCGCGAGCGCACCCGTACAGGCCGCAGTACCTGAGCCCACCCGTGATCGGCCGCGGCCCAAAGATTCGCCTCGGCTACCTGGCAGGCGAGTTCCGCGAGCAGGCCACTTCGGTCCTGCTCACCGAGGTGCTCGAAAGGCACGACCGCGGGCAATTCGAGGTGTTCGCCTTCGACACCGGGTGGGATGACGCGAGTCCGCGACGACGCCGTATCGAGGCAGCTTGCCAGATGCGGTCGATTCGGGGAATGAGCGACCTCAACGCCGCCCGCATGGTGCGCGACCACGGCATCGACATTCTGTTGAACCTGAACGGATTCTTCGGGTTGGCAAGAACCGGGGTGTTCTCGATGCGGCCCGCAGCCATCCAGGTCAACTACCTGGGATTCCCAGGCACTGTGGGCGCACCCTACATCGACTACATCGTTGCCGACCGCACCGTGATCCCGGAGGCGGAACGGCCGCATTACGTCGAGAAGGTGGTCTATCTGCCCGACAGCTACCAGCCCAACGACAGCACCCGGGCCATTTCCGAGTGGCCGCGCACCAGATCAGAGGCGGGTTTGCCTGACGATGCCTTTGTGTTCTGTTGCCTGAACAACGCCTACAAGATCGTGCCCGCGGTGTTCGACGTCTGGATGCGCTTGCTCCAGCGCGTCCCCGGCAGCGTTCTTCTCTTGTTCGGAGACAAGCCTTACCAGCAGGCCAACCTGCGCCATGAGGCCCAGCAGCGCGGGGTGGCCGCAGATCGCATCTTGTTCGCGTCGCACTGGCGCAACGAAGAACACCTGCGCCGGCTGCAGTTGTGCGACCTGTTCCTCGACACCTGGCCTTACAACGCGCACACCACCGGCAGCGATGCGCTGTGGGCCGGGTTGCCGGTGCTCACGCTCACCGGGCGCAGCTTTCCGAGCCGGGTCGGCGCCAGCCTGTTACAGAGCGCAGGGCTGCCTGAGCTCATCACCAACAGCCTGACAGAGTACGAGGCACTCGCTACCCGCCTCGCGCTCGAACCAGACTTGCTGGTCAGTATTCGCGGTCGCCTGAAGCCGCGGAACCATAGCGCGGTGCTCTACGACACCGCCACGTACACCCGCCACCTGGAAAGCGCATTCACCACCATGGTTGAACGTGCCCGGCGAGGCGAGCCGGCTGATTCGTTCGACGTCCAGCCCCAGCGACTCTGATCGCATTCGTTGGCGCACACATAGAAAAGGCCCGGATTCCTTCACAGGGATCCGGGCCTTTCACAGCTTCCGCTCACATACCGCCGACCGGAGTCGGCGGACGCTTTCTCAGATGATCAGAAGTTGATCAGAGCTGGGCGGCAGTTGTCGACGTTGCCGTCCGCGTCAAGACGCGAGTACGGGTTGCCGGTGGTCAAACCAGTCACGCTGTTCAGCTCGATCAGGCCGGCCCTGACAGCGTCGGTGCCAGCGGTGCCGAACGTCGGGTGGGTGGTGGCCGTTGCAGCGAATGCACCGAAGAACTTGGTCTTGAAGTTCGAGTGGTCCGCGTCGATCGCTGGCGAGACACGCGAGTTCAGCGCTGCGTCACCGTAGGCGGTGTACGAACCGTTCTTGACGTTGGCGTAGTTCGGCAACAGGCCGTTGATACGAACGTGCTTCCAGCCAGCCGTGCTGACCTGCTCGGTCGTCAGCACGCCGATAGCGGCCTTGCCGGCAGTGTTGAGCGCGGTCAGGCACGCCTGAACTTGACCGCCGCCCGAGCCTTCGACGACGACGTTGGAGCCGGTGCACAGGGAGGCGGCGGCAGTGTTGTCAGCAGCCGTGGCAGTAGCTGGCAGGAAGTCCTTCAAGCCAGTGGCGCAGCTCTTGCCGGCTGGGGTGCCGTTGGCGGTGCGTGCAATGACGGCTTCGAAAGTCTTCTGGGTGCCGGACGTGTTGTTGCGGCGGGCGATGTAGACCGTGTCATCAGCCGGGGTGGCACCGGTGACGGCGCTCCAAGTCTGACCTTCCTGGGTGTACAGCGACTGCAGCTGACCAGTTGTCAGCGAAGGAATGTTGGCCGCATCGGTGGCGCCCGCTGTCAGACCCTGAGCCGTTTGCAGCGCCGTGAAGGCAGCCGTCGTGACTGGCACGCCGAAGATGACCGTGGCCAGAGGAACGCTGAGCAGGTTGTTGTAGGTACCCGCCTTGGCGCCGAAGAACGACGGCTCGACGTCGGAGATGCCGAGCTGGGCCACGGCGTTGGTGGTCACGCTTGTTGCCGCAACAGCGGAGCAGCTGACAACGGTCCCTGCAGAAGTCGACGCCGCTGCGGGGCAGTTAGCAGCAATCTTCGCCAGATCGAGGAACGGCAGCGGGGTCGAGTTGTTGATAGGGGCAACGCCGTTGCCCGAACCACCGGCGGAGTGCTTGTACACGGCCAGTTGGGTTTTCGAGCCAGCACCGTAGCCCGTTGTTGGGGTGCAGAGGATCACCGACTGATTGCTGGCGGTGTACTCGTGGACGGTTCCAGAAGCGCACAAGGTGGCGACCGCAGCCTTGAGGCCGGAGTCCTGGGCGGTAGCGCCAGAGACGTAGATGTTGACAGAGTTGGCGGCGCTGTAGGTGGCCGCGGTCAGTGCGAAAGCTGGCGAGGCGGCGACGCCTGCGAGTGCCGTGAGGGCGAGGGAAATCTTGGAAAGCTTCATGATGGATCCTTAGGAAATTGATTTAAGAGCGAAGTGGCCTGTGTGGAACAAGCCGCTGCTCAAACCACCCCGCGAACGGGGCAGTTTGGAACCGCTTATTGACGGAAGATCAGTCGATCAGGCTTGCGCAGCAGCGCGACGACGACGGGCGGCAGCACCCATAGCCATCAGGCCCGAACCCAGCAGCCAGACAGCGGCAGGTACTGGCACTTCGCCGACGCCGGTGCCTGCCAACGAGTAAACCAACTCGCCATTGGAGCTCAAGCTGAAGGTGGCGGGGGCGGTCAAGTTACCGAAAGTGGTCACCGGGGCGACACCGGTGCTGGCGCCGGTGTAAGCGCCGCGAACTGCGTAGTACAGATACTGGGAGCTACCGACGTTCGTGAACCCGACGCCAGCGTTGAAGTCACCGTTGGTACCGATGTTCAGTGCCGAGGCGCCATCGGCGATCACGCCAGTCTGCGACAGCGTGGCGGTGCCGAAGAATGCACCAAGACCACCCCAGGCGCCGCTACCGGTGAAGGAGTCGACGTTGGAGTTGAGGAAGGTCTCCGCAGCGTTGGTCGACGTCACGACCAAGCGACGCTGGCTTTGCAAAGAGCTGCTGCTGGTTTGGTCATAGGCACCAACCATCCACACGACATCTGTCGACGCGTTGGCTTGAGCGTTGTACCAGGTGGAAAAAGCCGCGTCCGCGAAGTTGGACTTGACCGCGCTGTTGATCGTCAGACCGGCGGCAGGGCTCTTGTCGCCCGCCACAGCGCCGTCGCCGGCCTGCGTGGTGATGCCGGTAGGCAGGAAGCTGTTGATCGTGTAGCCGAGGTCACGGATGTACCAGTTCTTGGTGCTTTGGGCGTAAGCCACCAGCGCCAGGCTGCCGTTGTCGATGTTGGTCGTCGCAGGATATCCGGCGAGCGCAGCTTGCGCGGTACCGGAAAGCGATGCCATTGCCGCGGCAACAGCGATCATCGTGAGGTTGAGTTTCATCGTAGGTCTCTCCAGAAAAGTGAGTTTTCGATCGATCCGGTCTTTGAACCACAACAACGAACTGAAAGTCGGTTCGAAGCCGCGGATTGAGCGCCGGCGGAGCCCGTTTCCAAGCTCAGCACGACTTCCTTCACTCTAGTCAGGCACTTTGACACGGTGAAGTTCCGGGCCGCCGTTTTCATAGCCTGATTGAGCTAGTCCGAGGTAAGAACACAGGGCCTTTGAGAACCTTATGAACCTCAGCACAGACCACGAAGACTAGGCTGTGCCGGTGAAACGGTAGCGACACGAAGCGCTCCAAAACTAGCCCCTTCGGACTACTTCAGACTTCGCCAACCGGCGCTCCGCAGGCCCCAGCGGGGGCGCAGTCGCTGGCTTGCAGCCAGGCCTTCTCCAGCAGCGCCTCGACATCGCGGCTGAACCCCGGCTCGTCGAGCAACGCGCTGCCAGACAAGTCACCGCGCGCAGTGAGTCGCCACCGGGCCAATGTCGGCCAGTCAGAAGCGAGCGTCGCAGCCAGCCTCACGTAGTCGGCGTCGGTGGAGACCACCCATTCAGGGTGTCCCGCCGCGCGGAGGATCGAGGCGCCCATGCGCGAGGTGTGGGTGAGTCCCTGCAGGCTGACAACGGGCACGCCCATCCACAAGGCTTCGCAGGTGGTGGTGGCCCCGTTGTAGGGGTACGTGTCCAGCGCGATGTCGACTTCGTTGTAGACCTCGAGGTGGCTGGCTCGAACCTCGACGCGCGCCCTGAGGTCGAGCCGATCTGGCGCAACGCCACGCTCGAGCATGAAGCGCTCGATGTCACCACGGTTCACCGGATCGGCGACCGAAGCCGCCTTCAACAGCAACCTGGATCCTGGCACCGCCATCAGCACTTGTGCCCACAGCTCGAGGCTGTGGTCGCTGACCTTGGCCAGGTTGTTGAATGAGCCGAACGTGACATGCCCTTTGCGCTCGGCCGGCGGCGGCTCGATGACCGGTTCCTCGGGTGGCCGGTAGCAGAACATCGACCGAGGCAGGCACAAAGGTCGTTCGGAACCGATATCGGGCATGTCGCCGGGGTCGATGGCGCTGTCGGTGATCCGGTAGTCGATACGCTGCACGCCCGACGCCGTGGGGTAGCCGAGGTAGGCCGCCTGCACGGGGGCAGCCCCCAGTGCAAACAGACGTGGACGCCCGCCGGCGGTGTGGCCGGCCAGGTCGATCAGGATGTCGATGCCGTCGGCCTCGATGCGCCGGGCCAGGGCCTCGTCGGACAGGTCTTCGCAATCGACCCAATGGTGACCCAGCGACTTCAGTTCATCGGTGGTGCTGTCGCCCCAACCTCGATTGAAGTAGCACCACACCTCGAAGCGGCTCTTGTCGTGATGAGCCAGCAGCGGCGTCATGAAGAAAGCGACCGAGTGGCTGATGAAATCGGCCGACAGGTACCCCACCCGCAAGGGCTCGCCCGGCTGCCGTGGGCGACGCGGCGGGCGCACACGATCGGCGGGCAACGCAGCCTCCAGCGCACGACCGAAATCGGCATGAAGGTCGGCGATGGCCTGCGGATCTTCGAGCAGGTAATTGGTGACCATCAACGGGATCGAATACTGTCGCCAGTCGCCACCGGACAAAGCGATGGACTTTTCGCCAGCGGCAAGCGCCTCGGGAACTCGCCGGCACTGCTGGTAGGTGTGGCACAGCTGAAGATAGGTCGCGGGATCGGGGTCGAGAGCGGCGGCGCGCTCGGACCAGTTCAACGCCGAGCTGACCGAGCCTTCGCGCACCAGCAGGTTGGCCAGGGCCCGCATCACGATCGGGTTGGGAAGGTTGATTTCCAGCCACCGCTCGTACAGGACGATTGCCGACTTGAGGGCACCACTTGCCGTCAGCTCATGACCCAGGTGCAGGCAATAGCCCACATCGGACGGCGTCACGCCGAGCGCCTTGTTGAAGGCGGCGATCGCGTCGCTGCGCCGGCGGGCTCGACGAAGCAAGAGGCCCAGGTTGAACTGCAGCGTTGCGTTGCCGGGTTCGAGCGCGGCAGCCCGCTCGGTCTGCTCAAGCGCCTCCAGCGGCACGGCGCCGTCGACGCCGGCCTCGGACTGACGCTCAGCCAGCGCCGCTCGCGCATACGCCAGATTCACATTGGCCGCACCCAGATCAGGGCTGAGCTGGAGCGCCCGAAGGTAGCAATCGATCGCCGCCTCCAGGTCGCCTCCATGTTTCAGCGCAATGCCCAGGCTGACATGCGATTCGGCATGGCCTGGGTCGAGCGCCAGAGACCTGCGGTATGCGGCGAGAGCCAGCGTCAGCTCACCGGCCAGTTTGTGCGCACGGCCGAGGGCGAAGTGATAGCGGGCTTCAGTTGGCCTTTCGGCGATGGCTGCCAGCGCGCGGGTCACACCGACCGCCGGGCGCCCGCCCATGACGGCGGCCACGGCAAGCAGATAGTTGGCCTCGGCCCGAGAGGCCGGCTTGTCGAGTTCAGGCAGCAAGTACGCCTCGGCCTGCTCGACCTTGCCAGCCGCCAGTAGTTGCTGAGCCAGATTCAGAACTTCAGGCCCCACCGAACGCCGCGGTGTCTTTTTCGACACTGACCGGGACACGCTAGAACTCGAGCACGCCGCTCGCATGCAACCTCGGTGAGCCCTTCTGCGTCTCGCCCGAATCGCGCAGCGGCCACGCCAGATCGAGCGCCAGGCTGGCGTACTGCTTGGCCTGCAGCTTCAGGCCGAAGCCCACGCCCATGAGGGTGAAGCTGTCTTTCTGCTCGGGCAGTGGGTCGTTCAGCTTGAGGTAGGCGGCATCGAAGAAAGTGTGTGCCTGCAGGCCGCCGAGCCAGCTCAGGCGCTCTGCTCCCAGGTTGCCGGTGCGCAGCTCGATGGAGGCGCGCAGGCCCTTGTCGCCGACGGCGGTGGAATCGAGGTAACCACGCACGCTGTCGACGCCGCCGGCGACGAACTGCTCGTTGCTGATGAGGGCCTGGTCGCTGTACTGCGCCTCGACGGTGCCGAACAGGGTGTAGCCCTGCGGCAGGTTCTGCAGGCGGCCGACGTTGCCCTTCAGGATGGTGAAGTTGCTCTGCGCCTTGAAGCGCTTGTCTTCGAACTGCGACTCTTCGCTGAACAGGCCGCGCACCGCCAGGGTCAGGCCGCCGCCGGCCGTCCAGTAGCCCTGCTTGTCGAGGTGGGTGGCCGCGTAGTTGAAGCTGAGCGGCAGGTAGTGCACGGGGGTGTTGAAGCCCTCGTTGGCGCCCACGCTCACGCTTTCCTTGAAGTCCTTGTAGTCGACGCCCAGGGTGATGCTGTGGTTGAGCACCTCGGTGCCGTCCAGCAGGAAGATGTTGCGCAGCCCATAGATGTTGCCGCGGCCAAAGACCTGCGTGCCGCCCACGCCGGCCACGGTGTTGCTGTTCGACTTGATGGCCGAGAACACCACCAGGCCGCTGCCGGTGGGCACGGTGTACGAGCCCGAATACACCTTCACCTGGCTGGTGTCTTCGGGCGACACCTGCACCTGCACGCCGACGCTGTGCTCCTTCTGCCAGAGGTTGTCGTAGCGCAGCGACGCTTGCAGTCGGCTCTTGGTGGTGTTGGCGCTGTACTTGTTGTTCAGCTCCAGGCTGCCGTGCAGCGGCATCTTGTCTTCGACCTGCAGGTCGACTTCGGTGGTGCCTGGCGCCTTGCCCGGGCGCAGCAGCGGCGTCACCCGCCGGTCGGCCGAGCGGTTGACGGTGGCCAGCTGCTCGGTGACGACGGGGAAGTTGGGCACCTGCCCTTCGGCCAGCGCAGGCACCTTGGCCAGGATGGCGCCCTGCGAGTAGTAGCGCGCTCCGGTCACCCGCAGCCGCGAGACAGGCGCCTGCAGCACCTGCAGGGTGACGACTCCATCGACGATCTTCTGCTCGGGCGTGTCGACCACCACCGTGCCAAAGCCCGCGTCGCGGTAGGCCGATTCGAGTGCGACGCGCGCCGACTCCACATCGGCCACGGTGCGCTTTTCGCCCATGAAGGGGTAGACGGCGCGCTCGATGCGCTCGGCCGGCAGCACCGAGTTGCCTTCGACGCGGAACTCGAGCACGTCGAAGCGCGGGCCAGCGTCGGCTGCTGCTGCAGCAGCATCTTGCGCCTGGGCAGACATCGGCAGCGCGAAGGCCATCACAACAGCCGCGGCCAGAGCGCAAGTCATCAGAAAGGGGGCGGGTCGGTAGGCAGACAAGGGACGAGGCGGTGAGGCAGACAAACCGAACGATTCACAGGAGACCGACGCCGCGCCCTCGGCGCTGCGGAACCCCCGATTGTTGCGGCCCAAGATGACAACTCATCGAGGAAGCGGGCGCACGCTGGCCCATTCGGGCCAGTCGGACGAGTCGACCCTTTCGAGCCGGTCAGGGGTCTTGGGGCTGAAGGGGCGTGAACACCCAGTCGCGGTAGGTCTTTGCGTTGGGCGGCGGCTTGAAGTCGGGCCCGACCTTCGCGCGAGGAAAGGGCTCACGATCAGACACGCTGTGCACGCCGACGATGCCGCCGTCGGGCGCGCGCACCAGGCCCCATTTGCTGTCGCCGGTGATCGGGTCGATGTAGATCTTGCGCAGGTGGCGCACTGGCGTGGGCGTGCGGTCGTCTCGCACCAGCTCTTCGAGCGTGCGCGGGTAGCGCGGCGGGGCCACCGCCGGGCGGCGCTGATAGCTGGCGATGGCGGCCGAGAACTGCCGGCCGATGAAGACCAGCTCGCGCTCGTTGTCGCGCCGCTGCGCCGTGGCCCAGACCACGCTGGCCATGGCGCCGGTCAGGCCCATCAGCGCGATGATGAACATGACGCCCAGGTAGGTGAAGCCTCGCTCGGCGCGCGGAGTTCTATGCATCAGGGCGCTTGCGCCGTCGCTGTATCCAAGCCATCGAGGCGAGGCCCGACATCAGCAGCCACCCTGCGGCTGGCAGCGGCACGGCCGCGACCGGGCTGTAGTCGTACTTGACCGAGAACAACCCGTCGGCAAACGCCAGCCCGAAGAAGAACAACCCCGAGGCGCCCGCGCCGCCGTAGGTGCCGTTGGCATTGGCCACGCTGAAGAGGGCCTGCGCCGTGCCCGTGCCGGTGTAGTCCGAGAACAAGGACGAATCGACATTGAACGTGGTGGACACCGCCGTCGACGAACTGCCGTTGAACTGGTTGAGGCCGGTCAGCGCCACGCCAGATGCCAAAGCGTAGTTGGCCACCCCGTTGGCCGATGCGGTGACGCCCCCCGGCGCCTGAACAGCCACGGTGACCGGCACCGCCGAGAACGCATTGGTGAACGCAGTGCTGCCCTCACGCAGGCTGAACACCTGGATTCCAGCCGTCAGATTCGACGTGAGCGACAGCACCACGCTGTTGAGCGTGCCCAGGCTGGGGTCGAACTGCTCGAAGCTGAACGCAGAGCTGTAAGGCGAAGGCTGAGAGTCGAAGCTGCGCGAAAACTCCACCAAGGCCGCGTGAGCGACACCGGTGAGCGACAGGCTGCCGGCGACGGCGCCACCCAGCGCCCCCCGCCGGACTGCCCTGCCGAACCGTGCAACCCGAGCGGCCATGTCAGGCAGGCACCGCAGAACCGTAGGGCCCGACAGCGACTCGCGGTGGCGCCGGCCTGTGACGAGGAACCTGCGGCGAGGCAGGGGCCATGTCGGGTTGGTGGTTGACGCCGTCGTTGGTGTCGGCCGCGGCGTCGGTCTCGAGCGCCCCAGTTCGCTCACGCCCGATGCCGGTGACGCGAGTGCCCAGCAAGCCCATCAACCCCATCACGAACAACCACGCCGACGCCGGCAGTGGCACGGCCGCTACCGGGTTGGTGTCGAGCGGGGTGTAGACGCTGGCCAGGCTGGTGGGTGCGTAGGCGAAGGCACGGCCCGACTGTTGCGAGACGACCAATGCCACCAGGTTAGACATGGGTGAATCCGTTCCCAAGCTCTGCAGCGTCATGAATGAGCTCGACGCCGTTGTGATGGGGGCGACAAAGCCGCCGCCAGTGGACCCGGTGAACAGGCCGAGGGGCTTGAACGATGTTGCTGCTTGGGGCGTTGAGCTCAGCGTCTGGGTGAGGAAGTCGGTTGCAAACGCGGATTGCGACTTCTTGCCCAGCGGCACGGCGGCAGCACCAACGCCCGAAGGCACCGCCAGCAACGACAGGGCGGTGACCGACGCGGCGGCCAGGGATTTGAGTGCGGCGGCGTTCATTGCATGGCCCCGGGGTTACCGGCGGCAGGCATGGTGTCGCTGGCCACGGAGGCCTGCGCAGCGACAGAGGCCAAGGCCGAGCCCAAACCGCCTGGCCGCGAGTCGGCGTAGTCGCCCAACAGCGCCTCGATCTGCTTGCGGCGCGAGCCCCCGCCATTGACGCGGTGCAACAGCGCCTCTTCCAGCAGGGCGATCGCCTCCTGGTTGATCGAACGTCGGTTGTCGAAAGCCTCGCGACTGATCAATTCCTTGATCAGGTTCGGCATCTTCTTGATGAACAGATCCACATCCACGGCTACGTCTCCAGGACTGGTTGGTTAGTAGAACGGCACCACTGGGGTACCGAGCTGTTTGCATTTGCGCACCTTTTTGGCGACGTAAGAATAGTGAACTGGTACCGTGACGGCGTCGCGAAGCTAACGCAGCGGTAACTGGCCCGAAGTAGCTAGTCCTGTGGGGTGAAGAGAGGGGCGGAATCGGTCAGCCCAAGGGTGAGCGAGTAGACGCATGGCCCGTCACGGCAGCGTCTCGCGGGCTTGGTATACCCAGACTCCACATTTCGCACAGGGGGCTTTGGCCGCCCTCGCCCAGATGAACGGCGCCGCCCTCTCCACAGATCAAACATCCGAGGCTTTTCGGGCTGCCCGCGCGCTGCATGACGCACGAGCCTGGACCCCGCAGGAGGCAGCCCTGCGGGCGCTGTTGGTGCGTGAGCCAGGGAAGACCAGCGCGCTGCGTGAACTGGGCCTGCACGCAGCCGCCAAGGCGCTGCACCCGGAGGCAACGCTGTGGTTCAAGGCAGCACTGGAAGTGGAGCCCGCCAATGCGCAGGCCCATGCAGACCTCGGGGTCGTGTTGCGCCAGCAGGGGTTGAATGAAGAGTCGGCTCGGTGCTTCGACCGTGCTGCCGAACTGTCACCTGACAACGCCGCGATGCAGCTGACAGCAACCCTCAGCCGCGCCACGCGGCTGGACGAGCAGGGCCGAAGCGCCGACGCAATGGCTGCTTTCGAGGCCGCCACGCGCGACCACCCCGACTCGGCCGACGCCTGGGCGGGACTGGGCGCCGTTCAACGCTTTTCAGGGCAACGCGAAGAGGCTGCTTTCAGCTTTCAGCGTGCGTTGCAGATAGACCCTGCTCGACTGGAACTGATCGATCTGTTTGCCAAGACGCTGCGAGAACTGCGCCGCCACGGCGACGAGGCGGTGGTGCTTGCGCATCTGTTACGTCTCGACCCCCAGCGCGCCGGACTGCCCGGTCGCCTGATGCACAGCAAGCTCGACGCGGCCGACTGGACAGCGCTGGCGGAACTGGAGAGCCGGATCGAATCTGAGATTGCCGGGGGCCGGATGGCCGCCGGGCCATTCACGCTGGTGGCTTGCTGCGCAGACCCCAAGGTGCAGCTGATGGCCGCCCGTCAGCACGCAGGAAGCGCCGAGGCCAGGGTCACCGTGCCCGCTGCGCGCGGCAAACCGGCCCATGGCGACAAGCTGCGGATCGGCTATGTGGCGGGCGAATTCCGCAACCATGCCGTCGCGGTGTTGCTGACGGGTGTGCTCGAGCACCACGATCGATCGCGATTCGAAGTGGTGGCCTTCGACACGGCGCAGGGCGACGACAGCGTGCTGCGCCGGCGGATCGAGGCCGCGGTCGACATCGTCTCGCTGCGGGGTCTGGACACAGCAGCTGCCATCGACGCGGTTCGGTCCAGGCAGATCGACATCCTGATCGACCTCAACGGATACACCGGCGCTGCCCGCCACGACCTGTTTGCGAGCCGCACGGCGCCGATCCAGGTCAACTATCTGGGCTACCCCGGGACCACCGGCCTGGATGCCATCGACTACGTCATTGCCGATCGGATCGTCATTCCGCCGTCGGCCCAAGAAAATTTCAGCGAGAAGGTGGTTTACCTGCCGCAGTGCTATCAGCCCAACGACACGCAGCGCGTCATTGCTGACGAACCCAGCAGCCGCACACAGTTGGGCGTGCCAGAGCATGCATTCGTCTTTTGCTGCATGAATCACGTGTTCAAGATCCTGCCCGGGATGTTCGACATCTGGATGCGGTTGCTGTTGCGCGTGCCGGGCAGCGTGCTGATGCTTTACAGCAATAACCCGGAAACCCAGAGCAACTTGCAGCACGAGGCAGAGGAACGCGGCATCGATCCCGCTCGCCTCATCTTCGGCGGCCCGCTGGACCCAGGCAGCCACCTTGCCCGACTTCGCCTGTGCGATCTCTTTCTCGACAGCTGGCCCTACAACGCTCACACCTCAGGCAGTGATGCGCTCTGGGCGGGCTTGCCAATGATCACTTGCACTGGCAACACGTTTGCCAGTCGGGTCGGCGCAAGCCTGCTGAACGCCGTCGGACTGAGCGAACTGGCAACCGAATCCTTCACAGGCTACGAAGCGATGGCTCTTCGGCTGGCGACGAACCCGGCGCTGATGGCCGAGACACGCCAGCGACTGAATGCCAATCGCTTGTCATCGCCACTTTTCGACATCGTGCGCTACACGCGCCACCTTGAGGCGGCGTATCTGCACATGGCCTCGCACGATCGAGAGGGGCTGCCTGCGGCATCCTTCAGCGTGAATCAAGCCGGTTAGCCCACCAGTCGACATCGTTCATCGGGGCTTCTTGCTCCCGCACTATCGAGATCACATGAAAGTCGGACTCATACAGACACGCGGCATCGGTGATCTGGTCATTGCACTTCCGATCGCCAACTGGTACCTGCAGCAGGGGCACAGCGTCAGCTGGCCTGTGGACAGTCGGTTCGTCGACTTCATGCGTGAAGCCGATGACCGGATCGACTTCATACCCGTCGATCACAACAGCGTCGGCGACAACAGCCTCGACTTCTTTCACGGCTATCCGCTCAAGGCGCTGAAAGAACGGGGCTGTGATCGCATCTTCACGCTCTACAGCTACCTGACCAACGTCGCGATCGACAACCCGCGGTTGGCCAACTCGCTGAAGTTCGACGAGTACAAGTACGCCGTGGCCGGCGTGCCGTTCACCGAAAAGTGGAATCTGCAGGTCAAGCGCAACCTCGAACGTGAGACGGCGCTGTTCGAGTCACTGCGAATCGAACGCCCCTACATCTGCATCCACCGCACAGGCAGCAACTTCGAAAGCGATGTCGCTATTCCCGACGACTGGAAGCGGGACTTTCAGATCGTCGAAATGGGCCCCATTACGCCAAACCCGTTCGACTGGATCCTGACGCTGGAGCGCGCGGCGCGACTGGTGATGATCGACAGTTCATTTGCGAACCTGGTCGAGGGCCTGAATATCGGCGGCGAGAAATTCTTGATCGTTCGATCGCCTTGCGCCTTCACGCCTGTCTTCAAGAACGCCTGGCGAATGACCTGAACACAACTCGATGGCAACCGCGATGAAACTGAATCCGGGCAGCGGGGCGAGGGCTGTGGAGGGTTCGGTATTGGCAACAGGCGCCCTTCTGCACCGACAAGTGCTGGTTCGCCAAATGCGCGTTCGCTGCTTGCGCTCATACAGACAGGCACGTCCCTGAGCCTTGGCGTAAGTGGTCTGGGCGCGGTTCATCGCCCTGCTCCACGTTGAATCGAAGGCGTCGGTTGATCAGGCGCGCTTCCTGAGGACGAATTCGATCGCGCATTCGCCAACTGGAGTCATGGTCTGGTCGAATCTGGTGAGATTGAACCGCTTGTTCAGGTCATAACGGAATGTCGCATCCAGCAGTTCAATCTTCTTGATTTCGACATCCGCATCGATACTCGACAACAGATCAAGCAAGTTGATGCTGTTACCCGACCATGATTGCTTTTTGTGAATCGTGAAGGTGTGCTTATGGTCGGAATTGAATGTCGAGGGGAAAACCCCTTGTTCATATAAATCTTCGTCGGGAATGATGCAAACGAGGTGGCCGCCAGGCTTCAAAACTCTGATCCAATTATTCAACGCATTTCTTGCGTCACGCATGTGTTCAAGGCAATGAGACGAATGCACAAAATCGAAAGTGTTGTTCTCGATACCCGCCAGGATTTCGGCATCCCCGTCCGGCAAGTCCCATGCGCGGCAGGATCGCATCAGTGGAAAGAATTCGTAGTAATGGCCAAGCTGATCCGGACCCGCGCCTATATCAATTCCATCACCAACAAGGTAGCGAGTTGCAAACCTGGAATCCTTTACCTTGCGAAAGATTGATTTACTGGATTCGTGCATACGATTTCGAATTCACGTTTTTCGTGTTTTCTAAGTCTGAATGATTCAAGCTGCAGCTAGACCGATACTCGGATTCGTCGGCCCAGCTTTCCAGATCAAATAGCTGGAGGCAGCTCAGTCCGGGTTCAAGATCCCCAGACTCATCGCCCGCGCAATGGCATGCGTACGGGTGTTGGAGTCGAGCTTGCGCAGGATGGCCTGGATGTGGTTCTTGATGGTCCAGGGGCTGCAGTCGAGCAGTTCGGCGATTTCGGAATTGGTCTTGCCGCTCTTGATGAGGTTCAGGATCTCTTCCTGGCGCGGCGTCACCAGGCGGCCGGCGCGCTGGGGGGTGTTGCCCATCGCCTCGCGCTCGGCGGTGAGCACGCGCAGGAAGGCGTTGTGCAGGTGCGGCACCAGCAGCTCGATGACGTAGGCCAGCCGGTCATCGAGCTCGGTCGCCAGGCGCGAGAAGACGTAGAAGGCCTCGAACTTGCCACGCGTGCCCACAACCATCTGCGCAGCCAGGTTCTTCAGTTCGTTGTCGGTGACCAGGGTCAGCAGGTCGTCGTCGGCCACCCGCGGCTCGGAGTACGGGCTGAAGATGATGTTGGTGCGGTTGCTTTCGGCCACGGCCATCAGGCGCGGCATGAGACCGGCCAGCGGGTCGGAGACGATGTCGAAGTGCTCTTGCTTGAAGTAGCGGCTGGCGCTGAAGCGGTGCATGGCCATGCCCTGGCGCGAGCCGTCCTCGATGCCGCAGATGAGGATCTCGTGCGGCACCAGCGACTGCACCGAGCTTTGGCTCCAGACAAAGAACTGCTGCCTGCTGGAAACGCCGAACGATGCCTCGACGGCATCGGAAAAGCGCGCCCTGTCGGCATCGTTCAGCCTGATGGGTTGACTCACGTGGGAAGGTCCTCGACGACGCGCATGCAGCGGGGGCGGAGGGCGCCCGACGTCTGCCTGTCTGATCTGCCGCGAAGGGTAGTCAGGCACGGTGACAGTTTGTTGATTGAGGTGCCGCGAAGAGACACGTCACCAGCTTTCGTAGGGTTCGCCATCGAGGCTGTTGCCGGGGGCTCCGCTGCGCACGTCGTACACGCCCTCGCGCGAGGCGCCGTCGGGCGGCGGCACGGTCACCCAGGTGGCGGCGCTTTCGGTGATGGGGTCGGGCGGCACCTTGCGCAGGTAGCGCTTTTCCGCCAGCTCTTCCAGAGTGAGCGGATAGCGGCCGCGGTCGGCCATGAACTTGTCGATGGCGTCGCGCATGATGGTGAGGTCTTGCTTGAGCACGGCCTCGCGGCTGCGCTCGACGCTGTGGAAGTAGCGTGGCAGCGCGAGCGTGAGCAGCGAGGCGATGATGGCCATGACGACCATCAGCTCCATCAAGGTGAAGCCGCGGTGAGACGGATGAAACCTGACTCGCATCACCACTCCCGGTACGGGCGGCCGCCCAGGCTGGTGGCGGGCGAGCGCGAATACACGTCGAACACGTCGCGGCCCGGTTGCGGGTCGGCCGGGTCGCTCTCGTAGCTGCGCAGGCCCCAGGTGGCCTCGGGCGGCTCGGCCGGGTCGGCCATGGGGTCGCGCGGCAGGCGGCGCAGAAAGTAGAGCTTGCGTTCGCGCTTGGGGTCGGTGATGTCGGTCACGCCCTTGGTCAGCGACGCCAGGTCAGGCGGGTAGCCCGATTCGTCGGAAGCCTTGGCAATGCGCTTGCCGTCGGCTGCGGCCTTGTAGGCGTCGATGGCCTCGCGGATCTGGCGCAGCGCGGCGCGCAGTTCTTGTTCTTGCGTGCGCTTGACGGCGAGGTCGGCAAAGGTCATCGCGCCGCCAGCCAGCATGGCGAGGATCGCCACGGTGATCAGCAGCTCGATGAGGGTGAAGCCGCGTTGCGGTTTCATTGCGGCGGTGGAGGCGGCGGGGGCGGCGGGGGCGGCGGCTCTTCGGGCACTTGTGCCGCGTCGGGCGACTCGCCCGCCGCTGCAGGTGCCGCGTTGCCAACCGGGGCGCCGGCAAGCTTGCCTTCACTGCGCAGGCGCAGGCGGGTGGAGCCCACATCGGTTTCGGTGCCCCCCATCAGCTCGCCGCGCTCGGCCGGGCCCGGGGTGCGGTTGCGGACCACGCGTGGTGTGATCAGCAGGACGATCTCGGTCTTGGCGCGATCGCTGCGCTCGGTCGAGAACAACCGGCCCAGCACCGGCAGGTCGATCAGCCCCGGCACGCCCCCAGCGCTGCGGCGGTCTTCGTCGCTGATGAGGCCGGCAAGTGCCTGCGTTTCGCCATCCTTCAGGCGCAGGCTGGTCGTGGCCAGGCGCGTGCCGATCTGGTAGGTGAGCGAGCCTGAACGGCTGCGCACTTCCTTCACGATGTTGCTCACCTCGAGCGACACACCGATACCGACCTCGTTGTCGAGGAACACATTGGGTTCGACATCGAGCTTCAGACCCACGTCGAGGTAGCTGACGGACTCGGTGGTGCCGACATTGGCGGTGGCCGTGGTGGTGATGACGGGCACACGATCGCCGATGAGGATCTTGGCTTTCTCGCGGTTCTTCACCCGGATGCGCGGGTTGGCGAGGATGTTGGTGTCGCCGTTTTCGGCGCGGATGTTGAGGGACGGGTTGTCGATGCCGATCTGCGAGCTGTTGACGTTGCGCAGCTTGTCGAGCGTGAGCTGGGTGGTGGTGGTGGTCTGGTTCTGCACCACCGTCGATCCGCTGCCGCTGTTGACCACGGTGCTGGGGTTGGGCACCAGGTTCAGCACGGTGAACTTGCCGGGCGGGTCGATGCCGAGCTCCATCATGCGCGAGCGCTTGACCTCGAGCACCTCGACATCGAGCGTCACCTCGGGCTCGGCCATGTCTTGCCCGGCGATGAGTTTTTCAGCGAGGCGGATGGCGTCGGGGGTGTCGCGCATCGTCAGCGAGTTGAGCTTGTCGTCGGCGTAGATGTCCCTCGTCTTCAGCACCGTCTTGAGCATCGTCAGCACGGTCTTGGCTTCGGCGTTGGCGAGGTAGAAGGTGCGCACGCTGAGGTCGAGGTAGTCCTTCTGCTTGGCGGGTGTCTTGGGGTAGATCAACACCGTGTTGCCGTTGAGCGTCTTGCGCTCGAGCTGGTTGGTGATGGTGAGCACGCCGATCACGTCTTCGATGCTCATGTTGGTGATCGACAGCGTGACCTTGATGGCTGGGTTCACCTCGCGGTCGAAGACGAAGTTGATGCCGCTGCTGCGCGACAGGGCCTCGAACACCGCCTTGAGGTTGGCATCACGGAAGTCGAGCGTGACCGGCTTGCGCAGGCTGGGCTTGAGCGTGGGCGCGGCGGCGGACTCGGCCACGCGGCCGGCGGCGGCGTCGGACTTCTGCTTGAGCGCCAGAGCGCGCGGGTTGGCGGGGTTGTCGGACAGCACGCGGCGGATGCGCTGATCGGCCTCGTCGCGCTTGCCTTGCGCCAGCAGCGCCTCGGCCTCGTCGAGGCGCTGCAACTGCGCGCGCAGGGCCTCGACGGCATCGAGCCCGGCCTTGGCGCGGGTGTTGTTGGCATCGATGCCCAGCACCTTGCGGTAGAGGCTGGCGGCGTCTTCGGTCTGCCCGGCGGCGCGCTGTGCGTCGGCCTTGGTCAGCAGCGCGCCGATCTGCTTGTCGCGGTTGCGAATGACGAGCATGCGGTACTGGTTGTTGCCGGGCTCGGCGGCCAGGCCCTTCTCGAGCTGCGCGATGCCTTCGTCGACGCGTCCCTCGTCGATCATCTTCTGGCCAGTGCGGACGAAGTCGCTGCCCGGCGCGCAGGCGGTGAGGAAAGCGGCAGCGACCAAGAGCGCGGCGATGGAGCGCAGGTGGTTCGTCATCGCGCGCCCCCGAGGGCGACGACGAGCGTCTGGTTGAGCGGCAGGTAGGTGAGTTGCATCTGGTTCTCGGTCATCTGGTCGACGCGGAAGACCGCATCGACCGTGTCGCCCGCCTTGACGGTGAGCACACGCTCGCCCTTGGTGAAGAAGGCCATGCGGCCGGCGTCGTCCGTCAGGCCGCCCATGTAGGCATAGGGGAACGGTGGCGCAACGGGCTTGGGTGGAGGTGGCGGCGGCGCTGCCTTGGCGGCGGCCTGCTGCGCTGCGTTTTGCCAGGCGACGGACTCGAAGAGCGGCGGTGTCTTGTCGGTCTTGACCGGTGCCGATGCGGCAAGCGCCTGTTGGCGCGCGTCGAGGCGGTCGAGGCGCACTTCGCCGGTGGATGCGGGCGCGGCGTCGGCCACCGCAGTGCGCGACTTGGATCGCTTGGCGACGGGGGCGATCACATCGCTGTCGGGCGCGGTGGCCAGCGAGTAGACCTGCTCGGCGATGAGCGCGGCGCCGATCACGACGATGGCGACGGCGACACGCTTGCGGGCGGGAGACATCTCGGCCATGGCGATGCGTCAGCTGGGCTTGCCACCGACGGGCACGACGCCCTGCGGCTTGTTGACGAACAGCACGAAGCGCACTTGCGCCTCGAGCACCGGCGCCTTGGGGTCGGCGCGGCGCAGGTTGACTTCTTCGAGCGCCAGGCCGGGCAGATCGCGCAGCGCGGTACGGATGAATTTGCGCAGCGACGGGTAGTCGGACTTGATCGGCAGCAGGATGGTGTAGCGGGCCAGCGGCTCGGTGGCGTCGCTCGCGAGCTTGAACTCGGCCTGCGCCAGTTGCACGCCCTGCTTCCTGGCGCCGGCGTAGAGGCGGCCGAGCGACGGTGCGATGCCCTTCTCGTCGACAAAGCGTTCGCTGAAGGCAGTGAGCTGCTGCTCGGGCGTGACGTCGGGCGCCGCATTGCTGGCGTTGCGCTCGGTGATCTGACGCTCGAGGCGGGCGCTGTCGGCATCGAGCTGCAGGGTGTCGGACTGCATGGGGCGCAGCACGCCCACCCAGCCGATGGCGCAGGCCAGCAGCAGACCGATGGCGACCCAGCCCGGCAAGCCGACGGCGCGCAGCGCTTGCCGGGCTTGCCAGCCCAGGCGCCGAAGCGCCGACTGGAAAAGCGTCCCCAGAGGCACCTTCGACGGGGCCGTGCCGAGCGACACGCCGACGGTGGTGCCGGCGGGCGTGGACCCGGGGCGCAGGGTTGTGTTCACGGCTGCAAACGCCAGGTGGCGGCGAGGTTGAAGGACACCACCGGCACACCTTCGCGGGCGACGGTGTTGACGCTTTGCAGGTGCACCTGACTCAGCAGCGGCTGCTGGGCCATGCGGTCGACATAGGCGAGCAGTTCTTCCATCGACCGGGCCTCACCAGCGAGCCGGATGCTGCGGTCGCGGGCGCTGGGGGTGAGCGCCAACAGGCCGAGGCCGCGCGCGTCGGCGCGCTCGACGGCGTCGAACAGGCCGTCCCACGGCACGGTGAGCTGGTCGATGACGACGTTGGCGCGGCGCACTTCAGCCAAGGTCTTCGGG
>VYKX01000032.1_pt1 | contig 53479 bp, 48 predicted proteins | sample 5114471 | NCBI WGS metagenome assembly VYKX01 (sample SAMN12291785, study PRJNA351875) | freshwater metagenome | isolation source: freshwater lake | place: USA: Michigan, Gull Lake | collected 2013-08-08
GTTGCGGAGTTGTAGAGCGCCGTCTTGACGGAACTGGCGGCTGCGGCCCAGGTGAACACGCTCGACTCGAACACCGGCGTGGCGTCCGTCGAATTGGATCCCACGTAGATGTTGCGGTCGGCCGCGGCCATGTCGTCGAGCTTGCCGGCCGCGCCCACCGGTTGGCTGGCCGCGTTTTGCCAGGGCGACGAAGCGGCCCCGGCGATGTTCAATGCAGTCGCGCTCGCGTTGAGTGACACCGGGTAGGCGATGACGTCACCGCTCCAGTCGGCCGGGTCGAACTGCGCCTGGTAGACCAGGCCACCCGCATTGGTGATTCGCGCGGTCGAGATGGCGCCGCCGGCAATCGAGTTGGCTTCGGAGGCGACGGTGGCGAATATCTCGTCGAGGGCATCGAGCACCGTCTGGGCCGAACTCGCCAGGAAGTAGTTCTTGGCTTCCTTCAAGTTGGTGTCGGCGGTCTGGCGCTCCCAGTTCAGGTTGTCGGGATCCGTCTCGAACAGGTTGTCGGCGGGCACCTTGTTCGCCTGCAGCTTCAGGAAGGGGTTGCCGCTGCCAGTGACGTCCTTGAAGCCACCGTACTTCGCGGCCAGGTAGAACTGGTTGTTGCGGTGGGCGGAAGCCTCAGTCTGCTGGCCAAACTCATTGACGTCGATCCAATACGTCGTCACACGCATGCCCGGGCGTTGCTTTGCAGTGTCCGTCCACTGCGTTCCGCGAATGTCGTGCGTGTTCGCCCAGTAGGCAGCGCCTGCGATGTAAAACGTCGTGCCATCACCGGGAGCGTTTGCATCCTGCAACTGCCTGCCCGATGGCAACGCCACCTCCGCATTGGGGTTGCTGATGGTGCGCGTCACGCCCTTGCCATCAACATACGTGACCGCCGTCCGTTTGGCTTCGAAGTCACCAACGATCTTGGTCCACTCGTAGATGTTCGGCTCATTGGCCGCGTCGTTGCTCGACCGACCGATGTCACCCATCCCGGTGCGCGAGTTCGGATTGCCAGGCAAGTACTTGTCTTGGTTCGCGTTGGCATCACCGATACCGACGATGTTGTTCTTGACGCAGGAATAGTCGGTCATGCCGCTGACGGTGGGGTGCGGATCGTCGTAGGTGGTAAACACCGGGAACCCGTCGCGCATCGTGTCATTGATGCCGTACGTCACGTTCGTCGCAATGCTGGTGCCCACGGCCGTGGGCTGCAGACCTTGCAGGTAACGCAGGCTTTCGTAATAGAGCTCGCTCACAGGGTCACGGCGCTTGTACTTCCCGAAGACCCCGCCCGTGCGGCCAAACTGGTTCAGGTAGTTGATAACGCCGCTGATTTTTTGCCCGGGTGCGTTGCTGTTGCTGCCGCTGAGAGGCGCTGCCGTACAGCCAGCCCTCGCGTCCAACGCCGGGCAGTCAGGGTTGGTCGCCAAGACGCCAGTGGCTTCATCCCACTCCTGCGCATCGTTTGCCGCCGAAATCAACTGAAAATTGTCGTCGAACTTGCGTGAGCCCAGGTATTTCATGGGCGCGCGCAACACTCCGCCGCTGCGCTCAATCGAGCCCTCGGTGTTGTCGTTCAGGTAGCCGAAGGCCGCAACGCGAACGCGGTCGCTGTACTTCTGCAGGTTGCCCACCGGCTTGTAGCTGCCGCTCGGGTAGCGTGCGCAAAGATTCGGGCGCGGATCGGCAAGAACACCGTTGACATCGCTGTCACAGACCTTGACCCGGGAATAGAAGAACAGGTCGGAACTCAGCGCGGTGCCGTTGAGCGGCGCCGGCGGCGTCCATCCACCTGTGTACGCACGCACGCGGCATGTTTTTTGTTGGCCGTTACCCGTGGGATTGAGTGACGAGCCTGTCATGTTGTTGCCGCAGTCGATACTGTTCGACGCCGGAACGGTGAACCAGGTGGTACCACGACCGTATGCCACCTCCATCACGCCGGAGAACACGCAGGTTTGGTTCTGGGCGGCGCAGTTGGTCCAGCCGGTTCCTGGCAGCGGCCCGACGGCACTGGGCGTGCCAACGGCCCTGGGCGTTATGCCGAGGTTGCCGTTGTTGCCCGGGCTCGCGCAAGTCCCGGCTTTCGCGGTGCCAAAGTAAATCTGGTTGAGGCAGTTGGCGACAAAAAGCCTGCCTGTCCCGCCGCTTGGCAGCAGCGAAGTGGGCACCGCAGCTTCCGCAGTGGCCCTGTTGATCTGCTTGGAGGGGAAGTTCGTTTCGTTCCAGAATTTATCGAAGTTGTTCTCCGTGTTGTCCGTGGTTCCGGGGAGCACGGCCCGTTGCAAGACGGTGATCGACGAGGTGTCGATGACACGGTCGCCACCCGTCAGTCCCAGCCGCAGCACGTCGATGGCGGAACTGGTCGCCCAGTTCATGAAATTGCCGCTGAACGCGGTGCCGCCGCAGGTGCGGCTGATGGCCGCGCGTTCGCGATAAAAGTAACGCAGCGCTTTGTCGTAGAGGTAGCAACTTTCGCTATCGAAGTAGCCGATGTACTTCGTGTTGGCAGAGTAACTCCGATCTATGTCGTTGTCGTAGGAGGTTTCATCGGATGGCTTGACGTACTGCGCGCCCACGGTCGGAAACTCGACCGACAGCGCCAAGGTGACCGTTGGTTTCGCACGCGCGCCTCGCGCATAGAGAGGCTCGGGCGACAGGCTGATCGTCGGGGGCAGCACCGGGACGCTCTGCGCTACCACGGCGGCCAAGCCGGCGGCGAACATGACCGGCAGGGCAATCCAGCGGGTGACCCCGTGGGTAGATAGGTTGCGCAGCAGTTGAGTGATGCGTGACATGGTCAACCCTTCTCTTTCCTGAACACCATCTGCAGCACCACCTGGGTGTCGAGCCGAGGCCCGAAGCCCATGGCGGTGACACGGTACATCTTGGGCGTCTGCGTGGATGCGGCGCTGTTGCCCTGCGCCTGGTCATCGATGATTTCGATGATGTAGCGCGGCATGCGCGCCGGGCGGATGCCACCGCCGGTGGAGAAGGTGCGGTTGGTGAACTCGCCGAATTCGACGGTCGGCGCGTCGTCGTCGTCGTTGGTGAAATCGACTTCCGCCCACACCGGCTTGACCTGATCGGACTTCGGCAGGCACAGCCCGCGCGAGGTGCCGCTGGTGCCGCAGTCTTCGACGAACAGCCCGTCCTTGCCCGCGGCGAAGTTGGTCGATCGGGTACCCCCGGGCCCGCGGATGTCGAACTCGGCATCCATGAGCGCCGCTTCGGCCGCCTGAGAGGCGATGAGGTAGTCGCGGTCAAAACGCGTGGTGCGCTCGCCAAGCAGCCCGATCTGGGCGCCACCGATGCCGAGCACCATGACGACAACGAGGATCAGCAAGACGACGATCAGCGTCACGCCGCGCTGCGCAGGATGCGCCGGACGTTGGGAGTGCGGGTTGCAGGCGTGCGTCATGGTCAGTTCCATTGGGCGGGCACCACGAACTGCGGATTGCGCAGGTGCACGGTGAAGACCAGGGTCTGGCGCAACCGGCCGTCGGCTGCAACCGCAAGGCTCGAGCCGACGTCATTGGCCGCGTTGGTGAAACCAGCACCCAGCAAGTTGTAAGTCTGTGCGGTGCTGGCCTTGTCGGCGGCCGAGTTGACCGGACCGCGAATCAGGAGCCCGATGCGAACGCTGCGCACGCGGCGCCAGTTATCCATCGTGGCGTCGATGTTGCCGGCCACGGTCATCTCGGTGGCGCGCAGGTAGCGATCGGGAACCGAGTCGGTTCCGGTGTCCGTGGGGGTGGGTGGCGCGGTGTTGGGGGTGACGTTGTCGACGCCGTAAAGCACCTGGAAACCTTCGACCCCTTCAACCAAGGGCGCGCGCTGCCAGGTGCCGGCGTCGTCTCGGTAGGCGCACGCCAGCATGGGCTCGCCCGACTCGCCACGATCGACGTAGAAGATGCTGTACGCAGGAACAGCGCCATCAGGCTCGGAAGCACCCGAGCAGTTGATCATCGATCCATCCCCTGCCGCGGCCCCGGCGCGGCCATCGCCCCAGTAGCGCACGACGAGGATGTCGCTGCCGTTGACACAGCTGGTGTCGGTGAAGGCGCCGCATCTCGTAACACGATTGCTGCTGACGAGCGCGCCGGGAAGGGTCGAGAGGTCCGCCGGCAGCAATGCGTTGTCGAACCCAACGATGCCCGGGTTGCGGTCACCGTTCTGATCGCCACACGCCAAGCCGCCGGACGCACAAAAGTAGCGCCAGTTGCTCGGCCCGGTGCCATCGCGGTGACCTTCATAGCCGGCCTGGAGCACCAGCCGCTGCAGCATGCTGGCGGCAAAGCGCGAGTTCTCGCGCAACTGCGAGGCGCTGTCGACCGCGCTGAAGCCTTGTCGACCGATGAGCAGTGCGGCGAGTGCAGCGAGGGTGATCAGCAGGCCGAGCGTGACCGCAACGAGCAGTTCGACCAGAGTCAGACCGACTTGCGAACGCGAGCCAAGGGCTGGCGATCGCACCCGACGGCGGTGTTGCTTCATGTGGTGCTCCCGGGGATCAAGGGAAGGACGACGATCGGACGGGCAGAGTCGTCACCGTTATTGGCCAGGTCGAGAGTTGGCTCGGAGCTGTTGAGCTTCTTCTGGGTCCAGCCGATCTTCACGACGGCCGGCGCACCCGTGCCCGCAGTGCAACCCCATTGCGGTCGGCCACTGGTGGTGTCGTAGGGCGCGGCGTCGTAACAGACGACAACGCGCGCTCCGGGCAAGGCCGCGTTGACGCGCGTGAGCCATTCACGAACGTTGAACTCGGCCACCGCAGTCGTCGTCGCGCATGCCCCAGTGAAGCAGTTGGACGTGGTGGTCGGCAACGTTCCGCTGAAGTCGATGAGGTACGGATTCGCGGCGGTAAGCAACGCGATGTCCTTGTTGCTGCGCATCATGTCGCCGAGCTCACGGCCCAGAGCCACCGCCACCGACTGGTTGCGCGCCTCCCGGTTCGACTGCAGCGCCGCGACCTGCATGCCGACGACACCGAGAACGCCAAAGGACAGCACGACGATGGCCACCAGAACCTCGATCAGCGTGAAGCCGCGAGGCCGCAACGAGGCCGTGTCAGCGAAGGGGGGGCGGGGGAAGCGAGCGATCTTCATGCGCCGCATTCTTGCCACGCCTCTCAGCCCGTGCAACGCCACAGGCTGCCGTTGATCGTGCTTCACCTACCGCTCATCCTCCTCGGCGGCCGGATGAGCATCAAGTCACGTCACGCTGGGGTGGCAGGGCATCGGTGAAGGATGGGCCGAACAGCCGCGCGTGCTCGCGTAACGCAAAGCGGTCGGTCATGCCAGCGATGTAGTCGGTGACCGCTACCAACGCGGGCGCGCGTTGCGCATGGCGTTGGGGCATGTGCTCGGGCGCCTGTCGGTAGGCGTGGAAGAGGTCGCACACCACCTGCCTCGCGGCGTCGGTCGCTGCCACGACATTGGTGTGCCGATACAGCTGCTGGCGCAGAAATGACTTGATCTGTGCGGCTTCTGCAGCAAGCGACTCGCCGCAGGCGATGAGCGTCGGCGCCTTGGCCACGGAGTCGGCGTCCACCGGGCGGTGGCGGTCGATCAGGGACTGCGATACGCGCACCGTGTCATCGACCTGTTGCGACAGCATGCGGCGAATGACCTCGAACAGCAACCGTCGGCCCGTAAGCCCCGGGTGGGCGGTGACGGTCTCGCGGTGGAAGCGCTCGACAAGCGTCAGTGGAAGCAGTTGTTCGTAGGTGAGCAGGCCGGCGCGCACGCCATCGTCGATGTCGTGTGCGTTGTAGGCGAGTTCATCAGCCAGATTGCACAACTGCGCCTCGAGGCTGGGACGCAGGCCGCGCAGGAAGCGCGAGCCGACGCCGTCGGGTTGCTGGGCCTCGAGGGCGAGCGCGTTGCGCTGCGAACAGTGCTTCAGGATGCCTTCTCGCGCCTCGAAGCTGAGGTTCAGGCCATCGAACGCGGCATAGCGTTCCTCAAGAAGATCGACAACCCGCAGGCTCTGGAAGTTGTGTTCGAAGCCAGGACTCGACGGGTCTGCGGCACGCACGCACTCGTCGAGCGCATCCTGCCCGGCGTGGCCGAAGGGCGTGTGCCCGAGGTCGTGGGCCAGAGAGATCGCTTCGCACAGATCCTCGTTGAGCCCGAGCGAACGCGCCATCGATCGGGCGAGTTGCGCGACTTCGAGCGAGTGCGTCAGGCGGGTGCGGAACAGGTCTCCTTCATGGTTCAGAAAGACCTGGGTCTTGTAGACGAGGCGCCGGAAAGCGGTGCTGTGGATGACGCGGTCGCGGTCCCGCTGAAAGGCGGTGCGGTTGGTCGCTGCGGTTTCGTCGTGCTGGCGGCCGCGGCTGCGTTCCGGCCAGCTCGCCCAGGGCGCCAGGCCCGCACCTGCCCCATCGATCACGCGGTATGGGCCTCGATCACCTCGGCGACGAGCGCGTCATCGACCGGGAACAGACCAGCGCGCCCCGGACCATCGATCAGAACGAATCGGATTCGCCCTGCTTCGGCCTTCTTGTCGACGCGCATCAGGTCGAGGTAGCGCTGCGCGCCGAGTTGCGGGCCTCGCGTGGGCAAGCCAGCGCGTTCGATGATTCGCTCGAGACGCGGGACAAACGCCGGGTCGATGCGTCCACAACGTGCCGACAGCGCGGCCGCCATGACCATGCCGCAGCCCACTGCCTCGCCATGCAGCCACTCGCCAAAACCCAGTCCGGCTTCGATGGCGTGAGCGAAGGTGTGCCCGAAATTGAGGATCGCGCGCAGGTTCGACTCACGCTCGTCCTGACCGACCACTGCGGCCTTGAGCTCGCAGGATCGCGCGACGGCATGGGCCAGAGCGACCTTGTCACGCGCACGCAAGGCGTCGACGTGGTCTTCGATCCAGGCGAGAAACGCCATGTCGGCGATGGGCCCGTACTTGATGACCTCGGCGAGCCCGGCGCTGATCTCGCGGGCAGGCAAGGTATCGAGCGTGTCGAGGTCGGCAATAACCCGCAGCGGCTGATGAAAGGCGCCAATCATGTTCTTGCCAGCGGGATGGTTGACGGCCGTCTTGCCGCCGACCGATGAATCGACTTGTGCAAGGAGCGTCGTCGGCACCTGGACATACGACACACCGCGCATGTAGCAGGCGGCCGCGAAGCCGGTCATGTCGCCGATGACGCCGCCGCCCAGCGCGTAAAGCACGGACTTGCGATCGAAGGCGTGGCCGAGCAAGGCGTCGAAGATCAGGTTGAGCGTGTGCCAGTCCTTGTGGACTTCTCCGTCAGGCAGCACCACGGTGCGGACGATGGCGTGATGCCCCAACAGCACTTCGCGCAGCGCATCGGCGTACAGGGGCGCGACGGTGGTGTTGGTGACGATGAGCGCCTGCGCGGTGGATGGTGCGCAGATCACGTCATCGGGGCTCGAGAGCAGGCCACAACCCACGGCGATGTCGTACGAGCGCTCGGCAAGATCGATGCGCACGAAGGCTGAACGGGATGGAATGGCCATCGAAGTATTTTGCTGCCGCGCGTGGCCGCTACGACATCGTCGGGCCAGTGACCGGAGACGGCACCTGATCCATGGGCAGCACCCCAGAAAGCTCGAGTTGCATCAACAGCATGTTCACCAAAGTTGGAACCGAAGGCCTGCCCGTATCGATCACGAAGTGCGCCGTGCTGCGGTAGAGCGGGTCACGCACCTGGAACAAGGCCCGTAGGCGCCCCAGTGGATCCTGCACTTGCAGCAGGGGACGGTGGGTGTCATGGCGCAGGCGACGGAACAACTCTTCGGGCGAAGAGCGCAGGTAGACCACAGTCGAGTTCCGGTGCAGAGATTCACGGTTCTCGGCCCGCAAGACCACGCCGCCGCCAGTGGCCAGTACGCCCTTGGGCGCACGCAACAACTCGGCGATGACCTCGGCTTCGATGTCGCGGAATCGGTCTTCGCCCTCGGTCTCGAAGAATTGCTTGATCGAGCAGCCAATGCGGCGCTCGATGACGGTATCGCTGTCACTGAACGGGACGCCAAGCCGGCGTGCCAGATGGCGCCCGACCGTCGACTTGCCGCCGCCGGGCATGCCGATCAAGCTGATGAACATGTCTGGCCGATCGGCAAGAGTTGCCGATCGCACACCGCGAAAGCGACAGGCCGAAGCGGCCTGATGTCGGTGCGCGCCCTGGCAGCGCAACGCACGCTCAGCGCGCCGCGGTGCGCTCGCTCACCACCTTCGGCGTGAGGAAGATCAGCAACTCGGTCTTTCGGACTGCCGTGGTCTTCGTCTTGAAGAGGTTGCCGAGGTAAGGCACGTCACCGAGCACGGGCACCTTGGTCACATCGGAGCGATCCGTCTGCTCGAAGATGCCGCCGATGACGACGGTGCCGCCGTTCTCGACAAGCACCTGAGTCTTGACCGACTTGGTGTTGATCGAGAACACACCCTGAGTGGCAGCGCCGATGCTGTCCTTGTTGACCTCGACATCGAGGATCACATTGCCTTCTGGTGTGATCTGCGGTGTGACTTCGAGCTTGAGCGTAGCGTCGACGAACTCGATCGCCGTCGCGCCGCTCGATGTTGCGCGCTGGTAAGGAACCTTCGTACCCTGCTGAATGGTGGCCTTGATCTGGTCAGCCGTCACCAAGCGTGGGCTGGAGACCACCTTGCCTCGGCCATCGGCCTCGAGTGCCGAAATCTCCAGGTTCAAGAATCGGTTGACGCTTGATCCAAACAAGGAAAGAGCAAAGGTCGCGGGGTTGTAGCCGCCTTGCGCCGTCGCAGGCAGGTTCACGAAATTGGTGTCGTTGAACGGCACCGTGGTGATGTTGGTCTGGCCGGTTTGCGCGCCAACGGCGTTCAGGTTGCCACCGATGCTCACCCGTCCGCCATTTCCACCAATGCCGTAACCCACGCCGCCGTTGGGGCCTCGAAGGTCAGCGAAGCCGAGCTTGACACCCAAAGAGCGGCCGAAGGAGTCGTCGGCCTCGACGATGCGCGCCTCGATGAGCACCTGGCGCACGGGAATGTCGATCTTGGCGATGAGGGTCTGGATTTCTTCAAGCTTCGACGGGATATCGCTCACGAACAATTGGTTGGTGCGGGTTTCGTAGAGCACGCTGCCGCGCGGGGACAACAAGCGAGTGGTCGTGGAGCCACCGCCACCTTGGCCGGAGTCTTGTCCCGTCAATCCCTTGGCGACGACTTCTGCCTTGGTGTAATTCAGTTGGAAAGCCTGGGTACGCACGGGCTCGAGTGCTGCGATCTGCTGCCTGGATTCGAGGTCCACCTTTTCCTTGGCGGTCAGTTCGTCTTTCGGGGCGATCAGGATCACGTTGCCCGACTTGCGCAGGCCGAGTCCCTTGGCCTGAAGGATGATGTCGAGCGCTTGATCCCAGGGAACGTCCTTGAGTCGCAAGGTCACGTTGCCGGTCACGGTGTCGCTGGTCACCACGTTGAAGTTGGTGAAGTCGGCAATCACCTGCAAAAGCGCCCGAACTTCGATGTTCTGGAAGTTGAGCGACAGCTTCTCGCCCGAGAAGCCCGGCCCTTGCGTGAGCTTGTTCGGATCGATCTTCTGTGGACGGACTTCGAGCACGAACTGGTTGTCGCTCTGGTACGCGCTGTGTTCCCAGGCGCCACGCGGCTCGACCACCATGCGAACGCGATCACCGGCCTGGACGGTGGTCACCGTCTGGACGGGCGTGCCGAAGTCGGTGACATCGAGCCGCTTGCGCAGGCTGTCAGGCACGCTGGACCTCAGGAAGTCGAGGACAAGGCCGGTTCCTTGCTGGCGGATGTCCACACCCACCTGATTGTTCGGAAGCTCCACGATCAGGCGTCCCGCGCCATCGGCCCCGCGACGGAAATCGATGTCCTTCAAAGGTAACTGCTGCCGGTTCTGCGGTTCGGAAAAGCGGGTCGGCTCAGACCCAGTGACTGCGCTGGCAACGGCCTGAGATCGGCTGGATTCGATCGTGATCAGCAGGACCTTGCCCTGAATTTCAGCGCGATAAGTGGCCGCCTGGCGAAGGTTCAACACCACCCGAGTGCGGTCATCCGACTGGGCCAGACCGACCGAACGGACATTGCCCTGATTGACCTCGACAACAGGCTTGCCGGTGGCGTTCGTGACGCCCGGCAGGTCGATCGCAATACGCGGCGGCGTCTGGACGACGAAGCCCGCAGGAACCTTGGACAGGGCCTCGGACAGTTGAATGCGAACCACCTCGCTGCCGCCCTGCTGAGACGATTCGACCGATTGAATCGCGGTCTGCGCGAATGCCGACACGGACGCGCCAACTGTCAGTGCGAGCGCCCAGAGGCGCGCCCACCCGGTAACCATCATGCGTTTCTCCTGCGTGGCACTCATCGAGCTTTCTCCTGGAGTTGGATCGAGCTGATGCGCTCCGTCCATTCACCTGACGCGTCCTGAACGATCTCTCGCAACGACACGTCGGTTTCAGTGATCTTGACGATCTTTCCGTAGTTCTGGCCGAGGTAGTCGCCCAGCTTGACTTGATAAAGCAACTGATTGACCTTCACCAGCGCGAAGGGCTTGTTTTGCTTGGTCACGCTGCCCACCATGCTCACGCTGTCCAGAGGGAAATCCTCGAGCGGCTCCTTGCGTCGGTTGGTCTCTGCTGCAAGAAGCGAATTCGGCTGACGAGCCTCCTGCTTGATGGCCACCGTCAGCTTCTGGACGCTGAAGGGATCGACAAGGGTGCTGGCGGCGTAGGCCTGCGGCGCGAACTTCTTCGGCGCAACGATCGGCTGAATGCTCGGTTTGGCTTCGCGGCGCTGCTGATCCATCCACTGGGTCAGTTCGACCTGATCGCCCCCGCAAGCGGCGAGCGTGAGAGACACCACAAGAACCGCCGCATGACGAAAGAGCAAAGATGCCTTTGTGTTCATCGTCGTCAAGCTCATGGCTTCGGCGCCTTGGCTGCGGAGACACGCCGGATGGCTTCGAGTTCGGCAGCATCGAGGTAACGGTAGGTTCGCGCCGTCGTATCCATCGCGAGGATGTCGCCGCCCGGCTTGCCGCTGACGATGGCGATGTCATGCAAAGTGACGATGCGAGACAGGTTGGCGATGTCAGCGGCAAAGGCACCAATGTCGTGATAGCGCCCGGAAATGCGCAGTGCGATCGGCAGTTCGGCGTAGTAATCCTTCACCACGACCTGACCAGGACGGAAAAGCTCGAACTGAAGACCGCGCCCAAGACCGGCTTGGTTGATGTCGGACAACAAAGCGTCCATCTCCGCTTTGCCGGGCAACTGCTTCTCGAGTTGGGTGACGTATTCCTCGACCTGAAGCTTCTGCTTGCGCAGTTCGTTCAGGTTGATCGCCTGTGCCAGCTTGGTCTTGTAGTCCTGCTTGAGAACCGGCTCCTTGGCGCGTTCGGCCTCAAGCGTGTCATTGGCATCGGAAAGCAACAGGAACCAGCCCAGCGCGACGGCGAGAGCCGCGAAGACGAGGAAAGCCACCACTTTCGGCAGCCATGGCCACTGGCCAGGCTGATTCAGGTTCAGCCCACGAAACTGCGATGCAGCGCCCTGGAACACTGAGTTGAGATCGTTCGCTGAAGCGGTTGAGCTGCTGTTCGACGTAGCCATGCCTGGATCAGCCTTTCTTTGCAGCGTTGACAGGGGCACTTGCGCCAGCTGCCGCGCTTGGAGCTGAGACCGCCTTGGGAATGCCTTCCGGCTTGTCTTCGGGGCGCTTGACGTTCAATCGAACCGAAAAGTCATAGAGACGCTTTTGAGTGCGGTCCGCCGCTTGCGCACCTGACACACGGATCTCGACAAGTTCAGGCCTGACCAGCCACTCCGACGAGTAGTTGGTGTTGCGCAGGAACTCCGAAACGCGTTCGTTCGTCTGGGCCGTTCCGGTGACGTTTAGGCCTTCGCCGACCTGTCGGACCGACGTGACGTAGATGCCTTCGGGCGTCTGCTTCACCAGTTCGGTCAGCAGATGCACCGGCACGTTGCGGTTCGTCTGAAGATCCTCGACCGCCTTTTGCCGAGCCTTGAGCGAATCGATTTCGGCCTTCAGCGTGGCAATGTCCTTGATTTGCACCTCGAGTCGCTTGATCTCGGTGTCGAGGAAAGCATTTCGTTCTCGTTGACCAGCAGTCATCTGCTCGACGATGCCGAACCAGAGACCCACCGCGGCCAGTCCAGCCACGACCGACGCGCCCACACCCGTAAAGAATGCAATGCGATTGCGTCGGCGCTTTTCTTCCCGATGAGGAAGCAGGTTGATCAGGATCACTTCGCAAACCTCCGCATCGCCAGACCACAGGCGGTCAGGTAGGACGGAGCCTCGCGGCGGAGCTTGTTTTCACGCACCGCGGCGCCGAGCTTCATGTTGTCGAAGGGATTGACCACCATCGAAGCAAACCCGGTCAACTCGGTGACGCGATCCTTGAGGCCCGGCAGCGTCGCAGTCCCGCCAGCGAGCATGACGTAGTGCACCTTGTGGTGCGGCGTGCTGGTGAAGAAGTATTGAAGCGCTCGGCCAATCTCCTGGGAAAGGCTGTCGACGAACGGCGCAAGGATCTGAGTGTCGTAATCCTCGGGCAGGTCGGAGGCAAGCTTCTTTTGCTCTGCCTCCTCGAAGGAGAACCCGTACTGGCGGGAAATGAGCTGTGTCAGTTGCGAACCGCCGAATGCCTGATCGCGGTCATACAACATCTCATCGTCACGCAACACCTTCAAGCTCGTCGTGTCGGCACCAATCTCGAACAGGGCGACCAGCGCATCCTTGCCTTCATTGGGCAGAGCATCGACGATTCGACTCATCGCCAGGCGCGAGGCGTGCGACTCGATGTCAAGCACCACGGGACGAAGGCCGGCCGCCTCGGCCAGACCTTGCCGGTCCTGGACGCGGTCCTTTCGGGACGCGGCGATCAGCACTTCAACGTCGCCCACCGAGGCCTGGCTCGGCCCGATGACGCAAAAATCCAGGCTGACTTCGTCGAGCGAGAACGGGATGTACTGGTTGGCTTCGGATTCGACCTGAACCTCGAGCTCTTCCTCGCGAAGCCCTGCGGGGAGCATGATCTTCTTGGTGATGACCGAGGACTGCGGCATGGCCATCACCACGTCCTTGGTCTTGCTGCCGCTCTTGGAGATGACTCGGCGCACCGCGTCAGCAACCTCTTCGAACTTCTCGATCTGGCCGTCGGTGATCCAGCCCTTCTCGAAACTCTCGGAGGCAAAACGCTCCAGAACGTAGTTTCCCGCATCGTCCTGACCCAACTCAACGAGCTTGACGCTCGAAGAGCTGATGTCGAGTCCGATCATCGGCGGATGCTTGCGGCCTAACAGAGTGTCGAGAAAAGTCACGGACGCTGACCTCCAACGCACTGCAAGCAGCGGCGGACTGTTAAGAAGTTACTTGAATGCTAGCAGCAAAGCCCCTGTGCACCAATGGAAAACGGGTCTCAGCAATGACCCCTCGTTCTGCCCGTACGGGCCTTGCCAAGACATTTATCGGTGACCTGTTCTTGCACATAAGGAGTTTCTCGGAGCGCAGATGCAACCGACAGTGAGCAGCCGACGAGGTGGCCCGCTGTACGTTTGCCTTTGCGCTGTATCCTGTTTCGGCGCATGAGCAAGAAATCCCCCGTGTCCCGCGTCGCTGATCCTGCGAACAGTCCCGCGAGCGTCTCTTGGGCGCGACTGCTGAGCAAGTTTTTCGCCAGCAGCCTTGGTCTCATCGTCGCGGCCCTGTTGTCAGCGGCAATGCTCGCGGCCGTTGCGTTGGCAGTGGCCTACCCGAACTTGCCGGACATCGACGGCCTGACTGACTACCGACCGAAGCTGCCGCTGCGCATCTACTCGGCTGACGGCGTGCTGTTGGGTGAGTTTGGCGAGGAACGGCGCAACTTCGTTTCGACCGCCGAGATGCCCAAGGTGATCAAGGATGCCGTACTCGCCATCGAGGACGCGCGCTTCTACCAGCACAGCGGAGTCGACTATCTCGGGGTGCTCCGCGCGGGTCTGGCCAACTTTGGTGAGTCGCGCAGCCAAGGGGCGTCGACGATCACGATGCAGGTCGCTCGCAACTTCTACCTGTCGACCGAGAAGACTTTCACTCGCAAGATCTACGAAATCCTGCTGGCACTGAAGATTGAAAACCTGCTGAGCAAGGACCAGATCCTCGAGCTGTACATGAACCAGATCTATCTGGGCCAGCGGGCTTACGGATTCGCCTCCGCCAGCGAGGTCTACTTCGGCAAGCCGCTCAAGGAGATCACCATCGCCGAGGCGGCGATGCTTGCCGGATTGCCCAAGGCGCCGTCCGCGTACAACCCGATCGCCAATCCGAAGCGCGCCACCGTACGACAGCTCTACATCATCGACCGGATGCTCGAAAACGGCTTCATTACGGCAGCGCAGCGCGACGAAGCACGCGCACAAGAATTGGTCTATCGCACCCCTTCAAGCACGCCAGTTCACGGCGACTATGCCGCTGAGACCGCGCGGCAACTCGTGTACTCCCAATATGGCGAGAGCGCCTACACATCGGGCTTGCAGGTGCACTTGACCGTCCGCTCGAACGATCAGATGGTGGCATATCGCTCACTCAGGCGGGGCATCCTCGACTTCGAGAGGCGACAGGTGTACCGGGGGCCGGAGGCGTACATCGATCTTCCTGCCGACCCGCGTGACGTCGACACCCGCGTGGCCGAGGCATTGAGCGAGCACCCGGACAACGACGAGTTGAAGGCGGCAGTCGTGTTGGAAGCTGGCAGCAAGAAAGTCGTTGCGGTGTTGCAAAGCGGCGAACAGGTCGTCATCACTGGCGACGGCCTCAAGCCGGTCACCTCCGGGCTGGGCGAGAAGGCCAATCCGAAGACGCAGATTCGCCGGGGTGCGGTCATCCGGGTCTTGCGCAACACGATGGGCAACTGGATCGCAACGCAATTGCCTGAGGTTGAAGGCGCCTTTGTGGCGTTGCAACCAAGAACCGGCGCCATCCAGGCCATGGTGGGCGGCTTCGACTACTCGAAATCGAAGTTCAACCACGTGACCCAGGCTTGGCGCCAACCGGGCTCGAGCTTCAAGCCATTCATCTACTCAGCGGCGCTGGAGAAGGGTTTCTCGCCGACCACGGTGATCAATGACGCACCGCTGTTCTTCGATGCCGGAAGCACCGGCAGCCAGCCATGGGAGCCCAAGAACTACGACGGCACCTTCGAAGGACCGCTGTCGATGCGCCGCGGCCTTGCCAAGTCGAAGAACATGATCTCGATCCGAATCCTGCAGGCGATTGGCGCGCCCTACGCCCAAGAATGGGTCAGCCGCTTTGGATTCGAGGCGGACAAGCACCCAGCCTATCTGACGATGGCCCTCGGCGCGGGCTCGGTCACGCCGCTGCAGATGGCGGCGGCGTACGGCGTCTTTGCGACAGGTGGCTACCGCGTCAACCCGTACCTGATCGCGAAGGTGACCGACTCCCGGGGACACCTGGTCAACGAGGTGGGGCCGCGCCCGCTCGACGAGTCGATGCGCGTCATCGGCGCGCGCAACGCGTTCGTGATGAACAGCTTGCTTCAGGAGGTGACCCGCACGGGCACTGCCGCACGGGCGCAGGCACAACTCAAGCGGCCGGACGTCTACGGCAAGACGGGTACGACCAACGACTCGATGGATGCCTGGTTCGCCGGTTACCAGCGCAACGTGGTCGCCGTCGTCTGGATGGGCTACGACAACCCGCGCAAGCTTGGCGACAGGGAAACCGGTGGTGGCCTATCGCTGCCGATCTGGATCGACTACATGAGCGCGGCGCTCAAGGGCGTGCCGGTCGAGGAACCCTCAGCGCCCGAAGGCCTCGTGAACCTCGGCGGCGAGTGGTATTACGAGGAAAACATCCACGGTGGTGGCGTTGGCAGCCTGGGCCTGGAAGACGAACTGCCCAAGCCACCCGACGAGAATGAACGCAAGGGCATCCTCGATCTTTTCACCCGCTGATCGCTCTTGAACGGCCTTCAGCGCCTGCCAGATAAACCGCTGGGGCGGGCTCAGCCCAAGGCAGCGACAAATTGCAACGTGATCCCCGCCTGCTCGCTCGCGCAACGCGACAGCACGTCAAAGAAGTCCTCGCCGCTGCGCGTGTCGACCCAGCGTCCCTCGCGGTGCTGGAAGTGGAATCCACCACTGCGCGCTGCCAGCCACAACTCGTGCAAGGGCGGCTGAAGATTGATGACGATCACGCCGCCGTTCGGGAACCGCATCTCGAGCAGGCCACCGGTGCGGCTCGCATCGATATCGATGCGGTCGGCCTGCAGCCATTGATCGAGCGTGCTCTCGATGCCGCTCAACACGCCGGTGGCCAGCGCATGGAAGTCGCTGTCGCTGAGTTCGTTCGAGCCGGTCTCTTGAGGCATGGTCGTTAAACTTTGTCAGATGCTGCAACGCCGACCGAGTCTAGTCCTCCGCCCCTCGACGGCCTTCGCCTTTCTCATCGTCTGCGCTTGGGGTACCACCCTCACGGCCTGCGGTCAGAAGGGTCCGCTGACGCTGACGGCTCCGGTCAAGAAAGCGAATGCGGCGTCGGCGTCCGCTTCGTCCGCATCCGCTGTGTCGCCCTCGAGTACCGCGAAGTGAAGCTCCCCGGATCGCCCTTTATCGACTACTGCGATGGCGAACTGACGGTCGATGGCTGTCTCGCAGGCGATCTGGCCCGCGAACACGGGACGCCGCTCTACGTTTATTCGCGCCGTGCGATGACGACGGCGCTGGACGCTTATCGCCGTGCCCTGCAGGGCCGAACTCACCTCATTTGCTATGCGGTCAAGGCGAATTCGAACCTGGCTGTACTGCAGACCTTCGCCAACGCCGGCTGCGGCTTCGACATCGTGTCCCAGGGCGAGCTCGAGCGAGTGCTCGCGGCCGGGGCCGACCCCGGCAAGGTGGTGTTCTCTGGCGTGGGCAAGTCACGCTCTGAAATGGTTCGGGCGCTCGAGGCAGGTGTGCTGTGCTTCAACGTCGAGAGCGAAGGCGAACTCGCCACGCTGTCCGCCGTGGCCACGGCGGCTGGGCAGCGCGCCCGGGTCAGCGTGCGTGTCAACCCGGACGTCGATGCCAGGACGCACCCGTACATCTCGACCGGGCTCAAGGGCAACAAGTTCGGCATCGCCCACGATCGCGCGGTCGACGTGTATTTGCAGGCAGCCTCGCTGCCGGGCATCGAGGTGGTCGGCATCGATTGCCACATCGGCTCGCAGATCACCGAGATCGGCCCTTACCTCGACGCCGTCGACCGCATGCTCGATCTGGTCGAGGCCATCGAGGCACGCGGCATCACGCTGCATCACCTCGACCTTGGCGGCGGCCTCGGTATCACTTATGACGACGAAACCCCGCCGAGCGCCAGCGATCTGATCGGCGCCCTGCTGGCCCGCATCGATGCGCGGGGCCACTCCCATCGCACGCTGATGTTCGAGCCGGGCCGCTCTCTGGTGGGCAACGCCGGGGTGCTCATCAGTGAAGTGCTGGTGCTGAAGACGTCGGCTGAGGCGGGCGGCAAGAACTTCTGCGTCGTCGACGCCGCGATGAATGACCTGATGCGCCCTGCGATGTACGAGGCGTGGATGGGCATCGTGCCGTGTCATGTCCGTGACTTGCCGACAACGATCTGGGACGTGGTTGGCCCGGTGTGCGAATCTGGCGACTGGTTGGGGCGCGACCGCTCTCTGGCAGTGCTGCAGGGCGACCTGCTTGCCGTGTTGTCGGCCGGTGCTTACGGCATGAGCATGGCCAGCAACTACAACACCCGCGGCCGTGCGGCGGAGGTGGTCGTTGACCAGGGGCAATCTTGGCGGGTGCGCGACCGCGAGGTGCCCAGAGACCTCTTCAAAAGCGAACACCTGCTTCCGCCCGGGGCTTGAAGAGGCGCCGAACCTCTGCCCACGGCATCGGGTCAGATCCGCCCTTCAGCGACTGCGTGGCACGCCACGCGTCGGCCCGAGACCGGCAGCAACTCCGGCCGCTCCACACGACACCGATCGTTCGCATGCGGGCAGCGGGGATGAAAGGCACAACCGGTCGGCGGATGCATCGGGTCGGGCGGATCACCGATCGCTGGCGTTCGAGGCCGGCCGCTCATCGACAGGTCGGGGACGGCGTTGAACAGCATGAGTGTGTACGGGTGCATGGGTCGCGCGAACAGCGCAGCGCGCTCGGCCAGTTCGACGATCCTGCCCAGCACCATGACACCGATCTCATCGCCCATGTGGCGCACCACAGCGAGGTTGTGCGAGATGAACAGGCAAGTGAGCCCGCGCCGACGTTGCAGTTCGCAGATGAGGTTGAGCACCTGAGCCTGAACCGCCACGTCGAGCGCCGACGTCGGTTCATCGCAGACGAGGAACTCGGGGTCGGTCGCGAGCGCCCGCGCGATCGAGATGCGCTGACGTTGTCCGCCGGAAAACTGGTGCGGTCGCTTGCCTGCATCGCTGGCCGACAAACCGACTGACACCAGCAGATCAGCCACTCGCGTTGCGAGCCCCGAGCGGTCGGTGATGACCCGCTGCTCGACGATCGGTTCGGCCACGATCTCGCCGACTGTCCAGCGCGGGTTGAGGCTGGCCTGCGGATCCTGAAAAACCATCTGCACACGAGGCTTTGCAGGTCGATCTCGCCTCACACCGCCCTCGCTCAACTCGCCATCACCCGCACCCACTTCCGACGCTCGAATTCGCTCTGAACCCGTCTGGGTCGGCGCACCGGTTGCGAAGACCACCTCGCCCGAAGTGGGTCGCAGCAAGCCGACCAGCAGTCGCGCGACCGTGCTCTTGCCACAGCCCGACTCACCCACCAGCGCCAGCGTGCGCCCGCGCGGGATCGAGAAACTCACGTCGTCAACCGCCTGCACGAACTGTCGGGGTCGTGCCTCGATCACCCGCTGCACCCAAGGCACGGACACGTCGAAACGCATGACCAGATGGCGCGCATCGACCAGAACGGCCGGCCGCGCGGTCGGCGTTGGAAGATCTCGGTTGGCGTTCACCGCGCGTCGTCCGAGGCATGCAGCCAGCAGGCTACCTCCCGGTCCTTGGCCGAGAGCAGTTCGGGTCGGGCGATGCTGCAACGATCAAGAACCTGCGGGCAGCGCGGGTGAAAAGGGCAACCGCCAGGGATCGCATCCAGCCGAGGCATGGCGCCTTCGATCTGTTCGAGCCGTTCGACATCGCGATCGAGCGGCGGGATAGACCGCATCAGTCCAGCGGTGTACGGGTGCGCTGGCGAATGCAGGATCTGGCGTACCGCACCGACCTCGACGATGCGGCCGCAGTACATCACCGCGACACGGTCGCAGGCCTCGGCGATGACCCCCATGTCATGGGTCACGAGCATGAGCGCCGTGCCCTGCTCTCGGCACAGGCGCTTGAGCAGATCGATCACCTGCGCTTGAACGGACACGTCGAGCGCGGTGGTCGGTTCGTCCGCGATCACCAGCCGTGGCCCGGCCGCAAGGGCAAGCGCAATCACCACCCGCTGCCGCATGCCGCCCGAGAACTGGTGTGGGTACTGCCTCAGGCGCTCCTGCGGCGACGGAATGCCAGTCTGTGCGAGCAGGCTTACCGCGCGAGCGGTCGCGTCCTCGCGGCTCATGGGCAGATGCGTGCGGATGGTTTCGACGAGTTGCGCTCCGATGGTGAACAGCGGATCGAGTGCGGTCAGCGGGTCCTGGAAGATCATGCCGATCCGCCTGCCACGCAGTCGACGAAGCGCATCGTCGGACATGCCGTCGATGCGCTGGCCATCGAACACGATCCGTCCGCCCGTGATGCGTCCGGGCGGCTCGATCAGCCCGGTGATCGCTGCACCAGTAAGCGATTTGCCCGCGCCCGACTCGCCGACGATGCCGAGGATCTCACCGGCATGGATGTGCAGACTGACGCCGTCGAGTGCGCGCAGCGGGACGGGTGATCCCGGGAACTCGACGTGCAGGTCATGGACCTCGAGCAATGGCCGCGTCACCGCATCGACCTCACAGGAGCCGCGGGTTCAAAGCGTCTCGCAGCCAATCGCCGAGAACATTGACGCTCAGTGCGATCAGCACCAGCAACGCACCAGGGAACACCGTGATCCACCATTCGCCCGAAAACAGGAAGTCGTTGCCGACCCGAATGAGCGTGCCGAGCGACGGTGAGGTGGGCGGAACGCCGACGCCCAGAAACGACAGCGTGGCCTCGATCAGGATGGCCGAAGCAAGCTGGATCGTTGCCAGCACCAGAACCGGCCCCAACACATTGGGCAACACGTGACGTCGCATGATGCGCAGGCTGTCGACACCAATGATGCGGGCTGCCGAAACATAGTCTTTCCGCCGCTCGACCATCGTCGCGGCGCGCACGGTGCGGGCGTACGGCACCCACCCGGTGAGCGAGATGGCGGTGATCAGCACGGCATACGCCAGCGCCTCGTGAGCTTGCGGAAACATCGCACGTCCGACGCCGTCGATCAGCAGCGCGACCAGGATGGCGGGGAACGACAGCATCACATCGCACACGCGCATGATCAACGCGTCGAGCGTGCCGCCGAAGTAGCCCGAGACCAGGCCGAGGCTGACGCCCGCAAGCACCGACAGGACGACTGACGCTGCGCCCAAGGCCAGCGAGATGCGAGCGCCGTACATCAGCGCCGACAGGATGTCGCGACCCTGGTCATCGGTGCCGAGTAGATAGGTCGAACTGCCGCCCGACAGCCAGGCGGGTGGCAAACGCGAATCGGCGAGTTCGAGCGTGGCGAGATCGAAGGGCCGGTGAGGCGCCAGCACGTCTGCAAACACCGCGCTACCGATGCAAAACACCGCCACCAATGCGGCGACAACGGCCATCGGAGAGGATGCGAAGCGCACCCAGAGATCCGATTCGATGGCGCCCATCCATCGGCGCAACACCGGGGGCCGCGGGCTCATCGCCTACTCACCCAGCGCGGCGGCATCGGGTTGCCGGCCTGCGCCACACCGCATCCGGTCGACAGGGTATCGGGCATGGCGACTTGCACTCAGCGTGCCGATCCCGTGGCATCGATGCGCAATCGCGGGTCGACCGCGAGGTACAACAGATCGACGAGCAGGTTGATGGCGACGAAGATCACCGCGATCAGACACAAGTAAGCGGCCATCACCGGGACGTCAGCGAACTGCACCGCCTGGATGAACAGCAGCCCCATGCCAGGCCATTGGAAGACGGTCTCGGTGATGATCGAGAACGCGATCAGCGAGCCGAGTTGCAGACCGGTGATGGTGAGCACCGGCACGAGGGTGTTCTTCATCGCGTGCACGAAGTGGATGGCCCGGCTCGAGAGACCGCGCGCCCGCGCGAACCGGATGAAGTCGGAGCGCAGGACCTCGAGCATCTCGGCGCGCACCAGCCGCATGATCAGCGCGATCTGAAAAGCCGCGAGGGTCACGGCTGGCAACACCAGATGTCGCCAGCCATCCGGCGTGAGCAGTCCGGTGGTCCACCCCCCGAGCTGCACCACGTCGCCACGCCCAAAGCTGGGCAGCCAGCCGAGTTGCACCGAAAACAGCAGGATCAACAGCACACCGACCAGGAAGGTCGGCAGCGACACGCCCAGAAGCGAGGCCGCCATCAGCATCTTTGCCATCGGACGCCCCCGCCCGAGAGCTGCATAGACACCCAGAGGCACGCCCAGACCGAGCGCGATGACCGCCGCGACGAATGAGAGCTCGAGCGTTGCAGGCAGCCGCTCGGCAATGAGGGCGGACACCTCGCGACCCTGACGAAGGCTCAGACCGAACTCGCCCTGCAAAGCGTTCGTGACGAAGCGAAAGAACTGATCAAACGCGCTGCGGTCCAGTCCGAGGTCCTGCCGAAGCTGCTGTCGCTGCTCAGGCGTGGCGTCCTGACCGAGCAGGTTGACGACCGGATCGCCGACGAACTGGAACAGCGCGAACGCGCACAGCGCCACCACCAGCAGAACCAGCACGGCCTGAGCCAGACGACGGAGGATGAAGGCAAGCATGGGCGGCAGCGGCTCTGCGGTCAGCGCAGGTCCGAAATCATTGTCGACACCGGCGCCGCCAGGCGGTCACTGGGGCGATCCGCTGGGCGCGATCAACTTGACCTCGCCGTAGTAGGCGCGCACCGTGGAGCGCGTGTTGTCGCTGTCGGTCATGAGTGCGACGCTGACCAGTGCGCCGGGTTCCTCGCCAAAGGCGCGGCGAAAGTCGTCGGCGATGCGGCGCTCGTGAAATCGCCAGGTCGAGGTCATCGCCTCGCCCGAATCGACAACGATCTTTCGGATTCGGTCGGTGCGTGCTGCAGTGATCGAAGAATCGACCGGAGCGCGGGTGTCCCACACGTACATCAGCGTCGCATAGGGCGGGGCTTCGCCAGTCACGGTCTCCATCAGTTCGAACAGCATCTGGTTCTTTGCCGACAACCTGTTGCGGTCGCCCTCGAACGCGAGCACCAATCTCACCGGAGCGTCTTCGCTGTCGGCTTGTGAAAGGTCCGCTTCGGCAACGAGCGCGGGAACCATCCACGAGAACGACAGCGTGCCCAGTTCGGCCGGCTCGACGCGAAGGCGCCGCCGGTAGAGGCTGACCGACGAATCAGCGTCGGCTTGAACGACCGTTCGGCCCTGCTCGGTGGTTGGCGAATAGCGTGTGGGTCGCTTGGAGGGAAAGGTATGGGGTTGCCACGCCGCCGGCGTTGATGCTGCTGAACTGGCTTCCAGTGAAGGCGGCACGCTGCTGCATGCGCCGAGCAGTGTGGCCAGCGACAAGGCGAAAGCCTGAAGCAAATAACGGCGGTGAGCCGCGCTCGGTCCCACAGCAGAGGTCATCGAATTCAGAAGCGGTGCCGCAGGCCGAGCGCCAGGCTGGTGCTGTCGGTCTCTGCGCTGGAAGTCACCCCACCGAGATAGCCACCCCCGCCGGGTGCAGCCTGCCCAAGGCCGGTGTTGTCGAAACGCACGGCTGCCAGATTGATGTCGGTCCGTTTGGACAGCGCATGGGTATAGACGAGGCCGAAAGAAGCGACGTCGGCGTTGCTGGCCCGCTGGTCATCGTAGCGGTTGTAGGCGGCATACAGCGTGTGGGTGCCGATCGGTAGCTTGTAGCCGATCTGGTACAGGACCGCATCCTGCTTCAACGCCTGTCGGTAGCCGTCGGCGATGACGTTGGCCAAGGTGGGCCCGACGACTGGGGTGACCTGCGCCGCAATGGTGGAGATCGAAGACGGATGATCGTCCTGGGCCTTCACCCACGTGCCGTAAACACGTCCGGGGCCGAAGGCGAGTTGAGCACCCAGCACCAGGCTGGTGAGCGAGCGTTCGCCCAGTTCGTTCTCGCGCGTGTTGTAAGCCAGCCCAAAAGCGAAATCGTCGCTGATGTAGTGGCCCATCACGCCGAGCAACCGACCAGTCTCGGCAGATTGCTCATCGAACCCGACCATTGCCGATGCCGTCCACGGGCCGGACTGGACGCGATAAGCCAGCGCATTGCCGATGCGGATGTCGATGGCGTACGGAATGGCAGCGACCTGCCCCGAGGCCAGCGCGGATTGGGTGCCGAGCGCATCGAAGGTACCCGCCAATTCATAACCCGGCGTGTACATGCGCCCTGCCAGCACGGCTCCCACTGGCGTGACGAGCCCGACGTAGAGCTGCCGGTCGAAGAAGTTCGGCCCAGCCGAACCGACGTTCACGCCGACGCGCGATCCGATGCCGGCCGACACTTGGTTCAGCACCGGTTGCAGTGCGCTTTGCTGCGCGGTCGACAACGACGGCAGCAGGTAGCGCGCGAAGGTCGCGCGGTCGGGCAATTGGCTCTTCGATGGCGGCCGGTTGCTCAGACCGCCGGTATCGGCCTCCAGCCGGTTTTCCAGCAGGAAGATGGCCCGGTAGCCATCGCCAAGCGCTTCGTTGCCACGCAGCCCGAATCGCGAACCTTCCATGATCCCGCTCGACAGTTGGGTGACCGTGCCGTCACGAATGCCAGACACCTGGGTGATTCCGGCATCGACGATGCCGTAGACCTCAACTTGGTTCTGCGCATGAGTACAGGTGGCCGCCCAAGCCAAGGCACAAGTCACGAGTTGAGGGAGTTTCACGCGTCATCTCCTCGAAGGCTGCTCGAGCTGCCAAAGTTCCAGAACGAACAGCCAGCAGACTGGGTCCATCCGGCGGTTGGAGGGAATGCCCAACCTTCCAAAGAAAAAGCCGCCCGGAGGCGGCTTTGCAGAAGGCCCGGCAGGGCCATCCCGTTGATCAGAAGTTGTGGCCGACACCCAATGCGATCTGCGTCTTGCGGGTGAAGGTTTCATCCCTGTCACCACCGCGCTCAGTCCAAGCCGCATAAACGGAGGTCCGCTTCGAAAGGGCGTAGGCAGCAGAGAGACCGTACTTTTCCGACTTCACGTCAGACCCGGACGCCGGATCGACGTTTGACTCGGTGTACTGGCCCTTGAAGGTCCAAGCACCGTAAGGAACCCTCACGCCGATATTGAAGGCGTCGTGATCGGTGCCAGCCGTATACGCGGTCTGGGTGCCAAAATCAGTGGTGTTCTGGTACGCAGCAAACACGGTCGCCACACCGAAGTTGTAGTTGGCAGCCAGCGTGTAAGCCTTGTTGTAAGAACCGTTCGCGACGCCGCCGCTGTACTCTTCGTAGGTGATGCCGGCCGACAAAGGCCCACCTACATAGGTGCCGCCAATACCGCGGTACTCAGCCGTGTTGTTGGCATTTTCGTCCAGGCCGAGAATGACGTTGAGCTGAAAGCCGCCCAAGACAGGCGAGCGGTAGTTGATCGCGTTGTCGACACGGGTACCGAAGTTCTGAAACAGAACTCGTCCTGAGGCGAAGGCCTCAACGATCGACAACTCGTTTTCACCGGACGCGTCCGCGAATCGCAGGTCGAGTTCACGGGTAAGCGTCTCTTGGCGACCCAAGCGAACGTCACCCCAAGTCTTTGAACCCAGACCGATGTAAGACTGGCGATCGAAAAGCTTGCCGCTGGTGTTGCCAGCCGCGCCCGTGTCGGCAAGGATCGCCGACTCAAGTACGAAGTAAGCGCGAAGGCCATCGCCCAGGTCTTCCGTTCCGCGCAAGCCCCAACGCGACTGTCCAAAACCCGTGGCGGCGCCGCCGTCCTCGAGCAGCCAAGCCTCTTTGCCCACCGTGCCGGCTGAGTTGGTGCCCAACGCCCGAGCGTTCTTTCCGGGGTCACGGTAGGTCAACGCGGTGTCGACGCGCCCGTACAGGGTGACCGACGACTGCGCGGAGGCTGCACCAGCAAGCGTGCCGAGCACGGCCAACGCGAGAATTGATTTGTTCATCAAAAAATCTCCTGAGATTGGGATAAGAGGCAACCAAATGCCGTGGGATCGGGTGGAGAGGCAGACAACGCAATCCAATCCATCCTACGCACGCGCCACTGGTTGCATTGCAACAGAGCTCGATGTTGGTTGCAAAGTAATCAATCGGAATATCGTCAGTCGAGGGGCGTGGCGTTGTTGTCGGGCAACGATGCGAAGGCTCGGCCACGAGACGTGCACCGTGCGTGTGCCAACGAACTGAACTCGCACGGACAGCCAGTTCGAACGCCTCGCGAGCCGTCACGCCAACTTCAGCCGCCAGCCACCCGGGCGCAGAGCCGATACAGTGACCAAGACATTAACGACGGCGCCAGCCCCATGATCGACCAAGTCATCCAGATCGCCGACAACGCCTTGCGCACGCTTTCCGGCGGGTTCACCGCCTCGCGCCCATTGCCCGTTCCCGCGGGGGGCGAAGCGCCGCCTGACGACCTGTCCGCCGAGGAACGGTTGTTATCTGGGGCTCTGATGCGTGTCGATCACGTGGGCGAGGTGTGCGCGCAAGCTCTGTATTCAGCACAGGCGCTTGCGACCGACGACCCCGAACTGCGCCGCAGCTTCGAGGAAGCGGCCCACGAAGAAGGCGACCATTTGGCCTGGACGCGGCATCGACTGCACGAGTTGGGCTCGCGCGCCAGCCTGCTGAATCCCCTGTGGTACGCCGGTTCCTTCGCCATCGGTTTAGCCGCAGGGCGCGCCGGGAAATCCATCAGCCTCGGGTTCGTCGTCGAAACCGAGAGGCAAGTTGAGCGTCACCTTGATGAGCACCTTGACCGCCTGCCTGCAGGCGACCGTGCCTCTCGAGCCATCCTCACACAGATGAAACTCGACGAAGCAAGGCACGGCTCCAACGCTGCACAAGCCGGCGCGATCGATCTGCCCACACCGATACGTCTGGCGATGAAGGCGGTCGCCCGAGTGATGACGACCACTGCATATAGCCTTTGAATCGTCAGGCTGTCAGAACTTCAAAGCTTTTCGTGATCTCGGCCGTCTTGCCGAGCATTTGCGTGGCTGAACAGTACTTGTCGTGCGACAACTGCACAGCCCGCTCGACCGCCGCTTCTGGCAAGTCGCGACCGGACACGATGAAATGCATGTGGATGCGCACGAACACCTTGGGGTCGGCATCTGCCCGCTCGGCGGTCAGCTTGACCTGACAGCCCGTGACCGCCTGTCGACCGCGCTTCAGGATCAGCACGACGTCGTAGGCAGCACACCCCCCGGCGCCCGCCAACAGGGTCTCCATCGGGCGGGGCGCCAAGTTTCGACCGCCACCGTCCGGCGCACCGTCCATCGTCAACAGGTGACCACTTCCCGTCTCTGCCACGAAGGCCATCCCGGCCGAAGAGATCCAGTTGATGGTGCATTCCATAGTGATCGGCGTTAGGTTGGTGGATGGGATCGATTGGCAACTGGCGCATCGATATTGCAGTGCAGCATGACTCTCGCTAGACTGCATCGGCCGAGGGCGCTCTGGTGCTCGCTGGCAACGATTGTCTCCTCCACCTCCTCAAGGGTGGATTCAGCCCAAGGCAGCGATGCCTTGGGCTTTTTTACGTCTCCTGACAGGACCAGCGCGAGGACTCGAGGCCTCTCTGCTGCCCAAGAGTCGCCCTCTATGATCCGCGGCCATCCCGGCCGTGCAAGAACGCACGACCTGAGACCAACGGAGAGCAACCATGACCGGCAAGCAAGCCCCTGACGCGGCGAAGGTACGGTCCCGACGAACGTCCCGGGCCGCGATGCCGCCTGTCGGTGGAATCGATCAGGCCGGACAGCTGGGGCTGGGTGACTACCTCCGAAAGATCCTGAGTTCGAGGGTGTACGAAGTGGCCGCTGAAACGCCACTTGAGCTTGCCCGCAGCCTGAGCAAGCGAATCCAGAACCAGGTGCTGCTCAAGCGCGAGGACAGCCAGATCGTCTTCAGTTTCAAGCTGCGTGGCGCGTACAACAAGCTGGCACAGCTGACGCCCGATCAGCTCAAGCGTGGGGTCATCTGTGCTTCGGCAGGAAACCATGCCCAGGGCGTTGCGCTTGGGGCCAAACGCCTGGGCTGCAAGGTGCTGATCGTCATGCCGATCACCACGCCTAAGCTCAAGACGGACGCGGTGCGCGCACTGGGCGCGAAGGTGGTTCTTCATGGTGAGGGCTATTCGGATGCCTACGCCCACGCCCTGGAACTCGAGAAGCAGGGCGGGCTGACGTTCGTCCATCCCTTCGATGACCCCGACGTGATCGCTGGACAGGGGACGATCGCGATGGAGATCCTTCACCAGCACCCAGGACCGATCGACGCCGTCTTCGTTGCCATCGGAGGTGGCGGCCTCATCTCCGGAATCGCTGCGTACATCAAGGCGGTGCGGCCAGAGATCAAGGTGATCGGGGTGCAGATGAACGACTCGGATGCCATGCTGCAGTCGGTGAGGGCCGGCAAGCGAGTCGTGCTCTCGGATGTTGGGCTGTTCTCTGACGGCACTGCCGTGAAGCAGGTCGGCGTCGAAACCTTCCGCCTCACCCGAGCTCTGGTCGACGACTACGTCACCGTCGACACCGATGCGGTGTGCGCGGCCATCAAGGACGTGTTCCAGGACACCCGCAGCATCTTGGAGCCCGCTGGAGCCATGTCCATTGCTGCGCTCAAGCAGTACGTGCAGACACACAGGCTGAAGGACCGGACCCTGGTTGCCATTGCCTGCGGCGCCAACATGAACTTCGATCGGCTGCGCTTCGTCGCCGAGCGCGCCGATGTGGGCGAAGAGCGCGAGGCGCTGCTGGCGGTGTCGATCCCCGAGGAGCGCGGCAGCTTCAAGCGCTTCTGCCAATTGATCGGCCCCCGATCGGTGACCGAATTCAACTACCGCATCTCGGACCAGAACAAGGCACACGTGTTTGTCGGACTCACGACCACGCGGCGCGGCGAATCCGCCGCATTGGCTGCCAACTTCCAGCGCCACGGATTTGAAGCCATCGACCTCACCCAAGATGAGCTGGCCAAGCTCCATCTGCGGCACATGGTGGGCGGCCGCAGCGAATTGGCTTGCGACGAGCGTCTGTACCGTTTTGTTTTTCCCGAGCGTCCGGGCGCGTTGATGAAGTTCCTGTCGAGCCTGCATCCGGGATGGAACATCAGCCTGTTCCACTACCGCAATCAAGGAGCCGACAGCGGTCGCATCCTCGTGGGAATGCAGGTGCCAAAGAAGGATGGCAAGGCTTTCCGCAATTTTCTCGACTCCCTCGACTATCCGTGGATCGAAGAAACAGCGAATCCTGCTTACCAACTCTTCCTTCGCTGATGTCGCCCCAAACTGCTTGCCCCTTCACCGCTGCGCTCACATGCCGAGCTACCACACCCTGATCTCACCAACCGGTAACGGCCTGCTCGAGGCGGCGCTGCACGACAAGCTGCGCAAGCGCAGCCATTTCACTGGTGAGCTCGGCGAGCTGGAACCGCTGGCGGTGCGCATCGGGCTGATCCAGAACTCGCTCAAGCCGACCTTTCGCGACCCACAGATCGTCGTTTTCGCCGCAGACCACGGCATCGCTGTCGAGGGTGTGGGAGCAGGCGAGCGGCACTCGACGTCCGAGCTGGTTCAAGCGCTGCTGTCCTCGCGCATGCCGCTGGGGGTCTTTGCGCGAATCCAGGGACTGGCGCTGTCGGTGGTCGATGCGGGAATTGCAGATGCGGTCGAACCGCATCCACGCTTGCTTGCAAGAAAGATCGCCCACGGCACGCGGCACGCTCGGGTCGCGAGCGCAATGACGCTGGAACAAGCTCACGCGGCCATCCGCGCGGGAATGGAGATCGGCGACGCCCTCCCCGGCAACGCCGTCATCTGCTCAGGCGTGGGCGTTGGCTCGTCTCAGGTCGCCGCGCTGATCCTGTCGCGCCTGAGTCGTGTTCCGGTTGGTGAATTCATCGACTTTCCGGAGACGGCGACCGGCCCCGACGCAGCGCACCTTCTGTCGGTGCTGGAAGGAGCCCTGACTCGTCACAAGGACGCAGCCGATGCGGTGGAGGTCCTCGCTGCCTTCGGCGGGTTCGAGATCGCGATGATGGTGGGGCTCATGATGGTGTCTGCTGGCAAGCGCCACCTATTGCTGGTGGACGGGCTCGCGGCATGCGCCGGCCTGCTCATCGCCTCGCACATCGCGCCGACGGTGGTCGACTACTGCGTTTTCTGCCGCAGTCACGCTCACGCGGGTCTCGACCGGGCGATGGGGCTGTTTCAAGCGTCCGCGCTGCTCGAACTGGGCATGGACAGCGTTGATGGGACGGGCGGTACCCTCGCCTGGCCACTGGTGCGAAGCGCCGCTGCGTTGTTGACCGAGGTCGCCGACGGCGATGTGCCAGGACCGACTTTGCCTGGCGACCTCCTGCGTGGCTGAATCCACGACGAGGCCGGCACCCCAGCCAGCACCACGGGTCAGCGCTGCTTCGGTGGAGCCCCCACTGGCCGGCCGGCGGCGGGCGGCTCCATGCCGATCAAGGCATCGCCACCTGCCGGCCCGATGCCGTTTCCGACCTGAGGCGTGAACCCAGGCAGCGGCTGGGGAACGCCCTGAGCGGCGACGCCTTGCACGGGCACCTCCAGAACGAACGAGGCCTGCGGGTTGCTCGCATCCCTCGCGGATCCGAGCGTCGCTGAACGCGCGCTGACCTGGCGCAGCATGAAGTCGCCGTCGACAGAGGCACCGACGCGGTACACGCGCGGCGGGCGACCATCGACAGCGATGACCGCCAGTCCGGATTCGCCGGCGTAGCGTGGCGCCGCGACTCCGGCCAACTTGAAGCGCGCGCTGATGTCGGGGCGATAAACCGGAGCCATCGCTGCCTGAGGTTCGGCCGCAGGGCGACCCCAGAAGCGATCGGCCACCTCGGGCGACACGCTCATCTCGCCCAAAGCGACAGTCGGCGCCGGGATGGCTGCCGAGGAGCCGGCCAGACGCAAACCCCAGAAGACCGCGCTCGCGGCCACCAGGGCCCACATCACGAATGATCCGATTCGCACCAGCATGGCCCATTATCATCCCGCGAATCGGGCGGCCATCGGTGCTGCACCCGGGATGTTGCGATGCCCTCATCACTATTCGTGTCAACCTCACGCGGGCACCTGATCCGCCGGCCAGCGCGCCAGAGCGGGTTCACGCTGATCGAACTCATGGTCGTGCTGGTCATCATCGGCGTGCTCGCCGCATTGATCGTTCCCAACGTGCTGAACCGGGCTGACGATGCTCGCGTGACCGCGGCACGCACCGACGTCAACAACCTGATGCAGGCGCTCAAGCTTTACAAGCTCGACAACCAGCGCTACCCCTCCTCAGAACAGGGCCTGCAAGCTCTGGTTGTCAAGCCGACTGCCGGCGCGATTCCGCCCAACTGGAAGCCATACCTCGACAAATTGCCCAACGATCCTTGGGGGCGGCCCTACCAATTCGCCAATCCGGGAGTGAAGGGCGAGATCGACATCTACAGCCTCGGTGCCGACGGAGTCGTCGGAGGTGAAGGCAACAATGCGGAAGTCGGCTCCTGGCAGTAATGCGTTTCGCCGCGTGAGCCGCTCGTGCAGCGGTTTCACGCTGATCGAGTTGATGATTGTCGTTGCCTTGATTGCACTGGCCTCGTCGGTTGTGAGCCTGGCTTTGCGAGACCCGTCGATCTCACGCCTCGAACAGGAAGGGGCCCGGCTTGCCGCCCTTCTGGAATCGGCCCGCGCCGAAGCGCGCTCCTCGGGACTGCCCGCGCAGTGGTTTCCACGCAGCGCGGACCAGCCCGGCCTGAACGGCACCAACGAGCCAGGAGCTGACTTTCGATTCGTCGGATTGCCAGCGTCCTCCGGTCTGCCGCGACGTTGGCTGAATCCCGGCGTCGCGGCCACGGTGATCGGCGCTGCTGCGGTCACCTTGGGCCCAGAGCCGATCATCGGCGCCCAGAAGATCATCCTGAGCCTGGACGACCGTCGGCTGACGCTCACGACCGATGGTCTGGGGCCATTCACCGTCGAAGCCGATCCAATCGCGCCCGTCACTCGATGAACGCGATGGCATCGCCAGCCTCGAGCCGCCCGACTGGCCAGTGCATCGACAGGGGATTCACTCTCATCGAGGTGCTCGTGGCGCTGGTCATCGTGGCAGTCACGCTCGGCGCGGGATCCAAGGCGGCTGGAGCCTTGTTGAACAACGCTCAGCGCTTGGCCGAGGTCACTGAAGCCCAGTGGTGCGCCGACAACGCACTGACCGGTTTGCGCCTCGCTCGCGTGTTTCCGGACGTTGGCGACTCGTCCTTCATTTGCGATCAACTGGGCCGCAATTACATGGGCACCTTCCAGGTGCGGCCCACACCCAACCCGAATTTTCGACGGGTCGATGCAGTGATGTCGAACGAAGCCGGCGAACCGGTGATCACCTTGTCCACGATCCTTCCGAGGTACTGACGCTGGTGCGTCCCGTCCACCACCGCAAGAACGGCTTCACCCTCGTCGAGGTGTTGGTGGCACTCGTCATCATGGCCACGTTGGCGCTGATGGCATGGCAGGGCGTCGACGGCATCGTTCGCACACGCGACGCGAGCCAGAGTCGGCTCGAACGCTCCCTGCGCCTGACCACGGTGATGGGGCAATGGGAACAAGATCTTGCATCCCTCCAGGAGACTGACGCCGTCCCCGCACTCGGATTCGACGGCGCCAGCCTGCGTCTGACCCGGCGCACCGACGCCGGCATGCAGTTGATCGTGTGGTCACTCAAGCCGACGAATCGCGCAGGCAAGGATGGAGCGTTGCCTTCCGGAAACGACTGGCTGCGCTGGGCGGGGCCGACCGTCACCACGAGTACCGCGCTGCGCGAAAGCTGGCTGCGCAGCCAGTCGCTCCAGGGAAATGATCCCGGGCAGCTCGTGACTCTGGAAGGCGTCTCGCAATGGCAGGTCTATTGCTTTCGGGTCAACGCCTGGACCAACTGCCAATCCAGCGGCGACGTCATTGCGACTCCGGGCCCCCCGGCGAGCGGTCCCGCTCCACCAGCGAGCAGGTCAACGCTGCCCACTGGCGTGCGCCTGGTGCTGGAATTCACCGACGACAGCGGCTATGGCGGCAGCCTGACACGTGATGTCGCATTCGGGCCGCAGCAGCCGTGAGCCGACAACGCATCCACCACCGTCACAGCGAGCATGGCGCGGCGTTGCTGACCGCCATGCTGGTGGTGGTTCTGGTGTCGACGCTGGCGTCGGCCATGGTCTGGCAGCAGTGGAGAGCGGTCCAGGTCGAGGCCGCAGAGCGGGCTCGCACCCAGGCAGGGTGGATCCTCACGGGTGCGCTCGACTGGGCTCGGCTGATTCTGCGCGAGGACGCTCGCAGCGGTGGCGCCACCACCCTCAGTGAACCGTGGGCGACGCCACTGGCGGAAGCGCGTCTATCGACCTTTCTCGCTGCCGACAAGAACAACAACGCGGAGGGCGGGCCGGAGGCCTTCCTCTCGGGCTCCATCAGCGACGCGCAGTCGCGCTACAACCTGCGCAACCTGATCGACGATGCTGGCGCAATCGCACCGGTTGAACTCGCATCCCTCAAGCGATTGTTCGAGTCGATCGGTGTTTCGCCAGAGTCCGCCACACGCATCGCCAGTGCGCTGCGCGACGCGCTGACTCCGATCGGCGCGCCGCAGCGGCTCGAGTCGCTTCCGCTCACCCCACGCAGCGTCTCGCAACTCGCCTGGCTCGGCATCGACGGCGAATCCCTGCGGCGCATGCAGCCCTATGTCGTGATCCTGCCGGTACGCACGACGGTCAACGTCAACACGGCCTCACGCGAGGTCATTGCGGCAGCCATCGATGGGCTCGACATCGGCGGTGCCGAGCGCCTGGTGCAGACACGCCAGCGCACTCCTTTCAAGAGTCTGGACGACGCCCAGAAGCTGCTGCCGGCGACGATCACTGCCGATCCGATACGCGTCGGGGTGTTGTCGTCTTTCTTCGAGGTACGCGGGCGAATCCGGCTGGAGGACCGAGTGCTCGAGGAGCTTTCGCTCGTCGAGCGCCGAGGCCTGGAAGTCATCGCGCTGCAACGGCAGCGTTACAGCCTGCGAGATGAACGCGGATGAAGGTTCAATTCGGTGCGCTGCGCCTGCTGGAGTTCGACTACAACAAGCTGCGGTAAGTCTTTGATTCAACGTCGCTTCCTGGGCCCTGCTCCCTAGAATCCCGAAAGATTTCACCCATAGTCGGCCGAATCCAACCCCCATGTCCGTACTCGTCGTTTCCTTGCCGCCCCGCCCGCGGTTGCGCGCGCGCGCTGCTGCGCCCGCAGGCGAGACGAGCACGTCGAGCGACGACGACTTCAGTTACCTGTTGAGCAGCGACGGCTTCAACGTGCAGTCCCAAGGCCGTTGCGGCGCCGCCCTGCTTCCCAAAGCTGACAGCGTCGTCGCCGTCCTGGCTGATTCCGACGTGGCCTGGCACCGCATCACCTTGCCCAAGGCACCGGCCGCGCGGCTGCGGGCGGCCCTCACTGGCGTGCTGGAAGAGGCGGTGCTCGACGACGCCGACTCGACTCATTTCGCGCTGGAGCCGGGCGCCGTTGCCGGTCAACCGACCTGGGTCGCTGCGGTGAATCGGCCCTGGCTGCGCGCGACGCTTGCCCACCTCGAACAACGTCAGGTATTCGTCGACCGCGTGGTGCCAAGCGCCTGGCCCGACCCGCTGGCCAATGGCCACTTCAGCGAACTCGACGCCGCACCCGGCCCCGATGGGCGAGCGCCTGTGGTGCTCACCTGGGCGCATGCGGAGGGTGTGGCTGTCATGCGGCTGCAAGGCGGACTGGCTCGCGCCATGCTGCCGACCCCGTTGCCCGCGCAGGCTCGATTCACCGCAACACCCGAAGTCGCGACGGCAGCGGAACGCTGGCTGGGTGAGCCAGTGCTCGTGGTGTCGCCAAACGAACGTGCGCTTCAGGCCACCCGAACCTTGTGGAACCTGCGCCAGTTCGACCTCGCCCGCCGCAATCGCGGCACCCGAGCGGCCCGCGATCTCTGGCGCCAGTGGCGCAGCCCCGCATGGCGCCCGGTGCGCTTCGGACTGATCGCACTCGCCGCGGTGCAACTGCTGGGCCTGAACGCCTGGGCATGGCATCAGAGTGTGCAGGTTGCGCAGAAGCGATCGGCAATGGTGAGCCTGCTGCAGACCACTTTTCCACAGGTGCGCGCCGTGCTCGATGCGCCGCTGCAGATGCAGCGTGAGATCGAATCCTTGCGCACCCTGGCAGGCAAGCCCTCGGAAGCCGACCTCGAGCCCCTGCTGCAGGCAGCGATGTCGGCCTGGCCGATCAGCCAGCCGCCTGTGGAGAGCCTGAAGTTCGAGCCGGGCCGACTGACACTTGCAGCCTCAAGCTGGAGCGCTGAAGAGATCGAGCAGTTTCGCGGCCAGTTGAAGCCGGCTGGGTGGCAAGTCGACGCCGCCGAAGGCCGCGTTCATCTCAGCCGGTCCGCTGCCGGAGTCAGCCCATGAACACCACAGCCTCGACTGCCGGAGCTGCCGTCACCTCCTGGAGGGGCTGGAAGGACCAGTTCGACACGCGCTGGGGTGCTCTGGCTGCCCGCGAGCGCTGGGGCGTGATCCTGGCGCTCGGAATTGTCGGTATCGGGTTGCTTTGGGCCATTGCCCTGCGTCCTGCCTGGAAGACGATCAACGAAGCGCCGGCGCAGATCGACCGCCTCGACGGCCAGTTGCAAGCGATGCAGCGCATGGCCAGTGAGGCGCAGGCCTTGCGGGGGGCCACACCTGTGTCGGCGGCGCAGGCGGCCTCGTCGCTGCAAACAGCGACTGACCGACTCGGAGCACGCGCCCAGCTGGTCATTCAGGGTGACCGCGCCACGGTGACCCTGAGCGATCTTTCGGGCACCGAGTTGGCTCAGTGGCTCGGCGATGTGCGCAGCACGGCTCGAGCGCGTCCGATCGATGTGCAGCTTCAGCGGGGCCCCAAGGGGCTTGGCGGGACGGTCGTTCTGATGTTGGGGAGCGGCCAGTGAAGGCGTTTTCCGCGAGCCGCCTCGGGATCCCCATGCGACGCGCCAAGGTGGCCAAGCCCTCGCAGCAAAGCGCATTTGCCGCAACCCGGTGGGGCGAATCGACCCACGCCGAACTGGTCTGGGGTCGCTCGCGCACCAGTGCATCTCGCTGGGCCTGGGCCGGTGCCGCCGCAGGTTCGCTGATCGCGCTCGTTTGGTTCGCCCCTGCGGTCTGGTTGACAGATGCCTTGGCCAGCGCGACCTCATCGAGGTTCATCCTGTCCGAGCCGCGGGGTACCGTGTGGGACGGCAGCGGGGTCGCCGTCCTGACCGGTGGCGCTGGCAGTCGCGACGTCAGCGCCTTGCCCGGTCGCGTTGGCTGGTCACTGCGGCCCAAGGGACTCGGGCTCGAACTGCGGCTGAGCCACGATTGCTGCCTGAAGCCAGGCGTCGCCCTGCTGCTCAAGCCCGGGTTCGGTCGAGTGTCTGCGACGTTGGTCTCGCCGCCAGACGGAGTGGGCCAATGGCCCAGCGCCTGGTTGGGCGGCCTCGGCACGCCGTTCAACACCCTGCAACTCGGCGGGACGATGCGCCTCGCAACGCCCGGTATGGTGGTCGAGACGGTGCAGGGCCGCTGGCGCCTTTCGGGGGGCATCGATCTCGACGTGATCGGCGCCTCATCGCGACTGTCCACGCTCGACACCTTGGGAAGCTACCGTCTGTCGGTTCGCGGCGAACCCCTCGGTTCATCGGGCGATGCGGCGTCTGCAGGTGGCGCGACGGTGGTCCTGTCGACGCTCGAAGGTGCACTGCAACTCGACGGCACGGGGGCTTTCGGCATCGGCGGACTGCGGTTCAGCGGCGAGGCGCGTTCGCGCGAGCTCGACGAACCGGCTCTGAACAACCTGCTCAACATCATCGGTCGGCGCGACGGCGCGCGCTCCGTCATCTCGATCGGATAACCATGAACGCTCACGCTCCTGCTCGCCGATGGCCGCTCTGGTGGTCCCGACAGGCCCGCCGCATCGGCGCCGGTGCCGTCAGCCTGCCGCTCGCTGTCTCGCTCATCGCCACGCCGATATCGATCGCGCGCGCGCAGGCGCAGACGCAGGCCCAGACGACGCCGAGCGTGCCGCCCACGCGTTTCCGCGGCGAGCCGGTGACGCTCAACTTCGTCAACGCCGATATCGAGGCGGTGTCTCGCGCGATCGCGGCCATCCTCAACCAGCAGTTCGTCATCGATCCGCGCGTCAAGGGCACGATGACCCTCTACAGCGAGCAGGCGCTCACTCCACGCGAGGCCTACCTGAACTATCTGGCCGCGTTGCGCGGGCTGGGCTTCACCGTCGTCGAGGCGGGTGGCCTGTTCAAGGTGGTGCCCGAAGCGGACGCCAAGCTGCAGTCGGGCACGGTGTCGGTCGGCGAGGTCAGCCGCCGCGGCGACCAGGTCATCACACAGATCTTCCGTCTGACGCACGAGAACGCGAACAACCTCGTGCCGGTGCTGCGGCCGCTGATCAGCCCCAACAACACCATCAACGCCAACCCCGGCAACAACACGCTGGTCATCACCGACTACGCCGACAACCTGCAGCGCATCGGCAAGATCATCGCCACGATGGACGTGCCGTCGAGTGGCGACGTGGAGGTGATCACCCTGCAGCATTCGGTGGCCAGCGACATCGCGGCACTCGTGCAGAAGCTCAATGACTCCGCGCCCGGAGCGACGCCTGGAACCCCTGGCAGCAGCAGCGGATCGGTTCTTGTCGACCCCCGCAGCAATTCGCTTCTGGTGCGCGCACCGAACGCGGCAAGACTGGCCTCGATCCGCTCGCTGGTGGCCAAGCTCGATCAACCCGCGACCGGCAGCGGTGCCAACGGCAACATCTGGGTCGTCTACCTGAAGAACGCGGATGCAGTGAAGCTCGCAACCGTACTGCGCGCCGCCTACCCGGGAGGCGGCGGGGGCGGCGGTGGATCGGCGGCATCGTCCGGCAGCTCGATGAACTCGGCGGCCTCGCCTCTGGCAGCGCTCGGTGCCACGAACGCGTCGGGCGCATCTCCGCAAGCCACGTCGCCGGTGTCGGCGTCGGCCGGACCGTCGACCGGCGGCTTCGTTCAGGCTGATCCAGCGACCAACTCGCTCATCATCACGGCGCCAGAACCGATGTACCGGCAACTGCGACGCATGATCGACCAGCTCGATTCACGCCGCGCTCAGGTCTACATCGAAAGCATGATCGTCGAGGTCAGCGGCGGAGACTCGGCCGACTTCGGCTTCCAATGGCAGGCGCTCGGCAACACCGACAAGGAGTACATCGGCGGCGGCGGCACCAATTTCGGCAGCGGCGGCGGCAACATCCTGAGTAATCAAGGCTCGGCCACCGCCATCGGAGCGCTCAAGGGACTGGGCCAGGGCTTCAACATCGGTGTGGTGCGCAACATCGGGGGGACCTATGGGTTGTCCGCCGTCATGCGGGCACTGCAATCGCGCTCCGACACCAACATCGTGTCGACACCCAACCTGATCACCCTCGACAACGAGGAAGCGAAGATCATCGTGGGCAGCAACGTGCCGTTCATCACCGGGCAGTACACCAACACCGGCACCGCGACGACCAGCCCGTTTCAGACCATCGAACGCAAGGACGTCGGCATCACGCTGCGCATCCGCCCGCAGATCGGCGAAAACGGCACCGTGCGCATGACGCTGTTCCAGGAATCATCAAGCCTCTCCGCGGATACCGCACCCGGTACCACCAGCGCCGGGCCGACGACCAACAAGAAGTCGATCGAATCGACGGTGGTCGTGGACGACGGACAGATCATCGTGCTCGGCGGACTGATCGAGGACAAAGTGACGGTGGAGAAGTCCAAGGTGCCGCTGCTGGGCGACATTCCTTACCTGGGCGCGTTGTTCCGCACCGAGACACGGACCAAGAAGCGCACCAACCAGATGGTGTTCCTGCGGCCGGTGGTGATGCGCGATGCGGCGTCGTCGAACAAGCTCTCGATCGACCGCTACGAGCAGATCCGCGGCGATCAGAAGGACGTGCAGATGCCCACCAGCCCGCTGATGCCCATCGGCAGCGTGCCGATCATCCCGCCGCTGCGCGCCGTTGAAGATCCGACCCTTCCCCTGTCGCCAACCTCGGACCGACCACCGCCTTCCGCAGTCGCCCCAGCCAGCGCCCCCCTCGGTCCGCCGCCCAGAGCGCCGGCCGTGAACTGACGAGCCGCCCGCGCATGGCCACCCGTCACCCGCTGCCGTACGCCTACGCCAGGGCGCACACCCTGTTGCTCGAGGACGAAGGCGACCGCCTCGTGCTGTGGGCTCCCGAAACGGTGCCACTGCCAGCTCTGAGCGAAGTGCTGCGCCTGTATGACATCGATTCGCTCGAGCGCGAGGCGTCGTCAACACTCTCCAACCGCATCGCCGTCGCCTACGCGGGCAGCGAGTCGAGCGCAGCCACGGTCATCGGCGAAGTCGAAAGCGCCGTCGACCTGAGTCGCATGATGCAGGAGTTGCCGGCGATCGAGGACCTGCTCGAGGCGTCGAACGACGCACCGATCATCCGCATGCTCAACGCCCTGCTGACGCAAGCGGCGAAGGACGGCGCAAGCGACATCCACATCGAGCCCTACGAGCGCAGCAGCTCGGTGCGATTTCGTGTCGACGGCACCTTGCGCGAGGTCGTGCAACCGAACAAGGCACTGCATGCGGCGTTGATCTCGCGCCTGAAGATCATGGCCGAACTCGACATTTCCGAGAAGCGCCTGCCACAGGACGGACGCATCTCGCTGCGCATCGGCGGGCGCGCGGTCGACGTGCGGGTCAGCACCCTGCCCTCGTCCCATGGCGAGCGTGCGGTGCTGCGTCTGCTCGACAAGGGCGAATCGAAGTTCACGCTCGAAGGCCTGGGCATGAGTGGCGATGTGCTGTCGGGATTCGACCGCCTGGTGCAGCAGCCCCACGGCATCGTGCTCGTCACCGGACCGACCGGATCCGGCAAGACGACCACCCTGTATGCGTCGCTCGGGCGCGTCGACACCTCGACCACCAACGTGCTGACCGTAGAAGACCCGGTCGAGTACGAGCTCGGCGGAATCGGACAGACGCAGGTCAACCCGAAGATCGACCTGACCTTCGCCAAGGCACTGCGCGCCATCCTTCGCCAGGATCCCGACGTGATCATGATCGGTGAGATCCGCGACTTCGAGACCGCGCAGATCGCGATCCAGGCGTCGCTCACCGGCCACCTGGTGCTGGCCACCCTGCACACCAACGACGCGCCCAGCGCAGTCACGCGCCTGACTGACATGGGCGTCGAGCCCTTCCTGCTCAGTTCGAGCCTGCTCGGGGTGCTCGCCCAACGTCTGGTGCGCAAGCTGTGCCCGCATTGCCGCAAGGTCGATGCGCGCGGCCGTTACCACCCGGTGGGTTGCTCCGAATGCGGCATGTCGGGCTACAAAGGTCGCACCGGTGTGTACGAGCTGATGGTGGCCGACGAAAAGGTGCGCTCGCTGATTCACAGCCGTGCGGCCGAGTCGCAGTTGTTCGTCGCCGCAGAGAAGGCGGGTCTGCGCTCGATGCGCGAAGACGGCGAGCGCCTCGTCGACGAAGGCGTCACCTCGCCTGAAGAAGTGATGCGGGTGACTCGCGAGTGAACGTGATCCAAGGCGCCTGCTGACATGCCGGCCTACAAGTTCGAGGCGCTGACCGCCGCCGGCAAGGCGACCACCGGACTGCTTGAAGCCGACAACGCCCGCGCGGCGCGCGCACAACTGCGTGCGCAGGCACTCGTGCCTCTCGAAGTCACACAGGTCGCGTCGGCCGGGTCCAAAGGCGATGGCCTGAAGTTCACGCAACGGGTCTTCTCGTCGACTGCCCTGGCCGTGTGGACCCGGCAGCTCGCCGGTCTGGTCGGCAGCGGACTGCCGCTCGAGCGGGCGCTCACTGCACTCAGTGACGAGGCCGACGACCCCCGCCAACGCGAACTGGTGGCGCACCTGCGTTCGGAGGTCAACGCGGGCGCGCCTTTCGCCCGTGCGCTGGCGAGCGCCGAGCGTGAATTCGACGAGGTCTATCGGGGCGTGGTGGCCGCCGGCGAACAAAGCGGCGCGCTTGGCGAGGTGCTTGAACGCCTGGCCGACGACCTGGAAGAGCGGCAGGCTCTCAAGAGCAAGCTGATCGGCGCCACTCTCTATCCGGCCATCGTGTCGTGCATCGCCGTGGTGATCGTGATCTTTCTCGTCACCTACGTCGTGCCTCAGGTGGCTTCGGTATTCACCAGTTCGAAGCGCGCCCTTCCCGGGCTGACGGTGGCGATGCTCGCCATCAGCGGCTTCCTGCGGTCCTGGGGCTGGGCGTTGCTTCTGATCATCGGCAGCGGCACGGCGGCGCTGCTGGTCATGCTTCGTAACCCGGCCTTTCGCGAGCGCTTCGACGCGGCCTGGTTGAACCTGCCGCTGGTCGGAAAGCTTTCGCGCGGCTACAACGCGGCGCGGTTCGCCGGCACCCTGGCCATGCTGGCGGGCGCGGGGGTGCCGATCCTGAAAGCCCTGCAGGCAGCGGCCGAGACACTGTCGAACCGGGCGATGCGTGCCGATGCGCTCGACGCACTGGTGCGCGTGCGTGAGGGCGCGCCGCTGGCCGCGGCACTCGCCGGCAAGAAGCGCTTCCCGGGCCTGCTCGCGATGTTTGCCCGACTCGGTGAACAGACCGGACAACTGCCGCAGATGCTCGACCGGGCCGCGAAACAGTTGTCGGCCGAGGTACAACGCCGCGCCATGCAACTCGCCACGATCCTCGAACCGCTGCTGATCGTCGCCATGGGCGCCGTGGTCATGCTCATCGTGCTGGCCGTGCTGCTGCCGATCATCCAGCTCAACACCTGGGTGAAATAGGCGCCCGCTGCTGTGGGCTGCCTGCATCAGGGCGCGCTTGGCACGCCTCATGCAGCACCACGACTGCAGGCAACTGCCTACTCTTCGATCAGCGGTCAAGCTTCGGGTCTGTTCTAGAGTTGACCGGGCTTGGTCCGTGCTGGAATGAAATCAGCGGTGGGTCTTCTGGAGGTGCTCATGAGTTCGTCGGGCGATCTGGTGACGGTGCAAGGTACAAGGCATGCCTCTGGCGGCATACCGATCGCGCGCATGCGTCACGTCTACCGTGTCGACGAAGTCGGACGCAAGCTCGACAAGCTGCCGCTGAAGGAACACGAGGGGCTGCGATCCACCTACGAGCGAATGATCGAGAAAGGGTCGGAGCGCTTCCAGGTCAAGCCCTCGGGTCTGCCGGTGATGGACCACCTCTACGAGGACCTGCCCAACTTCACCGAAGTGCTCGACGACGTGCGGCGGCAGCTCGCCCTGTGCGAAGACAGTCGCGACGCGCTCGAGATCACCCCGTTGCTGCTGCTCGGGCCGCCGGGTGTCGGCAAGACCCACTTTGCTCGCGAACTGGCTCTCCTGCTGGGCACCGGCATGGGATTCATATCGATGAGTTCACTCACTGCCGGGTGGCTGCTGTCGGGCGCATCGAGTCAGTGGAAGGGGGCTCGTCCTGGCAAGGTGTTCGAAACGCTGGTCGACGGCCAGTACGCCAATCCGGTGATGGTGGTCGATGAGATCGACAAGGCTGGAGGTGAACAAGCCTACGACCCGCTCGGAGCTCTGTACAGCCTGCTCGAACACGACACGGCGGGCCATTTTGTCGATGAGTTCGCCGAGGTGCCGATCGACGCCAGTCAGGTCATCTGGGTCGCCACCGCCAACGATGCAGGCAGCATCCCGGAGCCCATCCTCAACCGGATGAATGTCTTCGAGGTGCATTCGCCCGACCGGGAGGCTGCTCGCCATATCGCAAGAAAACTCTACGGCTCGATCCGCAACGCCCACGACTGGGGGCGGACTTTTGACGAGCAAGCCAGCGCTGATGTTCTCGACCGCATGAGTGAGATGGCACCGCGCGAGATGCGGCGCGCGTGGATGACCGCCTTCGGGAACGCGAAGTTGGCACGTCGCTCGACCGTGGATGTCGCCGACCTGCCCGACAGTCAGCCGCGCCGCGCTCCCATCGGCTTCATGCAGTAGCAGCCTTCCTGGTCAGCCGAAGAGCGGCAGTGAGGGCTCGCGGCTCGTCCTATGATGAACCCATGCCTGCCTCACTCGATGGCCAACTGGTCGTGGCGATCTCGTCTCGGGCGCTGTTCGACTTCGAAGAAGAGAACGAGGTCTTCGCGAATGGTGACGACCGCGCCTACATGCGCCTGCAGTTCGAGCGACTGAACGTCACCGCCAAGCCGGGCGTCGCCTTCTCGCTGGTCAACAAGCTGCTGGCGTTCAATCGGCCGGGCGAAAGCGCTCGGGTCGAAGTGGTCATCCTCTCGCGCAACGACCCGGTCTCGGGCATGCGCGTGTTCCGATCGGCCAAGCATCACGGCCTGCCGATTCAACGAGGCGTGTTCACCCGCGGCCGATCACCCTGGCGCTATCTGAAGCCGCTCAACGCGAACCTGTTCCTGTCGGCGAACGAGGCCGACGTGCGCTCGGCGCTCGATGCGGCGGTGCCGGCCGCCCGGGTCTATCCCCATTCCAAGCGCGCGTCGAACGCCCATCCGGACGAAGTTCGAATTGCCTTCGATGGCGACGCCGTGCTGTTCTCTGACGAAGCCGAACGTGTGTTCCAGCAGGCCGGTCTCGATGCCTTCCAGGAGCATGAGCGCAACAAGGCACAGAAGCCGCTGCCGGCCGGGCCGTTCAAGCCGCTGCTGCAAGCGCTTCAGCGTCTGCAGCATGACGCCAGTGCGTCGATGCGCATACGCACTGCTCTGGTCACCGCGCGCAGTGCACCCGCCCATGAACGCGCGATCCGAACGTTGATGGATTGGAAGATCGACATCGACGAAGCGATGTTCCTTGGTGGCCTGCCGAAGGGCGAGTTTCTCGGCGAGTTCGAACCGGACTTCTTCTTCGACGATCAGACCGGGCACATCGAGAACGCTGTGCCCCATGTGCCGGCGGGGCTCGTCGCGAGCGGGGTGACGAACCTCTGAGGCGTCAGCAGGCAAGCGCGTCAGCCGACGTCAGTTCAGCGTGACCCTCGCGAACTTACGTTTGCCGACCTGCACCACATACACGCCCGCAGTCAGCTTCAGTCCCCGATCGCTGACCACGCTGCCGTCGACGCGCACGCCACCGCCGTCGACGAGCCGAAGAGCTTCGCTGCTCGACGCGGCCAGCTGCACCTCACGCAGCAGCGTGCCGATGCCCATCGGCGCGCCAGTCAGCGTGTGCTCGGCAATCTCGTCCGGAACGCCGCCCCGCGCGCGCAGATTGAAGTCCTGCTCGGCCGACTCAGCAGCCGCCGCATCGTGGAAGCGCGCGGTCAGTTCCTTGGCGAGCAGAACCTTGACCTCTTTCGGATTGCGCCCGGCAGCGATCTCGGCTCTCAGGCCAGCAATCTCGGCCTCGCTGCGAAAGCTCAACAAGGTGAAGTAGCGCCACATCAAGGTATCGCTGATCGACAGCACCTTCGCGAACATCTCGTTGGCCGGCTCGCCGATGCCGATGTAGTTGCCCTTGCTTTTGGACATCTTCTCGACGCCGTCGAGTCCTTCTAGCAGCGGCATCGTGAGGATGCATTGCGGGGGCTGCCCATACTCGACCTGCAGAGTGCGGCCCATCAGCAGGTTGAACTTCTGGTCAGTCCCGCCGAGTTCCAAGTCGCTGTGGAGTGCAACCGAGTCGTAGCCCTGCATCAACGGGTACAGGAACTCGTGGATGCTGATAGGCGTCCCTGCCTTGAATCGCTTGGTGAAGTCCTCGCGCTCCATCATGCGGGCCACGGTGTAACGCGAGGCCAGCTGAATCAGTCCACGGGCTCCGAGCGGATCGCTCCACTCGGAGTTGTAACGAATCTCGGTGCGCTCGGGGTTCAGGATCAGGGTCGCCTGCCGATAGTAGGTTTGGGCGTTGGCTTCGATCTGCTCGCGCGTGAGCGGCGGACGGGTGGTGTTTCGGCCCGACGGGTCTCCAATCGTCGAGGTGAAGTCGCCGATCAGGAAGATCACGGTGTGCCCGAGGTCCTGCAACTGACGCAGCTTGTTCAGCACGACCGTGTGCCCGAAGTGAATGTCGGGTGCGGTGGGGTCTAGCCCCAGCTTGACGCGCAACGGCACACCGGTCGCCTCGGAGCGGGCCAGCTTGGCCAGCCACTCGCCGTCGGGCAGCAACTCGTCGCAGCCTCGGCGGGTGATGTCGTAAGCCGCCTTCACCGCATCGGTAAGCGGGTGTGCAACTTGTTCGACAAAGGGTAACTCAGGAGTTGAAGGAGAGGGCATGGCGAGAGGCAAGTCAGAGGCGCTGAGGGCAGGCAATCGACGGGATCACCGTGGGAGGGCGTCGTTATACTCGCCACTCCTTGGGGCCGGCTTCGAAGACTTGCAGCCGCTCACCATCCAAGCTTGCGCGATGTCCCCGCTGCTTGCGATGATTGACGCAACTCTCTGGTGCCGTCTCGGCACGAATCGATTGAACCGGCAAGACCTTTGAAACCATTTGATCTCCTCGACCGCTGGGTGGCCGCATCCGGCCACGGACTCACGGCATTCGCGCGCGCTCATCCGCGTCGGCTGGGTGCTGCGGTTCTGGCCACTCTGTTCGGATTTGGCGCCACAGCGTTCGGCGTAGCGCCCCTTACCGCCAACAGCTCGGTCGCGGAGTCAGTTCTGGTGTCCGAACTAGTGCAGCCGATTGATCTGTCGGAGCAACTCGACGATCTGGCGGCCCACGATATGGCCCTGACGCGCAATGACGTGATCAGGGCACGCGACAACGTCGACGCCCTGCTGCGCCGACTCGGCATCACGGATGAGCGTGCAGCGGCGTATCTGCGCAAACCAGACGTATCGCGCGAGCTGTTCTCGAACGGTGTCAGCAAGCTCGTGCAGGCGAAGGTGACCGAGGCGGGGGCACTCGAGGAGTTGGTTGTTCGTTCGCCGTCGCGGCAGCCAGCAAAGCTCAAGAGCCACTTCTCGCGGCTGCGAATCCAGCAGACGTCGGGGCAGTACTCGATGGACACAACGCTCGTGCCGTTCTCGTCGAAGACTGTTGTCGCCTCGGGTACTGTGCGCAGCACGCTCTTCAACGCAACAGACGACGCCGGGGTGCCAGACGCCGTCGCGAATCAGTTGGCTGAAGTCTTCGCCAGCGACCTCAACCTTCATCGGGAACTGCGCCGGGGCGACTCCTTCACGATCATGTTCGACGTGCCATTGGCGGATGGCGAAGTCGCTCCCTGGAGTCAGGGCAGCGGTCGCTTGTTGGCAGCTGAGTTCGTCACCCAAGGCGAGGTGCACTCGGCAGTCTGGTACGAAACCAGCCCCTCCTCAAAGCGTGGTGCTTACTTCGATTTCGATGGTCACAGCAAGCTCGGCTCTTTTCTCGCGAGCCCGATGGCCTTCTCGAAGATCACCTCTGGCTTTGCCATGCGGATTCATCCGATGTCGATGAGCTGGAAGCAGCATGCGGGCGTCGATTACGCGGCGCCGACGGGCACGCCGGTGCGATCCGTGGCCGAAGGCGTGGTCGATTTCGCCGGCTGGCAGACCGGGTACGGCAACGTCATCAGCATCAAGCACCCCGCTGAACGAAGCACGGTGTATGCGCACCTCAGCCGCATCGACGTCCGCAAGAACCAGCGAGTGGCTCAGGGAGACACCATCGGTGCGGTCGGGATGACGGGCTGGGCAACTGGTCCGCACCTGCATTTCGAGTTCAAGGTTGCCGGGGCACACAAGGATCCGTCGATCATGGCGAACGCAGGCGCCGAATCGCCATCGCGCCGAGCGAACGATCCTCGCTTCGCCAGCATGGCTCAAACGGTGCGAATGCAACTCGATGCTGCTCAGGCCGCGAGTCGCTCGGGTGGGCGATTCGAGTGACGTGAGTCATCGACAGACTCCCCCAATGAAGCCCGCTGCTGCGGGCTTCGTCGTTTTCCGAAGTTGCTGAACCCAGCATGAGCGAGCTGTACATCGGTCTCATGTCGGGTACGTCGTTGGACGGAGTGGACGGCGTCCTGATCGAGTTGACTCACCTCGAAGATCCGTCACAGTGGCGCGCCATCGGCCATCGCCATCAGCAGTTCCCGTCGTCGCTGACCTCGATCATGCTGTCATTGAACACCTCGGGGGAGGATGAACTGCACCGAGCGGGGTTGGCCGGCAATGCCCTCGCTGAGTTGTACGCGGCGGTCGTGAACGACCTGGTCAAGGACGCCAACCTCGTTCCGGGGGCCATCCGCGCCATTGGCGCGCATGGTCAGACGGTACGCCACCGTCCAGGCGCCTTCGACGGCATCGGCTACACCGTGCAAGTCAACAACCCTGCGCGGCTCGCCGAACTGACCGGGATCGACGTCATCGCCGATTTCAGGAGCCGTGATGTGGCCGCAGGTGGACAGGGCGCTCCGCTCGTGCCAGCCTTCCACCGAGTGGCGTTCGGTCGTCACGACGAGATCGTCGTCGTGCTGAACCTCGGTGGCATCAGCAACATCTCTGTGCTGGATGCCAACGGTTCAACCTTCGGCCTGGATTGCGGACCTGGAAATGTTCTCCTGGACCTGTGGTGCAAGCGTCATCTCGGTCAGCCCTACGACGCGGGCGGATCCTGGGCGGCCAGCGGGCGTGTGAACGAGCAGCTCCTTGCGGCGTTGCAGACCGAACCCTACTTTGACGCACCGGCGCCCAAGTCGACGGGCCGCGACCTGTTCAATGCCACCTGGCTGGATCGTCACCTGTCAGCGGTCAAGCCCGTCGAAGCGATAGCTCCCGAGGACATTCAGGCCACCCTGGCGCAACTCACGGCCTGGGCCTGCGCCAGGGCGATTCACAGTTACGCAGGCGACGCTGGCACCGTGCTGGTCTGCGGCGGCGGCGCCAGGAACGACTGGTTGATGAGCCTGCTTCGACAAGCACTGCCCAGGGCAAATGTCACCACGACTCTTGCGAGAGGTGTTTTACCCGAGGCCGTCGAGGCCACCGCTTTCGCATGGCTGGCGAAAGCATGGGTCGATCGACGGCCTGCGAGTTTGCCGGCGGTCACTGGCGCGGCGGGATCAAGGATCCTTGGGGCGATGTACCCGGCCGTCTGAATCACTTTCAGACAACGACGCGACCACAGAAGAACCACGGGCCGCCAGATGGCGGCCCGTGGACACATGAGAAACAGGGCGGGCGGGTCGCCCGGGCCGTCAGACCGAAAAGCTCGATCCGCAACCACAAGTGGTGGTCGCGTTCGGATTCCGGATGACGAACTGCGATCCCTGCAGGTCGTCCTTGTAGTCGATCTCCGCTCCGGTGAGGTACTGCAGGCTCATGGCGTCGATCAGCAGAGTGACACCGAGCTTGTCCATCCGGGTGTCGTCTTCGTTCACGATCTCGTCGAAGGTGAAACCGTACTGGAAACCGGAGCAGCCTCCGCCCTGCACGAACACCCGAAGCTTCAGGTCGGGGTTGTTTTCTTCATCAACGAGTTCCTTGACCTTCGCTGCAGCGCTGTCGGTGAACACCAAGGGAACTGGTGGCATACCGACTGACGTTGCATCTTCTTGAACGGGTGTAATGGCGCTCATGATGAAAGCCTCAGAGGTCTGGTTGAGAAACAGGTGACGAGTATCGCTGCTGGATTGATACCGGCAGCGAACCAGGGTTCAACGCTTGCTGAACTGCTTGCGGCGTCGAGCGCCGTGGAAGCCGACCTTCTTGCGTTCTACCTCTCGTGCATCGCGGGTGACGAACCCGGCGCGGCTGAGTTCGGGCTTGAGCGCCGCGTCGTATTCGATCAGTGCTCGCGTGATGCCATGACGCACCGCACCGGCTTGGCCGGATTCACCGCCGCCGTGCACGTTCACCTTCACATCGAAGGCGGCATCGTTCGAAGTCAGCATCAGCGGCTGCTTGACGACCATGATGGACGTCTGGCGGCCGAAGTACTCCTCGACCGACTTGCCGTTGACCAGGATCTGCCCAGTGCCGCGCTTCATGAAGACGCGCGCCACCGATGACTTGCGGCGCCCCGTCCCGTAGTTCCAGTTACCGATCATGTTCAGGCTTCCTCAGAGGACGAGAGTTTTGGGTTGCTGCGCCGTGTGGGGGTGCACGTCACCCGCATACACCTTCAGCTTCTTGACCATGGCGTAACCGAGTGGCCCCTTGGGCAGCATCCCCTTGACAGCCTTTTCAAGCGCCCGGCCCGGGTGGCGAGCCTGCATGTCCTTGAACTTGGTCCCGTAGATGCCACCCGGATAACCGGTGTGCCTGTAATAAATCTTGTCATTGGCCTTGTTGCCAGTGACTCGAATCTTGTCAGCGTTGACCACGACGATGTAGTCGCCCGTGTCGACGTGAGGGGTGTAGATCGGCTTGTGCTTACCGCGCAGACGAAGGGCGACTTCACTGGCCACCCGTCCGAGGACTTTGTCTGTCGCGTCGAGCACAAACCATTCGTGCGTGACCTCTGCAGGCTTCGCGCTGAAGGTTTTCATGGGACGTTCCGTTGAAATTGACAAGATGAAGGGGGCGCCTTTGTCAGGTGCTGTACCTTCGGGATGAAGAACCCTCACAAGGCAGAGCTTCGTCAGGATGGCTCGCTCGAGGAGGGTCACTGAACGCTCCGGCAGCAAAGCCACCAGCAACGTTCCCGGTTCAGAACCGGGCCGCGTAGTATACGTTCGCAGCGCGGCTGAACCTTCTGTCCCGTCGCTGGCGCGAAAAGGGTGCATGCACCGTCGAAGGATGACCATAGTCTGAACGGCAACGTGGCAAACCGCATCCGAATCAAGAGCCTCGCTCACGACGCAGCATTTTGGACAAGGCAACGCTATTGATCGCGCTGCTGGCTGCGATCGCCGTCGCGGGTGCGGTGGCGTGGCTCAGCCTGCGTTCAACTCGTTCACAAGTGCCGCCCATGCCGCAGTCGTGGCCGCTGAGTGCCCGACCGCTGCTCAACTCGGAGGAGATGCGCGCCTATTGCTTGCTCTGCGACGAAATGCCCAAGCACCGCGTGTTGGTCAAGGTCCCGCTGCTGAGATTCTGCAAGCCGCGGCCAGGCGCAGACCTCGACTATTGGTTCCGCCTGCTCGGCCCGGCTTACACCACCTTCGCGATCTGTGACCAGCGTGGCGAGGTAGTGCTTGCGGTCGATGTGGAAGGCAAGCGGCAGACCTCGCGACGGACCGCCATCATCAAGCGTGAGACTCTCGCGGCTTGCGGCGTACCGTATTCGGTCATTCCCGAAGGGGGGCGTCCTCAGGCGGATGTGCTCGAGGCATTGCTGCCATCTGCCGATCCTGACTACAGGCTGTGGACACCAGCGCCGTCGGGTAACCCGCGCGCCACTGTGGTGAGCGAGCGACGCCGTTCTGCTCGCAATGGGGTCGACCGGCGCGACCCGGGGGAACCGAGCAAGGCCGCCCTGTTTCAAGATTCCTTTTTTGAGTCGACAGACTCTTACATCGTCATCGACGACGAGCCCGACACCGAGGTCAGCATGAACGCCACAAGGCCGCACTTGAACGAAGCCCGCTCAGCCAAGCGTCACGGCCAGCCGTCGTGACGGCGCCCACCCCGTTTGCGGCACTCACACCGGGGCTGGTGCTCGATGCGCTCGATGCTGTCGGGCTGCGCGGCGATGGGCGAATGCTTCAGCTCAATTCCTACGAGAACCGTGTCTTCCAGGTCTTCTTCGAGGACACGCGGCCCGTCGTGACCAAGTTCTACCGGCCCGGCCGATGGTCCGACGATCAGATCCTCGAGGAACATGCCTTCACCAACGAACTGGCCGCGGAAGAGATTCCGGTGGCACCGGCGATGGCGTTGCAGGTTGTCGACGCTCCACTGGTGGACGTTTCGGTGCGCGGCGACACGCGGTCGCTCGGGCGCATCACGACAGCGGAGGGTGAAACATTCCGCTTTGGCGTTGCCGAATGCAAGGCCGGACACGCGCCAGAGCTCGAGGACGAGGACACCCTGAGATGGCTCGGTCGATTCATCGGCCGCATCCATGTGGTGGGCGCGCGCCGGCCGTTCACCTGCCGCCGGGAACTCACCCCGAACGAGTTCGGATGGGACTGCCGAGCCTGGTTGCTCGAGCACGCCGACATTCCGGGCGAAGCGGTCGACGCCTGGTCAGCCACCAGCGACAACGCCCTGAAGGCGGCCTGCGCGGTATTCGATTCCCTGGGCGCACACCGTCGGCTGCGGCTGCACGGCGACTGCCACGTGGGCAACATCCTGTGGACCGCAGCCGGGCCGCACTTTGTCGACCTCGACGATTGCCTGACCGGACCGGCAGTTCAGGACCTGTGGATGCTGCTGTCGGGGGACCCCACGGCAGCGCGTCGGCAAATGCACTGCCTGCTCCAGGGCTACGAGCAGTTCATGGATTTCGATGACCGGGAACTTGCCCTGATCGAGCCGTTGCGCACGCTGCGAATGGTCCACCAGAGCGCCTGGCTCGCCCGGCGATGGAGCGACCCGGCGTTCCCGGTGGGGTTCCCGTGGTTCAAGAATGGAGCCTACTGGCAGCAGCAAACTCGGCAGCTCGAGGAGCAGATCGGCCTGTGCCGCAGCGCGCTCGAGTCGCTGGTTCGCTGATCGAAGGCCGCCACCACACGGGCGCCAAGCCTTCTGCGCACCGGCTCAGCGACGGGAGCCGCGTCAGGCTTCTCAGACCAGCAGAAGCGAGTTGACCCGTTTCACATAGGCGGCCGGATCCTCGAGGTGGCCTCCTTCTGCCAGCACGGCCTGATCGAACAGGATGTGCGCCAGATCCTCGAAACGTTCACCCTGACCGAGCCTGGCCACGAGCGCGTGCTGCGCATTGACTTCGAGGATGGGCTTCGACTCGGGTGCCGATTGACCCGACTGTTTCAGCAGGCGGGCGAGATGTCCGCTGACATCGCCTTCGTCGACCACCAGGCAAGCGGGCGACTCGACCAGACGGGTGGTCAGGCGCACGTCCTTGGCTCGGTCCTTGAGCGTCTCCTTGAGGCGATCGAGCAGAGGCTTGAATTCGGTGGCGGCCTGTTCAGCCTGCTGCTTCTCCGCGGCGTCCTCGAGCTTGCCGAGGTCGACCGCCCCCTTGGCCACGCTCTGCAAGGGCTTGTCATCGAACTCGTAGAGGTGGCTCAGCATCCACTCGTCCACGCGGTCGGTGAGCAAGAGCACCTCGATGCCCTTCTTGCGGTAGATCTCGAGTTGGGGACTGCCCTTGGCCGCAGCCAGGCTGTCGGCAGTGATGTAGTAGATCGCCTCTTGCCCTTCCTTCATCCGCGACACGTAGTCTGCGAAGGACACGTCTTCGTCGGCGTGGGTCGACGAAAAGCGAAGCAGCTTCGCAAGACGCTCGGCATTGGCGTGGTCTTCGCCAACGCCTTCCTTGAGCAACGGACCGAAGTCGGTCCAGAACTTGGCGTATTTCGCCTTCTCTGCTGCCTCTTCACTGTTCGCAAGCGACTCCAGCATGCCGAGCACCCGTTTGGTCGAACCTTCGCGGATCGCCTTCACGTCGCGGCTTTCCTGCAGCAGTTCGCGGCTGACGTTGAGCGGCAGGTCGCTGCTGTCGATCACGCCCTTGACGAAGCGCAGGTACACCGGCATCAGCGCCTCGGCGTCGTCCATGATGAAGACGCGCTTGACGTAGAGCTTGACGCCGCCACGCTTGTCGCGGTTCCACAGATCGAACGGCGCCTTCGCCGGGATGTACAGCAGCTGGGTGTACTCGCTGCGGCCCTCGACGCGGTTGTGGGTGTAGGCCAGAGGCGGTTCGCTGTCGTAGCTGATCTGCTTGTAGAAATCGCTGTACTGGTCCTCGGTGATGTCACTCTTGCTGCGCGTCCAGATCGCAGCGGCCTTGTTAACCGGCGCCCATTCGTCGAGGGTGACCTGCTTGCCCTCCTCGGCGTTCCATTCCTCCTTGCGCATGAGGATGGGCAGCGACACGTGGTCGGAATACTTGCCGATGATCGACTTCAGCTTCCAGGTGCTCAGGAACTCTTCCTCGCCATCACGCAGATGCAGGATCACGTCGGTACCTCGCTCGGCCCGGGTGATCGCCTCGACCTCGAAGTCGCCTGTCCCCTCCGAACTCCAGCGCACGCCTTCTTCAGGTCGGGCGCCCGCGCGCCGAGACTCGACGGTGATGCGGTCGGCGACGATGAAGCCGCTGTAGAAGCCGACGCCGAATTGGCCGATGAGCTGAGCGTCCTTCTTCTGGTCGCCTTCGAGTTTGGACATGAACTCGCGCGTTCCGCTCTTGGCGATGGTTCCCAGATGCGACACCGCTTCGTCCGCGCTCAGGCCGATGCCGTTGTCGCGGATGGTGATCGTCTTCGCCTCGGCATCGAAGCTCACACGCACTTCCAGATTCGGCGTGTCCTCGTAAAGCTCAGCCTGGTTCAACGCCTCGAAGCGCAGCTTGTCGCAGGCATCTGAGGCATTGGAGATCAACTCGCGCAGGAAGATCTCCTTGTTCGAATACAGCGAGTGGGTGACCAGATGCAGGATCTGCTTCACCTCGGCCTGGAACGAAAGGGTTTGCTTGGTCATGTCGGAAAGGTTCAGGGAAAAAAGGAACGTCTTGCCCGGCAGATGCCCACCGGCCACACCGAGGATATGGGGCCAACCATGGGGCATTCAAGGCCGTTGCATTGCGCTCCCGGGGAGCGCCGCTACATTGCGCTCAGGCCCGCGTTGCGGGCAGGAGGTCGAGATGAGGGTCGTTGAACGAACGTGGCTGTCCGTCGCTCGGGCAGTCGTCGGTGTCTGTGTTTTGGTGGGCTGCAGCACGGCGGGATTCGCTGCGCCTGCTGTGGCCGAGCGCTACACCAGCACCACGGCCCACCCCGATGGCCTCGGCAAGGTTTACATGGGACGCGAGATCTCGCAGATCATGGGATTTCAGGGCGCTGCGTGGCTGGAGCGCATCGAGCGCGAGAAGGAAGAGCGCGGTGACCTGATGCTCGCCGAACTGCGGCTGCAGCCCGGCATGAACGTGGCCGACATCGGCGCCGGCACCGGCTACTACTCCCGCCGCATCGCACCGCGCGTCGGTCCTCAGGGCAAGGTGTACGCCGTGGATGTGCAACCACC
>VYKX01000034.1_pt1 | contig 52692 bp, 48 predicted proteins | sample 5114471 | NCBI WGS metagenome assembly VYKX01 (sample SAMN12291785, study PRJNA351875) | freshwater metagenome | isolation source: freshwater lake | place: USA: Michigan, Gull Lake | collected 2013-08-08
ACTAGGCGCAAATTTTCAGCCTGCACTTCCATTTTCTCTTTACGGATTATGTTAAAGCGATAGCCGAGGACGAGCGAAAAGGCAGTAACTTCCCATGCCATACCAAGTTCAATTGCGTGAACTCTCAAAAACTCATTATAAAAAATACCATCAAAAATCAAAGCTACGAGGAACAAAGAAATTAAAAACGGAATCCATCCGATCAGAAGAAATAATGTAATTTTCGTCTTTCGTGACGCTAGGCAGACTAAGAAATAAACAGGGGCTATCACGTTCAACACTTTCACCGCATAGTCGACAAAGGGGTCAAACTTGAAAATTGAAAATGTGCTAAGACAGATAAACAACGAGATGGCATAAATCAGGTAGGAGAAATTATAAATTTTGGGTAGATTTTCTTTTACCTCCAGCAGTTTGTTAGCAAAAAGGGTGAGCGACCAACCTAGCAGGCCAACCTGCCACCAGCCGACATTTGCTTTTGGGAAATCAGGCCAAAACCATTCGAAAAAGTACCCCGCAACAAACAGTGTGTAAAATATGGCGGATGCAAGGTAACAGAGATAGTAGATGTAAACCCGATCGTTTAAGAAGACGAACAAAGAGAGGTTGTAGAAAAACATGACCAACATCAAACCAATCACTGCCAAAGAAATGAATTCAGAGGCTCGATTGTATTCCGTCAAGGATCGAAGGCTACCAATTTTTAATGGCACAAATACAGATCCTACAGATTGGAAGCTGGTAAAGAAAGTAATTGTTTGGGAAGTTTCAACCCGAATTTTTACTAAGAAATTATTGTTGGGAAAACCGCGCGTATTAAACGGCCTCATAAAACCAGTTGATTCGATAGAATACTGCCCATTGCCTTTGGGAAGATAGACATCGACATACCGCAAAAAAGGGTAAGATATTTGAAGGTAGGCGTCTTCTTTCATGTCGTTCCTAACCGAAATTCTGCACCATATCCTTCCCTTTTCATAAATAAAATTAGGAACCTCCTCTTTTGCTGTCTGAAAAGCAGACTTCATGGATGGACTGGAGATCTCATCTATACCCAGTGTCGCATTCTTGTCGATAAAGTATTTCGCATAATAACCTAACTCGATGATTGTATCCGCCTTGTCTAATATTACCGTATCATTCTGGGCAGCCAACTGCAGGGGCAGGCACTCAAAAAAAAGTAAAAAGCAAGAGACAAAGACATAGACATAGAACCTACATCTGATTTGGGTTTTTACTGTAGCCATTTGTTTTGGTGAAGGCAATTTACAGAAGTCTTGTGCTTACCTCAAAGCCTAACCTCAAATACGGAGAATAAAACCCGCATCGTTCACCGATGCAGGTTTCTAAAAAAGATCAATTCTTAGAAAAATTCAAGTTTAAGCCGAATCCGTAGAATGACCCAATCTTATCAGTATAGCCAAACTCTCTGCCCGTCTGATTCAGGAGGTTCCGCCCAGTTGCAAAAGCCGAGAGCGACTTGGTTAAATTATAACCCACCTGTGCATTCAAAAGAAATTTCGATGGATTAGTATCGACTGGCACTGGCGGTGCTGGAAAACTAAGATTGCCCGCATATTTCTCCTGTTCGCCCATATAATATCCACTTACATTGACATTCCATTTTTCTTGGTTGTAGTTGAAATACCACCCACCAAAAAAAGCAGGTGCTGCTTTGTGGGAAATAGTGCTGTAAGTAACGGGCGCGGGCGCCAAGGATGGTAACACATATTGATCGGGGAAATTTTTTGTCTCTGTGGATTGGTAGGTGATGAAGGGCTTAAACTGTACTCGTTGGCTTAGTATATAATTGAATGAAAGCGTGAAGCCTTGTTGAGTGCTTTCGATAGGGGTGCCTTGCAACTGAATCAATGAAGGAACAACAACTCCGGGTGCCGGTGATTGAAAACCACTAACCATGTATGCTACAACATTGCTGCCCTTTTGTTGGAAGACGTCCAAGTCAATTTGAAAACGATCTGATAACTTTGTTCGGTAGCCCACTTCTATCATATTGACTACAAACAGCTTCGTATTCTGATTGCCCAGAATCGCCACCACACCTGTAAAATCGACATAGTTGTTCCCCACAAATGATCCACTATTACTTCGTGTGACTGCAGCACGCACCAAGTTGGCCTCGTTGAGGGAATAAGTGGAAGCGAATTCATACGCGATGTAACTTGCATCCGGCACACTGAATTTATCCAAACGCGCTGCTGCAATCACTCGCCATTTTTCTGTAAAATTCCAGTCGGTGCGAACAAAACCAGATAATGTTCTAATATCCTGGCTCTTCCCAGCAAAGAATGTCGTTTCGGTTGGCGATTGGTATTTACTATCATCAAAGTTGGCAGACATGTAACTTACCCCTGGAACAATTGAACCTAATTTACCAATTTTGATTTCATATTCAGCCATAAAATCAAACACCTTAAAATCATAACGGCCGGGAGGCGCTTTATAGCTAAGATCTTCATAACCGCTCCAGAGGGACGTGCGTACCGACAGCCCATGGATCCTCGCGGCAAAATTGGCGTACCCCGAGTACGCCTCATTCCAGCCCAAATTAGAAGCAGAATTAGCTAAAAATGATTTCTGCGAGCCACTGTTTTGGTAGCCCGCGCTAAAATCCAATTGCACTTTTTCAGACGGGTTGTAGCCGATGAAAGTATTAACTCCAAATCTTCTCACCGATTGATTGACATCGGGGAAAAGCCCTTTTACAGGGGCTGGTAGAGAAGAAGTGGGACCAAACTGTAATGGCAGAGATCCTGGATTTAACAAATTGTCTGAGTCGCTACCTCGCTGACGCGTTTGGTAGTTGGCTGAAACATTGAAGTCCAACTTGTCGCTAAGTTTCGTTCCAAAAAAGGCTGAGGTAATAGGGGAACTTGGCGAACCGGCCACCGCACGCACAACCGCCTGGCTGCGAACCGCAGTGGTTCGCTTAGTGATTATGTTAATTACACCTGTAACTGCGTTCGGACCAAATAGTGGTGCCGATGGGCCTCTAACTACTTCAATTCGTTCAACATCGCTGACCTCCACGGGTAGTGTTTCCCAAAACGTGCCCCCCAGATTGTTGTTGAAAATCGGGCGGTTATCAATCATAACGAGTAAACTCAAACTACTGCTAGAATAACTAACATCTCCCCGTGTTAGGTTGTCCAATCCACGGATGGAAACATCATAGACTCCATTGGTTTGTTCGCGCACGATTACACCCGGTGCCAGGCGCAGCGCCTCGGGAATGCTATTCGCACCCGACCGCTCAATTTCTGCTGCCGAAATGGTGTAGCTCGATAGTGGCGCATCGAATAGGGTTTCTTTCTTTTTTGAAGCCGATTGGATGGGAATATTCATCAATTCCTCCAACGACAAGTTCATAAGCGAGTCTGCGTCTTGTGCCTGCACGTGTTGAATTAAAAAAATCGACATAAACAACACACAACATTTTGTAAAATTTATCATGGTAGTAAGGTTTAAGTGAACAACAAACAGAGTTCTAAATTGGTCTAATCTATTTAACAATAATGGCGATACTTGACAACGCACTTGACGATTTGAGACCCGCTGTTTCAAAGTTTGCCGGGTTCAGTTCGAAACGCAGTTTTCCATCTACCACGATAAAATTGACATGGCCTCCCTTTTTTGTCAAGTCCTTCCCATTTGAAATGATAAGAATAGGCTTATCCTTGGTGATGGACGCGACTGCAGAAGACTTTGATTCTGAAATAAAAACCGCTTGACAGGTGGCTATATCGTCTGTGCCTGCAAGTTTTTTAATTACTATTTTGGCCGCACCTTTTGTTTTTGAACCATATACTTTGCTCATCAGGTCATACACCTGATCATCGCCCAGCACGCCTATTGTAAACTCTGTCAACTGCCCTTCATTCGGCCATTGCACATACTTGACGATATTGTAAACCATGGCGGCATAAACCTCTTTTTGGGTTTTCTCTTGCGCACTGGCATAGCTATGAGCAAAAAGCAGAAAAACAATTAGTTGTCTTGGCATGTAGTGTGCGATTTGTTTAACGAAATAACGCTTTTTATATCTAAAAGCTAAACTAAATGATTTTTACACAAATTTACAGAAGGTTGATTTATTTTTTTGAATAAGTTTTTACTTTATACTCGAACTATCTTCTCATTAAAAACAAAGAATAGGCAGTTTAGGGTAACTCTCCAAACTCAATATCCATCACATCATACATCTGCCAACCGACAAAATCAAAGTGCCACCACTCGGCTGAATAAACTTTAAATCCACTTTTTTCCATGACAGAAATTAGGGTCTCTCTGTTTTTGGCAATCATAGGATCACTTACAGGTGCGTCTGCCCAGCTTTCCTTCGAAGCAGTATCCCATTCGGTTGGCATTTTTAATTCTTCTCTCGTTTTTAAATCAACTAAAGTGATGTCAAGAGCGCAACCCCGATTGTGCTTGGATCCTTTGTAGGGACTGGCTACATACATCGTATCCCCTTTCATCACTTCATAAAATTTTACAGTTGCAGAATACGGTCGATACCCATCGTATACTTTTATGCCGTAGCCCAGTTTCTTAAACTCATCTTGTGCATTTTTTAAAGCTATGGCGACAGGCTTGCGCGAATAAGCCTTTGGCAAATTGTAGATTTTTTCTTTGGTAAAATTGTTGGTGGTGGCATAGCGAACATCCAGCACAATATTCGGTATGAATTTCTCTAAGTCAATCAGCTCGTTATCGGGATTGGCCTTCAAACTATTTTTGTAAGCATCTAGTTTTGTTGGATTCAACCCATAATTAATCTTCATCCCCAATTTTTCGACTGCAAAATTTTCAGCAGCACGCTCCACAGAGAAAACGTCTTTTGAGCGTATGTACGATCCTATAACATGCGTGCCTGCGTAAGGAATGGCCAGCGCGACTTTCATTGAATCAGGAGTACCCAATAGCTCATTCATCTTAAGGATAGCACTCACCCGCACCGTTGAATCTTGTTCTGCCTCATTTTTGTAATAGTACAGCGATAATGAAGGTGCCTTTATTCTTTTAAAAGTTTGCTCCGTCATTTTATCTTCCAACATTTCCTGCATCTGACCAACGGCCTCAAGGCGGTATTTGTCATTCCAATACTGATTTTGCAGTTTCATATCCACACCGTAAATGGGTTTCGATTCATTGTAATTGCCGCCTATCACTTTCCGCGCCAGTTGTAAACCCCAAGGATTGTTGGATAAAGAGGCCAACGGATGAAAGATTTGGATATTGGGTGACAAATTGATCAGCGCATATACATCCTGTGGATACTCAGCAGCCAATAGCAGTGCCATTGTTCCCCCCGTAGATGTGCTCATAATGATAACTTTATCACCAAGCGCCTTGCCGATAGCTAGTGCCTCTTTGCTGCTTTTCCACCACCGGTCAGGTGTAAACAAAAAAAGTTGTTCAGTGGTGTCAACACCATGGTCTGCCAGTCGAGCGAGGTAAAGATTGCAATTAAACTTTTTTGCGAAATTGACATGCACCGGATCACCCTCTTCTTGACTTGCTGAAAAGCCATGAAGATAAATAACACTATACTCGGTCTTTTTCCTTGGGCCATCCGCCCAAACGATACGCGCTTCATTGTCAGGTTTAAGTTTGTGTTTGCTCTCTTGATCCGCCACATAATTCTCTAAAGCCATGGGTTCTTGCGGAACGGTTGGCATCGCTAAATCCCACTTAGGTTTTGATGGTGCGGGGCCGAGAAGGTAAATGACGGCCAATAGTATAATTGGGAATGTGAAGTAGACGACTCTTTTGTTCATAAAAAATATTTTGATAAAGATAAGAATTAATGCTCTCACAAAAACTAAACAAAAAAGCCCCTCGCCAGTGGGCGGGGGGCTTTTCACTGTAAAAAATCAACAGACCAGAACGCTGCAAAAAATCTACGACAGCTATTCTAAAAGTCTGGTCTTAAGAAGGCACTCCGGTATCGGCAAAAAATATTTACCACCAACAACCACTACGAATGGAGTAAAACCAGTCATACCGGAAATGCCATGCCTTTAGTTAGAAGTTAGAAGTTAGAATTCAGGATATAGAAGTCAGAAGCATTCGCTACAAAATAGCCAATTCTATATTCTGACCTCCCTATTCTAACTTCTGTTCTAATCCACATTGTCGTGCAAGAATTTATTATTGCCCAACAAATTATTATCATCATTTAGATTATATCGTGAAATAAACTGTTCAGAAGAATGGGGCACATTATCCATCTTAACACCTCTGCGTAAATAAGCCGGCAATGTCCACTTTTCATTGAATTCTTCTTTCGTCATTTCTTGTTTGCGATTGGATTTCAACTTCTCTCTTCGCTCTTTGGCTTGTTGTTCCAACCGTGCCCTTGTCTTGCGTACCTCCATCAAGCCATCATCATTGATCACCTGATCTGCAGAAATCTCTCTTCCAATCTGAAACTCATCATCTTCGGCAAACAAGCTTTCTTCACCCTCGTCTTCCTGTTGCGAATCGGTTGCTTCGGTCTTATCAAAAAGGGTAAATGTATAGGCACGTTCTTCCTGCTTCGGGAATTCTTTCTCTACCTTTTCTTCTGTCTTTAGGATAGGTCTGTCAAACGGCTTTTGAACGTTTGGAATTTCCACAGGAACTTCAGCGGGAGGCGTTGTATTAATCGTTTCCGCGTTTTGTGAACCACTGTTATCCTTGAATTTTAGTTCCAAGTCAGCTCCTCGTTGATTGACAGAATTATCGACCGCTCCAAAAAGAGGGATTTGAGATTTGTCGAGGTCATGTACTTTTTTATCTTCCTTCTTGACTGTTTTTTGAACGGTATCAAAGCCAGTGGCAATAACTGTCACCCGAATTCGATCACCCAACGCACTGTCGACACCGTGACCAAAAATAACTTCCGCTTCATCACCAGTCTGTTGCTGAATGTATTCCGTTATTGTGGTGAGCTCGTCCATTTGCAACTCTGCTTGCTCTCCTGAAATAATGGAAAGCAAAATTTTCTTTGAACCCATGATGTTATGGCTATCCAACAACGGAGAAGCCAGTGCCTGCTGTGCTGCTTTGATTGCCCTGGTATCGCCTCTTGTTTCCGCGGTTCCCATCACTGCAGCACCTGCGTTCAACATTACTGTGCGAACATCTTGAAAGTCCACATTCACATACCCTGCCAGCGTAATTATCTCTGCAATTCCTTTCGCAGCTGTGGTTAGAACATTGTCTGCTTCACCAAATGCTTGCCCAATGGACAAATTGCCATAGATCTCACGAAGCTTGTCGTTTAATATAACGAGTACCGTATCGCAGCTACTGCGGAACGATTCAATACCCAACTCTGCCTGGCCTAATTTTTTCTTTCCCTCAAAAGAGAAGGGAACGGTGACGATACCAACTGTCAGGATATCCATGTCCTTTGCAATTTTTGCGATGACAGGTGCGGCTCCGGTTCCAGTGCCACCACCCATTCCAGCCGTCACAAAAACCATTTTCGTTCCTGCCAGCATTTCGCGGATTTGGTCTTTGCTTTCTAAGGCGGCTGCGCGCCCTACCTCTGGATTAGCTCCACATCCAAGGCCCTCGGTTAGGTTGACACCGAGCTGCAATTTGTAGGGAACTGGGCTACTATTCAGCGCTTGCAAATCGGTGTTTGCTACCACAAATTCGACATCTTTAATTCCTTGTCGAAACATATGATTGACTGCGTTGCTACCTCCGCCACCCACACCAATCACCTTAATGATTGACTTGTGATGTTTGGGGAGATCAAATTTGTATCCTGTTACTGGTTCAAACATGACTATGGTGTTTAGTGGTTGTATTTTTTTAGTTTTTATTATTGGCCTCAAGCTGCAGGCCACATGCTGCAAGCAGCGCGGTAGTTCCGAACAGTTTGTGGCTTGAAGCATGCGGCATGTAGCCCAGAGTTTTAGTATTCATTCTTGTCACTCAGATCATCAATTAACAATCCTTTCGTTTTGTTAAGTATGTTCGAAAAGAAATCAGATGCTAGATTTTGCTTTTCCTTTTTCACTTTCACCGTCTTTTGGTTCTGATTTTCTTTCGCTTCCTTGTACCGTTCTTCACGCTCATCTAATGAGCGGAATCCAGATAATACTAAGCCAACTGCCGTTGCATACATCGGGCTCTTCACTACCTCCAGTTTACTTTTGCCAAGATGTTCATTAGGATAACCAATCCGCGCATCCATGCCTGTCATATATTCTACCAACTGCTTCAATGAGTTTAACTGAGAACCGCCACCCGTGATTACAATACCGCCAGCTAATCTCTTCTCGTAACCGGAGCTGATGATTTCTGCGTGCGCCATTTCTATTACTTCTTCCATTCTAGCTTGAATGATGTTCGAGAGATTCTTAACAGAAATCTCCTTCGCTGTGCGGTTCCTAATTCCGGGAATAGAAACAATTTCATTGGGACTAGCCTCTTCGGCAATCGCCTTGCCAAATCGTGTCTTCAATTGTTCTGCTTGCTTTGCCATTACCATCAGACCATGCTGAATATCAGTAGTCAAAATATTTCCTCCGAATGGAATCACAGCCGTATGCCTGATAATACTATCGTGGAAAATAGCGATGTCTGTAGTGCCTCCACCAATGTCAATCAAACAAACGCCTGCTTCCTTTTCATCTTCGCTAAGCACTGCAATACTTGATGCTAGCGGCTCCAAAATCAAGTCTTGTATTTCAAGACCGGCTCTACGTACACACTTATTTATATTGTTGATCGCACTGGTTTGTGCCGTGATAATATGAAAGTCTGCTTCTAGCTTTACCCCGCTCATACCAACAGGATCTTTGATGCCCTCTTCATAGTCAACTGTATAGTCTTGTGGCATCACATGAATGATCTCACTGCCCGGTGGGATGACAATTCGATACATGTCTTCTGTCAGGCGATTGACATCTTCGATGCTTACCTCGTCTTCTTTCGAACTGCGGGTGATACTGCCATGGTGTATGGAACTGCGAATGTGTTGTCCCGCAATACCTACATTCACCACACCAATATCTATTCCCGACATATCGCTGGCTTCTTTAACAGCCTTCTCAATGGCAAAAACGGTTTTATCAATATTGGTTACAATTCCTTTTATTACGCCTTCTGACTCAGCTTTGCCCATTCCCAATACTTCGAGCTTGCCGAACTCATTTTGGCGACCTACAATCGCAACAATTTTTGTTGTACCGATGTCGAGCCCTACTACTATTTTTTCGTGTTCCATGATGTTCTGTATGTTTAGTGGTTGTTTATATTTTCTCTCTGATTTAAAGAATTTAGAATATAGAAGTTAGAAGTCAGAATCACGCTTTTAAGAACTAGTTCAAACTCGATGTAACTTGCCTTTAATGTTGTACGTCTACTCATTATACTTCTCAAATTCTATATTCTATATTCTGACTTCTTTACTTTTTTTCATTCAGCAATTATTTGTCCTTCATATTCTAAATTCACGCGTTCATACCTCGTCCAGCCACGCGTAGGTAAAATTTCTTTGTAGAAAACCATGAGCTTCTTGAATTTGACTTCGATATTCTCGGGCTTACCAAATTCAACCAACTGTCCCGTCACTTGTGGGTAAATTGAAATCTTCCCGTTCTTTGCGATATCTAACTGCGCCACCTGCGCTTTCCAGAATTTGTCTTCATTGATATATTTGATCATTTCAAGAAGCTGTTTTCCTTCTTCAGATTTATTCAAGTCTTCGCTTTCCAGCAATTGTTTAACGGCTCCACTTATCAATACCACCCGAGAAGTATATTTTTCCGAAACGGGCATGACGACACCATCCTCTGCTATGTAGGCGTCAGGCGCATCATTTTGCACAATGCGAGCAATCGGCCTTCTCAATTCAACATTGACGATTAAGTTTCCTTTGAGATCACCAAAAAGCTCAGCGTCTAAAATATGTTTGTCGTACTTCAGTTTCTTTTCTATCTCCTTCAGTTTAATTCGACTAATGCCAACACCTTTAATAGGCTCGCCACTTCCCTCCACCAGTTGCAATACATCAGCCTCGTCTAAAAAATGATTTTCATTCAAGTTGTCCAATTCAATCACAATATCTTTGCACACTGACCCCCCGCGTTTTCGTTCGCTAAAGGCGATCAAAAAAGAAAGCCCCAGAAGAACCATCGCTATTTTGATCTCTTTCCGTATGCTAAAATTTGCTTTCATCTAAACTCAGTTCAATCTGTAAATTTTCAAATCAATTAATTTTCAAATTTCTTCTTCAACATGTCCTTGATCGGTTTCACAAACGTATCGATGTCACCCGCTCCTACTGTTGCTAATACTTCCACTTCCAAATCTTCCAGCTTTTGTAACACATCCCCCTTGCTACAGCGAATCTTCACCGAGCTGGTGATATTTTTGAACAGCATATCAGAAGTGACACCCGGTATAAGTTCCTCGCGAGCCGGATAGATGTCCATCAGCAAAACCTCATCGGCAATACTCAGACTCTTTGAAAATCCTTCTGCAAAATCTCGTGTCCGCGTAAAAAGATGTGGCTGAAAAATTACTGTCAATTTTTTTCCTGCATACATTGACTTTAGCGAAGTAAGAAATGCTTCAATCTCCGTTGGGTGATGTGCATAATCATCAATGTAAACCAAATCATCGCGTTTGATGATAAATTCAAATCTCCGCTTCACACCTTTAAAAGACTGAAGCGCTTGGCGAATATTTGTTTCACTTATTCCCAATTTTAATGCAACGAGCGTAGCAGCGATTGCATTTTCCATGTTATGAAAACCAGGGACACCGAGCTGAATTTTCTCAACCTTCTTTCCAAAGCCGTGAAGATCAAATTCAAAAAATCCGCCCCGACCAGTCGGGGTAATATTGCCGGCAAAAAACTGTCCCCGGCTCATGCCATATGTTTCTTTCGAAACTGTAATTCCTTCTGTTAGTGACTCGATTGATTCATGTATAATCAGACTTCCGTTTGCGTTGATCTGTTTGATGAAATCCCGGAATGATTTTAACATGCTTGAATGATCTCCGTAAATATCCAAGTGATCGGCATCCGCAGACGTAACCACAGCTATCTCTGGAAATAAGCGCAGAAAAGAACGGTCGAATTCATCCGCTTCAACTACTACGATTGTCTTATCATTGACTTCGCCCTCCATCACCAAATTTGAATCGTAGTTGGTGGTAATGCCGCCCAGAAATCCAACCATATTTACGCCAGCCGATTTTAGAATATGAGCGATCAACGAAGAGGTTGTGGTTTTTCCGTGCGTTCCAGCCACCGCAACTGTCTTGTAGCTCTTCGTTAACAGTCCCAACACTTCTGAGCGTTTTAGAATTGTGAATCCCAGGTCTTTTAAATAAGCATGTTCTACATGGTTCTTTGGGATGGCAGGTGTAAAAACCACCAACGTTTTTTCCTTACTGATATATCCGGGAATAAATTCAATCTTATCTTCAAAATGAATTTCCATTCCTTCTTCCAATAGTTCGTGCGTAAGTGGCGTAGGTGTACGGTCATAGCCAGCCACTCGCAAGCCTTTATGCTTGAACCAACGAGCAATGGCGCTCATGCCAATGCCCCCTATACCCAGGAAGTAAACGCTATCGTATTGCTCTAACTTCATGCTTTACTCCAATCAGTTTTTCAATTTCATTTACAATCTCTTCCGTAGCATGTGGCTTTGCCCACTTGCCAATATTGACGCTCAGCTTCTCACACAACTGTTCATCATAAATCAATTTTAACACCTCGCTAACGAGAGACTCTTTTGCTTCTGAATCTTTTACCATCAATGCAGCGCCTTCATTGGCCAACGCCATAGCATTTTTTGTCTGATGATCTTCCGCAACATTGGGCGAAGGAACTAGTAGGCAGGGCTTTTTGGCAATACACAATTCAGATATCGCTAATGCACCTGCGCGCGAAATGACAACGTCAGAAGCTGCATAAGCCAAATCCATTTGTTTCAGGAAGTCAACTACTCGAATCCTTCTAAGATCTTTGTTTTCGACCTGTGCCTTGATGCCATCATAGTATAGCTTACCAGTCTGCCAAATGACTTGAATCTGAGAATCAATCAATTTGTCTATTCCAGCCAAAATACTTTCATTAATGGTTCGTGCCCCAAGGCTTCCACCTAAAATGAGGAGCGTACGATCGGAGCTAGTAAAGGCAAAATGACTCAACGCCCTTTCACGTTTTGAATCCAAATCGATAATGTCTTTTCTTACTGGATTTCCAGTGAATACTATTTTCGAAGCTGGAAAATATTTCTCCATGCCTTCATACGCTACACAAATCTTAGCTGCTTTGTGGGCCAATTGTTTATTGGTTAAGCCCGCATAAGAGTTTTGCTCTTGGATCACAGAAGTTACTCGTGCTTTCGAAGCCGCTAGCATAATAGGGCCGCTCGCGTAGCCGCCAGTCCCGATCACTACATTCGGCTTAAAACTTTTTATAATATTTCCGGCTTTCAAATAGCTCGCAATTAATTTGAATGGAAACGAAAGGTTTGAAATCGTTAGTTTTCGTTGTAACCCACTTATCCACAAGCCGATTATTTTGTATCCCGCTTCTGGTACTTTAGTCATCTCCATTTTTCCTTCGGCACCCACAAAGAGAATTTCAGCGTCAGCATATCGTCTTTTAAACTCATTAGCAATGGCCAACGCAGGGAAAATATGACCACCTGTGCCTCCTCCACTAATAATGATGCGATATGGTTGTTTTGAATTCAAGAAGTTAGAAGTTAGAAGTCAGAATTTAGAATATAGAATTTAGTTGGTTAATCGTTTTGTCTTCAGTCGGTTTACTAGTAACATAAGTTTTTAAAGAAATCAGTTAACAGAGTATATTTTCAAATTTTCAAATTGTCTCATCCTCAAATTACTATGCTGCTTTTGCTTCTAAATCTTTGTCTTCACCCACAACTTCTTTCGATGCACTGGTTTGTCCCCAGTTTTCTTCTTGTTCCCCACGGCTCACGCTCAAAATGATTCCAACAGATAAACCGGTGAAAACCATAGCGGTACCACCCATACTGATTAAAGGAAGTGGCTGCCCTGTAATCGGGCCTAGCCCAACCACCACTCCCATATTAACCATAGCCTGACACACCAAATCAAAACTTAGACCTGCCGACAACAGACCACCGAACGCACGCTCACTATTATAAGCAGCTTTCATTCCTCGATGGAGTAAAACCAAATACAATGCAAGAACGATCACACCTCCAATCATTCCATACTCTTCAATCACAATTGCATAGACGAAATCAGAATAAGGATGCGGCAAAATATTCCGTTGGTCACTATTACCCGGACCCTTCCCAAAGACACCACCCGTTGCCACCGCTATGCGTCCGTGCTTTGCCTGAAATGGAAGTTCAGTACCATTGACAAAAGCGGTAATACGACTTAGTGCAGTGGCACCACGCGTTCCGAACTTCAATGCAACAGCGCCAGCGAGTAAGCCAACTAAAACTAGCATCGCCAAATACTTAACCGGTACACGACCGATAAACATTACCAACATACAAGTCGCGAAAAGTAACATGGCGGTCGATAAATTGGTGAGAGCAATCAATCCGCATATCACGCCACACCATATTAGCATTGGGATGAGGGCTTCCTTTACATCATCAATGTTTTGTTGCTTTTTGGAAAGCATACTGGCGAGGTTGATAATCAATGCCAAACTCGCAAAATCTGATGGCTGAAATGAAGTGTTAATGATTGGCAACGTAATCCACCTGGCTGCTTCGTTGATGGTGGTTCCATTAGTGAACGTATAGATTAATAGGGGAACACTTACCCACAACGCCAATCGGGATATTTTAGAATAATAGCGATAGTCTATTTTATGAGCAACCCACATAGCGCCTAAACCTAAGAAGACCATGAACGTGTGCTTCAGTAAATACGACTCGGTACTGGCCGTTCTTTTGTATGCCAACGTTCCAATAGAACTGTATACAACCAAAATGCTAATAAGCGATAGAGCAAAAACAACAGCCCAAATAACCCTGTCGCCTTGCAGGTTTTTATCAGCCCATTCTTTTATTTTACTCAATTTCATAAGTAAAAAGAATTTAGAATATAGAAGTTAGAAGTCAGAATCATTTTTGAATTGCTTTTATATAAGATTCCAGAAGCCTACCCACTTCATTAGCCCTCTCCATCAACGCTGTTGTTTCGTAGTACTCCAGATCTTTTGCCAAAATCAAATAATATTCTGTTTCCGATAATGACCCTTGTGCTATGTTAAAGAATCTTAGTTTATCTTTTTTCCCTTTCTTCTTAAATCCTTCGGCTATATTAGCCGCTACGGAAACCGATGATCTCTTCACTTGAGAAGTAGAGCCGTATAACTCCTCTTTTGGAAATGAACTCGTCATTTTGTATACGCCAAGCGCGAGATGATGTGCCCTTTGCCACACCACTAAGTCTCTGAATGATTGAGATGGTTTTTTATTCTCCATATTCTATATTCCGACTTCTAACTTCTGACTTCTATTATTCTCAACTTCATCCTTCAATTCCAAAACTGCATTCCTAAATTGTGCGCCACGATCTTCATAATTCTTAAAAAGGTCAAAACTTGCACAAGCCGGTGATAACAAAACAACGTCTCCTTTTTCTGAAACGCGTAGTGCTAGTTGTGCCAATTCCTTTACGCTTTGCGTTTCGTAAATTTCTTTCACTTTTCCACTAAAAGCCTTTTTTAGTTTCTCATTGTCCTTACCCAAACAAATCAACACACGCACTTTTTCTTTTACCTGATCCTCAATTAACGTGTAATCATTTCCCTTGTCAATGCCTCCGGCAATCCAAACGAGAGGACCCTCGTAACTTCCTAGACCATAAACCACTGAATCAACATTGGTAGCTTTGGAATCATTCACAAACTCAACACCATTGATCGTTGCCACTGATTCGAGTCGATGTGGCGCATTAACAAATGTCTTTAAAGCCATTCCAATATTCTCTATCGAAACCCCAGCTAACACAGCGGCAGAAACGGCAGACATCGTATTGATCAAATTATGCGGCCCCTTCAACGTGGTTTGTGTCTGTGTAAATGAGAAAGATTTGCCATTCAAAGAAAATGTCATTTCATTTCCATTAAAATAAACCGGTACACTCGGATCTGATTTTAATGATACTCTCACTTTAACGGGTGAAATTGATTTGTTAGTAATCTCTTTCTCTATTACCAAATCGTCTGAGTAATAAATAAAAGATCCAGAAGAGCTCATGGATTGAACTAACCGAAACTTTGAATTGATGTAATTCTGCATTTGGTACTCATAGCGATCTAAATGATCAGGAGTAATATTTAACAGAATTCCAATATCTGGTCGAAATGTTTTCGTTCCGTCCAGTTGAAAACTACTAATCTCAATCACGTACCAATCATAATGAGCCGTTGCTACTTTCCGAGCAAGACTCTCTCCCACATTACCTGCCAACGCAACGTTGACTCCAGCCGACTTCAATAGGTGATAGGTTAATAAGGTCGTTGTAGTCTTTCCATTCGTGCCAGTAATAGCAATTACTTTTCCCTTCAAATAGCGAAATGCAAATTCAATCTCATCAATGATTTCAATCCCGGCAGCTTTTACCTTCTTAATAACCTCTGCTTTATCGGGAATTCCCGGGCTTTTTATTATTAATGATGCGTTGGTAATTTTTTCCAATGTATGTTGTCCCTCTTCAAATGAAATACCGTTTTTGGTCAACTCATTCTTATATTGATCTTTGATGGTTCCCTGATCAGAAACAAAAACCTCATAGTCCTTCGCTTTCGCTAAAACAGCTGCGCCTGTTCCGCTTTCGCCTGATCCTAATATGACTACTCTTTTGCTCATCTTAATTTTAACGTTGCCAGACTAACAATAGCCAATAGTATTCCCACAATCCAAAATCGCGTTACAATCTTAGATTCATGAATTTGCTTTTTCTGATAATGATGGTGGAGGGGAGACATCAGTAATATTCTTCTGCCTTCACCATATTTCTTTTTGGTGTATTTAAAGTAGGTCACCTGCATCATTACCGAAACCAACTCCACTAAGAAGATCCCACACAAAAGCGGGATCATCAATTCCTTTCTTACAGCTAGAGCTAAAACCGCAATGATTCCTCCCATCGATAAACTTCCCGTGTCTCCCATAAATACTTGTGCAGGGAATGAGTTGTACCATAAAAATCCAAGGCATGCACCCACAAAAGCAGTACAGAAAATTACCAGCTCTCCCAAGTTAGGGATGTACATAATATTCAGGTACGTACTAAAGTCAACACGACCTGACAGGTAAGCAAATATGGCGAGCGTGAGTCCGATAATCGCAGAAGTTCCAGCTGCAAGTCCATCAATGCCATCTGTAATATTCGCTCCATTTGAAACTGCCGTGATGATGAATATGACAAAGAGTGTGTATACTATCCATGTATAATCAGCATTCCACCAGGATATCAAGCTGCTATAATCAAACTCATTGTCTTTCAAAAAGGGTACCGTTGTCTTGGTGGATTTTACATCATACTCTGATTTTACGTCAGCGGGAATTGCAGCTATTTCAACACTAGCGACTGATCGAGCTGACTTCTCACGGATAACGACATTGTCATTGAAAAAGAGTGTAAGCCCAACAATCAAACCAATGGAAACCTGACCGACAATTTTAAATCGACCAGCCAATCCTTCTTTATTTTTTTTAAATACTTTTATGTAGTCATCTAAAAATCCGATTAGCCCGAGCCAAATGGTGGTGGCTACCAACAAAATGATATACACGTTGTCGAGCTTTGCCATTAGCAACGTTGGAATCAAGATCGCAGCGATGATAATAATACCTCCCATCGTAGGTGTGCCCTTTTTCTGCAATTGACCTTCTAATCCTAAGTCACGAATGTCTTCGCCCACTTGCTTTTTACGCAGAAAGTTGATCAATTTTTTTCCGAATGTGATCGTAATCAATAAGGAAAGAACAGCGGCCATTCCTGCTCGGAACGAAATGTATTGAAACAACCCGGCTCCCGGGAAATCAAAGTTTTTTTCGATATAGTCAAATAAATAGTACAGCATTAATTCGCAAACATTTTTAACATTCGTGTTAATACTTCTTTATCATCAAATGGATGCTTGACCCCTTTTATTTCCTGATAATTTTCATGCCCTTTGCCGGCCACGATAATAATGTCCTTCTCTTTTGCCAACATGCAAGCGGTTTTGATCGCTTCCTCGCGATCTACCATCACTAGTGTTTTCTTGGCATCCGTTGGCCCTACACCCGTTTGCATCTCCTTAATAATTTCTAAGGGATCTTCGCTCCTTGGGTTGTCAGAAGTGAAAATTATTTTATTGGAATACTTACATGCCACCGCAGCCATGAGCGGTCTCTTCGTTTTATCACGATCGCCCCCACAACCAACTACTGCAATTACTTGCTCTTGACCAGTTCTAAAATGTTCGATTGTCTCCAACACATTCTTTAACGCATCTGGGGTATGTGCGTAGTCAACGATAGCGGTGAATTTGGAACCCGGTAATACCAACTCAAATCTTCCGGGAGCGGTAGTCAATGCGGAAAGTCTGAGAAGGATTGTATCTGAGTCTTCACCCATCAAGCACGCAGCACCGTACACCGTAAGAAGATTGTACGCATTAAAGTCACCAATTAACTTAAACCAAACATTGCGTTCTCCGATCTCCAATTCAAGGCCTTCAATGGAATTGGTAATGATTTTAGCTTTGTAGTCGGCCATTTTTTTCAACGCAAAAGTTTTCTTTTGCGCTTTGGTATTTTGAAGCATCACCATACCTCGCTTGTCGTCAATATTGACTAGCGCAAAAGCATCAGATGACAAACCATCAAAAAATCCTTTCTTAGCTCGGATGTAACTCTCGAACGTACGGTGATAATCCAGGTGATCATGTGTAATGTTGGTAAAGAGTGCGCCTACAAAATGCAATCCCGCAATGCGACCCTGTGCAACTGCGTGAGAACTAACTTCCATAAAACAATGTGTACAGCCTGCATCCAGCATGGCCACTAGAAGCTCGTTGATTTGAATAGGATCTGGAGTTGTATGCGTAGAAACAAAATCTTTGTCCACAATCTTATTCACAACTGTGGACAACATTCCGCAGCGATATCCTAGTGAAGAAAATAACTTATAAAGTAAAGTTGCAACAGTGGTCTTTCCATTGGTTCCTGTTACTCCTACTAATTTTAATTTTCCCGAAGGGTTTCCGTAAAAATTAGACGCAATAATTCCCAGCGCTTGAGCACTATCTTTGACGGTTACATAGGTTGCCTTGTCGGAGATTACCTCGGGAAGTTTTTCCGCGACAATGGCGACAGCACCCAATGAAATGGCCTTATCAATAAAGCCGTGCCCATCTGATTGTGTGCCCTTGATCGCAATAAACAACGAACCTTCTTTGACTTTTCTTGAATCAAAACAGATCGCATTGATATCTACATCCGTGCCTCCTGAAGCAGAGGTGATCGGCACTTTGTACAATATATCTTTTAGAATAGCCATTAACTTAGTCTCAGGTAAATTCTAGCGCCCTTGCTTATTTTTGTTCCCGGTGATATAGACTGACCCGATACTCTGCCTTTTCCCTCATATGATACGCGAAGCCCTGTTTTCTCTAACAAGAAAATAGCATCTCTAAATGTCATCCCCGTCACATCCGGAACATGATCTTTAACAATAGCATTCTTCTTCCACACAATAGCGTTTCCGTTTTTAGAAGTTTTGATCCATTCTTCTTCAGTAGCTGTGTGGTTGGAGACACCCAATTCATTGGCGAGCATCGTTAGCTCATCTTGTTTACCTGCACGGATAGTGGGAAACACACCCGGCTCTGACATTTTTGCTTTCTCCATGGCCGTGTGAAGATTAATTTCTCTTGAATAAATATTGTCTGCAATGTCTTTAAACACCGGGCCTGCTACACTATTTCCATATTGATAGATGCCACGTGGGTTTTTTACTAATACGATGGCTGAGTATTTTGGCGCATGGGCAGGAAAGAAACCAACAAATGAAGTGACATATCTTCTCTCATATCGGCCGTCTTTTAATATTTGAGCGGTACCGGTTTTTCCCGCAATGCGGTAGTAGCTATTTTTTAAGTTTTTTGCTGTGCCATTATCCACCACACCCTCCAACAGAAGCTGCAATTGCTTCAGTGTTTTAGAAGAACATATTTTTGAATCGATCTTTTCCGTTTCGTATTCTTGTTTGATCCGATCTGCCTCACTAACTGAAGTGACAAACACCGGTTTAATCATTTTTCCATCGTTGGCTACCGCATTATACAAAGTCAAGGTGTGCAGTGGAGAAATTTCAAACCCATACCCGTAGGCCATCCAGGGCAGTGTTATGCCACTCCAGTTTTTGTCCTTAGGTCGAGTAATTTTGGGATACGATTCTCCCGTGATCTGTAATCCAAGTGGCGTAGATAGTTTCAATCTGTCGACATATTCTAAAAACTTGGAAGGCTTTGTGCCAAAATGCTTATCCATCAATTTGGCCATGGCAATATTTGAAGAAAGTTCAAACGCACGCTTAATCGTAATTTTTCCATATCCACCTTCGTCATGGTCGCGCACGAGTCGGTTGTAAAACTTGTACTCACCATTACCCGTGTTGATCGTGTCAGTTAATTCAATGTTCGTTTCTTCCAACAAAGCCATCATCGTCACTAACTTAAAAGTAGAACCCGGCTCGATGGAGCCGCCTACTGCGTGATTAAATTCTTCCTGAAATCCACCTCGCCCATCGGCCGTTAAATTTGATATGGCCTTGATGTGTCCCGTTTTTACTTCCATCACTACAACCGTACCTTCATCTGCATTGTGTGCTTGCATCGCGTTGTGAAGTGAAGTCTCGGCTACGTCCTGAAGATTGATATCAATAGTTGTTTGAATATCCATACCATCAATGGCTTTAATGTTATTTGCATCAAATACAGGCTTCCATGTACCGCCAGCAATTTTTTGGAACAATGCCTCCCCATCTTGTCCACCCAATGCATCGTCAAAACTATATTCTAACCCGGCTCCTTTACCATCTTCATTCACAAATCCAACAGTCCTTCGACTCAAATTCGAGAAGGGCCGATAGCGCACATCCATTTTTTCAAAGATCACTCCACCTTTGTAGCGACCATCTCTAAAGATGGGCCAACTCATCATTTCCTTCTTTGTTTGATAATTGATCTGCTTGCGATTGATGGTAACATATTGGTTACCTGTTGCGCGTGCATCCTTAAGCATTTCTTTGTACTCCTTTGCCGATCGATCTTTGTAGTACCTGGACAAAAACCAGGAAAGCGAATCAACTCCTTGTTTAAAAATTTCTTCCTTCGCCAAGGTAGGATCAATGGCTACTTTATAGAAGGGAAGACTAGTAGCCAGTAAACTTCCGTTGTCCGAATAAATATTGCCACGAGTGGCCTTTACCTTTTTATAGTCAAAGTTGATTTCTTCACTCATCTTGGCCCACTTCTCGCCCTCAACAATTTGAATGTGTCCTATTTTAGCGCCCACACAAATAGCAAAAATGAGAACGCATAAAAATGCGACTCTTACTCTTACTAATATGGATTGCTTTATGTTCATTAGTTTTTCACTACTATTTTAAAAGGTGGGTTTAAACTTTCCTTTAACCCTAATGGCTTCACTCGTCTTGCGACTTCACTTTGTTTACTCGCAAACATGACGTCCGATTTGAGAGTGGTATAATCGGCTCGCAAATCCTGCACCTCGGTTTGGGCACGATCTATTTGACGAGTCGTTTTCTCAGCATAATGCGTGTTGCTGATGTAGATCAAACTCAACAACACGACAAACAATATTTTGGGCAGGTATTGCACCGGAAATCCGTCTTCAAAATAGCTCTCTAACTTCAGCCGCTTCTCTAGCCCCGAAAAAACACTTTTGCCATTTCCGCTTGCCTTGGCAGCAGGCTTCACGCGTGGTTCGTTTGCTTTTTGTGGTGGCTCTATTCTGAATTTGTTTTCTGACATAACTCCCATATATTGTTACAAGCCTCAAGCCACATGCTTCAAGCTGTTAGGTCTACTCTAAAACTTACTACCTACAAATTTTCTAAGGGTTAAAATTGGGTGACTCAGCTTGCAGCCTGTGGCATGCAGCCTGCAGCCAAAATCCAATCAAACTCTTTCTGCTACCCTCAACTTCGCACTCCTTGCTCTGTTATTCTCATTTACTTCTTCTTCGGATGCTTCAATCGGTTTTCGATTGATCGCCTCAAAAGGCCTTACTTTATTTCCGTAAAAATCTTTCTCCACTTCACCATACATTTTACCACTGTTGATGTAGTTCTTCACCAACCTGTCTTCCAGCGAGTGATAACTCATTACCACCAGCCTTCCACCCTTTTCCATCACCTCGCCACATTGGTGCAAAAAATATTCAAGCGCCTGAATCTCTTCATTCACTACGATGCGCAACGCCTGAAACACCTGGGCGAAATACTTAAACTCCTTTCCTCGTGGAGCAACTGTTTTCAATAAGCCGATCAGATCATTTATGCGATCAAACTTTTTTATAGCTCTTTGCTTGACAATCAAACCTGCCAAGGTCTTTGCATTTTTTACCTCACCATAAATGCCCAACATCTTATGCAACTCTGCCTCTGAGTACTCATTCAATATTTTAGCAGCACTCACCGATCCTTTTTTATCCATCCGCATATCCAAGGGGCCATCAAATCGGGTAGAGAAACCTCGCTCGGCCGAATCAATTTGGTGTGATGAAATTCCTAAATCAGCAAGAATGCCATTGACTTTAGTTACTCCATTCAACTTCAAATACTGCTTCATGTACCTGAAGTTCGCCTGACAAAATGTAAAAGAACGACTCTGAATATTATCCGCCTGCCTCTTGGCATCTTCATCCTGATCAAACGCAATCAACCTGCCTTCCGTTAACTGCTCGAGAATCTTTAAACTGTGCCCACCTCCACCAAAAGTTACATCGACATAGATGCCATTTGGATTAATGTTTAGTGCATCAATACATTCGCTGAGCATGACGGGCTTGTGATACGTTGAGCCCATGGTCATCTACTCATTGAGGTACTTCTCTGCCAGTTTCGACAACTCACTTGGGTCTTGGATCAATTGCTTCTCATAGACTGATGGATTCCAAATCTCAACTTTGCTTCCTGTGCCTACCAACATCGCATCTTTTTCAATCTGCGCGTAGGTGAGCATGTTCTTGGGGATGAGAAAACGACCGTTGCCGTCTAACTCGACTGTTACTACCCCCGACAAAAAGTTCCGCTGGAGCTTGCGGTACTCTTCGTTGAACTCGCTGAGACCTGAAATTTTTGAGAAGACTTTCTTGAACTCCACCATCGGATACACGATTAAGCATGGCTCAAAGCCTCTGCGGATGACAAGCTCCTGGCTGTCCTCGCCTGTGGCGGGTAGCTGGGCTTTGATCCGCGCTGGCAGTACAAGCCTGCCTTTGGCATCAAGTTTACTTTCGTATTCGCTAGTGAAGAAAGTCATAGACTGTAGTGGTTGCCTTTTTCTCCTAAACAAACGTAAGTATTTTTCCACCACTTTCAACCACTTTACCCCACTTTTTTACATTTATTGTTTAAAAATGACTGAATAGCACCTTTTCGATATAGAAAAGTCATCAAAAAGCGGGATTTGGGCGGCTGCCCGGCCTGCCATTTAGGGCAATGACGCAACTATGATTTAGAAGAAAAGTGGGTTAAAATGGGAGCAAATTCGACCAAAAGGCAGGCCGAGCACCGGGCTTTCGCTACTCGCCAGCCTTCGGCCCGCCAGCCACAGCGCAGCGAAGGCTGGGCTCAAACAGACCGCTCAATCCCTGCCGCAGTTGATATAAACAAACAATTGATCCTTCCAAAAAGATTTGTAAAAAGTGTCGTGCAAGAAAAAGGGAAGGGGATTGTTGGTCGGAGACCAACAATAACTAATTTCGACCAACATCAACTAGGGGACTCAACTACCTTGGCATTTACAGTATATATTTTTTTAGGAGTGAATACAACAGCTATAATTTCGGACAGCAATAACCGGATAACCAAATAACAGAAATGTTAACTTATTTTAATAGAAGCATTGTAGCTGTTTGATTCACATGCCCAATGTATGTTTCACCATATGTGCTAAAACCTACAGTAGGGATATCAGTAAATAACTGACCATAGTCTTCTGTCCTCTTTTGATCTTTTAATTCAAGCGTACGCAAAATACAATTGAAATTTACAATGGCAGAAATTTGGCCAAATTCTGATATTGCTTTTTCTAAATCGCTTTTTGTTTCTTTCACAATGTCACGGCCTTCTAGAATATGAAGACCAAACCCCTCTTTTAACGAACAAAAGAACAAGATATCGGTACCTTCTTTTGTATGTGGACTTCTCACAAATGGATCTGCATTGTCTAACACAACGCCCAATGGATATTTAGAAAAATATTTTGACAAGTCTTCTTCTTTTACCCCAATGGCTTCTGCATAGGCTTGGCTAGCTGGTTTATGGTCGAATTCTATGACTCTTCTTTGAGCCTCATTTACTTTCGTAGGTATTAGTATCTTGTCGGTAACATCAAAGCTTTGTGTTTTCAATATTGTAAAACCTTCTTTTGGTTTAATGAGAAGTAGCAACAAAGCATTTTGATAGGGCTTACCACTAGCATACAAATAGGTGTTCTTAAATTTTAGGTCATCTCCTGCAGATCCACCAACAAAAGAAACACTGGTTCGATTGCCAATGAGGTCATTGATCTTTTCCTCTACGCCAGAAAGTCCATCAAACAAGACCAGACCAACGTATTTGGTAAAATCTAACGTTGTCATTGATTGATGGAAATATTCTTCAAACTTTTTAAAAGCGGTTTCGATACCAGATGCACTATTTTCTTTAATACCTTCTACAACTTGTAGGCTTAGATCCTCTATCACCTCGTCAGAATAAGCACTAGCTACCAACGCATTGTCTAACATTTTCCCCGAAGTAATTTCACCGGACGTTGAACAACCAATTACCGTTGCCCCGGGGAAAGCCGCGTCAAGTTGTGCACTCAATTCTGTTGGGTCGTAAATAGAGCTGGCAAAATAAATGACCAATTTTGACTTTACATCCACCAACTCCGCGGCAAGCTCTTGAACTGCCCCATTAACCGAGGTATTAATTGAATAGGCTGTTTTTGATTTCATACTGGATAGTTAAAAGTAAATAAACTGAGTTTGTACTCTATAAATGTAAAACGATGCAAGCAACTAATGATACTACTTTGAAGCAGCTGCTGGTATCAATACATTGAATTCTCTTGCAGCCTGATAAATCTTCTCCAAGATAACGGGATCAACCGGTGTATCATCGGAAATACTTTTTACAGGAATTCCCTTAAGCATCAGTTTCATTGTGTAGTTCATTTCTTGAAAATTGTTTCCCTGCGCCTTTTGAGAAATAATCGAATCAATTAATTTTTTCATATGCTTAACTTTAGACTGCTAAGTAAACCATTTAAATGTCAGCTTCCTACCTATTCAAATTATAAATAATTTTCATCAATCAGATTCTTAAAAAAAGGTAAAATGCAACAGAGATGAACTAATGGATGGTATTTGTTCTTATTAACTTAACATTGAGCTTAGATTAACATCAAAATTCAATAAACATCCCGCATAAAATGCTCTCCCTAGTTATTGTTGGTCTCCGACCAACAATCTTTCCCTAACCCATAGCAGTCTAACCCGCGCGTTTTCAGAATTAAGCTATTTGTCGGGCATAATCAATGCCATTACAATGTAGGCAAGCAGTCCCATTCCAAAACCAAAGAATGCCACTACGAAAAGTATTCTCATAATGGTGGGATCAGTATCAAAATAGTTGGCCAGCCCACTACATACACCAAAAATCTTCTTCTCGCCTTTAACCAGTTTATTTGCCATAGTATCTGTTTTATAAGCGAAATTTAGCAAAAAGTAATGTCATTCCTTCTTTCCAAAAACCCGCTGAAAAGGTCTCGCCATTTGCCCGAGAAAATCGGTTGGGAAATTCTCACCTGCGGGAAGGCCAACGGGCAGATTTTCATCGTCACTCGGCCAGCAATTGGTCCCGAAGATAAAGTCCCAGATGCTAAGCGTAATTCCATAGTTAAATCCATTGGGATGAGTAGCCGGCATCTCTTTGGCGCGGTGCCACAAGTGCATCTGCGGTCCGTTGAGCAAATACTTGAGCGGCCCCAGGTTGATCTTCAAGTTGGCATGACCCAATTGCCCGGTCACCAACGTGAAAATATGCACGATGAAAAAATCTGTGATACTAAAACCGATCATGGCCACCGGAACATATCCTTCGCAGCAGAGTCACCCACCTCGGGGACTCTGCGTCCTTTCAGATAAAGTGCCCTTTGGCTTTGAGGTAATCAAACCAACTGTACCCTTCTTCATATCGATTGGCAATCTTAAACAGAGGAAGCCAACGGCTACAAGTAATCGTGATAAAATAGACTCAATCATATTCGGTTATCTCTCTCCGAACACCCATAATCTAAAGTTGACATTTTAGTTCCATTCACAGAATACCCGTGGAGGAAATATTTTACAATCATATTTGATTATGCTTGCGCCCGAGTCCCCGAAACGGGTGACTCGGGCGAGAAAAAGTAAGCACATAAATCTCTTTGAACTCTTCGGGAGAAAGAATTCTTACCAAGGGGAAAGTTGTCTTTCTCAGAACATCAAAATGCGCATCGTGGGTAATGACGCACTCGACTCCAGCACTAATGGGCAATCCAATTTATTATCGTCTGGATTCGCCCCATCAAATTCCCACTAATAATGGTGTGATCAATTTAACGGATGGAATAATGGCCAAAAAATTTACAATATTTTCAGCAATCTTGGAATTTGTTTGAGTTTCTAATACCTCCCAGTATTCAAAGAAAATGTCATTGCTAATGCAAATATGAACTCTCCTGAAATGATCTTGTCGAATATCCAGCGGTACGGAGATTTTGCGCCAATTATATTGATGAATACATTAGTATCAACTACGATTTGCACTGCGATGATGTTCTTTTGATTTTTCTACTATGTCGCTTTCTGACAAACCTTTTCCTTTAATGAGCTGATCCATGTCGGTAGTTGCTTTCTCTGCAAAGTACTTGCCCAACAGCCACTTTATTTCAATCAATTGTTGATCTGAAATACCATTAGCGTAGAGTTTTAGCAACTCCAATTGTAAGTTACTGAACCCGGGTTTTAATTCTTGAATGTTCATGTATTCAAATTTAATAAAAATCTAACGACTCTCACTTATTTTTAAATCAACTGATCTTCAAATTATCCCACCAACATCTAAAGTCCCACCTCGCGCAACCGTCCCACCAATGTTTTCATAAAACTAACCAACACAAAAATTCTGAACACCCATTTTCAAAGTTTCAAACCAACACATTGAACAATAAATCACCCCGCCCACCCTTCCCTATCCAAACTCCGGTATTGAATTGCCTCAGCCAAATGTTCAATCTTTATGTCATCTGTTCCTGCTAAGTCGGCAATGGTGCGAGAGACTTTGAGAATTCGATCATAAGCGCGGGCAGAAAGCCCCAAGCGTTCCATCGCTGTTTTCAGCAAGGTGCGTCCGGCATCGGTAATCACACAAATTTCTTTCACCATGTTAGAAGGCATCATGGCGTTGCAATAAATTTCTTTTTGGCCCTTAAAGCGTTCGGTTTGTATCTCCCGCGCCTTCACCACGCGCACACGGATTTCTTCGCTCGTTTCATTTTTGCGTTGGGTGGTCATCTGATCGAAGCTTACAGGCACAACTTCCACGTGCAAATCAATTCGATCGAGCAGCGGCCCGCTCACTTTACTCAAATAGCGTTGCACTACACCCGGCCCACATACGCATTCCTTCTCGGGGTGATTGTAATACCCACAGGGACAAGGATTCATACTGGCCACCAACATAAAATTGGCCGGATACTCAATGGAAACTTTTGCGCGTGAGATGGTAACCTTTCGGTCTTCCATGGGTTGCCGCATTACCTCCAATACCGTGCGCTTAAATTCCGGCAACTCATCTAAAAACAAAACCCCATTGTGAGACAAAGAAATTTCTCCCGGCTGTGGATTGCCGCCACCGCCAACTAAGGCAACATCGGAAATAGTGTGATGAGGTGAACGGAAAGGACGAGTAGTGAGTAAAGTAGAATCAGCACCTATTCGTCCAGCAACTGAATGGATTTTTGTAGTTTCTAATGCTTCATTGAGTGTGAGAGGAGGCAGAATTGTAGGAAGGCGTTTGGCCAGCATGGTTTTACCCGCACCCGGTGGGCCAATCATAATCGCATTGTGTCCGCCAGCAGCTGCAATCTCCAGCGCTCGTTTAATGTTCTCCTGACCTTGTACATCTTTAAAATCTGAATCGTAGCTATTGAGGCTGCTTTGAAAGACATCACGCGTGTCGACCACGAGCGGCTCTATTACTTTTTTGCCAATGATAAAATCAATGGCTTCTTGTAGCGTCTCTACGCCTATCACTTCCAAATTATTGACAATAGCCGCTTCTCGCGCATTGGTTTTTGGTAAAATAAATCCTTTAAAATTTTCTTTTCTCGATTGAATGGCAATGGGCAACACCCCTTTGATGGGACGCAAGTCTCCATCAAGCGAAAGCTCGCCCATGATTACATATTTTTCTAATTGATCGGTAGTGATCTGACCAGACGCAGAAAGAATACAAAGTGCAATAGGCAAATCGTAGGCAGAGCCTTCCTTGCGAATGTCGGCAGGCGCGAGATTTACTACTACCTTGTTACGAGGCATAAAATAGCCGAGGCTTTTCATCGAACTCTCTACACGATGTTCACTTTCCTTGACGGCTGTATCAGGCAAGCCACTCATGTGAAATTGCTTACCCTGCGTTACGTTCACCTCAACAGTGATCGTTCTTGCGTCTACACCATGCACTGCACTGCCAAAGGTTTTTGAGACCATTCAAATCGTATTTACTATTAAAGATTGTAAAACTGAAAATGGAAACAAAATACTTCAATAGACGACATAGCCATTCCGCTAAAAACGTGAGAAAAACTAAGCTAGTTGCTTTTCGATCAGCAACATCAAAATGTGAATGATCTTGATGTGTATCTCCTGGATGCGATCTGCATAACCAAAATGAGGAACGCGTAATTCAATATCTGCCAGTGGCGCAAGTTTGCCACCGTCCTTTCCCGAAAGTATGATCACTTTCATTCCTTTCTCCTTTGCTGTTTGCGCAGCGCGAATAATGTTGGCGGAGTTTCCACTGGTGCTGATGCCCAGCAGCACGTCTCCCTTATTACCTAGTGCTTCTAAATAGCGAGAGAAAACAAATTCATAACCATAGTCATTGCTCACGCATGAGATATGACTGGGATCAGAAATACAAATCGCAGGAATTGCCTTTCGAGGCTCTCTGTACTTTCCTGTTAGTTCTTCAGCAAAATGCATAGCATCGCAATGCGAACCTCCGTTGCCACAAGAAATAACTTTTCCCCCACCTTTAACTGATTCAACAATTGCTTTCGAAGCTTCTTCTATCTTTTGCAGATGAGCAGGCTCGGACAAGAACTTGCCTAGCAGAGCTGCGGCCTCATTTAATTCAGTGGCGATAATAGTTTGAAAACCAGACATAGGGTTGGTATCTTATTTGGAAGGGGTTGAACTTCCATTGCTTAGATCATACGCTTTTGCTTTCAGCACATTGTTTTCATGGCGCATCGCCTCTTTCTCTTTTTCTGCATTCTTGGCATCGCGCCAGGTCCAGACTGCCTCCACTGCAAATAGCGCTAGTCCAAAAAAAGCTCCGTATTTGAACAGGGAAATTTTTCCAAACAAACTGTATAATAATGACAGGTCATTCTTTTTCGTTTCCATAAAAACCGTAAAAAAAAGCGTCATCAAATGGTAGCCTCCAAATACGGAAAGGAAAATCAATCTTCGTTTGTTCATTGTTGGTAGCTTAAGTATACAAAACTAGCCTTTTTCAATTGTCGCAAAAGTCGAATAAGCAAGAAAACCTTACTTGTTTTTTTGCTCAGGTCAGAATTACCCACTGACTACAGCCAACTTAGGTTAGCCACGAATTCACGAATTTTCACAAATCTATTAGCCTTATTTGTGCCTATTGGTGAATTAGTGAGGAAAAAAGTAACTGATATGTTAACCCATTCACACCGTTTTCTGAATATCGACTAACTTCTTATAAAGTCCGTTTTTGATACTGAGTTGCTCGTGTGTGCCCCGTTCGGCCACCTTACCCTCCTGGATCACCACAATTTCATCGGCATGCTGGATCGTGCTGAGTCGATGGGCAATCACAATAGAAGTACGATTTTTCATGAGGTTAAATAGCGCTTCTTGTACTAGCTTCTCTGATTCAGAATCCAGGGCGGATGTCGCTTCATCTAAAATCAAAATAGGTGGGTTTTTCAACACGGCTCTGGCAATGCTCAATCGCTGGCGCTGGCCACCGGAAAGTTTAGAGCCACGTTCTCCAATAAACGTCTGGTATCCATTCTCTGTTTGCATGATAAAATCGTGGGCGTTGGCAATTTTTGCCGCCTGAATGACTTTCTCTTCATTGACGTTGGGCATGCCAAACGCGATGTTATTAAAAATAGTGTCGTTGAATAGGATAGACTCTTGGGTGACCACCCCAATGTGTTTTCGAAGGGATTCTAATTCATAGTCCATTAATGACTTTCCATCGAGCAGCAATTCACCTTGAGTTGGATCATAGAATCGAGGCACCAAATCAGCCAGAGTGGACTTTCCGCCCCCGGACGGTCCCACCAAAGCGATTGTCTTTCCCTTTTCAATGGTCAGATTAATGTTTTGCAAGACGTGCTCAGTGTCATAGGCAAAACTTATATTCTTAAACTCAATCGACTTCTCAAAAGATTTTAGTTCGATTGCATTTGGCTTACTTCGAATGACAGGTTGCAAATCAATGATCGAAAAGATTCGCGCGGCCGAGGCAGTTCCACGTTGAAGGGAGGTAATTCCGTTCGAAAAACTCTTAGCCGGCTGAATGATCATGGCAAACACTGCCAAAAAAGTCATAAACGCAGAAGACTCCAAAGTAGCATCATTGCTGAGTACCATGTTGCCTCCGAAGAAAATGATGCCCGCAATGATCAGCACTCCTAAAATTTCTGAGACAGGTGAAGCCAATTCGTTCTTATAGGCCATCGATTTGCTGGTCGCCCGGTAAAAACCACTTTCTTTCTCAATTCGGTCCATCACAAACTTGCGTGCATTAAATGCTTTGATCACGCGCATGCCACTAAATGTTTCATCCAAGATGGTGAGAATACGCCCAAGTGATTCCTGACTTTGTGTGGCCTGTTTTTTTAATCTTTTAATGATCTCGGCCAACACTCCACCAGTAAGAGGCAAGACAAGTAATGTGAACAAAGTAAGCTGTGGCGAAATGGTGAACAACACATAGAAGTAAACTACGATAGTAATAGGCTCCTTTAGCACGGCTTTCAAACTATTCATAACGGCTCCCTCGACTTCGTTTACATCATTTGTAAACCGAGAGATCAAATCACCCTTTCGTTCGTTGTTAAAATAGCCTATATGCAATTGGGTTACCTTGCTGAAAATATCCATGCGAATGTTCTTCACTAAGTCAACTCGGATTTTTGTGGCCATCACACGCTCCAGGTAACGAAAGAGGTTGGCCAAAATCACGCAGACAACAATCAGCCCGCAAACAAACAACAGCGAATCCACCGCCCCCCTAGTGATTACTATTTTGATAAAGTAGTGGTTGAAAACGCTTGTGATATAATCGACAGACAATTCGAAAGAAGGCAAATCAGGAATGACGGTAATCTTTTCTTTTTGTTTGAACAAAATGTCGAGCATCGGCTTTACCAATACTATATTAAATGCCCCAAAAATGATTCCCAGGATAGAGTATAAAAAAAAGAACGCCAGCCTACGGGGTAGTCTGTTGGCATAAGAAAGTATTCGCATGAAAATCTTCATCTAGCTTAAAATTCAAACGTTCTGGCAGGAATATTCCATCGCACAGTCAGTGACGTGAGAGACGTATTATTATTGTACGATACCAAATCGCTGTCGCTCTTACGAATGATTTGTTTGCCTTCAATAAACAAGTTGTGTTTCAGCATGTAGGATGCGGTGAAATCAAAAAACAACACCTCGTTTCTATTTCCCTGCCCGATGGTATTTCCATATTCATTTTGTCTCGTCACATAACTCTTTAGAATGTCGCCACCCCAATTTTGGCCTGTCGCATCGCGCCCGGTCTTTGTCAAAAATGTTTTTGCTGTTAGCTGAAGCTTTGGTACGGCCTGATAGCGAACAATGGCCACCCACTCATTAAAGTTGGCACCAAAAGGATGTGCTAACGATTGGCTATAATTGCTATAACTGCTCGATGTGTTGTGCGAATAGGTGTACGGCCTGGCCATGTTGTATTCCAACTGTAAATCCAGATTGGAGATTCCTGCAACATCAATGTATTTCACTCCAGCCTGCAATGCATACTTGTTCGCCCACCACCCCTTTCCTGATCTTATCTCCGACAAAACAAATTCATCTAGCACTGCTTGTCCATAAAAAGAAATCCCTTTGATGGCATTCCATTTGAAATCCAAACCTAGTAACGCGTTGTCGCTACTACCATTTTGTTGTTCAATGGCTCGGTAAAAAATAACGGGATTCAAATAACTTAAATCAAAGGTATTGCTGTTAACAGAATCTCTGGGGGTAAATACAATGGACTCAAAAAAACCAAGGTTAAACTTCTTGCCTATATTAATGCTCGCATGATGAAAGGCCATATACCGATCGGGAAAGCGTTGGCCCGGAAAAGATCCTGATCGGGCTACCGGGTCATTTGCCGTAAGCCGGTTGAGTTGAAAGAGATAATTGATCTTCCAGATTTTTGCATTGGCTCGCAAAAAAAGGTTCGGTGGCGAATAGTCAGAAAAAATAAGGGAGCGATAGCCGTTGCCGATAAACGTCCTGTCGTGACCAAACTGGAAATAAATGTGCTTGGTGATATTAAAATCAATGTAGGCTCTTGCCTGAAAAAAATCTATCCCCGTAATCTTAAACTGCTTGAAAAAGCCTTCATGCGGAACACCAGTTGTTATATCTCGGACATAGGATGGCAAAATCATTTGGTTATCCGTCAAAAACGTATAGAACCCGATTTTTCGATCGATCATTCCTCTGATCTCGACCCCTCTCGTGTTAATACTTGCCAATTGGTTGGTGCGGGAGTCAGTACCGAAACCGACATATAGGACCGGGCTGACATGCAAATCAAATTCGGGAAGATCAACGAATACAAAATCCGATTTCTTCTGATACAGTTTTTTAAGAATAGGCCTTTTACTGTCACTGGACGTAGCCCGATTCCACTCCCAATTATCATCCTGAAAATAGTCGTAATTAAATTGATCAGCGCGACTAGAAAAAACGTTGTCTTTTTTCTTTAGGGAGTCTATGAATGCTACCAGCACATCTCGCTTTACTGGCTTAACTCCAGTAAACCATTCTGGCGCGATCCGCCCGGCTTTAATTTCGTACCTGGACAGCCAATGGTAATAGTCTTCATTAAGCGTAGCGTTGGTACTCTGCGCAACCAGAAAACCAGGCAAAAAGAAAAACAAAAACCCGAAAACCGCTCGTTTCATTCAGCAAATCAGGTTTTAGCACCCAATTGTATGGCAAAATACCTGTTTTAAACAAATTCTAAACCACATCCTTGCAAATCGACTCCAGATACCTATTTTTGCAGTCCTTTAATAAAAAAGCATGGCAGAAATCATGCGAGGGATAAAACTAATAAAGAAATGAAAAAATCGATTCACCCTGAGTATAAAGATGTGATTTTCTGGGATACCTCCAGCGATACCAAGTTTTTGTCTAGATCAACCTCCGTTCCTAAAGAAACGATGAAATGGGAAGATGGTAAAGACTACCCCGTAATAAAAGTCGAGGTGAGCTCAGCTTCCCATCCATTCTTCACAGGAAAGAAAATGTTTGTGGATACTGCCGGTCGTGTGGAGAAATTCCAAAAGAAATACGGAAAGAAAGAAGCCGCACAATAAGATTATATTGAAATAAAAAAAAGCCTCCTCGTGAGGCTTTTTTGCTTTTTGGTAAGGGGTATTTCTAAACGCCCAACACAACTGGATTCTCAAACCAGATTCAATCGCGAGAAAAAAATACTTAAATTGCTGTCAGTATGAATCATGTCTCTGAAAAGATAGCTGAGTTGAAACAGTTGCCAGAGTTGGCCATTATCCTGGAACGCCTGGAAAAGGAGATGATCCAAGAAGCTGAGCGAAGAAACGAATTCTATGAGCTAGTGCATGAAAATGTAAAGGCTGAATTCATCAATGGAACTATTATCTATCATTCGCCTGTGATGAGAAGGCATTGGAAAGTTTCTATGAAGGTGTCTAAATATCTGGCAACTCATGTTGATGATAATGATCTGGGCGAAGTAGGTGTAGAAAAAGTGATGATATCACTCACTCGAAACGACTATGAGCCGGACATTGTATTTTTCTCAAAGGAGAAAGCAAGCTTGTTCACTAAACAGCAAATGCATTTCCCTGCACCTGATTTGGTAGTCGAAATACTTTCTGATTCCACAGAAAGAAATGACCGAAACATCAAGTTTAGAGACTATGCCTCGCACGGTGTAAAAGAATACTGGATCATTGACCCCGACAAAAACTCCCTTGAGCAATACCTTAACACAGACAATGAATTTCAGCTACTGCATACTTTTACCGAGGGAACACTAAAAACTGAAACCGTTAAGGGGTTTGTCTTGGACGTGCGAAGTATTTTTGAGTAGCGATTTAATGCGCTTACTCCGGCACAGCAAAACTTCTTTTTTCTTTTAACTTCGCACGATGAACCTGATTCTTTTTGACAATCCTACCATTCGTCAAAATTTACTGCCCTTTACTTTTACCCGACCAGTAGCTGCCATTCGTACAGGTATCCTTACAATTGCAGAGAAATGGGAGAAGTATTTTGCTACCAAGGTCTCGTTTTCTACAGAAGTCTACTTATCGAAGAAGTTTTTACTCACCCACACAAGTGACAATTTGTGGATCAACGGAGCCCTTTGCCCCGATGCAGGTTTGGTGGCAGCCATTAATCAATTGGCATTGGGCGATGCCATCGTAAAAGAAGCAATGATTCTAGCGGTGCGCACCCCAGACGATGAGGTACCGGAAGTGATAGTTGGAAAAGTAACAGAATATCCCTCAGCGATTACATTGATCGATCAGGTTTGGAAAATATTTCAGCACAACGGGGCTCAACTCCGCGCTGATTTTGAATTGATCACAACAGGCAGAAAGTCGATTGGAATAAAGGACAAACATACCCATACATACGCAGAGGAAAACATTTTCATAGAACATGGTGCGGTTATTCACTCGGCCATTTTAAATGCAGAGAATGGCCCAATTTACATCGGCAAAAATGCACAAGTACAAGAAGGTGCTATGATTCGCGGGCCATTTGCATTGGCTGAAGGTTCAGTGGTCAACATGGGCGGAAAGATGCGTGGCAATGTGTCAATCGGCCCAGAGTGCAAAGTGGGAGGTGAAGTGAGTGCATCGATTTTCTTTGGTTACAGCAGCAAGGCTCACGATGGCTTCTTGGGATGTTCGGTGATTGGTGAGTGGTGCAACTTTGGCGCAGATAGCAATACTTCTAACATGAAGAACAATTATGAGAATGTGAAAATCTGGAATTATGCAAAAGGTGGATTCGTTGATACAGGTTTAATGTTTTGTGGGTTGATGATGGCTGATCATACCAAGTGTGGGATCAATACTATGTTCAATACAGGCACGGTGACGGGGGTTAGTGCCAATATTTTTGGCGATGGCTTCCCCCGAAACTTCATACCCTCCTATGCATGGGGCGGTGCCTCCGGATTTAGCACCTATCAATTTGAAAAAGCCATGCTCACCGCAGCCAAAGCGATGGAGCGCAGAGGGCTCCAGTTATCAAACATTGATAGAGAGATTTACAAGACCGTATTCGAAACCTGTGCTTCGGAGCGGGTATGGGAAAAAACGAAATGATACGAAGTACCAATGACCTTCTCTGCTATACCAGGACTAACTGAGATTAAAAAGAAACTGATTGATGCCGTGCAAGCTAATCACGTTGCCCACGCTCAACTATTTGCCAGCAAACCTGGTTCTCTCAATTTAACGTTAGCTCTTGCCTATGCAACATACTTACATTGCCAAAACAAAGGACTCACCGATGCGTGCGGAACTTGTGCGGCATGCTCAAAGAGTCTGAAGTTTATTCACCCTGATACAAATTTCGTTTTTCCGCTTGGCAATGTAAAAGGAGATAAAGATGAAGATCGTTTCAAAGCCGAGATTTTAAAGACCTGGCGAAGCTTTCTCATTGAACAACCTTTTGGTGATTTGGGTGATTGGATTGGCGCCTATGGAGGAGAAGATAAACAAGCGCTAATTTCCAGAGAAGAAAGCAGAGAGATCGTAAAGATGTTGACACTGAAGCCGTTTGAGAGTACGTATAAGATCATGATTATCTGGCAGCCCGAATTCATGCACCCGTCTGCTGCCAACGGCATTCTCAAAATTTTAGAGGAGCCACCTAAAGACACGTTTTTCATTCTCGTTACAAATGCCATCGAAAGATTATTGCCCACGATTCTTTCACGCACACAAATTGTACAAATACCACTATTGGATGACGTGGAGATTGAAACACACTTGGCGACCAAAGGCGTGGCCAGCAATCGGCAACAAGAAATTGTTGCACTTGCTGAGGGGGATTTGAATCTGGCCATCAAGCTGATCGACTCTGAGCAGGATCATTTTCAAGAAAAATTTTCGGAGTGGATGAGAACTTGCTTTAAGCGAGACTATGGCAAGATGGTAGAACAAATGGAGGAGTTTAATGAACGCGATAAGTTAGGCCAACGAAATTTCCTACAGTATAGTCTCACGATGATGCGGGAAACACTCATTCATTTTTCGGGCGCTTCTAAAATCAGTCGTGTAAAAGGAAGCGAAGTAAAATTTGTGCAAGACTTTGGCAAAGTAATGAACGTGAGCAAAGTGGAGAAAGCCAATCAACTCATCTCAGATGCTTCTTATCACCTCGAAAGAAACGGAAGCGCCAAAATGATTTTTCTTGACCTATCGCTCCAAATTTCAAAAATACTCAATCCTTAAAACACGGTTTGACAGCAACGCGGCATTTTCTATTTTTGTCGCTGCAAAAAATAAACACCCAAGGTAAATCCTATGAACAAATCCGTCATATTCTTATTTCTAGCTTTCACATTAGCCACCAGTTGCGCACAAAAATCCGACCATGTGGTAACGATCAAAACCAATCAGGGTGAGATGATCGCTTTGCTATATGACGAAACACCCAAGCATAAGGCCAACTTTATCAAACTAGCAAAAGAACATTACTTCGATAGCTTGTTGTTTCATAGGGTAATTGCTGGGTTCATGATCCAAGGTGGAGATCCCAACTCTAAAAAGGCTAAACCCGGAGAACAGTTAGGCAATGGCGGACCAGGATATACAGTTGACGCAGAATTTAATCCAAAATTCTTTCACGAGAAAGGAGCATTGTCAGCAGCACGTTTGGGCGATGGACAAAATCCTACCAAGGCATCCAGCGGCAGTCAATTTTATATTGTGCAAGGCACCATCATACCAGAATCAAACATGGACGATTTACGAATCGATCAGATGAAACTAAACATGGGCTTTCGCCAGCTGATGCAAAATTCTGCTAACAAACCGCTTATTGATTCGTTGAATCAAGTGTACATGGCTGGAGATATGGAAGCGTACAAAAGAAAAATCTTTGCCTTAGTACCACGCATTGAAAAAGAAACAGGGATGAAGATAACGAAAGACGTCTCACCTGAGAAGATCAAAGCATACACCACGGTTGGTGGTGCCGCACATCTGGATGGCGATTATACCGTCTTCGGAAAAGTAATAAAAGGTTTGGACGTGATCGATAAAATAGCAGCGGTACAAACCAGTAGTGAAAGGCCGTTAGAAGACATTCGGATGTTTGTTACAGTGGAAGAAATGTCAAAGAAAAAAATAACCAAACTTTACGGATACGTTTATCCCGAAGTGAAAAAATGAGAATCCTTGTAACGGGCGCCAATGGGCTGCTAGGGCAAAAATTGGTTGAATTAATCTCAACTCGCAACGAACATCTCATCGCAACCGCAAAGTCAAAGCTGGTGATTAATCTTCCGTGTGGGGAATACCATTCGCTTGATATCACCAATCGCAACCAAGTAGAGAGCGTAGTACAGGCCTCTAAGCCCGATGTCATTATCAACACGGCTGCGATGACGCAAGTGGATCAATGTGAAACGGAACAAGACAAGTGCTGGCTGAACAATGTTACGGCCGTAGAAAATCTTCTTCACGCCTGCGAGCAAACAAAAACACACTTCATCCAGGTATCCACTGATTTTATTTTCGATGGAACGTACGGCCCTTTAGATGAAACAGCAAAGCCAAACCCGATTTCTTTTTACGGCAAAAGCAAATTAGCCGCAGAAGAGGCCGTTCAAAAAAGCAATACTGACTGGGCCATTTTACGAACGGTGTTGGTCTATGGCGTCACCAACGACATGAGTCGATCGAACATTGTGCTGTGGGTGAAGAAAAGCTTGGAAGAGGGAAAAACCATTAATGTCGTAAACGACCAATGGCGTACTCCTACATTGGCAGAAGATTTAGCGATGGGTTGCTATCTGGCTGCTACCAAGAAAGTGAAAGGTATTTATAACATCTCCGGTGATAACATGATGACGCCTTATGATATCGCCATTAAAACGGCCGATTTTTTTGACTTGGATAAGTCATTAATTAAGCAAACTGATTCAACCCAATTCAAGCAACTTGCCGCCCGCCCGCCAAAGACAGGTTTTATCATTGACAAGGCAAAAAGAGAACTGGGCTATCAGCCGCATCGTTTCATAGACGGTCTGGAAGTCTTAAATGCCCAGCTCAGTCGACTATAACGATACAGTCCTGGGTATATGGACTATCGACCTAGATCATTGACCATGGAATTGTGTTTGCTACTTCCTGTAATTCTTCTAATCTTCACGCACTTTAATCAATTAGCATGACAGAAAATCGCGCCCAGTGGGGTTCTAAGTTTGGGTTTATTATGGCAGCAGCCGGCTCGGCTGTAGGTCTTGGAAATATCTGGAGGTTCCCATACCTAACGGGTGAACACGGAGGAGCTGCATTCGTTTTGATTTATATCTTCTGCGTGGTGTTGGTGGGGGCACCTATGCTGATCAATGAAATAGCGCTCGGCAGGTTCACCGGCAAAAATCCGGTTGGGGCAGTTCAAAAATTAAGTGGTAATAAGGTTTGGGTACTTCTTGTTGGAGTGCTTCCCCTAATCGTTACGTTCGTAGTGCTCAGCTATTACAGTACTATCGCAGGTTGGACAGTCGGTTATATTTTCACATCGCTTTTTTCAATAAAAACAACTTTCTCAGAATTCATTGCCAACCCTGCCATCGTGGTGCCACTAGGTGCAGCCGTTATTCTAATGACTGCGTTTATTGTGTTGGGTGGGGTGTCTGGTGGTATCGAGAAAGCGACAAAAATAATGATGCCCCTGCTTTTCGTTTTGTTGATCGTTGTGATCATTCGAAGTGTAACGTTGCCAGGGGCGGGCAAAGGAATTGAATACTACCTCGTGCCTGACTTCTCAAAAATCAACGGCCACATTGTACTGGCTGCGTTAACGCAAGCATTCTTTTCATTAGGTGTGGGTTGGGGCATGATGATTACGTATGGATCTTATCTGCCAAAAACACAAAACATTGTTACCTCCAGTCTGTGGGTAGGAGCGATGGATACTTCCGTAGCATTGTTGGCTGGCTTTATGGTTTTCCCTGCCGTTTTTGCTTTCAATCAATCACCTGCAGAGGGTCCAACGCTTGTGTTTACTGTTTTGTCAAATGTATTCCAACAGATGCCACTTGGTAATATTGCCGGGGCATTGTTTTTTCTGTTGCTTTTCTTTGCGGCCATTACATCCACCATTTCAATGTTGGAAGCTCCCTCTGCTTATTACATAGATCAGAAAAAATGGAGTCGAAAAAAAGCCGCCTGGACCGTCTCTATCGCTGCATTTGTTTTTGGAATTCCCTCAGCTCTTTCGACAGGCGCAGTTGAAAGTCTATCCATCATGCAAGTGAATTTTCTTGGAGTAATCAAGACCAGTTTTATGGACATCTTCGATTATTTATTCGGAAGTCTGTTAATGATGGTGGTAGTGATGTCTACGTGCCTATTCACCGGATGGTTCATAAAAACCGAACTATTGGTAGATGAAATAGAACAAGGTATGCCTTCTTTTAAGACAGGAAGTATTCTTGGAATAGCCCCTTACAAAATCTGGCTATTTATGATTCGTTTTGTTTGCCCGATTATTATTGGGATGGTAATCTTGAACATGTTTGGCGTGTTTGGGTAACGAATTCAAAATTCAAGGTTCAAGGTTCTAAATTTTTGCGTTCTTGAATTTTAAACCTTGAATTTGGAATTCCTCAATCCAGTATTTCACTAATAGGCTGTCCAGTACAACCACTTGGAAATTTGATCTTTAGCAGCACTGATAAAGTAGGTGCGATATCAGTAATTGCGTGATAAGAAGACGAAGCACCTTGCTTAATTCCCTTGCCATAAAATAAAATGGGCACGTGCGTGTCGTAGCTGTAAGCAGAGCCGTGTGTAGTACCCTGTGCGCCACCTCCACTAATCCAACTTGGTTCGAGTTGGTAAGCAATGTCTCCACTTCGTTTGAAATTGTATCCGCGCACCATCATCCCTTTAATTCCTGTTTCATTGTAGGCTCCTTGCTTCAGAACTGCTTTTGAAAAAACCTGGGCTACACCTTCAACCGATTGAAGATAGTTAGTGATAAGTTCGGTGGCAATTAACAAATCAATGCCAGCGCTTTTTGGGTCGCCAGCAAACAAATCCTGATTTAGAAAAATCTGATCATTGCTTATTTTTTCAATGATCTTCTTTCCGGGAAAATATTTTTGTAAAAAATCATTCAGATTAACTTCCAGCGATGACACCGCAAAATTTCCAGCGGGAATTCGATTATCTTTTAAGTACTGCGGCACCTCAGCCACTGCATGATCTGCCGTGAGGAAAACCACATAATTATTTTCACCCACTTCTTTATCAAGGGTTTTCAACAAGTCTTCTATGTTCTTATCCAGTCTTATATACGCGTCTTGTATCTCGATTGAATTAGGACCCATTGCATGACCAATTAGATCCGGGCAAGAATAAGAGATGGCCAGAAAATCGGCATCCGAATCTTTGCCCATTTGCTCACCGGCTATCGTTGACTTTGCAAATTCAGTCAGTAAATCATCTCCAAACGGTGTAGCCGCCAACAAGTCGAAATCGCCATTTGTCTTTCTCAGCTCCTTTAAGTTGTATGGGAACACCGGCTTTTCCTTGCCTTGCAATTTTCTTTCATAAGGTGATTCATCTTGACTACTTTCAGTATACTGCGAGATCGGCAATACGGTATTCCATGTTTGGTTGAGATAGGAATCTGCCAACTTTAATCCGTTAAATGTTTCGACCCACTGTGGCAATGTGTTCTTGTAATAGGTACTCGTAATAAACTTGCCGGATTTGCCATCATACCAGTATGCACCATCGGCCAAATGGCCGGCAGGCAATACCGCGCCTCTATCTTTTACCGAAATACCAATGACTTTCGACCTTTTCTGTGTGCCTATTTTCAATTCATCCGTAATAGTCGATGATAACATTCGCCATGGCGATACATCGCCATTTCCTTCCGGGTTTCCAACTGGCTTTTGACGATCGTCCTCCACACAATTCACTTGTTTCTTTAGGCCCTTTTCCCACCAATCATTTCCAATAATGCCATGGACAGAGGGTGTTGTTCCGGAATATACAGATGCATGCCCAGGCCCTGTATAGGTAGGAACATAATTGTAGTGTGCGTTGGTAAGCATAAATCCCTTTCCCGCCAAACGCTTAAAACCACCTTCACCAAACTTACTTTCAAAGCGATACAAATATTCCTGGCGCATTTGATCCACCACAATCCCAACAACTAACTTGGGCTTTGTCTCTTGCGAATAGCCTAATAGCGAGCGACTAATAAAAATTAACAAAAGAATTTTTTTCATACTGTTTAATTCCATTTGACGAAATATCAATCGGTCAATTCAACTCTCGAACTGCGCCAAGTTAATCCAAAACTTCATAAAAGTTTGCAGGTCAGTGTTATCAAAATATTGCTTGTTAATCTTCACATACAATTTTTTCAAATTCGGTTTCTTCATACACCTGTTTGCGTATCAGTTTACCGAATTGGTCGTAATAAATTACAACCTGTATTTGCGCTTCCTTCACATCCTTTCTCGTAAAATAAAGAGGATTCTCGTCCGTTCCTACATTATTGATTCCATTAAACGCAGTAGGTATGATAATCCCTCTTTCAGAACTTATTACCCCATAGAGGTTTTCTCTTCGGATCAGCATGCACTTCTCAGTTGATGTATCTGAAATTGTGGCAAAATCCTTAACGCGGTCTATTTCTACCTTGCCCGATCGAACGTCTAACAAGCTCCATTGTGCATTCTTTCTGACCCAAACCAAATCGCCCGTCCAAGGCAGCATCTCGTCAAATTCAAATGCAGTGAGTGCCTTGCCATTCCAACTGGTCAATCCAAAGTGCTCGTCTTTAAAAACGATTAGCACTTCGCTATTTAGCATGCTAATATTCCGACTATAAACAGGTTTTACAAGTCTGCTTCTTTTCCAATCGAACAAACCAAATTTCTTGTCTTTATAAATAGACCAATAGTCATCGTTCAATTGAACAAGCGCCTCATACTCAACTGGCAACACTAGTGTACCAGTTTTAGCAATAAGGCCTCGCTTTCCATTCCGTGAAATCAAAAAAATCTCTTCACCGAACGACTCTATGGTTTCAAACTCATTTGTAAACAGCCGCTGGCCTGTAGCGATATCGTATACTGTTTTTTTTAGTTTCGATTCCGTGTAAAAGTACCGAACTGAATCTCGTGATTTGACAAAATGTACTCGATTCTCATTTGAAAAGGTAAGTGTTCTAAGCGAGTTGATATGAACCCGAACTGAATCCTTCTGTTTGGCGAAGGCCAATCCTCCTGCAAACCAGCAACTGTCTGAGTTTTCAACGATTCTTTTACTATTCAAATCAAATAATTGGTGTGACAGTCCCCGTTTTAGTAACAACCACTGCTTAGAGAAAAAAATATTGTCCCACCATTTTCCTTCCAGCTCTTCGGCCAGATCCGCCATGGAATATTGATCGTTCACCTTTCTAACTAATCCAAAAGGACGTAGGCTAAGTGTCTGGCGCCCGAAGGGTACGACAAACTCAAGCTTTGAATTGATCAATCCCTCCAGCGACCCATTGCGAACAAGCAATCGATCAACCGCTACCCTGCTTACTTCATCAAAAACCAATTCCTCCGAAACGAGATTTCCGTCTGCGGATGATTCGATTGATGTGAGGTCCAAGACTATCTTTTTGCCCAATCTAGAAAAGACAAACACACCCTCTACCCTATCAATCGCATCCCATGTGTTCTCCCCCAAAAGCTGCCGCCCGGTTAATGTTACTAGTTTCCAGCGCCCGTTTTGTTTCACTGCAAAGAAATGAGCACCCAACAATTTGACTTCCTGCACACAATCTTTGACCACCCACCGCCCTGATTTGTGAATCACTTTAATACAAGTGCTGTCGCCAACTTTATAAAACCCAAAGCCCAATGATTTTTGAATAGAACTGTGCGCAAAAATCAACCTTCCATTTCGACTGATCAATCCCTCATTAGTAAACAGCACATCATCAAAAATACTTCCGCACAGGTAACGTTCTTCAATAGTTTCAAATCTAGGCGCAAATGCTATGTCTCCACTTGAATTTATAAACCCAAATTTTCCTTTGTCGAGAATTGGCGCCCAATAACTTTCGTTTAGTAGGATAACTTTTCGAAGCGAGTCATTTAGGAATCGGTGAGGGATTTTCCTTTCATAATCAATATAAAAGTGGAAAAGCCAATCGATGGCGGCTGGCTTCCATTTGTTGGCCGGAAATTCCTGGACGAATTGAATAAACGAAGAAGTGTCTCCACGAGCTGTTGCAATTTCAAAGATTTGTTGATCCGCCAAATCGCGAAAGGGGCTAGTTGGAAACTCGCGAACGAACGAAACATAGCTTTTTAATTTTCGGTCTTTCGTTTTCGATTCAAAAAGCAGTTTGTCAAATCTATTCCTGGCTTCAATGACCCGTTGCGATGTCGGGTATAGCCTGATATATCGTTCAAAACTTTGATAGGTATTTACTTTTAGTGCTTCTAAAAAGCCGACTTCATCCCGTAATTCAATTGCCGTGGCGCGAAGTTTGGAACCAGGAAATCGTTGAACAAATGATTCGTAACCTCTTTCTGTGTTCACTTCCTTCACGTCAGCAAAGGCTGTACTGTCGATCTTTTCACTAAAAGAAAGAAGCGATGCGCTATCGAGTCCAAGGCGCGCGAGGCGATACTTAGATCGTCCTTCAAGTTGAACCAATAGTCGAAATGCCTGCTGACAGTAATGATACGCGGAGTCTATTTGATAGCTCGGATTGGTTTTACTAAAAAACCAACGAGCCCATGCCACAGATAGCTCTGCGCTGGCACTGTCTTTCTTCGCAACTTTTTTTAACAACTCCTTTGCCTCAAACCACTTGCCTTTCTCCATATGGTTTTCTGCCTTCTTGAGTGCCGTTTGTGCTGAACTCAGACTTGTTAAAAAGAGCGATAGAAAAACAAAAAGGAAACGCATGGGTTGATAGGCCAAGATATTTTGAAAAAAGAAAAAGGCAACCTATTGGCTGCCCACTCTTTTGGTCGAGGTGAGAGGATTCGAACCTCCGGCCTCCACGTCCCTAACGTGATGCGCTAACCGGGCTGCGCTACACCTCGAAGTATGATCTTTAATGGGATCAATCCACAAAAAGAGTCGCAATAATAGTAAAATTCAATCTAAAAAAGAGAGATTAGGTAGTAGCTATTTGTTCTTCTTTTTCTTCAGGTCTCTGATAAACCTGGCCCATTTTAACGGGTCTAGAAAAGGATTGAACTGGGGCCTGAATTGGTTGCCCGGTGAACTTGCCCACTGGTCCATATAATTTCGGTAATTGCCCAACCCGTCCATAGGGGTGGTACGCGCCATTAACGCAATCATTTCCGAATTTAATGCGCGTGCATCAAGACCGTTGTCCATTGGGATATTCATAGCCAAAACAGCTTCTTTAAAAAGCTCCTCCGTGGGAAGGTCAGTTATTACTACCCCTTTCAAAAACGTGATATCGGTAGCAAGTTCCACAAAAATTGACCATGAATCCTTTGGTTGGTCAGGCACGATATAGTGCGCACGCTTGTATCCAACAGCGCTAAACACGATGCTATCACCTACCAGCACGGGCAGCGTAAAAAACCCCACTGCCGTGGTTGGTGTGCCTCGCCCGGCTTTGGGCACGTACACGTGAACACCTGGCAAACCAACTGAGGCCGAGTCGGTTACAAAACCAGACAATTGAATGATTCTGCGCTTGGTTTGCGAGAATACCTTGCCAGTCGAAAAAAGAATGGCTGAAACAACAAAAGCAACAATTACACCCCTCATATAACTTGGCAAAGGTAACATTTCAAATGGTAAAGTGTATACGTTTTTGTTTGCTGAAATGAGTCAAAGTCATTCAAAGATTATTGCCAGCATCCAAAAGTTTCAGCGCATGCAAAAATATTGTCTGTATTTTTACGCATAATGCGGTTAAAGCAATTTAATATCGAATTGGGTGCCCAAATTTTTCTGGCTAGCTCGGATACATCACGTCTGCGCATTCTTAATCTTATTTTAACCAATGGTGAAATGTGCATTACCGATCTGGAACGAATCCTTGAGTTCACCCAAACAAAAACCTCGCGTCACCTATTGTACCTAAAAAATTCCGGAATCCTCACTTCACGAAAAATAAACCAATGGGCCTTTTACCAAATCAAAGACGAAGTTTTTGATCTCGTCAAGCAAATCTTGCAATTCGTGAGCCGCGATCCGGTAATGCAACAAGATCAATCCGTCTTTAAAACCATGTATAGTAACCGCGAACTCTCCCTTAATAAATTAAACCTCAAACCTCTTACTTTTTGAAGCACAGAGTTCCATGTCGCGTCTCAAGGTCTCATGTCTAGCGTCTTACATCTCACGTCTAATTTCCAATGAAAAAATATAAAAGCATTTTCTTCGATCTGGATCACACACTCTGGGATTTTGAAACGAATTCGCGCGAAGCGCTTACAGAACTACATCATAGCTTTCAACTTACCAGGAAGGGCATCGAATTACAGGCCTTTCTTGTCGCATTTAAAAAGGTTAATACAGGATTGTGGCATCTTTATGATACCGGTAAAATCAAACAAGATGTCATTCGCTTGCAACGTTTCCACCGCATCTTTCAAGAGTTTGATGTAGAAGAGTACGAACTATCTCTTACGTTTTCCTCTGAGTACGTGAGCCAATCGCCCAAAAAAGGCAACTTATTGCCACACGCGAAGGAAGTGTTGGATCACTTACACCCTATTTATCCCATGCACATCATCACCAATGGATTTAGCGAAATACAGGGCGCAAAAATGGCCTCATCGGGTATAGACAAGTATTTTCAAAGCGTGGTCACTTCTGAAAAAGCAGGTCATAAGAAACCCTCCAAAGAAATTTTTGACTATGCACTCAGCACTAACAACTTGCTGGCAAATGAAGTTGTAATGATTGGCGACAACCTGACTACCGACATGGGCGGGGCTAAAAATGCGTCTATCGACACCATCTATTTTAACCCGGAAAAGATTGCCCATGATGAGCAATTAACTCATGAAATCGAGAGCCTGATTGAATTAAAGCAACTATTATAATCACCATCTTATCACTAATTTGCAGCTCGATTCTAACGTCTACAGCTAACATTTAATATCTAAATCATGTCTACTGGATTTTTTCACATTCCCGCACCAAAGAACGAACCTGTATTGTCTTACGCACCCGGTAGCAAAGAACGCGCTGCCTTAAAAAAGGCGCTCGAAGAAGCACGCGCTCAGGTGATTGACGTGCCCATGTACATTGGTGCCGAAGAAGTACGTACTGAAAATAAAAAGCCGCTTACACCTCCTCACGACCACAAACATATTCTCGGGCATTTCTCTGAAGGAGATAAAAGCCATGTGGAGCAGGCGATCAACGCAGCGATGGCCGCCAAAGAATTGTGGGCAGAACTGAGTTGGGAAAATAGAGCGAGCATATTTTTGAAAGCGGCTGATTTGTTAGCTGGTCCTTACCGCTATAAAATCAACGCGGCTACTATGTTGGGGCAATCCAAGAACGCATATCAGGCAGAAATTGATGCTGCCTGCGAATTGATCGATTTCCTGCGTTTCAACGTCCACTTCATGGGCGAGATTTACAATGATCAACCACAATCGTCACCCGGTGTGTGGAACCGATTAGAATACCGCCCGCTCGAAGGGTTTGTGTTCGCATTGACCCCTTTCAACTTCACAGCTATTGCAGGCAATTTACCAACCAGTGCTGCACTGATGGGCAATACGGTGGTATGGAAACCAGCCAACACACAGATCTACGCTGCGAACGTGATCATGCAGGTATTGAGAGAAGCTGGCTTGCCGGATGGTGTGATCAATTTGATTTATGTTACTGGCCCTGATGCTGGCGATGTGATTTTTAAACACAAAGATTTTGGTGGCATTCACTTTACGGGGAGTACAGGTGTATTTCAAAATATCTGGAAAACGATTGGACAAAATATTCATCAATACAAATCCTATCCACGCATTGTAGGTGAAACGGGTGGAAAAGATTTTATCATGGTGCACAAGAGTGCTGATGCGAAGCAAGTGGCCACGGCCATTGCGCGCGGTGCGTTTGAGTACCAGGGCCAAAAGTGTTCTGCTGCATCCCGTTGCTATATTCCTTCCAACCTGTGGGACGATGTGAAAAAATATTTGCTCGAAGATTTAAAGAGCATGAAGATGGGGCCAACGGAAGATTTTGGCAACTTCATCAATGCGGTCATTGACGAGAAAGCGTTCAACTCTATTACGGGCTACATTGAAAAAGCGCGCCAGAACCCAATGAACGAAATTATCGCAGGCGGCAAGTACGATAAAAGTAAAGGGTATTTTATTGAGCCAACTGTTGTACTGACAAAAGATGCTTCGTCACTCACCATGTGCGAAGAGATTTTTGGACCAGTGATCACCATCTACGTTTACCACTCAGAAAATTTTGAACAAACACTAGAGTTGGTTGATCAAACATCGCCCTACGCGTTGACCGGCTCGATAATGGCACGCGATCGCTTTGCCGTAGAGATGGCCACCAAAAAACTCAGCAACTCAGCAGGCAATTTTTATATCAATGATAAACCAACTGGTGCAGTTGTAGGTCAACAACCTTTTGGGGGAGCCAGAGGCAGCGGCACGAATGATAAAGCCGGAGCGAAAGTAAATCTGTTGCGTTGGGTATCGATGCGCACGATCAAAGAAACATTTGTTACGCCTACGGATTACAGGTATCCGTTTTTGGAACTTTAACTTTTGACTAATGTGACACTACTGAAGGTAACGCATAGCCAATCGTGAAATAAGATTAGTTGATATAGCAAAAAGTCGAATCTTACTATCAAATCCTGTATCCGCCTTTATCGTTTTCGAATGATTTTATTTAATAAACGGACAACTACATACCCTGCTGGTAATGATCATGGGTATACTAAATGCAACCTTATGCAAGGTTGATGCGTCTATGAATAAAACTCATTGTTTATGCGCCATCTATTCACTTCCATACTACTGCTGGTTGCTTCTTTTAATCTAAAGGCTCAGACCGAACAGGTAGCCATCGGTACTTTTAAAGTCGTCTACGTTTACGGCCCTTTTATAGTGAATTTTATTAAGTCAACTACTTGTAGAATGGAGATTGACTATAATGGGATTGAGAAAGAAGAAATAATCATCAAATCGAAAGATGAAGACCTTCACATCAAACTTAGGAACCGCAGTTTTTTTGACTTTAACAATAATTCATGGGAAAGCAAAAATAGCCGATATGCGCAAGTGACGATCTATTATACTAATCTGGAAGCGATCGAAGCAAGAGCTGGTGCTCGTATCCGTGCTTCAGAAACCATCGTCTCCAAAGAGATTTTCTTAGTGAGCAAAATGGGTGCAGACATGAGACTGGACATCAATACTCAAAACCTTGAGCTTGACTCTTCGATGGGAAGCGAGGTTAACCTGACGGGAATGGCTGAAAAAGTAGAAATCCGATCAAAGATGGGAAGTCATGTGGATGCTTCTTCTCTAAAAAGCCAGCACGTAAATGTAAGTTCCTCGATGGGCTCCGATGTTTCCATATTCGCAGAGCAAGAATTGAATGCATCCGCTGATTTTGGAGGCTCTATTACCTACAAAGGCAATCCATCTATGAAACATACGTCTACGTTCCTGGGCGCTGATGTCCATAAGATCAAGAACTAAACCTCAGTAAAATCAGAGATTCAGTTTTATAGCATTTGCACATCTCCGAGAGAATTTACTATGTTGAACAACCTCTCTGCATTCGATGTAAATGTATCATTTGCACTTGATTGGGTTATGTTTTAAGGGCATCTCTAAAAGCCCATGCTAAATCTACAATAATTGGTTAACGGTTCTATGTTTGGAAAAAGAGAAAGAAATGGGTCACACAACGCGCGGATTATTTGATGAGCAGTTTCGGTTAGAAAAGATAAGCAAGCAAAACGATCCGATTGAAAAACTGCGGGCTCATATAGGTTTTGAGTTTTTCCGTAAGCCGTTGGAAGATTATTTCAAGAAGGAGATATAGTGAAAGGTGAGAACAAAGGAGGCAGGCCACCTTACGATTACGCACTGATGTTTAAGATCGTCATCCTTCAGCGTTATTATAACCTAGGTGATGACAGTACCGAGCGAGTACGCCATTTTGGACCGGTTGTCGTTCATGCGCTTTTTAGGGTTGACCCTTTCCCATTACAGGATGCCAAGACGATCTGGAATTTTAAGAATGAGTTGGCCAAAGGGGACATGGTAAATAAACTGTTTAAAAAACTGGACAACCGATTAGATAAGGAAGGGGTGATTATCCATGAGGGCAAGATGGCCGATGCCACCATTGTAGAGATACCCCGCCAGCGGAACAGCAGGGAAGAGAATGAGCAGATCAAAGCCGTGAAGTGCCAGCGGATTGGAAAGAAAACCCGAACAAACTGCGCCAGAAAGATGTTGATGCCGCCTGGCTTAAAAAAAACGAGGAGACATTTTATGGCTACAAAGATCACATCAAAGCCGACACTAAGACCAAACTGATCACCGAGTATGAAGTGACATCGGCCAGTGTACATGATTGCGAGGCAATGGCATGACGTAGTTAGCCAACTTTCGGCAAATGGTGACACGTATGCAGACATCATTCAATACGCACTACCATCTCTCTATATTCCTTCAAGTGAAGAAATCAGAGCCTTTGCTGCCGATTGCTTTCAGGAAAATACCAGTTTATGGAATGGGTGCCAGACATTGATGAACAAAATATTTAAACACGTTGAATTCAAGGCTGGCTTCACTACCGTATTTACCCCTGTAGAATCGGTATTTAAACTACGTAAAGGAGTATGTCAGGATTTTGCTCATTTGATGATCGCGTGTTTGCGAAACATAGGTTTACCAGCTCGCTACGTGAGCGGGTGCTTGGAAACATTTCCTCCACCCGGCAAAGAGAAGTTGTTGTGATCTGATGCCTCTCATGCCTGGGTAGCTGTTTATTTTCCAGATCTTGGATGGGTAGAATTTGATCCAACCAATTGCATTCTTGCCTCTCGTACTCACCTGATGATTGCCTTTGGCCGTGACTATTTTGATGTCACCCCTATTACGGGAATTGTTTTTAGTTCAGGGAACCAAACCCTAAGTGTTAAAGTAGACGTAGAGCGCATGGCAGGTTGAAATAATGGCGTATGGGGAACCTCGCCATCGTAATAAAGGTTGAAGCTACTATTTGACTTTCTTTGAAAAGAGTCTTTAATTCAACGAAAAGAAGGTTTTTTTGCTAAAATTAATTGCCAAGGGTGACGTAAATCACCAAGTTTCGTTTAGACGATGCTTACATTTGCGCAATATTAACTGATCTAAAATCCTATGTTTTTTCAGCACGTATACGATAAGTCGCTCGCTCAGGCCAGCTATTTTATTGGTTGTCAAAAAGAAGGTGTCGCCATGGTGATTGACGCCAAGCGTGATGTGGATACCTACCTTGAAATTGCGAAGCAAAACAAAATGAAAATCACGCACATCGCGGAGACGCACATCCATGCGGATTTTTTAGCAGGATCGAGGGAACTCGCTAAACTAACGGGTGCTGCGATGTACTTATCAGATGAAGGTGGAGAGGGCTGGCAATATGAATTTCCCCATGTAGGGCTGAAGGATGGTAGTGTTATCAAAGTGGGCAATCTCACTTTAAAAGTAATGCATACACCGGGGCACACGCCCGAGAGTATTAGTTTTCTGCTAACCGACAATCCTGCGAGCAAAGAACCAGTGATGTTATTCACGGGCGATTTTGTTTTTGTGGGTGATGTAGGACGGCCAGATCTGCTAGAGAAAGCGGCTGGGTTTGCAGGAACAAAGGAAGCCGGTGCAAAGGAGATGTACCAATCGATTGCTAAATTCAACGCACTACCCGATTTCGTTCAGGTTTGGCCAGGACACGGAGCCGGCTCTGCCTGTGGAAAGGCATTGGGTGCAGTGCCAAGTTCTACAGTAGGATACGAGAAAGTTAGAAACTGGGCGTTTCAATATCCAAAAGACGAAAATGGATTTGTAAAATATCTGTTGGAAGATCAACCCGAGCCACCAAAGTACTTTGCGATGATGAAGAAGTTGAACAAAGTAGATCGGCCATTACTTACAGAAATTCCAAAGCTGAAAAAATTGAGCAATGCCGAATTCAAGGCAGCGTTCGATAAAGGAACTAAACTGATTGACGCACGTCACAAAGTCGATTTCGCAGCTGGCTTTATTCCGGGAAGCATCAACATACAAGGTAACAACGCTTTTGCCACATGGGCCGGATGGTTTTTGAAATACGATGAACCGTTTATGCTTGTTGCAGCTGAAAGCCAGTTGGAAGATCTCACTCGAAAACTGATGCGCATTGGACTCGACAACATCTATGGGTACATCGAAAATGTGACACCCTGGATAGAATTGGGAAATACGTTGGAAAAAAGCAACGTCATTTCTTTGGACGAGTTCAAACAGCTTTATGCAAACAACAATATTCAGTTGGTAGATGTAAGGGGTGTTTCTGAATTTAATGCAGGCCACATAAAAGGAGCCACTAATATTTTTGTGGGCACGCTGGGCGAAAACTTGAATCAGCTGAAGAAAGACAAACAAATTGTAATTCAATGTCAATCAGGTGACCGAACAGCGATTGCCTATTCTCTTTTGGCGAAATACGGATTTAAGAATGTGAAGAACTACGGAGGCGGAATGAACGAGTGGGTGAATGAAGGTAATCCGGTAGTTACTGAAAATTAATGACCACTCTCGGTTTTGGTCTAATCAGGGTATTCCGAAGGAGACCCCGATACGCTCGAATGTGCAAACGGTTTTTATGTTGGCCACGAATGCACGAATAGGCACGAATGAATAAAAAAAAAATCGTGTGGCTTTGTGTTATTGGTCTAATCAGGGTATTCCGAAGGAGACCCCGATACGCTCAAATGTGCGAACGGTTTTTATGTTGGCCACGAATGCACGAATAGGCACGAATGAATCAGGGTATTCCGAAGGAGACCCCGATTTTATTCCTCGCAGAGTCTCCGTTTTCGGGACTCTGCGCACTCTCAACTCAAAACTTTCTGCCCTAAACTTTTCGTAGTGCTTTTGTCAAATCAATATCCGCCAGTAAAGCATAGCTCATTGCCTCGTAAATGCCCTGCTCTCCTGTGGCGTAGTACTTGGCCGAGCTATGCATATAGCACTCTGGGTTCTTAGCCAAGTTCCATTTTCCTCGACATGGATTATCATGGATGTAATTTAGCTTTTGTTCCGTGAATTTATTGTCCATACATTCTTTCCAATCAAATGACGGCTCAAATACTTCATGTAGTTTGCCCCTGCGCCTATCGGTGGCATTTACAAACGAGGCCAATTGGTTGAGCAATTCTTGATTGCCCTGTTCTTCCAAACGGTTTATTATTTCATAAGCCATAAACCCAAATTACGCAATAGGATTTTCTAATGCGTAGCAATAGCTATTTTAGTGTTATGGAGTTTGAAATTGGCTATACAGACAAGGAAATCACCCCGTGGGGAGGGATGGTT
>VYKX01000039.1_pt1 | contig 49111 bp, 43 predicted proteins | sample 5114471 | NCBI WGS metagenome assembly VYKX01 (sample SAMN12291785, study PRJNA351875) | freshwater metagenome | isolation source: freshwater lake | place: USA: Michigan, Gull Lake | collected 2013-08-08
TCGAGCCCAGGCACTCGACGATGCTCGCCAGATAGAACGGTCCGACATAGATCACGTACGCGGACTCGCCGCGTGACGCCGCCACCTCGCTGAAGCCATGAGCCGAAAGGTGAACCGCGGTCGCGGCTGCGGCCCGCTGGGCGGCGACCTTCAGCGGGTCGATCAGGTCGTAGTTGACGCCCGATTGCTCATAGCTGAGCGTGCCGTGATCGGGGGCGGGAGGCATGGGGGAGGTCATGGAGGCGAGGCTGCGCGAGGGCAGCAGACGAGGCGTGGACGCGAAGCACAGGAATTATCGGCGCCACTGTGGCGGACCGCCTCCAGCAAGGGCCGACCCTAGAATGATTCGATGAGTTACCTGGTTCTGGCCCGCAAGTACCGCCCGCGCAATTTCGGCGAGCTGGTCGGTCAGGAGCACGTGGTGCAGGCGCTGTCCAACGCGCTGACGCAGGGCCGGTTGCACCATGCCTACCTCTTTACCGGCACCCGTGGCGTGGGCAAGACCACGGTGTCGCGCATCCTCGCCAAGTCACTCAATTGCGTCGGCGCCGACGGGCAGGGCGGCGTCACGGCAACGCCCTGCGGAGTCTGTCATGCGTGCCGCGACATCGACGCCGGGCGCTTCGTCGACTACATCGAGCTCGATGCGGCGTCCAACCGAACGGTAGAAGAGATCACTCCGTTGCTCGATCAGGCGGTCTACAAGCCGGTGGTCGGGCGATTCAAGGTGTACCTCATCGACGAAGTGCACATGCTGTCGACGACGGCCTTCAACGCCATGCTCAAGACGCTCGAGGAGCCTCCCGAGTACCTGAAGTTCGTTCTGGCAACGACCGATCCGCAGAAGGTGCCGGCGACCGTGTTGTCACGTTGCCTTCAGTTCAACCTGCGACCCATGGGGGCACGCACGGTCCAGGACCATCTTGCCCAGGTGCTCGGCGCCGAGGGCATCGACGCCGAGCCCGGCGCTCTGCGCCTTTTGGCGCGTGCTGCCCGGGGTTCGATGCGCGATGCCTTGTCGGTCACCGATCAGGCGATCGCGTTCGGCGGCGGGAGAGTGCTGGAGTCGGCCGTGCGCGACATGCTCGGCGCCGTCGACCGCGGTCACGCGATCCGGCTCGTCGAAGCCCTTGCCGCAGCCGACGGCCGGGCGCTGATCGACGAGGCGGATCGACTGCGCACGCTGGGCCTGTCGGCGGTTGGCCTGCTGGACGAACTGGCCGATTTGCTGCAGCAGATGGCTGTGGCGCGCAGCGTGCCTGACGCCCTAGATGGCGCTGAAGCGTCGACAACTGCAGCGTTGCGCCTTGCCGATCAACTGGACGCCGACCAGATCCAGGTCAGCTACAGCATGGCGCTGCATGGCCGCAACGAGCTCGCGCTGGCGCCCGATGAGTACAGCGGCCTGGTGATGGTGCTGTTGCGCATGCTGACCTTCTGTGCGCCGCCCTCCGAAGGCGTGGGCGCGCCGACGAGCGCGGCCGTAGGCCGGTCGGCAGTCTCGGTCGGCGCGACGGTTGCGGTGGCGAGGGCGTCCCCAGCGCTGTCCTCGGAGACTGCCGTTGCCGAGTCTGGGCCGGTTGATCCGATCGTCCCGGCTGCGTTGGCGACATTGGTCTGCGAGCCGACCCCCGAAACGAGGTCACTGGGATCGACAGATGCCCGCGACCGCTGGACGGAGGTCGTGGCATCGCTCGTTCAGTCGGGACTCGTCTCGGCCATGGTGCGCGAGCTCGCCGTGCATGCCGAGTGCGTCAGCATCGACCCGTCGTGCACGCCGGCTTTGTGGGCGGTGCAGGTTGAACGCGAGACACTGCGCTCACCCGCGAACATCGAGAAACTGCAGCTCGCGCTTGGCGCCTGCCTTGGCGCGGCGGTGACACTCGAAGTTCGTGCAGGGGCCGTCAGCGACACGCCCGCTCTGCGCGCCCAGGCCGAGGCCGCGCGAAGGCAGGCCCTCGCCGAGAGGGTCATTCATGAAGACCCGCTGGTGAAGACGCTGCTCTCCCAGTACGCCGGGGCGCGTATCGTCTCGGGATCGATCAAGGCGCAATGAGCGCTCCCCAACGGATCAAGGAGTCCACGCGATGATGAAAGGCCAGTTGGCCGGCTTGATGAAGCAAGCCCAGGCCATGCAAGACAACCTCAAGCGCGCACAGGAGGAACTCGCCTCGATCGAGGTCGAGGGTCAATCGGGGGCTGGACTCGTGAAGGTGACGATGACCTGCAAGCACGATGTGAAGCGGGTGGTCATCGACCCGAGCCTGTTGACCGACGACAAGGACATGCTCGAGGACCTCGTCGCGGCCGCATTCAATGACGGTCTGCGTCGCGCGGAAGAGGTCTCGCAGGAAAAGATGGGCAAGCTCACCGCCGGCATGCCGCTTCCACCGGGCATGAAGTTCCCGTTCTGAGGCCGACCACGGTGCCGGTGATCCTGCGTGGCTGAGCCCCTGCTCGGGGCGCTTGTCGACGCGCTGAGGCGCCTTCCCGGTGTCGGCGAGAAGTCGGCACGGCGCATGGCGCTGCATCTTCTGCAGCACGACCGTGCCGGCGCGCAGCGTCTGGCGACGGCCCTTCAAGCCGCGGTCGCAAGCGTTCGCCATTGCGCACGCTGCCACACCTTCACCGAGAACGAGGTCTGCAGCATCTGCAGCGATGCGCGTCGCGATCCACGGCTTCTGTGTGTGGTCGAGACGCCGGCCGATCAAGCGGCGATGGAGCGCACCGGCAGCTACGCTGGTCACTACTTCGTCCTGATGGGACGGCTCAGCCCACTCGACGGCATCGGCGTGCACGACATCGGCATCCAGGCGCTGATCGACCGTTCTCAGGCCGAGGGGCTCGAGGAGGTGATCGTGGCCACGAATTTCACTGCCGAAGGCGAGGCCACCGCACATGCCATCGGTGATCTGCTGCGAGCGCGCGGCCTGCGGGTGACCCGACTCGCGCGGGGCGTGCCTGCGGGCAGCGAACTGGAGTACGTCGATCTGAGCACCATCGCTCACGCGCTGGTCGACCGCCGTTGAGGAGGAAGCGATGCCGAATCTGAGTGCCTGGTGTCTGTTGGCTGCCGCGCTGATGCCGATCGTGTGCGCCGGGATCGCCAAAGGCGGAACGTTCTCGAAGCCGCCGGGTGAGGGCGGCTTCGACAACCGCCAGCCGCGCGAATGGCTGGCCCGCCAGCAGGGCTGGCGCCAGCGGGCGAACGCCGCGCAGGCGAATTGTTTCGAGGCTCTGCCGTTCTTTGTCGGCGCGCTGCTGTATGCGCAGCATGCCGGAGCGCCCGAGTCGCGCGTCGGCCTTCTCGCGTTGCTCTTCGTCGCGCTTCGCGCGATCTACGTGGCGCTTTACCTGACGGATCGCCCCATGCCTCGCACGGTGGCCTGGACAGCGTTCCACCACCCGCACCGCCTTCGGCGTGGCGTCGCGTGCGGACTTGCCCGATCCCGTGCCCTGCGCCGCAGTGCGTTTCTGCCCTGCGCCAGAAGCGTTCTGCTTGGCATTGCCTTTCGAGGCGGTGCGCTTGCCTTGCGGCTTGCGCACGGGTTGGTACACCACGATCTGCTGGCCAGGCTTGAATTGGGTGCTGCGGCTGACCGAATTCCACTCGGCCACTTGTGAAGCGCTCACCTTGTACCGCTTGGCGACGCTGGCCACCGAGTCCCGCTTGCCGGCCTTCACGACAACCCGCTTTCGCGCCGGCGCATCGGGGGCAAGAACTATCGTCGCGTTATCGGCCACCTGCAGCGCGACGTTGCTCTGGCGGTGCTCGCTCCGCGGAACCAGCAGCGTCGATCCGGCCTTGACCACCATCCGTGGCGGGATGCGGTTGACCTCGCGCAGACGGGCTTCCGTCATGCCGACCTCGCGTGCCGCGTCGGCGGTACGCATGTTGCGCGGCGCGACCCAGGCCGTCCAACTGGCGAGCGGTGCCCTGTGCTCACCGAGCTTGCGGATGAAAGTGCTCGCGTTGTCGTAAGGCAGCAGGATCTGAGGCGTGCCGGCCGCCAGGATCACCGGCTTGTTCATCTGCGGGTTGAGCGTCTTGAAGTCGTCGACCGACATGCCAGCCAGACGAGCCGCGACATCGACATCGATGTCGCGCTGGATCGGAACGCTCAGGAAGTAGGGGTGATTGGCAACGGGCGGCAGGCTGAGCGAGAACGACTGTGGGGCGTTCACGATGTTCTTGACCGCCTGCAGTTTGGGCACGTATTCGCGAGTCTCGTTGGGCATCTTGAGACTGAGGTAATCCGTGGGCAGACCGAGCTTCCTGTTGCGAGCCATGGCTCGTTGCACGCTGCCTTCTCCCCAGTTGTAGGCGGCCAGGGCCAGATGCCAGTCACCGAACATGCCGTACAGGCGCTGCAGGTAGTCGAGTGCGGCTCGGGTCGAGGCAAGGACATCGCGTCGATCGTCGCGAAAGACGTTTTGCTTCAGATCGAAATCGCGACCGGTCGCCGGCATGAATTGCCACATCCCCGAGGCCTTGGCCGAGGACATCGCCTGCGGATTGAAGGCGCTCTCGATGAAGGGCAGCAACGCGAGTTCGGTCGGCATGCCGCGTGTTTCGAGTTCTACGACGATGTGGAAGAGATAGCGGCTTCCGCGGGTGGTCATGCGCTCGACGTAGGCGGGGCGGCTCGCGTACCAGCGCTCGCGTTCGCGGACCAGTTCGGTGTCGAGGTCGGGCATCGCAAAGCCCTTGCGAACGCGCGCCCACAGGTCGGTCTGGGTGTCCGGGTCATCGAGGCGGACGATCGCATCGGGCCGGATGGGATCGATCGGTACTGGCAACGGCACGAGCCCGTCGTCCACCGCGAAGTCGGCCGCAGCTCGGGGCTGTACTGTCGGCGGTGTTGGGGCGACCTCGGCACTCGGCGTCGCGGTGGCTTGCGCTGGGGTGGCGTTGCTTTGGCCATCCGAAGCAGCTTGGGGGGAGTGGCCTCCCGGTGTGCTCGCGCATCCGGCGATGACCAGTGAGGCGACCAAGACCACCGACGTGGCAAAGGATCGGGCTCGATCGAGGGACAGCGCTTCAAAAATCATCAGAACTCGTTCTTCCATTGCCGAAGAGCGGCAAACACTTCGACCGCTGAATTTGCCTGCGCAACCCGTGATCGTGCGGAGTGGACGACCTCGGCCTCTGCACAGCGCAGAAAGGGATTGATCGCCAACTCGTCACTGATGCGACCGGGCAGGGTGGGCAGTCCCGCGGCACGCAAGTGCTCGCAGTGCGTCGTGTAATCGGTCAGCGCCCGGTTGCCAGGTTCCACGGTGCGAGCGAACTTCAGGTTCGCTAGTGTGTACTCGTGAGCGCAACACACTCGAGTGCGGCCAGGCAGGGCGCCCAGGCGTTGCAACGACGCATGCATTTGTTGCGCTGTGCCTTCGAACAGACGCCCACAGCCACCGGAAAACAGCGTGTCGCCACAGAACAGGATCGGTCCATCGCCATCTTCGCCACCAAGATGGAAGTACGCGATGTGGCCGGCCGTGTGACCAGGGACGTCGATGACTTCGAAGTCCAGGCCAAGAACTCGAACCCAATCACCTCCGCGCACGGGACGCATTGGCCCGGGAATGTCTTCGGTGGCCGGGCCGATCACCTCACCATGCAGCCGCGCCCGAAGTCCTGCAAGGCCACCGACGTGATCGCCATGGTGGTGCGTGACGAGCACCTGAACCAGGCGCAGGCCGATCCGGTCCAGCGCCTCGATCACCGGCGCACAATCTCCCGGGTCGACGACGACGGCGTCATTGCCATCGTGAAGAAGCCAGATGTAGTTGTCGGTAAAGGCGGGCAGGGCAAGCAAATTCATGACGGAATCCGCGTTCAGTATAGGTTTGGATACTTGGCTCGATACCCCACCTGGTGGCTATCTGCTCGATTGGGAGCAGCGCTTCGTAGACGTCGCGGTGGCGGACATGTTCGGCTTTCATGCGGTGCAATTGGGACTGCCTGAACTCGATGCCTTGCGGACCAACCGCATGCCCCATCGCTGGTTGGCCGAAGACCGTTCGTCTCGCCTCGTCGAAGCGGGTTCGCATGGCGCTGCGGCGTCGAACCGCATCTCCCTGACGTGCGATTTCGACGCATTGCCGTTTGACAGCAACAGCCTCGATCTGGTCATCCTGCCGCATGCGCTCGAGCTTGCTCGCGACCCGCACCGCGCATTGCGCGAGGTCGAACGGGTGCTGATGCCCGAAGGGCGTGTGGTCATCATCGGTTTCAACCCGGCGAGCCTTTGGGGAATTCGGCAGCAGACCGGACATGCCCGGCGCCGGATCGGGCTTGGGGTGGGCCTTCCGACGTACCTGCCGGGTGACGGTGAGTTGATCGCCTACCGGCGCCTTCGCGATTGGCTGCGCTTGCTGAGTTTCGAAGTCGAGACCGGGCGCTTTGGGTGCTACCGACCGCCGATGACCTCGCAGAAGTGGCTGTCGAGATTCGATTGGATGGACGCTGCAGGTGATCGCTGGTGGCCAGTGCTGGGTGCGGTCTACGCGCTCACTGCGGTCAAGCGGGTCCGCGGCATGCGCCTCGTCGGGCTGGCGAGGGCGCAGCGCGTCAAGCCGAAGCGAGCCGCGGCCGTGGTCACCCAGGCAGAGCCGCACCGCAAGGAATGGGTGGTCACCTCATCGCAACGCCGCGAACTCGTCGACCATGACTGAGCGGGCATCCATCCAGCGTCCTAGCGTGATCGTCTACACCGACGGCGCCTGCAAGGGAAACCCCGGGCCGGGCGGCTGGGGTGCGTGGTTGACGGCCGATGGCCACGAGAAAGAGCTCTTCGGCGGCGAGCCGGTAACGACCAACAACCGGATGGAACTGACGGCGGTGATCGAGTCGCTGGCGTCCCTCAAGCGCACCTGTGACGTCGTCGTCTACACCGACAGCGAGTACGTGCGCAAGGGCATCACCGAATGGATTCACGGCTGGAAGCAGCGTGGCTGGAAGACTGCAGATCGCAAACCCGTCAAGAACACCGACCTCTGGCAGCGCCTCGACGCGTTGCGCGATCTGCACCACGTTGAATGGCGTTGGGTCAAGGGCCATTCGGGAGACCCAGGCAACGAGCGGGCCGATGCGCTCGCCAACCGCGGCATTTCGGCGTCCTCGGCGACGTGAAGGCGCCACCGCCCAGCGGCGGCTTCAAGCGCCGGCTCGGCCACATCTACCTGCGTTAGACGGTCGGCTTTGCCGGTTTCGTTCTGACGATGGCGCTCCTCGAGCACATGGGCATGCCGAAGGCGTGGATCGGCGTGACCTTCCTCTTGTCGACGGTCCTTCTGTATGCGGGCATCGGCATCCTGAGCCGCACCACCGACCCGGTCGAGTACCACGTGGCCGGTCGCCGCGTACCCGCGTTCTACAACGGCATGGCCACGGCTGCGGACTGGATGTCGGCTGCGTCCTTCATGGGCCTCGCGGGAACGCTCTACCTGCAGGGCTGCGGCGGTCTGGCATTCATCTTTGGCTGGACGGGTGGCTACTGCCTCGTCGCGCTGTTGATCGCGCCGTACCTGCGCAATGCGGCGAGTTCACCATTCCCGACTTTCTCGGCGCGCGCTACGGCGGACACATCCCGCGCCTGGTCGGTGTTGTTGCGGCGATCCTCTGTTCCTTCGTGTATCTCGTGGCACAGATCTACGGGGTGGGGTTGATCACCGCGCGTCTGAAGGGTGTCGACTTCGTCATCGGCGTCTTCCTCGGACTGGGTGGGGTGCTGGTCTGTTCCTCCCTGGGCGACATTCGTGCCGTGACTTGGGCCCAGGTCGCCCAGCACATCATCCTGATCAGCGCCTTCTTCGTGCCTGTGACCTGGTTGTCGATCAAGCAGACCGGCAACCCGCTGCCTCAGTTGGCCTACGGCCAAGAACTGGCCAAGGTCACCGCCCGTGAAGCTGAACTGTTGCGCGATCCGAGGGAGATTGATGTGATTACCGCGTTCAAGGCCGCGGCCAGCGAGGATGCGCGGCGCCTGGACGACGTGCCGCGTGAGTTGGCCCAACAGCGCGAGGACGCTCTGCGTCTGATCGAACGGCTCAAGCACGAGGACGCGTCGCCCGCCGACATTCAGCCGGCTGAGAAAGCGCTGCTGCGTTTGCCTGCAACCGAAGCCGCAGCCCGTGAGGCTTGGACGCGGGCCAAAGTGGCCAATGAGGAAAGGACCCGACCGCTGGCAGGCATGCCGAGACAGGCGCAGCCGTTTGCGGGTGATGCGAGTGGGACTCCGGACGAACGACGGGCTTACGAACTGTCGCGGATGAACTTCCTCGCACTGGTTCTGTGCCTGATGGTCGGTGTGCAGGCCTGTCGCACTTGCTGGTACGGTGCTACACCACCTCGTCGGTGAAGGAGGCCCGCCGTTCGGTGTGCTGGGCCATTGGCTTCATAGCCCTGCTTTACGTTACCGAGCCTGCACTCGGTGTGATGGTGAAGTACGAGGTCTTCAACACGTTGGTAGGAACTCCGTTCGGCGCTTTGCCGAGTTGGATCTCGACCTGGTCGCGCCCGGACCCCGGGCTGTTGTCCGTGGTCGATATCAACCACGGCGGCGTTCTGTAACTCGGTGAGATCCGGATCGGCGCTGACATCGTCATGCTGGCGACGCCAGAGATCGCCGGGCTTCGCTACGTCGTCTCAGGCATGGTGGCCGCTGGTGGTCTCGCGGCTGCGCTGTCGACAGCCGATGGTCTGCTGCTGACGATTGCGAACGCCCTTTCGCATGACTCGTACTTTCGTGTGGTGAACCCGGCCGCATCGGCGCCACGTCGCGTGGCTCTTTCGAAGGTCACCCTTCTGGCGGTCGCCCTCGCGGCAGCAGCGGTGGAGGCACAGCGACCGGCCGATATCGTCCTTCTGGTGTCGGCCGCGTTTTCACTCGCCGTTGCTGCCTTCTTTCCGGCTCTGGTACTCGGCGTGTTTTGGAGCCGCGCCAACAAATGGGGCGTCGTAGCAGGCATGCTCTCAGGCTTGTACGTGACGGCGCACCAGATGATCCTCAATGAGCCTTGGTTACGGCAAGTCTTCCGCGTGTCGGCTGCACCGTCGCTGTGGTTTGGGATATCGCCGATTGCCGCCGGGATGTTCGGCATGGCGGCAGGCTGGATGGCGATGATGCTCGTCAGTGTGCTGACGGTGTCCCCGGACGCTGCGACGCGGTGTTACGTCAGACAGGTGCTGCGTTTTCCCAACGGGCGTTGATGGCACCGTGCGATGCGTCGATGCACAACCGTTGCTGCGTGTATCGCAGTAGAATTTTGGGCTCGCCTTGCCACACCCATTCAGACGCTTCGGGGTGGCTTCCACTGACGGAAATCACGAGGAGATTCCATGCGTCATTACGAGATCGTGCTGCTGATCCATCCGGACCAGAGCGAACAGGTTCCAGCCATGTTGGAACGCTACAAGACCCTGACCACTGCTGGCGGTGGCAAAGTGCACCGGGTAGAGGACTGGGGCCGTCGCCAGATGGCCTACCTGATCCAGAAGCTCGCCAAGGCGCACTACCTGTGCATCAACATCGAGTGCAGCAAGGAGACCTTGCTCGAACTCGAGACCGGCTTCCGATTCAACGATGCGGTATTGCGGCACTTGACAGTGCTCAAGAGCAAGGCGGAAACGACGCCATCAGTGATGATGAAGACGTCAGACCGTGACGATTCGCGCCGTAATTCCCAGGAGTCCGTGGCCTGAGCGCCTCAAGCGCTGTCGTTCGATGAACCACGTGGTCTTAAGCGCTTGTCTCTTCGAGCGCAGCGCGTTGCGCTACACACCCGCTGGTATTCCTGCTCTCGACTTCGGCCTGCGTCACGACTCGCAGATGGAGCATGCAGGATCCTTGCGATCCGTGAAGGTGGATCTCAAAGCTCGTGGGCTAGGGGAACTGACCGATCAACTCGCACGCATCGAACTCGGTGTCGAGCGAGTTTTCACAGGTTTCCTGGGATCGCAGCGCAACGGCCGAGGTGTTGTTTTTCATGTCACCGCCCTGGACTGAACCGTCCGGGCGGTATTGCCCTAACTGATAGCTGAAATAGGTGTCATATGCCTCCACCCCGTGGTAAAGGTAAGTTTTCCAAGGATCGCAAGCCAAAGCGCAATCAGCAGTCGCTGCTGTTTCGCCGCAAACGTTTCTGCCGGTTCACCGTCACTGGAGTGACCGAGATTGACTACAAGGACATCGACACGCTTCGTGACTTTGTCGGTGAGAACGGCAAGATCACGCCCGCACGCCTGACGGGCACGCGCGCGTTCTTCCAGCGGCAATTGACCACCTGCATCAAGCGGGCACGGTTCTTGGCCATGCTGCCGTACAGCGATCAGCACCGCGTCTGACGAGGACTACACCATGCAAATCATCCTTCTCGAAAAGGTCGCCAACCTGGGTAACCTTGGTGACGTGGTCAAGGTCAAGGACGGCTACGCCCGCAACTTTTTGATCCCCACCCGCGCTGCGCGGAGAGCGACTGCGGCAGCTATCAAGGAGTTCGAAGTCAAGCGTGTCGAACTGGAAAAGGCGGCCGCGGAGAAGCTGGCCGTGGCTCAGGCGATGGGTGAGAAGATGAACGGCCGAACCGTACACATCACCCAGAAGGCTGGTGTCGATGGTCGACTGTTCGGATCTGTTACCAACAACGACATAGCCGAGGCGCTCACGCGCATCGACTTCACGGTGGCCAAGGCGCAGGTGCGCATGCCGAATGGTCCTTTGAAGACCGTCGGCGAGCACGTGGTGTCCGTGTCGCCGCACTCTGATGTAGTGGTTGAGGTGAAAGTGGTGGTTGTTGGCGAGACGGCCTGACTACCCCATCCTTCTCGAAGGAACTGAAGGCCGGCGTTTGCCGGCCTTCCTTTTTTGTCGCTGATCGCCGCCATCGTGGCGGGCCATTGCGATAGCCAGCAGTTTCGACTCGTGGGCTGCATTTCCCCAGGACGCTCCCAGCCTGTACACAGCTTTGCCCACAGTCGGTAGGCCCATGCACTCTTATGATGAACCCATGTCAGCCCTCATTGATTCGTCGTCGCTGAACCACAGTGCGGCGCGCCCCGATCAGGATGTGGCGAGACTGCGCCTGCCTCCTCATTCGATTGAAGCCGAGCAAAGCGTTCTGGGGGGGTTGTTGCTCGACAACAGCGCATGGGATCGCGCAGCAGACCTACTGACCGACAGCGACTTCTACCGATTCGAACACCGCACCATCTACGCGGCGATCGGCGCGTTGGTCAACACCACTCGCCCTGCCGACGTCATCACTGTCTTCGAGCAGTTGCAAAGCCTTGGCAAGGCCGATGAGTGCGGAGGGCTGGTGTACCTCAACTCGCTCGCGCAGAGCGTTCCGAGCGCTGCCAACCTGCGCCGCTATGCGGAGATCGTTCGCGAGCGTGCGGTGTTGCGCAAGCTGGTATCGGCCAGTGACGAGATCGCGACCAGCGCCTTCAACCCGCAGGGCCGTACCGTGTCTGAAGTACTCGACGACGCTGAGGCCAAGATCTTCAAGATCGGCGAGGAAGGATCGCGGTCTCGCCAGGGTTTTCAGACCATGGACTCTCTGGTCGTTCAGTTGCTCGACAGAGTCACTGAGTTGCATGAAAACGGAGCCGAAGAAGTCACCGGTGTGCGAACAGGCTACTTCGATCTCGATCGCATGACCGCTGGCTTTCAGCCAGGCGATCTGATCGTGCTGGCAGCTAGACCGTCGATGGGTAAGACAGCACTTGCGCTCAACATCGCCGAGCACGTTGCTGTTCACGAGGGCCTGCCAGTCGTCGTGTTCTCCATGGAAATGGGTGCCTCACAGTTGGCCTTGCGCCTTGTGGGTTCCTTGGGCCGCATCGATCAGCAGCATCTGCGCACTGGGGCGTTGAAGGACGACGAGTGGGGGCGCCTGACCGAAGCGATCGAGAAACTCGGCAGCGTCAGCATGTTCATCGATGAGAGCCCGGCGCTGACGCCAAGCGAGTTGCGCGCACGCGCTCGGCGTCAGGCGCGGCAGTGCGGCAAGCTTGGCCTCATCGTTGTCGACTACCTCCAATTGATGAGCGGCAGCAGCGGCACGAGCGACGAGAACCGGGCCACAGTGATTGGAGAGATTTCGCGCGGCCTGAAGTCACTGGCCAAAGAGTTGCAATGCCCAGTGATCGCGCTTTCGCAACTCAACCGCAGCGTCGAATCGCGCACCGACAAGCGGCCGATGATGAGCGATCTGAGGGAGTCGGGCGCGATCGAGCAGGACGCCGATGTCATCATGTTCATTTACCGCGATGAGTACTACACCAAAGAGGCCTGCAAGGAGCCTGGTGTGGCTGAGATCATCATCGGCAAACAGCGCAACGGCCCCACCGGGACGGTGAAGCTCACGTTCCTGAAGCCGCTGACCAAGTTCGACAACTTGGCGCCAGGCAGTGCCGGCGGCGATTACTGAGTCGTGGTCAGGCCGGCGCTGCCTCTGCAGCCCGCAGGTTCAGTCCGCCTGCAGTTCTGCCGGTTGATTGACCGAGTCCCACCTGCGTGCCCTTGCTGCAATAGCGCTGCTTGAGGTCGTTGATCTGATTCGTCATCGACTCGTGCTTCTTGATCTTGGCGGCGTGACGCTTCAGCACGGCACCGGCGAGTTCGATCAGCTTCGCGTTCAGGGTCTCTTTTCCCTTCGCCAATAGCGACTCGGCGGCCAGCTCCGGTGAGCCGTTGAGACTGTGCGCCATGGCTTTCTCCGCCATCTGCGTGATCGTGTGCAGCCCCTCGCGGATGGCAGCGGCGTAAGCTGGGTCGCTGCCGCAAGCGCTGCACAGCACTTCGCTCGATGCCTTCGACACGCAGAAGCGGTTCGCCATGCTGCTGACCCAGATTTCGGCATCGGGTAACTGGATCTCGGTCTGGCGCAGCCGTCCGATCACGGCGAACATATTCGTGGCCGCCTCGAAGTCGAAGTCTTCCTTTTGACGGTCGGCGGCAAGCTCTCGCACCAGCGCGACGCATTCGGCGACCTTGCGCGCGCGCAAGGCCTGAAACACCTGAGCGACTCGCAGGAACCGGACGAGGCGGCTGCTGTCGGGGCGACGCTCGACGGCAGCCGCGAGCGTAGCGACGGTTCGTGAGAGTTCCTTGCTGTCGCCCTGGTCGAAGTACAGCATCGACAGCATCACCAGCGTCTGGCAGTCGAACATCTTCGAACTGAGTCCAAGGCGCACTGTTCTCTCCAGCGCCGAGACCGCTTCATCAGCTTGCCCCATCAGGAAGCACATCATGCCCGTCTTCTGCAGTCGGCTGATGTTCTGCGGCGTGATCGTCGAAGCCTTGGTGTAGGTTTCCAGCGCGCTGGCGAGATTGCCTTGCTCGATATGCACCCGGCCCATGACGTCGTAGGCATCGCCGAAGCTCGGTTGTTCGGCGATCAGGCTTTCGAGGGTGCGTGTCGCCTTTGGATAATCGCCCGTTTCGACTTCTACGCGGGCCAGCCCCAGTTTCGCCCAAGGCAGCGCCTGGGAATCATGAACGGCTTGGTAGAGCGTACGAGCCGAGGCATGGTCCTCGATGCGCAGAAACAACTCGGCCCCAATGCGCGCGGCATACAGCCAGAACTCCCCACGGTCCTTGAAGCGTTGCATGCACATCGCTGCTGCCGATGCAAAGTGACCATCCTCGATGGCCTCGAAGATGTCCTCCAGAACCTTCTTTCGATATCGAGCCTGCAGGACTCGTTGCTCAAGGGCTGCGGCAGAGTGCGGCTTGATGAGGTAGCTGTCAAGAGCCGCTTCTGCAGCTTCGGCGACGCTGAAGTACGACCGCTCGCCAGTGACCATCACGAAGACAGTCGAGAAGGGCAGCAATTGAGAACGCCTCAAGTCGTCGAGCAGGTCTTTGCCCGAGATTGGCGAGTTGTCGAAGTGATAGTCGCATATCACGATGTCGAAGGTCCGCTTTTCCAGCGTGGCTCTGGCATCGTCGGCTCGGCCGGTCTGCACCACATGCTTCACGCCAATGTCGCGCAGCATGGCCATGAGCGTGCTGCGTGATGTTGGGTTGCTATCGATGACCAGCGCTCTGCATCGCGCGATCTCGTTGTGGGGAATTCTCATGCGTACGCCTCGACAGTGAAGTTTTCAGGCCTGCTACGCGCGCCCGCCCTGATCGCGCTTGCCAGACGCAATCCAGACAGACTTACACGGCCGGAGCGCCACCTTTATCCCGGATTGCAATGGGGCAAGGTTGGCGCCTGTCCGAAAGTGGCAAGCCCCTGTGTTAGGTATCGGTCACTGCAGTGACGCCTTTAGGTCAAGGCGCAACGCAACGCCAGAAACTCGCGGATGACCTACTTGAACAGGTCCTTGACCCGGTCGGACCAAGATTTGGAGTTGGGCGAGTGACGGTCTCCACCCTTCTGGAACGAGTCTTCGAGTTCACGAAGGAGTTTGCGCTGGTGCTCCGTCAGCTTGATTGGGGTCTCGACGGTGACGTGGCAGTACAGATCGCCGGGATAGCTGGATCGCAGACCCTTGATGCCCTTGCCCCGCAGGCGGAACGTCTTGCCATGCTGCGTGCCCTCCGGCAGTTCGATCTCTGCCTTGCCGCTGAGCGTGGGCACCTGGACAGTACCGCCGAGCGCAGCGGTCACGACACTGATCGGTGCCGTGCAGTGCAGGTCGTCGCCATCTCGCTCGAAGATCTCGTGCTGCTTCACTCGGATCTCGATGTAGAGATCGCCAGCCGGCCCGCCATTGGTGCCGGGTTCGCCGTTACCTGCCGATCGAATGCGCATGCCTTCGCTGATCCCAGCCGGAATCTTGACTTCGAGCGTCTTGTTCTTCTTGATGCGACCCTGACCACTGCAGGTCGTGCATGGCTCGGGGATGACCTTGCCGGTGCCCCGACAAGTGGGGCAGGTTTGCTGGATGCTGAAGAACCCCTGCCGCATGGTCACTGCGCCGGAGCCATTACAGGTACCGCAGACCTTCGGGCTGGTGCCTGGCTTGGCCCCGGTCCCGTGACAGGTGTCACAGCCTTCGTACGCCGGGATGCGGATCTGGGTGTCCTTGCCCTCGGCGGCTTCTTCGAGGGTGATCTCCATGGCGTAGGAGAGATCGCTACCCCGGAACACCTGCTGCCCAGCGCCTCCGCGACGCTGACCGCCACCCGCGCCGCCAAAGATGTCGCCAAAGATATCGCCAAACGCTTCGGCAAAGCCTCCCATGCCGTCGCCACCCGCTCCGGGCCGGAAGCCACCCCCCATGTTCGGATCGACCCCCGCATGGCCGTACTGGTCGTAGGCCGCGCGCTTCTGCGGGTCAGAAAGCATCTCGTAGGCTTCCTTGGCCTCCTTGAAGCTTTCTTCGGCCTTCTTGGCATCGTCACCCTGGTTGCGGTCAGGGTGGTACTTCATCGCCAGCTTGCGATAAGCCTTCTTGATGTCCTCATCGGGGGCGTTCTTCGCCACGCCCAGAGTTTCGTAGTAGTCGCGCTTTGCCATGTTTGGGCTCATCCGTCACGCCGCAGCGTATGGGTCCAACGAGAACGCCGCGCTGGGTTGAACCCCTCCTCGGGTACCCTGGCGCGGCGCATTCACCGAGGCTGCGCCCGGTGTGTTGCGTTATCGATCGGCGGTCACTTCTTCTCTTTGACTTCGGTGAATTCGGCGTCGACCACGTTGTCGTCTGCAGGTTTGTCCGATGCCGCGGCGCCCGATTGTGGGGCCGCGCTGCCCGCCGCCGCTGCGCCGGCAGCGGCCTGTGCGTCTGCGTAGACCTTCTCGCCGAGTTTCTGACTGGCCGTCATCAGTGCTTCGGTCTTGGCTTCGATGGTTGCCTTGTCGTCGCTCTTGAGAGACTCCTCAGCATCCTTGAGCGCCGCCTCGATCTTTTCCTTCTCGGACGCTTCGATCTTGTCGCCGTGTTCGGCCAAGCTCTTCTTCACGCTGTGCACCATGGCGTCGGCAGAGTTGCGGGCCTGGATGACCTCGAGCTTCTTCTTGTCCTCGGCCGCGTTCAATTCGGCGTCCTTGACCATCTGCTGGATCTCGGCCTCGCTCAGACCCGAGTTCGCCTTGATGGTGATCTTGTTTTCCTTGCCGGTGCCCTTGTCCTTGGCGCCGACGTGCAGGATGCCGTTTGCATCGATGTCGAAGCTCACTTCGATCTGCGGAGTTCCCCGCGGTGAGGGCGGAATGCCTTCGAGGTTGAACTCACCCAGGCTCTTGTTGCCCGAAGCCATCTCGCGCTCGCCCTGGAAGACCTTGATAGTTACGGCCGGCTGGTTGTCATCGGCGGTGCTGAAGGTCTGGGCAAACTTGGTCGGGATGGTCGTGTTCTTGGCGATCATCTTGGTCATCACGCCGCCAAGCGTCTCGATGCCCAAGCTGAGCGGAGTCACGTCGAGCAACAGCACGTCGGTGCGATCACCAGCCAGCACCTGGCCCTGGATTGCAGCGCCCACGGCCACGGCCTCATCGGGGTTCACGTCCTTGCGTGGCTCCTTTCCGAAGAACTCCTTGACCTTCTCCTGCACCTTGGGCATGCGGGTCATGCCGCCGACCAGGATGACGTCGTGGATCGCGTCGACCGACACACCAGCGTCCTTGATGGCGGTGCGGCACGGCGCGATCGTGCGCTCGATCAACTCCTCGACCAGCGCCTCGAGCTTCGAACGGGTCAGCTTGATGTTGAGGTGCTTCGGGCCCGAGGCGTCCGCGGTCACGTACGGCAGGTTGATGTCGGTCTGCGCGCTGTTCGAGAGTTCGATCTTCGCCTTCTCAGCGGCTTCCTTCAGGCGCTGCAACGCGAGCACGTCCTTGCTCAGGTCGACGCCCTGATCCTTCTTGAACTCGGCGATGATGAAATCGATGATGCGCTGGTCGAAGTCCTCGCCACCGAGGAAGGTATCGCCGTTGGTGGACAACACCTCGAATTGCTTTTCGCCATCGACGTCGGCGATCTCGATGATCGACACGTCAAAGGTGCCGCCGCCGAGGTCGTAGACGGCGATCTTGCGGTCGCCCTTCTCGTTCTTGTCGAGGCCGAAGGCAAGCGCAGCAGCGGTCGGCTCGTTGATGATGCGCTTGACGTCCAGGCCGGCTATACGGCCCGCGTCCTTTGTGGCCTGTCGCTGTGCATCGTTGAAGTACGCTGGTACGGTGATCACCGCATCAGTGACCGTCTCGCCGAGGTAGTCCTCAGCCGTTTTCTTCATCTTGCGCAGGATCTCGGCGCTGACCTGCTGCGGGGCGATCTTCTGACCGCGCACCTCGACCCACGCGTCACCGTTGTCGGCGGCAGTGATCTGGTAGGGCATGAGGTCGATATCCTTCTGCACTTCCTTCTCGGTGAACTTGCGGCCGATGAGTCGCTTGACCGCGTACAAGGTGTTCTTGGGGTTGGTCACGGCCTGGCGTTTGGCCGAGGCGCCGACGAGGATTTCGCCACCATCCTGATACGCGACGATCGACGGCGTGGTCCGTGCGCCCTCGCTGTTCTCGATCACGCGGGTCGTGTTGCCCTCCATGATCGAGACGCACGAGTTGGTGGTGCCGAGGTCGATACCAATGATCCTTGCCATGTCTGTTTCTCCTGAAATCTGAAAACCTGCTGGGTGGAACTTGTAGTTGACCCTCTTCTTTTCAAGGGTCGATGCCGTGTCAGGGGCGACCGGGGCGGCTAGCTCGTTGCGGTCACGGTCACCAGCGCTGGGCGCAGCACGCGGTCGGCAATGAGATAGCCCTTTTGCAGCACCGCGACCACCGAGTTCGCGGGGAAATCGGCATTTGCCACGCTGATCGCCTGGTGGTGGTGTGGATCGAAGCGCACACCGGCAGCTGGATTGATCTCGATCACCCGATTGCGCTCGAGCGCCGCAGCGAGTTGGCGCAGCGTCGCATGAACGCCTTCTAGCAATTGCTCGGGCGTGGCGTTTGGCAAAGCAATCGCCGCTTCGAGGCTGTCCTTGACGGGAAGCAGGCTTTCGGCGAATCCCTCCACCGCAAACTTGCGAGCCTTGGTGATCTCGTCGTCCGCGCGGCGCCGGGTGTTTTCGGCCTCGGCCTTGGCGCGCAGATAAGCGTCTGCGACTTCCGCATGGCGCGCCTCCAACTCAGCAAGCCTTGCGGCGGTCTCGCTCACAGACGTCGCAACTGAGTCGGAAAAACTGGCGGGCGCTGTCGAGTTGCTTTCAGTGTTGTGCGTTGGGTCGGGATGGGTCATGACGGCACTCGGTCCTCCTGAGAGGGGACTTGGGGATGAACCCATGGCTTTCAAGGGGTATCTGTCCTGCGCGTGCGGTGCAGCACGTTCAGTCCCGATCCAGCGTCGCGCTCCAGCGATTCCAGTCGACGAGTTGCCGACGATCGCGCTTCGTCGGGCGTCCATGTTCGATGGTTTGTGCCGGTTCGACACCGTCACGACGTTGCCGGGCCGCGGCTTCGCGGCGCGCAATGCTGTCAATGGTCTCGGCATAAAGCGACTGAGCGATCGGTGCAGATCCGCGAACGTCGCTCAGCGCCGTCACGGTGATGGTCTGCAAGACCGCCCCACGGCGCAACTCGACCACATCACCGGGACGCAGGTCGCGCGCAGCCTTGGCCGTCTGGTTGTTGACGCTGACTCTTCCCTTGCTGATTTCGTCAGCGGCGATGCTGCGCGTCTTGTAAAAGCGCGCGGCCCAGAGCCACTTGTCGATCCTCAAGGCGCTTGCCTGCCCCTGGCCTCGTCCGCAGGCCGTGGGTTCAACGCTCCGCCCCGAGTGCCACGGCGTGATCGCGCTGCGCGCCGAGCGACTCGAGAACGGCCGGTGAGGGCGTGCTCGTGGCCGTTTCCCATCCCTGGAGATGATTGATGGCAATGCCAGCGAGCGCCACCATCCAGTGGTGCTGGTCGTTCAGGCAGGGGATGTAGCGGAACTCGCTGCCGCCGGCCTCGATGAATGCGGTGCGCGCTTCCTGCGCGATTTCCTCGAGCGTTTCGAGGCAGTCGGCGGTGAAACCCGGGCACATGACCGAGACACTGCGAACTCCCTGACCGGCGAGCGCGACGAGCGTTGGCTCTGTGTAGGGCTGCAGCCATTCGGCCTTGCCGAATCGGCTCTGGAAGGTGACCGCGAGCGTCGACTTGTCGAGGCCCAGTCGTTCGCCCAGTAGCCTTGCCGTCTTCAGGCACTGGCAGTGGTAAGGGTCGCCCAGCAGAAGGGTGCGCCGGGGCACGCCATGAAAGCTGAGGACCAGACGTTCAGGGCGCCCGTTGAGCGTCCAGTCTTCTTCGACGCGCCGCGCCAGTGCGTCGATATAGCCGGGGTCGTCGTGGTACTGATTGACGAACCGGAACTCAGGAATGCGGCGGGCTCGGCGGCCCCAGTCGTACACCGCATCGCAGACGCTGGCGGTGGTCGGGCCTGAGTACTGCGGATAGAGCGGCAGTACGAGCACCCGAGTGATCCCCTCGACGCGCAGCCGGTCGAGTGCGTCGCCGATGGCAGGCGATCCGTAGCGCATCGCCGGCTTCACGATGACGCGGTGCCCACGCTCTCCCAGATAGCCCTCGAGCATCGCCGCCTGCTTCTCGGTCCAGACCTTCAGCGGTGAACCCTTGTCGGTCCACACAGTGGCGTATTTCGCCGCGGACTGCTTGGGACGCACCCGCAGGATGACGCCGTTCAAGATAAGCCACCACACGAGGCGAGGAATCTCGACGACACGTGGATCGCTCAGGAACTCCTTGAGGTAGCGCCTCAGCGCAGCAGCGGTGGGGGCATCCGGCGTGCCCAGGTTGCACAGCAGGATCGCTGTGGATGTCGGCTGGTACTTGCCATGTTCATGGACTGGCTCGCGAGCGAATGGCATGCAGCGTCCGGGTGAGAACCTATCGAAGATTATTGATGAGCCTGCTTCTGCGCGACGCAGACCCTTCGGCGCCCATGGGCTGCGCTGGCCGCAAGCAAGCGACGAGCCGGGCCGACCCTCAGAAGTCCAGCACGGGCTGGCGCAGCGTGTCTTAGAGCCGAAGTACCTCGAAATGGACACAGGGTGCTGTGGGGTCCAGCGGCGAGGTGCCCAGGCCGATGACTCCGCTGCCATGCAAGGTGCAGGTGCCTCGACGAAGGCTTACTGCTTCGCGGTCGGCTGCATACCGCACGTACGAGCCGTTGTAGCTGAGGTCCGTCAGTTGGAAGGCGCCGCCGTGCCAGTCGATGCGGGCGTGCGACCGCGAGACCCGGTTGTCATCGATGCAGTATGTCGCCTGCGGGCTGCGCCCCAGAACCACCGGCATGCTGCTTGTCGCGAAGAAGCGGCTGCTGTCCAGCCAGGTGAGGCGAACGCCCTCTGGCTCAGGCGCAGCGAGCATGTCGCCGAAGGCGGTGGCGACCATATCCACCGTCTGGCGCGTCTCGATCACGTGCACTTCAACCGGCTCGGCGCGACCGCGCAACTGCAGGCGCTCAAGCCGTCGGAATTGGGCACGATCGATCTCCGAAAGACCATCGAGAACTGCGCTGGTGGCGAGTGTCTCGTTGTCGCCTGAATGCTCCAGAAGTCGTGCGGCCACGTTGACCGCATCACCGAAGAAGTCACCCCCGAGCTCGACCACCTCGCCATGCGCCAGCCCGACCTGCAGTCTCAGCACCCGACTCGCCTGGACCGCGCCGATCCACTCGTCCGCGCCGTGTCGACCGATAGCGTCATGCATGTGGATCGAAGCTTGAACCGCAGACGTACGCGACGTGAAGATCGCCATCAACCCATCACCCAGTGTCTTGACCACCCGCCCGTCGCAGCCCTGTACCACTTCGGCGAGCACGGCCACCGTACGTGTCACCCATTGCGTGGCCAGCGAGTTGCCCAGCGTTTCGTACAACCCTGTGCTGCCGCGCAGGTCTGCGAAAAGTACGCTGCATTCGAGGGTCTGGGTCATGCCTTGGCCACTTAGCGCTCGAGGGTCTCGCTGGGTTGCCGTTTAGGCCTCTGCGCGCAGACCTGCACCGGTGTGCTCGGTCTGCGCCAGTGCCGCCTCAGAGATTGTCGAGATAGGTGCGCAGCTTGTCCGAACGGCTCGGATGTTTCAGCTTGCGGATCGCCTTGGCCTCGATCTGGCGGATTCGCTCGCGCGTCACATCGAACTGCTTGCCGACTTCCTCCAGCGTGTGGTCGCTCTGCATCTCGATGCCGAAGCGCATGCGCAGCACCTTGGCTTCGCGCGGCGTCAGGCTGTCGAGGATGTCCTTGACCACATCGCGCAAGCCGGCCTGCATGGCGGCCTCGATAGGCGCGGTGTTGTTGGTGTCCTCGATGAAGTCGCCCAGATGGGAATCGTCGTCGTCACCGATCGGCGTTTCCATGGAGATGGGCTCCTTGGCGATCTTCATGATCTTGCGGATCTTGTCTTCCGGGATCTCCATCTTCTCGGCGAGCGTCGGCGCGTCGGGTTCGAAGCCGAACTCCTGCAGATGCTGCCGGCTCAGCCGGTTCATCTTGTTGATCGTCTCGATCATGTGCACCGGGATGCGGATGGTGCGCGCCTGGTCCGCGATCGATCGGGTGATGGCCTGACGAATCCACCACGTCGCATAGGTCGAGAATTTGTACCCGCGGCGGTATTCGAACTTGTCGACGGCCTTCATCAGACCGATGTTGCCTTCCTGGATCAGGTCGAGGAACTGCAGTCCGCGGTTGGTGTACTTCTTGGCGATCGAGATGACCAGACGCAGATTGGCCTCGATCATTTCCTTCTTGGCATCGCGCGAGGCCTTTTCACCCTCGTTCATCCGCTTGTTGATCTTCTTGAGGTCATCGAGCGGCACGACCGCGCGCGCCTGCTGGTCGGTCAGCTTCTTCTGCAACTCCTGCACCGGCGGCAGGTTACGAGCCAGGATGACGCTGTAGGACTTGTTGGCGGCGACTTCCTTCTCTGCCCACTTGAGGTTCAGGACGTTCGGCGGAAAGTTGCGAATGAAGTAGTCCTGCGGCATGCCGCACTTGTCGACCAGGATCTTGCGCAACTCACGCTCGTAGCGGCGCACGTCGTCGACTTGCGAGCGCAGGATGCCGCAGAGCTTTTCGATCGTCTTGACCGTGAACCTGATCGTCATCAACTCGCCGCTGATGGCCAACTGCGCCTTGTTGTACGCCGGAGATTGGTAGCCTTCCTTCTCGAAAGCTTTGCGCATCTTGTCGAAGTTGATGCGCAGATTGGCAAACTTTGTGAGGGCCTGAGTCTTGAGTTCCTCGAGCTTCTTCGTCAGCGCCTTGCTGCCCCCGTTGCCGTCATCGTCGTCGTCTTCGTCGAAGAAGTCGACATCCTCCTCTGCCACATAGTCATCGGCTTCGTCTTCGGAAACAAAGCCGTCGACCACTTCGGAGATCGTCATCTCGGCAGCAGCGATCCGGTCGGCATAGACCAGGATCTCGGCAATCGTTGTCGGCGAGGCGCTGATCGCGAGCATCATGGCCTGCAGACCGCCCTCGATGCGCTTGGCGATCTCGATCTCGCCTTCGCGCGTCAGAAGCTCGACCGTGCCCATCTCGCGCATGTACATGCGCACGGGGTCCGTCGTGCGGCCGAACTCCGAATCCACTGTCGAGAGCGCGGCTTCCGCGGCTTCCTCGGCCTCTTCCTCGGTGGCTGTCGTCGTTCCACCGCCAGCGATCAACAGCGTCGCCGCATCCGGCGCTTGCTCGTAGACCGCAATGCCCATGTCGTTGAGCATCGACACGATGGCTTCGAGGATCTCGTTGTCGACCAGTTTTTCAGGCAGGTGGTCGTTGATCTCCTGGTGCGTGAGGAACCCACGCGTCTTGCCCATCTTGATGAGCGTCTTCAACTCCTGGCGTCGTTTGGCGACTTCTTCTTCGGTCAGCGCAGTCTCGTCGAGCCCGAACTCGCGCATGAGTGCGCGCTCCTTGGCGCGCGATACCTTCATCCGCAGCGGCTTGGCCTTCGCCTTGCTCTCGGCGTCCTCGGCTGTGTCGGCAACCTCGACCTCAGCTTCGCCCTCGATGTCGCTTTCGATGTCCGAGAAATCTTCGTCCGCGACCGGCGCCTTCTTGATCTTGTCGTCAGCCTTGCCGGCCTTGCGACCGCGCGCTGTCTTGTCGGCCAGCGGTTCAGCCTTCGCGCGAGCGGCAGTCTTGGTTGCCGCGGTCTTGGACGACGTCGCCTCTGAAGTCTTGCGGCTCGCGGACCCTGCTGATGCGGTCTTGGCGGTGGCCGCGTTACGGGGCGCCGTGGCGGCTGCTGATTTCTTCGCGGTCATGCAATTCCTCGGGATTCAATGAACAAGTCCTGGGCCAGCAAGCGGGGCAGGCAAGTGATTCGATGCGTTTTGGCGACTTCACTTCGGTGGGATTCGTCAGACTTCGTTGCTGCCCGGTCGCTCATCTCGGATGCACCATTCAGCGGGCCAACATCCGGGTTTGTCCAGCGCGCCCAGTGCAGCTATCGACGCGAGTCTCGCAACAGAACGGGCCGAGTGCGTCCGGCGCCCTGAACTCATGCTCCAACCTTTCCGGTGAAGCCTCGCTGGGAAGCCGGGGATTATATCGGCCGGCTCTCTCGGGACGAAGGACCGTTGCCTGCCAACTTCAGGGCGCAACCGAGGTCGCGCCGGCGATCGCTGCTTTGAGCTGCGTCCGGTGCCGCACCAGCGAAGCGCTGCGCTGCTGAGCGTCAGGTGAAGCGATTCCGCTCTGGAACAGCAGATGCAATTCCTCATCCACCTCGCGCAACCGAAGGTGGTCTACGACCAGTGCGAGTTGGTGTTGCAACTGTGTTCCGGGCTCGGGATCATGAAAAGCGCAGATTCGTTCGAGTGCAGCCGCCGCAATCCCGTCCTGCGAAATGCTCTTGCGCAACTCATCGATCAAGGCGGTCGACGCCATCGCACCTTGCTCCTGCAGCGACCGTTCCATAGCCTGGACGAGTGCTGCGTAGGGCGGGGTCTGCTCCGCCAGCAAGTCGCGTGCGGAGTCGTCGAGCGACCACCACAGTTCGGGTTGACGAAGGATGAGCCAAAGCGCTCGGTCCAGGAGGTTGGCCGCACCTTGACGAGGGCGTCGCGTCGATGGTGCGCGTGCAGGAATGGAGACCGCGGCGTGATGTTCGCGCGGCCGGTCCCCCCGCGCAGACCAGAGGTGCGAGAGTTCCGACACATCGAGCCGGGCGACCTCTGCCAGGTCGCCGAGCAATTGCCGCTTGAGTGCACCCTCAGGCAGCGACGCCCACATCGGTCGAGCGACCGACAAGAGGCGAGCTCGGCCTTCAGAGGTGGTCAGATCGCATCCATCCTGCGCCTGCGCAATCAATTGTTTGGACAAGAGGGGCGACTGTTCGATGCATGCCTCGAAACCCTCCGCGCCGAACTCCCGGACGTACGAGTCCGGGTCGTGTGTCGATGGCAGAAACAAGAAGCGAACCGTCCGTGTGTCCTGCGCATAGGGCAGCGTCGCCTCCATTGCGCGCGAGGCGGCACGCCGACCAGCAGCGTCTCCATCGAAACTGAAGACGACTGAATCCGTGAACCTGAAGAGCTTCTGGACATGTTCCGCGGTACAGGCAGTGCCCAGGGTGGCGACGGCGTTACCGATGCCGTACTGCGCAAGCGCAATGACGTCCATGTAGCCCTCGACGACCAGCGCGAAACCGCGCTGTCGAATGGCGGTGCGGGCCTCGTACAGACCGTACAACTCGCGGCCCTTGCTGAACACTGGGGTCTCGGGCGAGTTCAGGTACTTCGGCTCGCCACTTCCGATGACGCGGCCGCCGAAGCCGATGACCTCACCTTGAACAGAGCGGATCGGGAACATCAAGCGATTGCGAAACCGGTCGTAACGCTTTGCCTCGGCGCCTTCGGACTCGACCGACCTGACCACGAGGCCAGAGTCTTCCAACAGGGGGTCGTCGTAGTTGGGAAATGCGCTTGCGAGAGAGCGCCAGCCGTCAGGCGCATAGCCCATGGCGTACTGAGCCGCGACTTGTCCCGAGACGCCTCTGGCCTTGCAGTAGTCGATCGCCCTCGCGCTTGTCTTGAGTTGCTGCCGGTAGTGCGAAGAGGCCCGCGTCAGGACATCACTGAGTGAATGACGCTGAGCCTTGCTCTCCTCATGTGCTCGGCGGATTTCGGGGGATCGGTTGTCTTCCGGGACCTGCACACCAGTGTGTTGGGCCAGATCACGCACCGACTCGATGAATCCAAGACCGAGATGTTCCATCAGGAAGCCGATGGCGTTGCCGTGCACGCCGCAGCCGAAGCAGTGGTACGTCTGCCTTGCCGCATTGACGCAGAAACTCGGCGACTTTTCGCCGTGAAACGGACACAGACCCATGTGATTCGCGCCAGATTTCCGCAGCGCCACATGTCGCCCCACCACTTCGACGATGTCGACTCGGTTCAGCAGATCCTGGATGAACGCCGGCGCAATCACCGGGACAGTTTAGCGGCGCAGTTTGCGGGACGACCGCAGGCTGACAACGCGAAACAGTCGCGGGGGCATGGGCTACAGCCAGCCACTGCCCCGCAAGATCAGATGGCGAATTCGTCGAGCCGGCGACCTGCCGCAAGGTGAGCCTTTAGCCATTTCGGCTGCAGGCCGCGACCACTCCAGGTATCACCGGATTGGTTGTCCCGATACTTCGGGGCGACCTTTCCACCCTTGGCTGAACTGGGCTGTCGGGCAGTCGACTTGACCGATATGTCGGCGATGGTCAGGCCGTGTTCCTGCATGAGGGCCTTGACCTTGGCAATCGCGTTGGCATGCTCTTCACGTCGCGTTGATTCAATTTCCCGTTCCAGCGAAGCCTTGCGGTCAAGCAATTCCTTGAGTGTCGACATGGGCAATTCCTTTGTAGATTGTCTTGAAACGCGTGGGATTCAACCATCGCGTCAGCAGAGTATACAAAGGCCGCCGCTTCAAACCACCTGACGAGACTTTTCAGGCATCAGAAGTATTGGAAAGTGTGATTTCAGCATGGCTTGTTGCGCGTGGTTTCTGCAAACGATCACGCTGCAGGTGGAACGTATCCCGCAGGCTGTTCTGCACCATTACCGAAAAAGAAACTTTCCATTTGTCGAGCCAGATATTGCCGAGCGCGAAGATCCGCCAGATTCAAGCGGTTTTCATTGACGAGCATGGTCTGATGTTTGAGCCAGAGTTGCCAAGCCTCCTTGCTGACTTGGTTGTATATGCGCTGGCCCAGTTCGCCGGGGTAGGGGGCATAGTCGAGTCCCTCGGACGACTTCTTGAGGTGGATGCATTCGATCGTTCGTGACATCAGTTTTCTCCGTGGATATGCGTTAGGGCGCAGGGCGCAAAGACGGGAGTGATGAGAGCACCCGTCAAGGCAGTGTCTTCACGAGGACCTGCGAGCGGCGATCCCAGTTGTATTTGCGCTGACGTGCTTCAGGCAGCCAGTCGGGCGTAACCTGTTCGAAACCGCGTTTGATGAACCAGTGCATCGTGCGCGTGGTCAGGACGAAGATCGACGACAGGCCTTGCGCCTTGGCTCGCTGCTCGATGCGCTTGAGTATGCGTTCGCCGTCACCTTGACCCTGCACCTGAGGAGAAACCGTAAGCGCAGCCATCTCTCCCGTTTGCCGTTCTGGATAGGGATACAGCGCCGCACAACCGAATACCACTCCGTCGTGCTCGATCACCGTATAGCAATCGATATCTCGCTCGATTTCCGTGCGGTCTCGCTTGACCAGTGTTCCATCGTTCTCGAATGGCTCGATCAGCTGCAGTACACCCCCGAGATCATCTACGGTTGCTTCACGAAGACTTTCGAGTTTCTCGTCGACGATCATGGTGCCCACACCGTCGTGAGTGAATGATTCAATGAGGACCGAACCGTCGACGAAAAACGGCACGATATGCACGCGTTCAACACCGCTCTTGCATGCCTTCACGGCATGCTGCAGATAAAAGCCGGTATCGGTGGGTTGCTGTGGATCAGGCAGGGCGGCGAGCAGTTTCTCTGCATCAATCAGTGCGAGTTCCTGATCAATCTCTCCTGAAGGTTGCGACACGTCGAGCGGGATACCCGCGACCTCGGTGACGTAAATCAGTTTGTCCGCCTGCAGTGCGATCGCAGCGCTGGCCGCAACATCTTCCATGCTCAGGTTGAAGGCTTCGCCCGTGGGTGAAAAGCCGAAAGGTGACAACAACACCAACGACCCGAACTCGACTGCCCGGCGGATCCCCACTGCGTCGATCCTGCGCACCAGTCCGGTGTGCATGAAGTCAACGCCATCGACGATGCCAACGGGTCTGGCAGTGATGAAGTTGCCCGACACGACGCGCACCTGGCTTCCGGCCATCGGCGTGTTGGGCAGTCCTTGCGAAAACGCCGCTTCGATCTCGTATCGCAGCTGCCCCGCAGCCTCCTGGGCGCAATCGAGTGCGACAGCGTCGGTCACCCTCATGCCATGGCTGAATCGTGAGATGTGTCCCTTCGCCCGCAGTTGCTCTTCCACCTGCGGACGGAAGCCGTGGACCAGCACCACCTTGATGCCCATCGCGTGGATGAGCGCGAGATCCTGGGCGAACGTGTCGAGTTTCCCCGCGGCAATCAGTTCTCCGGCAATCGCAACCACGAAGGTCTTGTTGCGATGTGCGTGAATGTAGGGAGCGACAGATCGGAACCAGGGGACGAACGTGTGCGGGAAGACCAGGCTCATCACGGCGCTTTGAAATAATCATTTGATTCTGCATGAAGGAGCCATGACGCCACCCCCGCGAAGCGCGACTGCTCAGTCCGCCCATGCAGTCCCTCGACTGACGTTCGATGATTCGCTTCCCGTGTGCGGGCGGCGCGATGAGATCGCAGCAGCGATGGCGTCGCATCAGGTCGTCATCGTGTGCGGCGAAACCGGTTCGGGCAAGACCACGCAATTGCCGAAGATCGCTTTGTCGATCGGCCGCGGCAAGGGCGTTGGAGGGCGGGGTCTCATCGGCCACACCCAGCCCCGCAGGATTGCCGCGTCGAGCGTCGCCCGACGCATTGCGCAGGAACTCGACAGCCCGCTCGGTGAGGTGGTGGGTTTCAAGATCCGTTTTCAGGATCGGCTTTCTTCCGGCACCTCGATCAAGCTGATGACCGACGGCATCTTGCTGGCAGAAACGCAATCTGACCCGCTGCTCCGCGCCTACGACACCTTGATCATCGACGAGGCGCACGAGCGCAGCCTGAACGTTGATTTCCTGCTCGGTTACCTGCGCCAATTACTGCCCCGGCGCCCTGACCTGAAAGTGGTTGTCACCTCGGCGACGATCGACGCCGACCGGTTCGCGCAGCACTTCGCGACTGCCGGCGTTCCTGCTCCGGTGATCCAGGTTTCGGGCCGACTCTTTCCAGTCGAGCAGCGCTGGCGTCCTTACGAGGAGTCGCGTGACTACGGATTGCCCGACGCGGTGCGCGATGCCGTCGATGAACTGTGGTCCGCAGGCGGTGCGACAGGTGGCGACGTTCTGGTCTTCCTTCCGGGCGAGCGCGAGATTCGCGACGTGGCCGACCACCTGCGCCGACATCATCCGCCAGGCACCGAGGTGGTGCCGCTGTTCGCTCGCCTGAGCCAGCAGGAGCAGGATCGCGTTTTCGAGTCCTACGCGGCGCGTCGGATCGTGCTGGCGACCAACGTGGCCGAGACCTCACTGACGGTGCCCGGTATCCGCTACGTCATCGATGCCGGTACCGCGCGAGTCAAGCGCTACAGCTACCGGCAGAAGGTCGAGCAGCTGCAAGTCGAGCCCATCAGCCAGGCAGCCGCCAATCAGCGCTCTGGCCGCTGCGGCCGGGTCAGCGATGGTGTGTGCATCCGCCTCTATGACGAGCGTGACTTTGCGTCGCGCCCTCGCTTCTCGGATCCCGAGATCCTGAGGTCGTCGCTCGCCGGGGTGATCCTGCGCATGAAGTCCTTGCGGCTGGCGACCATCGAGGAGTTCCCGTTCATCGATGCGCCGTCAGGCCGTGCGATTGCGGACGGCTACCAGTTGTTGGCCGAGCTGGGTGCAGTCGACGAGCGCAACGAGCTCACGCCCATCGGCGCAGAACTGGCGCGCCTGCCGCTTGATCCCCGCGTCGGTCGGATGATCCTTGAGGCGCGACAGCGCGAAGCCCTGACTGAGGTACTCATCCTGGCCAGCGCGATGAGCGTGCAGGATGTGCGCGATCGGCCGCTCGAAGCACAACAGGCCGCTGACGCTGCGCACCGACCCTTCGATGATGAGCGATCAGAGTTTGTCGGCGACCTGAAGCTCTGGCGCTGGCTGGAGACCACCCGCAGCGGTGGCGATCAACACAAGCTGAGCGCGCGCAAGCAAGAGCAATTGCTGCGCGATCACTTCATCTCGCCGCGGCGGGTGCGTGAATGGCGCGACATCCATTCGCAATTGCTCACTGTTGTCACCGAACACGGTTGGCGGATGAACACCGCTGAGGCCACCTACGAGCAACTGCATCTGTCGCTACTCGCTGGCTTGCTGGGCAACATCGGACTGAAAAGCGATGACGCCGAGTGGTACCTCGGCGCACGCGGTATCCGTTTCTACCGGCACCCCGGCGTGCGCCTGCTCAAGAAGCCCGGTCGATGGATCATGGCGGGAGAGCTGGTCGAGACAACCCGGCTTTACGGGCGAGGCATTGCAGCGATCGAGCCGCAATGGCTGCCAGTCGTCGGTGCTCATTTGGTCAAGACTCAACTGCTAGAGCCCCATTGGGAACGTCGCGCGGCGGAGGTGGTCGCACTCGAGCGGGCTACGCTCTATGGGTTGGTTATCTACAGCAACAAGCGTGTGAATTACGGCTTGGTGAATCCGGCCGAGGCCCGTGAGATTTTCATTCGTGAAGCGCTGGTCGATGGGCAATGGGATTCGAAAGCGCCGTTTCTGGTGGCCAACCGCCAGTTGGTCGCCCAGATTGAAGACCTCGAGCACAAGTCGCGTCGTCAGGACGTGCTGGTCGACGATGAACTGATCTTCGCCTTCTACGACCATCACCTGCCCGGCGAGGTCTGCAGCGGTGCGTTGCTCGAACGCTGGTACCGCGACGCAGTGCGACGTGATCCCCAGTTACTGCGATTGACTCGCGACGCGCTGATGCGTCACGACGCAGCAGGCGTTACCACCCGGGCGTTTCCCAAGTTGTTGCGCTTGGGCGGAGTCGACTGTTCCGCCGAGTACCTGCACCAGCCGGGCGACGCCCGCGATGGCGTCACGGTCAGCGTGCCCATCTTCGCGTTGAACCAGATCGATGAGGAGGTCTGTGAATGGCTGGTTCCGGGGCTGCTGAAGGACAAGGTGCTGGCATTGCTGAAGACCTTGCCGCAACGCCCACGTTCACGACTGGTGCCTCTGCCAGAGCGGGCAACGGCGCTTGTCGCAGAAGTTGAATTGCAAGCCGCATTCGCGACAGGCAGCCTGCTCGATTTCCTTCTGCGGCACGTTCGAGAGGCCACCGGGCTCGATGTGAAGCGCGCAGATTTCAAGCGCGAACAGGTGTCCGATCACCTGTTCATGAACTACCGTGTGGTCGACGAGCACGGCCGCCAACTGGGGATGGGTCGAAACCTGGCGTCGCTCAAGGCGCAGTGGGGCGGGCAGGCACGGTCGGCCTTCCAGGCCCTGGCTAGGCTGCAACTCGCGACCGCGCAACCGCCAGGGGAAGTGGGCTCTGGTTCGGCTGCCGCATCGTCCTCGCCTGTCACTGTTGCCGGTTCGCTGCTCGCACGCCAAGCAAACGCCACATCGCCAGCGTTCGCCGCATCCCAGAGCGACTCTGCCGAAACCTTGTACACCGACTGGTCCTTTGCGGAACTTCCGGAATTGCTCGAACTACGCCGAGGCTCGGTGTCGGTGGTCGGCTACCCGGCGCTCGTCGATCGCGGCACGGGTGTGGCGATCGACGTGTTCGACGAGCTGGCGGTCGCGCAGGTGCGCCATCGGGACGGCCTCACGCGTCTCGTCTCGCTGCAGATCCGCGACGCGCTGAAGTATCTGGAAAAGAACCTTCCAGACTTGCAGAAAAGTGCTGTCCTGTACATGTCGCTCGGCACATCCGACGAGTTGCGAGCGCACATCATCGACGTGGCCATCGAGCGAGCATTCTTGGCCGATCCGCTACCCGATTCGGCCACGGCCTTTCGCGCGCGGCTCGAGGCCGGCAGGGGGCGTCTCACGCTGATTGCCAATGAACTGGCGCGCACCGCGAACGCCATCCTCGTTGAGAACGCCATGGCGCTGCGCAAGCTCAGAGACTGCCGCGGCCCGAAAGAACTGGTGGACGACGTCAGCGCGCAATTGCAGCGCCTGGTCACAAAGAACTTCCTGAGCGAGACACCGGTGGCGCAGATGCCGCACATGACGCGCTACCTCAAGGGGATTGCCCTGCGGCTAGACAAGTGGCGGGCTGATCCCGAGCGCGACGCCTCACGGTTGGCCGAGCTTCGCCCGATCGAACAGCGCTTCCTGCGGTCCGTTATCGAACGCAAGGGCGCGCGAGATGCGAGGCTCGAAGAGTTCCGCTGGTTGCTCGAGGAGTTGCGCATCAGCCTGTTTGCCCAGGAGCTGCGTACGCCGCAGCCCGTCAGCCCGAAGCGCCTGGAGAAGGTTTGGGCCCAGCTCGGCCGCTGAGCCTGTGCTCATCGGGGCTTGATTTGAGCGCATGGGCGAGGGCGCCGCATACAATCTGCGGCTTCGGGGCGTAGCGCAGCCTGGTAGCGCAACTGGTTTGGGACCAGTAGGTCGTGAGTTCGAATCCCACCGCCCCGACCATCATCACCTCCTTTCGGACACGTCGTCCGGCCGTCGCAGATCCTGTGGTGGCGGTAGCTCAACCGGATAGAGCACCAGCCTTCTAAGCTGGGGGTTACAGGTTCGATTCCTGTCCGCCGCGCCATCTCGTGCGGGGTGTCGAGCGAGCCCGCCGAATACACTCGGCCGGTGCTCAACTCCCTGTACCTGCTGCGTTTCCCGGTCCTTCCGAGGACCGGCGACTGCCTATCGGGTTTGCGATGTTTGCCTCGTTGAAGCGCTGGCTCGCTAGTGCTTCAGGCGCCGCCACCGATCCCGAGTTCGGCGCCGTAGAGGCTTGGGCGAGAAACGCTGGTTTCCGCTATCGCCACGACAAGGATGCCCATCGCTTCATGGTCGAAGCAACTTCAGGCGCTCGCGCTTTGCGTATGGAATGGGGTCCATCGCAGCGCGACTACATCGCCCCGAATGAACTGCGGCTCCGACTCGATCTGTACTTGCCCGGCTCGCTGCAAATGCTGGTGATGTCGCTCCCGCTGGCCGAAAAGCTGGAGGTCGAGACATTCGAGCGTTCGACCCAGGCTGCGCAGACAGTCATCGACATGTCTACGCCGGAAGAGATCCGGTGGCTGGCGATGTTCCCGAGGGCTGATTTCGCACTGGACAAATCATTGCGCGCCCGGTTCTGCGTCGTCGGTGCGGAAGAGACGGTTACCGCCGATTGGGTTCGCGGCGCTCTCGCTGATCAACTCGCCACCGCCGCCCAGAGCCTGCTCGCCGGTGATCCGCCTTTCGTGCTGATGACCATGCGCGGCAAACTCTACCTTCGCATGCAGATCGAGCGGCCCGATCCCAAGGCGCTGTCTGAATGCCTCGACATGTTCGATGCCGCAGCACAAAGCGCCCTGGCGCTGATCGGGCAGGTGCCTCCGGACGACGGCGACTGGCCCACGGGTGCGAGCACGGGGTGGCAGTCACAGGCGGCGCTCGATGACGGACCCGCGGATCGTCTTCGTCGGAACTGACCGACCATCCATTTCGTTGAATCTGCACTCCGCGGTGTGTTTTGCTCGGGTGTTTGGTGGCCCGCGTCGGGTCTGCCGACGACGCCTCGCGTGCTAGAGTGAATTTGTTACTTTTTACATCCCGAGCATGCGCAGAACAACAACAACCATCGCCACAGGTGTCTTGGTCTGTCTGGTGTCGTTGCCCAGCTGGGGCCTCGGTTTCGCGCGACTCATCAATGCCACCACCTTGGGGCAACCGCTCGATGTGACGATCGAACTGGCGTCGGATCCGACCGAGTTCCTCGCTGCAGACTGCGTGAGCGCCGAGGTTATTGCCGGCGAAAGCACTGTCGCTCCTCAAGCCGTACGTAGCCGCCTGACCACCTCGCCCACCAACGGTGCGCGAGCGATCCGTGTCACGACCATCGACACGATCCAGGAGCCGGTGGTGACATTGACGGTGTTTGCAGGCTGTCCGACCCGAGTGAGCAGGCAGTTCGTGGTTTTCGTCGATCCTCCGACCGTCCCGCTGGAGATCTCGGCGTCGACGAATGGTGCCTATGACCGTAACGGCACGCCCGCCGAGCCCCGTGCTTCTCAGCCCGCCAGCACTGATGCAGGCGGCTCGGCACCCTCTAACGAGCTTCCCGCATCCCCTGTGCCTGCCGCCGCGGCGCCTGCGCCCGCGTCCGCTCCCGCTTCGATAGCGGAGCGTTCCGCCACCAAGCCTAAGCCCCGTCGAGAGGCGAGCGTCCCGAGTGGGGCCTCCAGCGAATCGACCCCCAAGCTGGTGTCACCCGGGCAACGCTCAGCGCCACGCGTGGCCGACAAGCCGCCGCGTGAGCGCACGGCCCCTCGGCTCGAACTCGAACGCGCACCTCCGGTGACGAGGACGGCCCCCCCGGCGCCTGCGAACGCCGCCTCTGCCTCTGCCGCTGCGCTTGCCGCAGCGCAGTCAGCGGCGGCTTCGGCGGCTGAAGAGTCCAAGCGCGCTGCCGATGCCCAGCGTGAGTCCATCGTTGCCCTTCAGCGGCGACTCGAGAAGCTGCAAGCCGAGAGTGAAGCAACCAACAAGGGGATCGCCCAGTTGCAGGCCCGCCTGAAGCAAGCCGAGGCGGAGCGCGAACTCGGGCCGCTGGAGTACGGCCTGATCTTCGGTGGCGGTTTGCTGCTCCTGATGCTCGGCCTGTTCCTCGGGCGACGATCCGCCGGGGCGGCTGGCACGCCCTGGTGGAATGCGGCCGGATCGGCAGCATCGACCGGCGGCGTCCTCGGCGGCGAGATCGCGCTGGACGAGGCCGATGCGTCCGTCTCGGCCGAACCTCGGTCGAGCTCCGTTGCTGGCGGCACGCGTGTCAGTGCAGCCGCCACCGTGGCTTCCATTGCCGCAGTTCCGGGGCCCGGACGGATGGCTGCTGATCCCGCACCGGTCATTGCCGAGAAGCACATGGCACCGGGGCCTGTCGATCCGTCTTCCGCAGAGCCGGCGCGGCCGGTTGACAACGTGCCGGCAGAAGATGGCTCCGCGGCACTGCTCACGGCAGACCAGTTGATCGACCTGGAGCAGCAAGCCGAGTTCTTCATCGTGCTGGGTCAGGATGATTCCGCGATCGACCTGCTCAATGCGCGCCTGCTCACCGCCGTCGGCCAGAGCCCGCTGCCGCTCCTGAAGCTTCTCCAGATCCATCGGCGGCGCGGTGAGCGAGACGCCTTCGACCGTGCCCGTGACCGTTTCGAACGCCGATTTGGCGATGGTGCTCCGGTCTGGGAGGACGGTACGACGTCTGGTCCGTCGCTGGAAACGCACGACGATGTCGTCGCCCGAATCACGGCGGTTTGGCCGATACCTGAAGAGGCCTTGCCTCTGATCGAGTCGTTCCTCGTGCACCGCGAACGGTCTGCGGCGCCATTGCGACTCGGCGCGCTCAGTGAACTGCAGTTTCTCTATCTGCTCGCACGTTCCCTGCGCGACGAGGGAGGCAACCTCGATGCTTCCGTGGACCTGTTGCTGCCCATCAACTCGCGCAACGAAACCACCGTCGTGCTGGCTTCCCCTCTCAAGGGGCGGGCGTCTTCCGACTCGCGCGTTGAGCGCATCGACGTTGAACTCGACTTCGATGCCCCGACTCCGCCGAAGGCGCCTTCCTGAGGAAATGGCGTCTGTCGCCTTGTGGAGCAGGTACTACAGGCGCTGCAGTCGGCTGATGGCTTCGTCAAGGGTTGCCGCCTGCTTGGCGAAGCAGAACCGGACGATGTGCTGCTCTCTTGAGTCGGCGTAGAACGCCGACAGCGGGATCGCTGCAACGCCGATCTCTCGCGTCAGTCTCATGCAGAAGTCGTGCTCTGACTCGTCACTGACGTCGGCATAGTCGACGCACTGGAAGTAGGTCCCGGCGCAGGGAAGCGGCCGAAACCGGGTGCGCTGCAAGCCAGCGGCGAACTGATCGCGCTTGCGCTGATAGACATCCGCCAGTGCAAACACAGGCTGCAGGTCCTGAAGGTACGTTGCCAATCCGTGCTGCATCGGAGTGTTCACCGCAAACACGTTGAACTGATGCACTTTACGGAACTCGGCCGTGAGCGTTGCGGGTGCTGCGACGGTGCCCACCTTCCAGCCTGTGACGTGCAGCGTCTTGCCGAAGCTCGATACGACGAAGGCGCGGGCGGCAAGTTCAGGGTGCAACGCCACGCTCTCGTGACGCGCGCCGTCGTAGACCATGTGCTCGTAGACCTCGTCGCTGATCAGCAGCGTCTGCGTGGGGCGCAGAAGCTCGGCGAGGTGCAACATGTCATCGGCACTCCAGACCGTGGCTGTCGGGTTATGCGGTGTGTTGATGACGATGAGCCGGGTGCGGATGCTCAGCGCGTCGGCGATGCGATCGAAATCCGGTCTGAAGCTGCCGGGAGTGAGCGGCACATGCACCGCCCTGCCGCCGCACAGCGCGACGTTCGGTGCATAGCTGTCGAAGCACGGATCGAGAAGGATGACTTCGTCGCCCGGCTGCACGACGGCAAGCATCGCGGTCAGGATGGCCTGCGTGGCGCCTGCAGTGATGGTGATCTCGGTATGCGGGTCGTAGTTGCGGCCACCGCAGGCCGCAATCTTCTGCGCCACCCTCTGACGCAGGGCGAGCACCCCAGGCATCGCCGCATACTGGTTGCTGCCGTCACGCATGGCTTGTTCGACGGCATCGAGCAGTGCCGAGTCGCAGCCGAAATCAGGAAAGCCTTGCCCAAGGTTGACGGCGCCGTGTTCCTGCGCGAGCGCGGACATGACGGTAAAGATGGTGGTGCCGACCTGTGGCAATCGACTCACCACACGCGGCGTGAACGATCCCTGCGCTGCGGGCGACTGCGATGTCATTCGGCTGTTGGCAATCCGGCGATGGCTCGCGTGAGCAGGGCGCGGCTCAGGCGGTCGGAGAGCATCTCGGCGAACACATAGACGAAGTTGCGCAGATAGGCGCCCCGCTTGAAGGCAATGCGCGCCACGTTCTGGCCGAACAGTTGCCCGGCCGGGCGCCAGACCAGGTCACCGCTCGGAGGATCCTCGCGAACCGCCATCTCGGCCACGATGCCGATGCCCAGCCCGAGTCTCACGTAGGTCTTGATCACGTCCGAGTCGATGGCTTCAAGAACGATGTTCGGTCGCAGCCGACGCGCCTCGAACGCATGATCGATGCGAGTGCGCCCCGTGAAAGTGGGGTGGTACGAGATCAGCGGTTCGACGGCGAGGTGCTCGAGCGTCAGCCGCTCGACCTGGGCAAGCGGATGCGCCGCGGGCATCACGATGACGTGCTGCCACTCGTAGCACGGAAGCGTCACGAGTTCTTCGAAGCGATCCAGCGACTCGGTGGCGAGTCCTACTTCGGCCACCTCCTCGATCACCATGCGCGCCACCTGCTCGGGGTTGCCTTGATGAAGGCTCACGTTCACCTTGGGAAAGCGCTTGCGCAACCGTGCCACCGGTTCGGGCAGCACATAACGCGCCTGGGTGTGGGTCGTGGCGATCGACAGCGTGCCGGCGTCCTGATTGGAAAACTCTTCGCCGATGCGCTTGAGATTACTGACCTCACGCATGATGATTTCGATCGACTTCAGCACCTCCAGCCCTGGCTCGGTCACGCGGCGCAAACGCTTGCCGTGACGGGCGAAGATGTCGACACCGAGTTCGCCTTCCAGTTCGAGGATCGCCTTCGACACGCCGGGCTGCGAGGTGAACAGGGCCTTGGCGGTCTCGGTCAGGTTGAGCTTCTGTCGAACGGCCTCCTGAACAAATCGGAACTGGTGCAGGTTCATGGTGCGATTGGCGATGTCGGTGCCACCCATTCGACTCCCTGGTGCCTTGCAAGCGAGGCCTCGGCCAAGGCCAGCACGACACCAGGCGCCTCGCCCACCGCAGGTCGAACCGTCCACACAATGTTCGGGTGTTCAGCGCGCAGTTCGTCGACGAGCAAGGGCAAGTCCTTTCGCACATGGCCACCTGCGCCTAGAAACAGCGGAACGATCTCGACCTGCTCGCATCCGTCTTGCGCCAGTTGCCGTCCGGCCTCGGCGATTCCCGGCGTCATGAACTCCAGGAAGGACAACACCGAGTGCGTCTCGGGCGCTCGCTCGCGCACCACCTGCAGGACGGCCTCGAAAGGGCGCGCCCAGTTCGGATCGCGCGCACCATGTGCGAACAGCAACAGTCCACGCACCCGTTCGCTCATCGGAACCGCACCAACCAAGCGAACGTCGCCATCGACAGAAGCAGGAACAGCGCGCTGGGTGCAGCAGCAACTATCCATGGAGTCCAGTTGCGAAGCAGGCCCAGGTGCCCAGCGAGGTTGTTCATCAGCACGAACGTGATCCCTAACATGATGCCGCCAAACACCTTCCAGCTGATGCCCCCCGCGCGGGCGTGCAGGTAGGCGAAGGGGAGCGCCAGACCGACCATCACGAGGCATGCGAAGGGATAGAGCGCTCGCTTCCAGAACTGGATTTCATACGCCTGCGCGGCTTGTGCATTGGTGTCGAGGTGGCGGATGTAGCGCCACAACTCGAAGGTCGACATGGTGTCGAGCGGCACCAGGGCCGAGGCCACGACCTCTGCGGGCAGGCCCCCTTGCCAGTTCAAGCTGGGGAGATGCTCACCGGAGATGCTCGGCGCGGCGTTGCCTTCAGGCGCGCGCCAGTCCGTGACCGTCACGTCATTCAGGCGCCAGACTCCCGCCCGATCAACCTTACCGGTCGCCGCCGTTGTGCGTTGCAGGAGGTGCCCCTCATCATCGAACTCAAAGATCTTGATGCCGACGAGTTCACCTTCAGGCCCGGTGCGCGACACGTTGATGGAGTAGAGCCGCTCGCCTTGAGGCGTGGTCTGGCGGTCTTTCATCCAGGTCCCAGCGCGTCCGAGCGAGATGCCCCCGCGCATCAGCGCCTTGAGTTGCACGCCCTTTGCCTGGGATACCGGCGCGATGTAGTCGCCAACCACGAAGGTCAGCAACCCGAAGGCGAGCCCGATCGTGGCGAGCAACCGCAACGCCCTTCCAGGGCCCAATCCACCCGTGCGCAAGATGGTGAACTCCGACGACTGGGCCAGACGCGACAGGGCATAGATCGTGCCGATGAGCACTGCAATAGGGGCCAGTTCGTAGAAGTGGCTGGGGATCTCCAGGGCGCAGGAGGCGACTGCGAACAGCGTCGAGGAACCGCGCCGAGCCGAATCCGCGAGGGCATCGACGAAGTCGATGAAGAAGAACAACGCGAGGAAAGCGACCGAGACGAAGGCCACCGAGGTTGCGATGTCCACATAAAACAGGCGCCGCACGGTCCTCACGCGTGGGCCTTCACCGCAGATGCAACCGGGCGAAACAGCGACCAGCGTGGCCGGGTCGCCGCAGTGTCGCGCCACCATATCAGCAGCATCGCGATCGCGAGCGCCAAGCCGTGCGTGGCGACGAGGATTGCGCCCATGCCGACCTTGCCGCTCGACACCCAAGCTTGAGACAGAGTGATCACGTTGTAGTAGACGAAGAAGGTGAGCAGCGCGAAGAGCAGGTTCCAGTTGCTTGCGCGACGCGGGTTGATTGCCGCAAGCCCAATGGCCAGCAGCAGCATGTTCGCCGCGGCAATCATGACGCCAACGCGCCAAGTGAGTTCGCCCAGGTTCCGTGCCGTGGGATTAAGCAGCAAACCGATCGTGCTGAGCGCCTTCGGCGGGGGGGTGTCGCTTGGGGGGACGACCTTGTCGCCCACGATCACTTCGTAACCCCGGAAACGCGAGATGGTCTTCTCCTGCGATTCCACGTCGACTTCATTTCGCTGCCCGCTTTCCAATCGCAGATACCGATCCTGATTCTCGACCTCGACGCGACCGCTGCGGGCCGTGGTAACGGACTCGTTGTCCTTGGTTCGGCCGTAGATGAACACGTTGCGGCCGGTGGCCCCGTCGTCGGCCTGGCGTTCGATGAAAAAGACACGGCTGCCGTCAGCAGAGGACTGGAACTGTCCCGGCGAGACGCGAGAGAGGTCGGACCGGCGGTCGAACTGGTAGCGCAATTCGGCGCTGCGCTCGTTGACCCAAGGCCACACCCCGAGCGATAGCACCGCCACAGCCAGCAGCACAGGCCAGCTGGTGCGCAGCACTGGACTGATGAAGCGGCGCAGCCCGATGCCGCTGGAGAACCAGATGGTCATTTCGCTGTCCCGATACATCCGGCCGAGAGTGCCCACCACCGCCACGAACATCGACAGGGCGAGCATCGTCGGAAGGTGCGCGAGGGCGGTGAAACCGAGCAACAGGATGACGTCTCTCGGATCGATCTTGCCGCCCGCAGCCAGGCCCAGCGTGCGGATCAGCATCATGGTCAACACGATGGTCAGGATGACCACCAAGGTGGCACCGAAGCTGCGTGCGAGATCTCGACGCAAGGTCGAATCGAATAACATCTGGCGCCTAATGGATAGGCGGTGATTATGGACTTCAGACATCAGGTGACATCGCCAACGACGTTGGGTCAGACCGCTGCCGACGCGCTGATTCTGATCGTCGAAGCGACTGCACCCGCAGGCATTGCCGACCCGCTGCTGGCTGCTCTGATCGACGATGCGGTGACTGGTGGCGATTTCCAGATGAAGGCAGGTCGCACGCTGTATGTGCATCGCCCTGCTGGACTGAAGACCCCCCGACTCGCCATCGTTGCTGCCGGCGGCACGAGCCCCAAGGCATTCAAGGCCGCCGTCGCTGCGGGCCTCGCGCAGATCAAGGTCCTCGGCGCCGAGCATCTCGTGGTGGCTGCCTCCGAATCCTTCGCATTGACCGCGCTGCACGCCGAGGCGGTCTGCGCCGCAGTCGGCGATGCGGTCTACCTGTATCGCCACACCAAGCCGAGCGCGCCAGCGTCGCCGGCCCTGCGCAAGGTCACTCTCGCATGCCGCAAAGCCGAGTCGCGCGATATCGCCGCAGGTCTGTTGCGAGGTGCTGCAATCGCCGATGGCGTGACGCTGGCGCGTGAACTGGCGAATCGGCCAGGCAATTTCTGCACGCCGACCTTTCTGGGCGAACGCGCGAAGCGGCTCGGCAAGGAGCATGGCCTGAAGGTCGAGGTCCTCGATCGCAAGGCGGTCGAGAAGCTCGGAATGGGGGCATTCCTCGCGGTGGCGCAGGGGTCGAGCGAACCGCTGCGGTTCATCGTGGCGCGCTACGACGGCGCACCCAAATCGCATGCGCCGGTGGTTCTCGTCGGCAAGGGCATCACCTTCGACACCGGCGGGATCTCCATCAAACCCTCTGCCGAGATGGATGAAATGAAGTTCGACATGGGCGGCGCTGCGAGTGTTCTCGGAGCGTTGAAGGCAGTCGCCCAACTCAAGCCTAAGCTCAACGTGGTCGTCCTGATCCCGACCTGCGACAACATGCCGAGTGGCAGTGCCGTGAAGCCAGGCGACGTGGTCACCAGTCTTTCCGGTCAGACGATCGAGATCCTCAATACGGATGCCGAGGGACGGCTGATCCTTTGCGATGCACTGACCTACGCAGAGCGCTTCAAGCCGTCGGTGGTGGTCGACGTCGCGACGTTGACGGGAGCCTGCGTGATTGCGCTCGGGCATCACCTGTCGGGGCTGTTCACCGGTGACGATGCGCTGGCGGCGCAATTGCTCAATGCAGGCGACTCGGCGCTCGACGCGTGCTGGCGCATGCCGCTGGATGACGACTATGACGATGTGCTCAAGAGCAACTTCGCTGACATGGGCAACGTGGGCCCGCGCGCGGGCGGGTCGATCACGGCTGCGATGTTCCTGCGTCGCTACACCGCCAAGTACCGCTGGGCGCACCTCGATATTGCCGGCACTGCATGGAAGTCGGGGGCAGCCAAGGGGGCGACCGGTCGACCTGTCGGTTTGCTCACGCACTTCCTCTTGTCTCAGGTGCAGTGACCGCCCGGCAATGACCGAGGTCCAGTTCCACGTGAACGTCGCCGACCCGGTCTCGTACGGTTGTCGGCTGTTGCGCAAGGCCGTGCGGCAACGTGCCCGCTTGGCCGTGACCGGGTCTGCCGAGATCCTTGCCGAGCTGGACCGGCAACTCTGGACCTTCGACCCCGAGGAATTCCTGGCGCACTGCACCGTCACCGATTCGGCCTGTGCCACGCCGAGTTGCCATCGAGCGCCCGTCTGGCTGGTCGAGGACGCCGCCCAATCAGTCGATCGGTCCGTGCTGGTGAATCTCGGAATATCGCCAACACCGGCCTTCGAGAAGTTTGCTCGAGTGATCGAAGTCGTTTCGCAGGACGAAGGTGATCGCGACTTCGCGCGACAGCGATGGCGGCACTATCTTGCGCAGGGCATGAAGCCAGTGCTGCACGAGGCCGGCACTTGAACGAGCGCTCGCTGCCGCCACTGGGCGTGCCCACGCTGACGGAGGTGATCGAGTGGTCTGCGCCCGCGGCGGCGCCGTCGCCGCCGTTGGTCGACCTCGCGTCTTTGCCCCTGCTTTCCGAAGCAGTGGCCATCGATCTGATGCCTGCGGCAGCCTTTCCATCCCCCAGCCTGGTGGTATCAGCGGTCGAACCCGTCCTGCCGTTCGTATCGCCCGACAGCGTGCTGAGAACCCAGCAGATTGACGAGGACATCCTGACGCAGCGGGTGCTCGAGGATCTGCAGCGGCAGGTCGATCTGATGCTGGAGTACCGGCTGAGAGCGGTCATGGAACCGGTCGTCGAGCGGGCCATCGAGGTGCTTCGCGACAGCGCTCGTGCCGAGTTGGCATCGACCTTGCATGACGTGGTGACTCGTGCCGTGGCGCAGGAATTGATCCGCCACCGGGCTTTGGCCGAGCGCGAAGAAGGCCAGAGTTGATTCGTTGTTGTATTTGCTGAGCTATCGTCGTTTGGCGTTATTCGGGGTCACCCGTCACCTTTGCTTCAACAGGAGTCATTCCATGCAATTCAAGATGAACCTCGTCGTGCTGGCAACCGCCGGCGTTTTCGCTGGCTCCGCAAACTCGCAAGAACTCGTGGTCAAGATCGGTCACGTCGCGCCCACCAGCGGCGGCATCGCGCACTTGGGCAAGGACAACGAGATGGGCGCGCGCATGGCCATCGACGAACTCAACGCCAAGGGCGTGACGATTGGCGGCAAGAAGGCCAAGTTCGAGTTGCTCGCTGAGGACGACGCGGCTGACCCCAAGCAGGCCACCGCAGTAGCCCAGAAGCTGGTCGACTCAAAGGTCAGTGGCGTCATCGGACACCTGAATTCGGGCACCTCGATCCCCGCGTCCAAGATCTACAGCGACGCTGGTATCCCGCAGATTTCGCCGTCCGCCACCAACCCGAAGTTCACCCGCCAGGGTTACAAGACCACCTTCCGCGTCGTGGCTGACGACGTGCACCTCGGCGGAACGCTGGGCCGCTACGCCCAGTCAACGATCAAGGGCAAGTCGATTGCCGTCATCGATGACCGCACCGCTTACGGGCAAGGCGTGGCCGAAGAGTTCGAAAAGGGCGTCGCTGGTGCCGGCGGCAAGGTCGTCGCACGGCAGTTCACGACGGACAAGGCCACGGACTTCACCTCCATCCTGACTGCCATCAAGGCCAACAAGCCTGACGTTGTCTTCTACGGCGGCATGGACGCAGTGGCCGGCCCGATGATCCGTCAGATGAAGCAGCTGGGTATCGATGCGAAGTTCATGGGCGGTGATGGCCTGTGCACGGGCGAGCTACCGAAGCTGTCTGCTGGTGCGATGGCCGACGGTCAGGTTGTCTGTGCTGAAGCCGGTGGTGTCGAAGGCGAGCAGAAGAAGGGTATGGACGACTTCAAGGTCGCCTTCAAGAAGAAGTTTGGTACCGACGTCCAGATCTACGCTCCATACGTCTACGACGCAGTCAACCTGATGGTCGCGGCAATGGTCAAGGCCGGTTCGTCCGACCCAGCCAAGTACCTGCCAGCGCTCGCTGCAACGGCTGCCTACAAGGGCGTGACGGGAACCATCTCGTTCGACTCGAAGGGCGACGTCAAGAATGGTGCGCTGACCCTGTACACCTACAAAGGCGGCGCTCGCGAGCAACTCGCCGTCGTGCGCTGATCAGTGCGGCTCGGCCGCCAGATCTGAAAGGGCACCGCAAGGTGCCCTTTTTCTTTGGGCTGCCGAGAGCCGAGCCTCAGTCGATGCCGGCGCCAGCTGCGGCCAGCAGCAGCAGGCTGTGTGATTCGATCGGTAGATCACATTCGCCCTGACCATGAAATCTCGATCGGCCCACCGGTGAACAGGTGTCGAGCAGACCGCGCCACACGCCGGCCGGAAGCCTGAAGCCGCATGTCGTTTCACCGCCGTTGACCAGAAGCAGAAGCGGTGCGCGCGCTCGGCCGGGCTGACCGATCAGGCAACCGAGCACGCGGTCGTCGCTCGCTTGCCAGTCGTCGCCATGCAGGACTGTACCGTCCGGTCGCAACCAGGTCAGATCGTGCAGACCCAGAGGGTCTGACAGGCCGCTGTACCAGCGCACACCGAATGGCAGGGCCTGGCGACGCAACGCCAGCACGCGGGCAGTGAAATCGATCAGCGTTGCATCGGCATTCGCCCAGTCGATCCAGGTGATTTCGTTGTCCTGACAGTAGGGGTTGTTGTTGCCTCGCTGGGTGTGGCCGAGTTCATCTCCGGCGGCCAGCATCGGTGTGCCCTGGGCGAGCAGCGTCGTTGCGATCAGCGCCCGCTGAAGCCGTCCGCGCAGTTCGTTGATGGCGGGTTCGTCGGTCGGTCCCTCGACGCCGCAGTTGCAGCTCAGGTTGTGTCCGTGACCGTCGCGGTTGTCTTCGCCATTGGCGTGGTTGTGCCGCTCGACGTGACTCACCAGATCTCGCAGCGTGAAGCCATCGTGCGACACGACATAGTTGACCGACTCCACCGGCAATCGACCGCGCCGCTGGAACAGATCCGATGAGCCGCACAGCCTCCGAGCGAACGCGGCGCGCGGCGCCGCCATCGAATCCGCCGGTTGCAACCAGAAGCTGCGCATCGTGTCGCGGAACTGGTCATTCCACTCCAGCCAACCCGAGGGAAAACCGCCAACCTGGTAGCCGCCCGGGCCGATGTCCCAGGGTTCAGCGATCAGCTTGACGCGAGAGAGCACCGGATCCTGAGCCACAGCGGCAAAGAAAGAGGCGTGCGCGTCGAAGCCGTGGTCGCCGCGCCCCAGAACGGGGGCCAGATCGAAGCGGAAGCCGTCGACGTGCATCTCGCTCACCCAGTAGCGCAGGCTGTCCATCACCAGCCGCAGAACCACAGGCTGCCGAATATCGAGCGTGTTGCCGCAGCCAGCATGGTTCTCGTAGTGCGCTCGCGAATGGCGCGGCAAGCGGTAGTAGCTGGCGTTGTCCAGACCGCGAAAGCTCAGAGTCGGCCCGGTCTCGTCGGACTCGGCGGTGTGATTGAAGACCACATCAAGCAGCACTTCGAGGCCTGCCGCATGCAGCGTTCGCACCATCGTGCGGAACTCATCGCGCGGCGTCACCCCGCCAATGCCGCTGGCGTAGCGCGGTTCGACACAGAAGAATCCGAGCGTGTTGTAGCCCCAGTGGTTGCGCAAGCCCATCGCTGCCAGACGCTGTTCGTCGATGTGCAAGTGCACCGGAAGCAGGCTGAGCGAGGTCACGCCAAGGCGCCTGAAGTGCTCGATCGATGCCTCGTGTGCCAGACCCGCGTAGGTGCCGCGCAGATGTTCGGGCAGGCGGATGTCGAGACGGCTCTGACCCTTCACGTGCAGTTCGTACAGAACGGTATCTGCAGCCGTTGTGCCCGGCGGCCTGTCATCACCCCAGTCAAATGACTCATTGACCACGCGGGCCTTCAGCGCATGCGCGGCGTTGTCGCTTCTGTTGGGTTGGTGCGCGTGGGCAAGGTTGAAGCCAAAGTGCTCGTCGCGCCACTCAAACCGTCCGACGATGTCGCTTGCGTAGGGGTCGAGGAGCAGCTTGTTCGGATTAAAACGGTGCCCCTCCTCGGGCCGCCAAGGGCCATGCGCACGAATGCCGTACACCAGACCGGCCTGCGCCTGCGCCAAGTGGCCGTGCCAGACGTCGCCGGTTCTCTCTGGCAAAACAAGCCGGGCGACTTCGGTGGTGCCGTCGGCATCGAAGAGGCAGCACTCGATCGAGGTTGCATGCGCCGAGTAGATGGCGAAGTTCACCCCGTCGGCATCCAGGCTCGCACCCATCGGCCATGGGCGTCCCGGCCCGAGGCCGGAGCCTGACGAATCGCGACGGATAGTCGAGCGAGAAGAGGTCAGGCTCGCCATTCGAACAACACCGTCGCGAGCGGCGGAACGGTGATCACGATCGATTGCGACTGCCCCTGCCACGGCACGTCCTGCGTCGCTGCCACGCCATAGGGCGTCCCGGTGTTGCTGCCGCCGTAGTGCGACGAGTCGGTGTTCAACCGCTCCGTGTAGGTGCCTGCGCGCGGCACGCCGAGACGGTAGGCCGTGTGAACCGTGGGTGTGAAGTTGCAAACCGCAACGACGAAGTGGGCGTCGTCATGGCCGCGTCTGATGAAGGCGAGCAAGGAGCGCTCAGCGTCGTTGTGCTCGATCCACTCGAAGCCGCTGCGGTCGAAGTCGCGCTGGTATAGCGCTGGCGATTCGCGGTAGTGATGGTTCAGGTCGTGCACCAGTCGCTGCACGCCTTCGTGCAATCGGTCAGCCAGCAGGTGCCAGTCGAGGCTGCGGTCGTGACGCCATTCATCCACCTGGGCGAACTCGCCGCCCATGAACAGCAGCTTCTTGCCGGGATGCGCGTACATGAAGCCCAGATAGGCGCGCAGGTTGGCGAACTTCTGCCAGCGGTCGCCCGGCATGCGCGACAGCAGCGAGCCCTTGCCGTGCACCACTTCGTCGTGCGACAGCGGCAGCACGAAGTTCTCGGTGTAGGCGTAGACCATGCTGAAGGTCAGTTCGCTGTGGTGATGCTTGCGGTGGATCGGATCGCGCGCCATGTACTGCAGCGTGTCGTTCATCCAGCCCATGTTCCATTTGTAGTGGAAGCCTAGGCCACCGGCATAAGTTGGGCGCGAGACCGCCGGGTACGAGGTCGACTCTTCCGCCAGGGTGATCGCTTCAGCCCGCTCGACGCCGACCACCGCATTCACCTGTTTCAGGAAGTCGATGGCCTCGAGGTTCTCGCGCCCGCCGTGGACGTTGCTGATCCACTCGCCCGGCTCTCGGCTGTAGTCGCGGTAGAGCATCGACGCCACCGCATCGACTCGCAGCCCGTCGACACCAAAGCGCTCGAGCCAGTACAGCGCGTTGCCCACCAGGTGGTTGCGCACCTCCGTGCGGCCGAAGTTGTAGATGAGCGTGTTCCAGTCGTTGTGGAAACCTTCGCGCGGGTCGGCGTAGTCGTAGAGATGCGTGCCGTCGAACTGGCGCAGACCGTGGTCGTCGGCCGGGAAATGCGCGGGCACCCAGTCGAGCAGCAGGCCCAGGCCTTCGGTGTGGCAGCGCGCGACGAAGCGAGCAAAGCTCGCGGGATCGCCGTAGCGGGCCGTCGGTGCGTACAGGCCCACCGGTTGGTAGCCCCACGATCCGTCGAACGGGTGCTCGCCGATCGGCATCAGCTCGAGGTGGGTGAATCCCATGTTGCGCGCGTAGGGGACGAGCGCATCGGCGAGCTCGTCCCAATCGAGCCAGTGCGCGGCACCGCCTTCGACCTTGCGCCGCCACGACCCGACGTGCACTTCATAGATGCTGACGGGCGCGTCCAGCGCATTGGCTGCCTGCCGTCCGGGGAAGCTGCTCTGACGTTCGGGCAGCCGCGACACGATGCTGGCGGTCGCCGGACGCAATTCGCTGCGCAGCGCGTGCGGGTCCGACTTCAGCGGCAGGACCCGCCCGTCACGCGAGCGGATCTCGAACTTGTATCGCGCGCCCTCGCCGACGCCGGGCAGGAAGATCTCCCACACGCCGCATTCGCGCCGCAGGCGCATCGGGTGACGTCGCCCGTCCCAGAAGTTGAAGTCGCCGACCACGCTGACCCGCGAGGCATTGGGTGCCCACACCGCGAAGCCCGTTCCGTCCACACCATCGAGATGTCGCGGCGTCGCACCAAGCACTTCGCAGGGGCGACGGTGTGAGCCTTCAGCGAGCAGCCAGACGTCGACTTCGCCGAGCAGCGTCAGGTGCCGGTAGGGGTCGTCGATGACGGTGGCCGTGCCATCGGCCCAGGTCACGGCAAGCCGGTAGTCCCGTGGCATGTCCGCGGCACTGCCAGCACCGGACACACCCTCGAACACGCCGTCGGCATGAATCGAATCGAGCGTCAGCAACGGCGAGTGATCGCCTGAGGTGACTGCCTGCACCGACTCGGCGCCCGGCAGGAAGACCCGAATGCACCAACCGCTCGGATGTCCTTCGTCGTTCGTCAGCGCGTGCGGCCCGAGCACGGCGAATGGATCGTCGTGTCGGGCATCGAGAAGCCGTGCGAGGTCGGTCGGGTCGATGGGTCGGCAGGTGCAGTGGATGGACGGACGCGGTGGGGTGATCGGCCGTCCCGGTCAGTGCACTTCCGGCTCCACACCCCAGATGGTGCGAGCGTACTGCTCAATCGTCCGGTCGGACGAAAACACGCCCATGCCGGCCACGTTGGCGATGGCGCGGCTGGCCCATTCGGTCGGGCGCTTGTAGAGATCGTCCACGCGAGCCTGCGTTGCGATGTAGGAGTCGTAGTCGGCGAGCAGGAAGTAATGGTCGCCGCCCCACAGCAGCGAGTCGACCAGCCCACGGTAACGGCCGGGCTCGTCGGGAGAGAACTGACCGCCAGCGATCGCGTCGAGCACTGCCTTCAAGGTCGGGTTGCCTTCGTAGTGACGCATCGGCTGGTAGCCACTGTGCTTGAGCGCCTGCACCTCGGGCGTGCGCATGCCGAAGATGAAGATGTTGTCGTCGCCGACGTTCTGGCGGATCTCGATGTTGGCGCCGTCGTTGGTGCCGATCGTCAGCGCGCCATTGAGCGCGAGCTTCATGTTGCCGGTGCCCGAGGCCTCGGTGCCGGCGGTGGAGATCTGCTCTGACAGATCGGCCCCCGGCATGATGATCTCGGCCACCGACACGCCGTAGTTCGGGATGAACACCAGCTTCAGCTTGTCGCCCACCCGCGGGTCGTTGTTGATCACGCTGCCGACGTCATGGATCAGCCGGATGATCGACTTTGCAGCGTGGTAACTCGATGCCGCCTTGCCAGCGAAGATGACGGTGCGCGGCACGACATCTGCAGCCGGGTTGGCGAGCATGGCCTGGTAGCGGGTGATGACGTGCAGCACGTTGAGCAGTTGACGCTTGTACTCGTGGATGCGCTTGACCTGCACGTCGAAGAGGCTCAACGGATTCACCCGCACGCCGGTGCTGCGCTCGATGTGCTCGGCCAGGCGCGCCTTGTTGGCCCGCTTCACGGTGATGAAGGCGTCGACGAAGGAGGCATCCGTCCGCTTGTCGCGCAGCAACTGCAACTGGTTCAGATCGCGGCGCCAGCCGTTGCCGATGGTGCCGTCGAGCAGCGCCGACAGGCGGGGATTGGCCTGCTGGAGCCAGCGCCGCGGCGTCACCCCGTTGGTCATGTTGGTGAAGCGCTCGGGCCACAGGGCCGCGAAGTCGGCAAAGATGGTCTGCACCAGCAGGTCGGAGTGCAGCGCCGATACGCCGTTGACACGATGGCTGCCGACGATCGACAGGTGCGCCATGCGCACACGGCGCTCGCCATGCTCGTCGATCAATGACAAGCGCGAGAGAAAGCCGATGTCGCCCGGACGGAAACGTGCGGCTTCGTCGAGGAACTCGTGATTGATGCGGAAGATGATCTCGAGGTGATGCGGAAGCACGTGCTGCAGCAGACCGACAGGCCAAGTCTCG
>VYKX01000036.1_pt1 | contig 48801 bp, 46 predicted proteins | sample 5114471 | NCBI WGS metagenome assembly VYKX01 (sample SAMN12291785, study PRJNA351875) | freshwater metagenome | isolation source: freshwater lake | place: USA: Michigan, Gull Lake | collected 2013-08-08
ACCCTGGCCGACGCGGTACCGCCGATCGAGCGGCTCGACGCCGAGTCGTGCCATCTGGGCTTCGAGCTGCAACTGCGCACCGACCAACCGCGCGGCGAGATCGAGCGCGTCTTCGAGTTCGCGATGGACGACTGTTCACTCGCCATCCTCGGCCCCTACCCGCAAGCCGACGCATACATCAACCTGCTGGCCGAGCGTTGTCGCGACGACGATGACGCTGCGCAGGCGCTCAAGGCGGTGTGGGCAACGATCGGCGTCGATCTCGATGCATTGCTCGCCCACGCTGCGGCCGATACCGCAGCCAACGCATCGCTGGCTCATGCGCAAGGCGACCAGCCATCGACACCTTCGGACAGCGCAACCGCTGACCGTCGCGCCGCTGCAGACGATCGTCGCCAGGCCGAAGAGCGGCGCGTTGTCGCGACCGACCGCCGTGCCGATCGCAAGCTCCGCGCTGCCGCGCAGCCGCAGTTCGTGAAGGTCCGCGCCGACAAGCTCGACCACCTGATCGACCTGATCGGAGAACTGGTCATCGCCGGGTCGGGCGCGCAGATGGTCGCCAACCAGGAAGGCTCGCCCAGCTTCCTCGAAGCCACACAACGCGTGTCCGAGCTCGTGCAGGCCACCCGCGACGGCGCGCTGGCGCTGCGCATGGTGCCGGTCGGCGAAACCTTCAGCCGCTTCCAGCGGGTGGTACGCGACACCAGCAAGTTGCTGGGCAAGGACATCGAACTCGTCGTCACCGGTGGCGACACCGAACTCGACAAGTCGATGGTCGACGTGATCGGCGACCCGCTGATGCACCTGGTTCGCAACAGCCTCGACCACGGCATAGAAACCCCGGCCGAACGCATCGCGAGCGGCAAGTCGGGCACAGGCCGCCTGGGCCTGAACGCGTACCACGAGGGTGGCTCGATCGTCATCGAGGTCACCGACGACGGCCGCGGGCTCGATCGCGAGCGCATCATGCGCAAGGCCGTCGAACGCGGCCTGATTGCCGAAGGCGCGGTGATGAGCGACGCCGAGGTCTGGCAGCTGATCTTCGCTGCCGGCTTCTCGACCGCCGACAAGGTCACCGAGATCTCCGGCCGCGGTGTCGGCATGGACGTCGTGCGACGCAACATCGAATCGCTGCGCGGACAGATCTCGCTCGTCAGCACGCACGGCAAGGGCACCACCACGCAGGTGCGGCTGCCTCTCACGCTGGCCATGATCGACGGCTTCCTGACGCTGGTCAGCGGCGTGCACTACGTGCTGCCGCTGTCGGTGGTGAGCGAGTGCATCGACGTGCCTCGCGAATGCCGCGACGAGCCGACGCGCGCCTGCGGCACCTTCGATCTGCGTGGCGAGGTGCTGCCGTACCTCGACCTCGCCCTCTTTTACGGCGCCGACACGGTGCAGGCCGGCAGGCGCAGCCTGGTGGTCGTGCGCGAGGGCTCGGTACGCGTCGGCCTCGTCGTCGACCGCCTGCTCGGCGAACACCAGACGGTGATCAAGCCGCTCGCCGGCATCTTCAAGCCGCTCGAGGCCCTGGCCGGATCGACCATCCTCGGCTCGGGCGACGTCGCCCTCGTGCTCGATATGCAAGGCCTGATGGCCGCCGCGCTGCGTCCCGGCGCCACCGCTCGACGCAGCGGTTCTACCGTCTTGTCACGCACACCTGCGCGCGCAGGTGTGCTGACCGATCCCGTTCCCCCCACCGCGTCCAGCCGCCTTAGCGCGGATTCGGCCGCACGCTCTTGAATCACCACTACCGAAAGACGCCCATGAAGAACATCCTTCGCCGCATGAAACTCTGGCAAAAGTTCGCCTCGATCGGCGTGATCAGCGCCGTGATGTGCGCCGTGCCGCTGAGCAAGGTCGTGCAGTACAAGAACAGCGAGCTCGCCGTGGCCATCTCCGAGAAGACCGGACGCGACACCGCGCTGACCACCGGCATCGCACTGCAGAAGCAACTGCAGGCGCACCGCGGCCTCTCGGGCATGGTGCTCAATGGCAACTCCGCAGCCGACAACGATCGTCGTGCCCGCCTCGCCGACGTGAATGCCCAGATCGCACTGCTGAACACCCAGCTGGCCACGGTGGGCTACACCGACGCGGCGCAGCTGGCCAACGAGATCAAGGCCGACTTCGACAAGGTTTCGCAGCAGATCGAAGCACGTTCTTTCAGCGCCAAGGAAAGCTTCGCAGCGCACACCATGATCGTGAGAAAGAACTTTCTGCTGCTCGACAAGGTGGCTGATGCCTCAGGACTGTCGCTCGACCCGGTCGCCGAGACCTACTACCTGATGACCGCCGTGGTCGACCACCTGCCGAGAATGACCGAGGCCCTGGCACAGGCTCGTGCCCACGGCGCGATGATTCTGTCGGGCAAGGACGCCAGCGCTTACGTCCGAACGGCACTGCAAGAAGATGTGGACTTGGCGAAGTACTTGCGTGATCGCAGCCTTGCCCAAGTCGACAAGGCGCTGGCAACGGCTCCCGACATGAAGGCAACGGTGACCTCGGCAAGCGCCGCCGTTGATGCAGCAGAGCGCTTCTTCAGCCTCACCGACAAGGAGATCCTGAACAACGCCAAGCCGACGCTGGCGGATTCCGAGTACGAGAAGGTCGGCGCCGAGGCGTTGGACTTGCAGTACGCGCTCATCAATGAAGCCAGCACCGCACTCGACAACGCATTGACTGCTCGCATATCCGACACGGCCGAGGCGCGCAACCTGCTGGTCGGAGGCCTCGGTGGGATGGCACTTCTGGCCCTCTGCCTGGGCTGGGCCATCACCCGATCGGTCACCAGGCCACTCAATCACGCAGTCGATGCCTCCAATGCCGTGGCCGCAGGCGACCTGAGTTTTGCGATCAACAACGCAGGCAACGACGAAGCCGCCACGCTGCTCAAGGCCCTGTCGCAGATGCAGAGCAACCTGCAGGAGCGGCAGCTCGAAGATAAGGAGCGCCTGGCTGCCACCGAGGCTGCCGCCACGGCCGCCACCCAGGTCGCCGAGGAGATCGGCTCTGCGGTCGATGGCGCCACCCAGGGCGACTTTTCGCACCGCATCGCGCTCGACGGCAAGGAAGCGTTCCACGCCGACCTGTGCGGCAAGTTCAACCAGTTGATCGACACCGTCAGCGGCACGATCCGCGAGGTCCGCGCGGCGGCCAATCATCTGACGGCTGCCAGCGGCCAGGTCAGCCAGACTTCGCAGGCGCTGTCGCACTCGGCGTCTCAGCAGGCTTCGAGCGTCGAAGAAACCACCGCGTCGCTGCAGGAGATGAACGCCTCGGTCAAGCAGAACGCCGAGAGCGCCAACGTCACCGACGGCATCGCCACCAAGGCCGCTCGCGAAGCTCTGGACGGCGGTACAGCCGTGGGCCAGACGGTCGACGCGATGAAGTCGATCGCCACCAAGATTTCGATCATCGACGACATCGCCTACCAGACGAACCTGCTGGCGCTGAATGCCGCCATCGAGGCCGCGCGTGCCGGCGAGCACGGCAAGGGCTTTGCGGTCGTCGCAGCAGAAGTGCGCAAGCTTGCCGAGCGCAGCCAGGTGGCGGCGCAAGAGATCGGCAACCTGGCCGGCACCTCGGTGCAGCTCGCCGAGAAGGCCGGTGGCCTGCTCAACCAGATGGTGCCTTCGATCCAGAAGACGGGCGAACTGGTGCAGGAGATCGCCGCCGCCTCGGGCGAACAGAGCGAGGGCGTGGGACAGATCACCGGCGCGATGAACCATCTGAGCTCGGCCACGCAGCAGACGGCCTCGGCATCGGAAGAGCTGTCCGCCACCGCAGAAGAACTGTCGGCCCAGGCCGCGCAACTGCAGGAGCTGATGGCCTTCTTCAAGCTGGCGGATGACGGCAGCAACAGCACCAGCAGCAGCACCAGCACCAGCCCTGGCGCTGCGCGCAATGCACGCCCGGCCGCGCAGTCAGCATCACGTGCCGGCAGCAGCGCTTCGCTCAAGTTTGGTCAGGGCAGCAGCGCCGGGGCATCGAAGGCGCAACCGTCGCGTGCAGCACGCACGTCGGTCGCAGCCGGTGTGGACGAATCGGCCTTCACCAACTTCTGAGCCGATCGAGCCTGAACGCTCATCGCGACACGGTCACCTCATGAATACACCCCAGCATTCAAGTGCGCAATCGCATGCGCATATCGGCACCGCCGGTTCGGTTCCAGAAGTCGGCCATTCGCTGCTGCGGATGGCGGTCGGGCCGGAAGTGCTTGCCGTACCGATCGAAGCGGTGCGCGAGATCCTGCAGGTCACGCGCATGACGCCGCTGCCGCGTACCCCGGAGTTCGTTCGCGGCGTGATGAACCTGCGCGGATCGGTCGTGCCGGTGATCGACCTCTCGGCGCGGCTCGGATTCGATGCGACCACCATCGGCCGGCGCAGCTGCATCGTCGTCGTCGAATGCACCTCGGTACCCGAGGACGAAGACTGCGAACCGACGACGCTGGTGGTGGGCCTGCTCGTCGACGCGGTGTTCGAAGTCTTCGATACCTTGCCAGGCGAGATCGAGGCGGTGCCCGCCATGGGCACGCGCGCGCCTGCGGCGTCGATGCTGGGAATGACGCGCGCCCGCGGCCAGGTCATCGGCGTGCTGGCGATCGATCACATTCTCGATACGAAGCAATTGGCGCGAGATATCGAGCTCGGCAGCCACAGCCCCAGAGCGTTGAGCGCATGAGCGCCGCCCTGTCCAGTCGAGCCTTTGCCGACGTCACGAAGCTGTTTCAACAGGTCTCGGGGATCCACCTCGCCGAAAGCAAGCACTCGCTGGTGACCGGTCGGCTGCAGAAACTGGCCATCGACGCCGGCGAGCCCGACCTGGACCGCTACGTCGAGCGGCTGGTGACGGGCCACGCCTCGGCCGAGGAGATGACCCGAGTCATCGACCGCCTCACGACCAACGAGACCTACTTCTTTCGCGAGCCTCAGCACTACAACGATCTGGCCGATCGACTGGCCGATCACGACCGCACGCAACCCTTCCGCGTCTGGAGCGCCGCCAGTTCGTCGGGGGAGGAGGCCTACAGCGTCGCGATGCTGATGACCGACGTGCTGGGCCAATCGCCCTGGGAGGTGATCGGCACCGACCTGTCCACCGCCGTGGTCGAGTTGGCCCGCAATGCGCTCTACCCACTCGACCGCGCCGACCTGGTTCCGCCCGACTACCTCAAGCGCTTTTGTCTGAAGGGCCAGGGCACGCATGCCGGGTCGCTGCTTGTCGCGCCATCGGTGCGCGAACGGGTGCGATTCATGACGGCCAACCTCATGCAGCCGCTGCCGCAGTTGCCGCTGTTCGACGTCATCTTCCTGCGCAACGTGCTGATCTATTTCGACAACGACGCCAAGGGCCAGATCGTGCGTCGCGTGCTGACGCAGCTCAAGCCCGACGGCGTGCTCTACACCGGCCATGCCGAGTCGCTGTCGATGCTGGGCCTGCCGATACGTGCCCTCGGCACGGCAATGCACACCCACGCCTGAACCCGAGACGATCGATGGCCGAGAAATCGACACTCATCGAGCGCATGGCCGAGGCCCGGCAGCGGAAGGCAGACGAGCGGCGCGAGCGTGAGGGCGCGGCCTGCGTGCCGGCGCAGAAGTTCCTGGCCATACAGCCGTTCGCGCTCACCCAGCCGGGGTTCGACGATTCCCCGCACAGGCCTGCGGCGAGGCCGACGGCACCGTCTGCGCATCGCCCGGGGTACAACCCCGCCAAGCCAGCACAGCCACCTTCTGCGCCAACGAGCGCTCGTTTGCCTGCAACTGCGACAGGCCTCAACGGCGGATCCCGACCTGCCTCGGCGGCCGTACACAGCGAGGCATGGCAGTTGACCGCCCAACGCGGCGAAGCGCTGATGCTGCTGCCCGGCCAAATGCACTTCGGCGCAGACGCCTCGAGCCTGCGCACGCTCCTCGGCTCGTGCGTGGCGATCACCCTTTGGCATCCGGCCAGGCGCATCGGCGGCATGTGCCACTACCTGCTGCCCTCGCGCGCGCGGAAGGCCGGCGACGAGCTCGACGGCCGCTATGGCGATGAAGCCATCGAAGCGATGCTGCGGCAGATCAAGTTGTCGGGGACCGCTCCTGGCGACTATGTGGCCCACCTGTACGGCGGCGCCGACACCATGCCGCAAGGCACCGCGTTGAAGTTCAACGTCGGCGAGCGCAATATCGAGTTCGGCTGGAGCCTGATCGACCGCCACGGCTTCCAGCTGGAAGGCGTCGACGTCGGTGAAGACGTGCCTCGCACGGTGACGCTGACGCTCGCCACCGGCGAAGTGCACATGAAGCGTGGCGCTGGCCTTGCGCCCGCCTCCGAGTTCGGCGAGTTGACCTGAATAACAACGACACCTGCACCAGAGACCTGCCATGACCAATCGCCGACAAGCCGACCCGAAAGGGCCCGAGTCATCGAAGCACATCACCGCGATCGTGATCGACGACTCGGCGGTGGTGCGCAAGCACCTCGCCGACACGTTGACCGCCGGCGGTATCGAAGTGATCGCGACCGCGGGTGATCCGCTGTTTGCGTGGCCGAAGATGGAGGCCTGCTGGCCCGACGTCATCGTGCTCGACGTCGAAATGCCACGCATGGACGGCATCACCTTCCTGCGCAAGGTGATGGCCGAGCGGCCGACGCCGGTGGTCATGTGTTCGACGCTGACGGCTGCTGGCGCCACCACCACCCTTCAGGCGCTGGCCGAAGGTGCGGTCGCCTTCGTGACCAAGCCAAAGCTGGGGCTGCGCGACTTCCTCACCGACTCGACCAACGGCCTGGTGGCCGCGGTGCGTTCTGCCGCTGGCGCGAACGTGCGGATGCTGCGACCCCGCACCGTGCCGCCGGTGTCGACGACACCAGCGCCCACTCGCGGCACCACGAACCTCACGGGCGCGGCGCCGCCCCAACGCTTCGGTGCGCCGCACCCGGAGTCCGGCACCTTCGCCGCGTCGAACTCTGCCCTGGCTCCTCTGTCGACGCTCAACGCCAGCGCCATGGACGAGACCACCGACCGCGTTATCGCCATCGGCAGTTCGACGGGCGGCGTGCAGGCCATCGAGGCGGTGCTCACCGCCCTGCCCCGCACGACACCCGGCGTCGTGATCGTTCAGCACATGCCCGAAGCCTTCACCGATGCATTCGCCGCTCGCCTGAGCGGTCTGTGCGAAATGGAAGTGAAAGAGGCGCGCGACGGCGACCGGGTGATCGAAGGCCGGGTGCTGATCGCGCCCGGTGGACGGCACATGCAGCTCATGCGCAGCGGCGCGCAGTACGTCGTCGCCGTGCGCGATGGGCCGCTGGTCAACCGACACAAGCCATCGGTCGACGTGCTGTTCAAGTCGGTGGCGCACTGCGCCGGGCGCAACGCGATCGGCGTCATCCTGACCGGCATGGGCGACGACGGCGCCCGCGGCCTGCTGGAGATGCGCCGTGCGGGTGCGGCCACTGCGGCGCAGGATGAAGCCAGCAGCGTGGTCTGGGGCATGCCGCGCGAGGCCATCCGCCTCGATGCCGCCGACGACGTGCTCGCCCTGGGCGACGTGGCGCATTGGCTCGGCAGCGTGAGTCAAGCGACGCTCTCCAGCTGACCGACCGACCCGATGAAGTGAGCCGTCTTGATGCCGCTGTTCCGACCCTCGTCCATGCGCCAAAAACCCACCATGGCGCCTGATCTGGCGGCTCTTTTCACGCGCCGCCGCCCGCCAACACGACACCATCAACCATGAGCTCGACCCTGATCGACGACGACCCGGCACCTGAGGGAAGTTTCAAGAGCCGCCTGCTGCGTCCGGGTGAGCGACTGATGCACAGCCTGCAACTGCGGGTCAAGCTGGCGCTGATCGCCGCGATCGTGGTGGTGCCGATGCTCGTTCTCATGGCGATCCTGCTGCGCGATCAGCTGGACGCTCGCGCCTACACGCAGATGGAAATGGACGGCGTGGCGCTCGCGAAGGCAGTGGCACCGCTGGCCGAAAGCACCCAGAACCTGCGCAGCCAGACCCGGATGGTTCAGCTGGGCGCGCCGGCTGGAGCCGTCAAGCGGCGAGACGACGCGCGACTCGATATGACTCAAGGTATCGAGGTGATCGATGCCGAATTGCAGCGCATCGACTCTTTCGAACTGGATACCGAATGGAAGGCGCTGCGTCCGCAAGTCGCTGCTCTGGCCGCGGGCACGCGTGCCGCCGATCCTGCAGACGCCTTGCAGGCGAATGCGGTCGCGATCGACGCGTTGCGGCATTTCGTACTGCTGATCGGCGAGCGCTCGGGCCTGCTGCTCGACCCGGAGGCGAAATCGTTCTACCTGATGAACATCGCCATCGCGCACGTTCCCGGTTTGTCGCAATCGCTGGCCGCTGTTCGCGACGGCGGCGCGGGCATGCTGGCAGCGGAGAACATGCCCGAGATCACCCGCGGTGAGCTGCTGGCCAAGACCTACCAGCTCGAGCACGGCGTCAGCCGCATGGCAGAACAGTTCGGCGCGCTGCAGCGTGCCGGGGGCGAGATCCCGGGCTCGTGGGACGCAGCTCGAAAAGGCATCGACGGCTTCATACGCCAGACGAGGGTGGGGCTCACCGCGCGCACCTTCCATGCCGATACCGAGAGCTACCTGGCGTCAGGATCTGGGGCGCTGCAGGGTCTGGCGCTGGTGCACCAGGACACGATGCTGCGTCTGAATGAAGAGCTGCAGATGCGCATGACCCGCATCGATCGCAAGCTCGCCAGCATCATGGCGGTGTGCGTCACCGGCTTGGGATTGATGATCTACCTGCTCGCGACCTTCACGACGAGCTTCCGGCGCTCGCTCAACAGCCTCATGGACTGCGCCGAGGCGATCACCGCAGGCGACCTCTCCCACAACGCCAACACCGAGGGCCGCGACGAGCTGGCGCAAATGGGCCGGTTGATGGAGAAGATGAGCCAACACCTCTCAAGCATGGTGGCCGAGATCCGCAACAGCGCGTCGATGGTCAACATGACCGGACAGCAGGTGTCCGACGGCAGCATGAAGCTGGCGAGCCGAACCGATGCGCAGTCAACGAGCCTGCGCGATTCGGTCACCGTCATCACTCAGCTGAGTGCGGCGATGGCGAACAACGCCGAAGCCGCCCGCGCGCTCGACGCGCTCACCGAAGAGTTGCATTCCCAGGCCGAAGAAGGCGGTGTGGCGATGAGCGACACGGTGCAGGCGATGCAGCAGATGCAGGCCGCGTCGAAGCGGGTGACCGAGGTGGTCGCAGTGATCGACGATGTGGCTTTCCAGACCGGCATCCTCTCGCTGAACGCGGCCATCGAAGCGGCCCGCGCGGGCGAGGCAGGCAAGGGCTTTGCCGTGGTGGCGAGCGAGGTGCGCCAGCTCGCGCAGCGCTGTGCCGAGTCGGCCGAAGAGATCCGCCATCTGATCGGCGACGCCGGCGACCAGGTGCGCCTGTCATCCGAAAAGATCGAGAACGTCAGCGGTGCATTGGTCACCATCGTGAACGGCGTGCGAGAGGTGTCGACCCAGTTGCGGTCCATATCGAGCTCGAGCACCGAGCAAAGCGCCAGCCTGAAGGAAGTCACCGTGAGGGTGGGCGACCTCAACGGCATCACCCGCGATAACGCAGCACTGGTCGAGCAGTCGACCACCGCCTCGAACGCGCTGGTCGACCGCGCTGCGATGCTGCGCGACGCGGTCGGATCGATGCGCCTGCGACAGGGCTCGGCCGACGAGGCTCTTGCTCTGGTCGAACGCGCCGTTCAGCACATGGCGATGGTCGGCCGACAGCAGGCTCTGGCCGATTTCCACGATCCGCTCGGTTCATTCCGCGACCGCGACCTCTACGTCTTCAGCATCGACCGCAGTGGCGTGTTCTCGATCTTCGGCGCCAGGCCGGAGATCGTCGGCCAGAGCTATCAGGCCGTGCCCGGGCTGGACCACGCCTTCGTCGACCGCGTATGGAATGCGGTCGAGCAAGGTGGCGGCTGGGTGCAGTACGAAGTCGTGCACCCGATCACTCACCAGGTCACGGCCAAGGAATCGTATGTGTGCGATGGCGGCGAGGGCCAGGCCATCGGCTGCGGTGTCTACCGTCTGGACCAGGAGGTTTCTGGCGGCAAGCGCGTGCCAAAGGCGGCCGCCTGGTCACGGCGCGACGAGAGCGCGTCGAAAGTGATGTCGGGCTGACGCGCGCGGCGTCGTCGCGAGGAGCAGCGTCAGGCTCAGCCGACAGCGCGGCGCTTCAACCAGGGCCACAGCCAGTGGTCGACCGACCACGCGCCTGGGCCCCACAGCGACAGACCGAGCAGCACGGTGCCCCAGAACACATGCAATGCGCGGGCGGCGTCAGCCATCTCGGGCACGCTGACGACCGCCACCACATTGACGACGAACAGCCCGGCGGCGGCCACGCGACCGCCGAGCCCGAGCACGAGCAGCACAGGCAACACCAGTTCGCCGCCAGTGGCAAACACCGCAGCCGCCGAAGGACTGAGCAGGGGCACGCGGTACTCCTCTGTGAAGAGCAGCAGGGTCGTCTCCCAGTCGGCGATCTTGGTGAGCCCCGAACGGAAGAACACCCCGGCGACGAACCAGCGCGCAGCGAGCAGCGCCGGCGGCTGAATCCACTCGAGGGCGCGGATGACGAGTTCGCCGGCGCGCCAGAGGCGAGCGAGAAAGGACTGGGCCTGGGGTGTGGGCATGCGGTTCAATCGTTGACGGAGTGGCGTTGTCTGGCCTCACCATGCGCGCACAAGCCGCCATCGACTCCGCCGACGACATCGACGACACGATGCAGCCAACCCGAGGTGATGGCCATGGCGAGCCACGAACCGAAATCGAAGCCAGCGTCGTTCGCCTCGCCGGGCTCAACGGTATCGTTCCCGTGCAAGTTGCCATCGAAGACAACCGCATCGAGCGCAGCGGCCAGCGTTCGGCCGGCCAGCAGTTCGCGCGTCCATCGGGCGGTGGCGGCATCGGCTGCGGCCACCGACACCTTGGACCCGTTTCGGCAGACGAGTGCGTTCTCGGCCCGTTGCTCGTGTATCGCCATCCGGGCGGCGTCCAGCGCTCGATCACGCTCGACGCTGCCCTGAATGTGGGCATGCGCTGCATGGATGCTGGCCACAGGCCAGGCCGAAGTCACGATAGCCAGGCCCGGCTGAAGCACCAGACGCAGATGCGCCGGATCGGTGTCGGACAGCAGCGCCAGCGAGTCGGCATCGAGGCGGGCGTCGGCCGCCGACGCGGCGACATGACAGGCCCAGTCGAGCCGGGCGCAGTCACCGAGGTAAGGCCAGCCCGACAGCTGCGGGTGCTGTTCGAGCCAGTCACCGAGGCCCGCGCCCCATTGCGCCAGATCGCCGCGCTGCGGCGGACAAGCCAACCAATGCGCGACCGCGAGGTGGGCGAAGTCGTCTGCACCGACGAGCGCATCGACAGTCGGGTAGGCCGACTTCAGCGCCCGTGCGGCATGCGCCTGCGCGTTGCCGCGGTAAGCCTGCAGACCGCGCAGCACGGGCACCGGATGATTCTGGCAAGGCAGGCTGCTGGCGGCGCGAGCGAGCGCTGCGGCATCGGGCGACCACAGCGCAGCGATCAGCGACTGCTGGCGCTGAACTTCGCCGCTCGTCATCGCCCGACCCGGGCCAGCCGGTCGTCGGCCCGCCCGGCTTCGGCGAGCAGCACGTCGAGCGGCGGCAGGTCGGTGTCCCACTCGATGAGCGTGGGGACGGCACCCAGGCGCTGCAGCGCGTGCTCGTACACCGCCCACACCGCCGGGCGCACCGCGCTGCCGTGGTCGTCGATGACGAGATCGGGCGTCTCGCAGTAGCCCGCGAGGTGGATCTCGCCGACGATGTGCGGCGGCAGCGCATCGACGAACGCGCAGCACTCTGCGATCGGATCCGCCGCACGCCGGTTGAGGGCATTGACCATCAGGTTGTTGAGGTCGAGCAGCAAGGCGCAGCCGGCCCGTCGGCACAGCGCCGCGAGAAAGTCGGGCTCGCCGATGCTGTCGTCGTCGTAGGCCAGATAGGCCGAGAGGTTTTCGACCAGCAGCGGGCGGCGCAGGCGGTCCTGCACGCGGCTCACGTTATCGACCAGGATGTCGAGCGACGAGGGGTTGAAGCCGATCGGCAGAAGGTCGTTGCCGTGGACAAAGGCTTCGGCATCGGCATCGACAGCAGGGGTCTCGATGCCGCTGCCGACCACCCGGGGCGCACGGCCAAAGCAGGCGTGGTCGGACACACGAACCGGGTCGATGCGCTCGACCAGCCGAGCCAGCCGGTCGAGGTGCCATGAATCGACGCCGATCGCCGAACCCAGTCCCAAGCCTACGCCGTGCAGGCTGACGGGCCAGACCTCGCGGGCCCGGTCGAGTGCGGCGAGTGCGCCACCGCCGTCGGCATAGAAGTTCTCGCTGTGCACCTCGACGAAGGCAAGCGCCGGCCGCTCTTCGAGCAGCCGTTGGTGGTGCGCAGCGCGCAGGCCGATGCCAACGCGCGTGCCGCTCACTTCTTTGCCATCGCGGCCTTGGCCTCTTCAGCCGACTTGCCACCGAGCGACGCGCAGGTGCCCTTGGCAACGAACTTCCACTCGTCGACGGCGTTGTCGACCTTGGACTGACCCGCGCACGAATGGGTGCCCGACAGGTTGGAGCAGTCATTGGCGCCGGCCTTGGCGATGCCGAAGCACTTTTCCTTGGCCGGCGCCTGGGCAGAGGCTGTGCCGATGACACCCAGGGCGAGAACGGAAGCGAGGGCGGACGAGACGACGAGACGGTGGTTCATGGGGCAAGGACTCCGGTGATGGTGGATGAAAAGGACGGTGGGTACAGCGCGAAAACCAAAATCGCAACCGCCGACGAATTGTTCGGCAGAAGGCGCCTCGGCGCCCGAATGACCCCGCGCCGCCGCAGGTCGAACGGACCCCGCGCACCCCTGGGTCGGACGGGATCGAGAAACCTGACAACCGCCAGGTGCGGTCAGGACTGCTTGCCGAAGGCGCTCAACCCGCCACGGGCGTGCTCGCGGATCTGGTTGTGCATGGCGTCCGAACGGCCCATGAGCCAGCCACGTGGCCCGAAGGCCTGGCCCGACCAGGTGCAGAAGTCGAAGCTGTCGACGTGGCGCGCAACGGGCGATGGGCTCGAACGGCGGTTGCCCTCTCCGCGAAGCCCGATCGCCTCGTCACGCGCTTCCATCGTATCGGCGGCTGCGTCAGCGAGGCGTTTGAATGTGTAAGGCAACTGGCGTGCACTTCGCGTCATCGAGCCGCCTTGTAAAGTGGTCGGCCGATGCGCCGCCTCGGTGACCCATGCGCTTGCGAACGGCGCGATGCAACAGAACCCTTCACGAGAACGCCCCACGATGACCGACACGCTCGCCGACCGTGCCCGCCGCGCCGCGCCCGCGGTCGACCAATGGGCGGTGCGCTCGGTGAGCGAACGCACCGAGACTCTCACGGTGCGGCACGGCACGGCACAGGCGCCGCAGCGCCGGGTCGACGAGGGGGCGATGGTGACGGTGGTCGATGGCGGTGGCCTGGGCTATGCCGCGACCAGCGACCTGAGCGATGCCGGTCTGCGGGCAGCCTTCGAGCAGGCGAGAACGCTGGCGCACGCCGTGGCGGGCCGCAGCGTCATCGACACGGCGAACTGGCCGCGGGTGTCGACGCGCGGGGTCTATGTCAGTCCGGTCGAGGTGCCGGTCGACAGCCTGTCGCTGCGCGAGCGGCTCGACGCGGTGGCTGCGGCCGACGCCGCCAGCCGCGTCGACGCGCGCATCGTCGACACGATCGCGCGCCTGTCGACCATCGACTCGTCGCACTTCTTCATCACGGGTGACGGCGCGCACCTGCGGCAGCACTTCCACATCACGATGCCGCATCTGCAGGCCACGGCCCGTGTGGGCGCGGTGGTGCAGACGCGCTCGGCAGCAGGCCAGTACGGCGGTCATGCGCTGCAGGGTGGCCTGGAGGCGCTGTATCAGACTCAATTCGCCGTGGATGGCGCGCGGGTGGCGGCCGAGGCGATCGAACTGGCGACGGCCCCGCCCTGCCCCAACGCGACGATGGAACTGCTGCTGATGCCCGATCAGATGATGTTGCAGATCCACGAGTCGATCGGTCACCCGCTCGAACTCGACCGCATCCTTGGCGACGAACGGGCGATGGCCGGCACCAGCTTCGTCACGCTCGACATGTTCGGCCACTACCGCTACGGAAGCGACCTGCTGAACGTGACGCACGATCCCGGCGTCGCTGGCGAACTGGCGAGCTTCGCTTTTGACGACGACGGCATGGCGAGCGAGCGGGCGCACCTGATCCGTGGCGGTGTGTTGCTGCGTCCGCTCGGCGGTGCCTTGTCGATGGCACGCGCCCGTGCCCAACGCGCCGATATCGATGGCGTGGCCACCACCCGCGCCTGCAGCTGGAACCGCGCGCCGATCGACCGCATGAGCAACCTCAACGTCGAACCGGGTGACACCTCGCTCGCCGACATGATCGGCGGCATCGAACTCGGCGTGATGATGCGAACCAACCAGTCGTGGAGCATCGACGACTCACGCAACAAGTTCCAGTTCGGCTGCGAGCACGGTCAGATGATCCGCAACGGCCGCCTGGCAGAAGTCGTTCGCAACCCGAACTACCGGGGCATCAGCGCGACCTTCTGGCGATCGCTCGCACAGGTGGGCGACGCGAGCACCTTCGAGGTGATGGGCACGCCCAATTGCGGCAAGGGTGATCCGTCGCAGATCATCCGCGTCGGGCACGCGTCGCCAGCCTGCCGCTTCGATCAGGTGTCGGTCTTCGGCGGCGCAGCATGACGGCACTGGTCGATCTGGCGTGGTTCGCAGCACTCGCCGAACGGGTGTGCGGCAGCGGCGCCAAGGCGGCTGGAGACGATGCGTTGCGGGTCAGTCTGTACCTCGCTGCCGAGGACTCGACCTTCATCCGCTTCAACCACGCCGCGGTGCGGCAGGCCACCCGCGTCGCGCAGGGCGACCTCACGCTGTCGGTCAGCCGCGCCGGTGACAGCGGCGCGCGGCGCATCGAGATCACCCGCACGCTCAGTGGCGACCTGGAAGCCGACGCGGCAACCTTGTGCGCCGACCGCGATAGGCTGGTGATCGACCTCGATGCGGTGACCAACGACCCGTTTCTGCATCTCAGCGACACCCTCGCCTGCACCCACCGACACGACCACGGACAACTGCCCGATGCGGGAACGCTGATCGCCTCGGTGGCGCGCCTGTCGGCAGCACACGGTGGTCTGGACTGGGTCGGCCACTGCGCCAGCGGACCGGTGGTGCGCGCCTACGCCGACAGCCGCGGCCAGCGTCACTGGCACCACGTCGAGACCTTCCACTTCGAGTGGTGCCTGGTCGCCACCGCCGACAAGTCGGTGAAGACGGTCTACGCCGGAACCCACTGGGACGACCGCGAGTTCGAGCGGCAGGTGGCCGAGGGTGCGGCGCAGTTGCCGCTGCTGTCACGACCCGCCATGAAGCTCGCGCCCGGCGCCTACCGCACCTACTTCGCCCCCGCGGCGATGAGCGGGCTGCTGGGCGTCACGGCCTGGGGCGGATTCGGCGCCAAGGCGCGGCACACCGGCACGTCGAGCCTGATGAAGCTCGCGCGCGGCGAGGTGCGACTGCATGCAGGCATGACGCTCAGCGAAGACGCAGCGCGCGGTGCGGCGCCAGCCTTCACACCCGAAGGCGACTGTCGGCCGGCGTGCACCGTGCTGATCGATCGCGGCGAGACACGCGACACCCTCAACTCGCCGCGCTCGGCGCGCGAGTACGGTCTGGTGTCGACCGGCGCCGACGAGGGCGAGTACCCGGTCGCCCTGCACCTGGCACCCGGAACGCTGGCGCGCGCCGATGCGCTCGCAGCACTCGGCACCGGACTGTTCGTGAGCGATCTCTGGTACCTGAACTACAGCGACCGCGCCGAATGCCGCGTGACCGGCATGACGCGCTTCGCGTGCTTCTGGGTCGAGGACGGCCGCCTGGTGGCACCACTGGAGGTGATGCGCTTCGACGACTCGATCCTGCGCATGTTCGGCGAGGGTTTGATCGCCCTCACGAACGAGTCGGAGTTGATCCTGGCCGGGCGGGTGATGCGCGAGAGGCCGCTGGCCTCGCTGCGCACGCCCGGTGCGCTGGTCGAAGGCTGGAGGCTTACTCTTTAGCCACTGCAGCGATCGCGCGGCTTTCGACCGCGACGTCACCGCACTGCGCTCGGTGGCGCAAAGCGTGATCCATCAGCACCAGCGCCAGCATCGCTTCGGCAATGGGCGTGGCGCGGATGCCGACACACGGGTCGTGTCGCCCGAAGGTCTCGACGACCACCGGTTCGCCATTCAGATCGATCGAGCGGCGCGGGCTGCGGATGGAACTCGTCGGCTTGATCGCGATGGCCACGGTGATGTCCTGCCCGGTCGAGATGCCCCCGAGCACGCCGCCCGCGTTGTTGCCGACGAAGCCTTCGGGCGTGAGTTCGTCGCCGTGCGTGGTGCCGCGCTGCGCGACGCTCGCAAAGCCCGCACCGATCTCGACACCCTTGACCGCGTTGATGCCCATCATCGCGTGGGCGATGTCGGCGTCGAGCTTGTCGAACAGCGGCTCGCCCCAGCCGACCGGCACGCCGTGCGCCGCCACCTCGATGCGCGCACCGCACGAATCGCCGGCGCGGCGCAGGTCGTCCATGTAGGCCTCGAGGCGGGCGATGTCGCTGACGTTGGCCGCGAAGAAGGGGTTGTTCGGCACGTGCTCGAGCGACTCGAACGGGATCAGCATCTCGCCGAGATGCGTCATGTGGCCGCTGAAGCTCACACCATGGTGTTCATGCAGCCACTTGCGCGCCACCGCACCGGCACCGACCATCGGCGCGGTCAGCCGCGCAGAAGACCGTCCGCCACCGCGCGGGTCGCGAATGCCGTACTTGTGCCAGTAGGTGTAGTCGGCGTGACCCGGGCGGAAGGTCTGGACGATGTTGCCGTAGTCCTTGCTGCGCTGGTCGGTATTGCGGATCAGCAGGCAGATCGGCGTGCCGGTGGTGCGGCCTTCATAGACACCGGAGAGGATCTCGACGGTGTCGGGCTCATTGCGCTGGGTGACGTGGCGGCTGGTGCCCGGGCGACGGCGGTCGAGTTCGGGCTGGATATCGGCCTCGGCGAGCAGCATGCCCGGCGGGCAGCCGTCGATCACGCAGCCGACGGCCGGTCCGTGGGATTCGCCGAAATTGGTGACGCGAAAGAGGTGGCCGAGCGTGCTTCCAGACATGCCGGCGATTGTCGCCTCAGCTCAGTTGGAGTGGCCGGCGTGCGCGGCGTGCGCTGCCTGCTCGGCCTTCTCGCCTGCGGGGTCCGCCGAGTCCTCTGAAGGCCAGTCGCGGATGTAGGCCTTGAGCATGCGGTTTTCGAAGTCTTGTGTGTCGACCACCGCCTTGGCGACGTCGTAGAAGGAAATGACACCCATCAACGTGCGGTTGGACATCACCGGCATGTAGCGGGCATGGCGGCCGAGCATCATGCGGCGCACCTCGTCCATCTCGGTTTCGGGTGTGCAGGTCAGCGGGGCGTCGTCCATGACCGAGCCAACGACCATCGTGCCGACAGTTCCGCCGTTGCGCACCACGGCGAGGATCACTTCGCGGAAGGTGAGCATGCCGGTCAGGTCGCCATGGTCGATGACGACCAGCGAGCCGATGTCCTTCTCGGCCATGACCTGCAGCGCCAGGGCGAGCGGAGTGTCCGAGTGAACGGTGTAGAGGGTGCCGCCCTTGGCGGAGAGGATGTCGGTGACTTTCATGCGGGGCTCCTGCGCACCAGACGCGCTTGTGACGAATCAATATAGACCCAAAGATCGCGGGGGAACAGGCTCGCAAACCTGCCCCACCGTCGCGGGGTCAGACGCAAGTTGACGGGCTTCAGACCGCGATCAGTTCCGCCAGGGTCAGCCGGTCGAAATTCGCCTGCCGCCAGAAACCGGCGAGCCGCGGCGATGGATCGAGCAGCGTCGCCGAGAGCAAGCGCTTGGCGGAGGTGCGCTCGGGATCGCACAGCAGGACGTGGCGCGCACCGCCGGGCTCATCGAGCCGGCCCACCCAGTCGATGCCCACGAGCAGATCGAGGATCGGCTCGATCTGCAATGGATCGGTGCGCAGAACGAGGGCGAGTTCGGTCGATCGCAGTCCGCGCGCTTCACCCGTTCGCGCAGCGGCCAGTGCACGCAGCACCTCGACCGCCAACTCGAAGCGGTGCCCGGGCAGGTGGCCACGCTCGACCAGACCCAGACGCAGGCTCGGCGCGTAGGCGGCGATCACCGCCCCGAGCAGCACGATCACCCAGCCGACATAGATCCACACAAGAAAGATCGGCACGGTTGCAAACGCACCGTAGACCGTCGAGTAACTCGGCACATTGACGATGTACCAGCCGAGTGCTCGCTTGGCGAACTCGAAGCCGACGCCGACGAACAACCCACCGGCCAGCGCGTGGCGCCATTCCACATGGGTGTTGGGCACGTAGCGAAACAAGGCAGCCATGCCGAGTGCGAGCAGCGCGAACTCGAGCGCCACGAGAAACGTACCGACCGCGCTCGGCACGACCCCGACCCAGCCGCGCGAGGCCGACAGCAACAGCGAAGTCACCGTCAGGCTGACGCCGAGCAGCAACGGTCCGAGCGTCGCGGTCGCCCAGTAGACCAGCACGCGCTGCGCCACGGGCCGGGGTTCGCGCACCCGCCAGATGGCGTTGAGCGTGCGGTCGATGGTGAGCATCAAGGTGACCGCGGTGATCAACAGGAAGATCAGCCCCGCCGCGCCCAACTGCTTCGACTTGTTCGCGAACTGCGTCAATGCCGCGAGCACCGGACGGGCGATGCCGTCGGGGATGAGCGCCTTCAGGAAGTACTTCTCGAGCGCCACCTGAAAGTCGCCGAACATCGGGAAGGCCGAGAACACCGCCAGCATGACGGTGAGCAACGGGACGACCGAGATCAGCGTGGTGAAGGTCAGGCTGCTGGCGGTCAGTCCGAGGCGGTCTTCGGAGAAGCGCCGGCGCAGGACGCGCACGGTGTCGAGCCAGGGCCAGGTCTGCAGCGAGGCGACCCACTCCAGCGACCGGCGTCGCCACGCCGAGGCCCATGAGGCCTTGCTCTTCGGGGGGGACTCCATCGCTGACTATGATGCCACCGATGACCTTGCCGACGACGCCGAACGAGTCCCTGCCTGTCACCGCGAAGAGCGCGGACGCTGCGGTGGACATGCCTCCCGTGGTGGTGTGGAGCCGCGCGGTGGCGGTGGGCAGCCTGCTGGGGCTGATTGTTCTCGGCCTCGCCTGGGAACTGGTGTTGGCGCCCACGGGCAACCGCACGCTTGCGCTGAAGGTCCTGCCGCTCGCGATCCCGCTGGTGGGCCTGCTGAAGAACCGCATGTACACCTACCGCTGGGTGAGCCTGGTGATCTGGCTGTACTTCATCGAAGGGGTGGTCCGCGCGAGCGGCGACCGAGGCATCAGCGCGGTGCTGGCGGGTGTCGAGATCGCGCTGTGCGTGATGCTGTTTGCCGCCTGCACCGTGCATGTGCGCTGGCGGCTGTATCGTGCCGGGTCCACGGCGGCGACCACGCCTAGTGCCTGAGGGTCCAGCGTTCGGCATCGTTTCAATCGATGAGTCTGCTCGACGAACTTCGCGCGGTGGTCGGCAGCGATCAGGTGCTGGCCGAGGGCGACCTGTCGGCCTGGGAAGTCGACTGGCGCCAGCGCCACCGCGGCCGCGCGCTGGCAGTCGTGCGCCCCGCCAACACGGGCGAAGTGGCGGCCGTGGTGCGCACCTGCGCGCGTCACGGCGTGACCATCGTTCCTCAGGGCGGCAACACCGGACTGGTCGGCGCGTCGGTACCCGATGACAGCGGCAGCCAGGTGCTGCTGAGCCTGGTGCGGTTGAACCGGGTGCGCGAGATCGACGCCGTCAACCTCACGATGACTGTCGACGCCGGGTGCGTGCTGCAGACGGTGCAGCAGGCGGCGGCCGATCAACGCCTGCTGTTTCCACTGAGCCTCGGCGCCGAAGGCAGTTGCACCATCGGCGGCAACCTCGCGACCAATGCCGGTGGCACACAGGTGCTGCGCTACGGCAATGCGCGCGAACTGTGCCTGGGGCTGGAGGTCGTCACCGCCTCGGGCGAGTTGTGGAACGGACTGGCCGGGCTGCGCAAGGACAACAGCGGCTACGACCTGCGCGACCTGTACATCGGCAGCGAAGGCACGCTCGGGGTCATCACTGCGGCCACGCTGAAGCTGTACGCGCAGCCCGCCGCAGTGTTCAACGCCTGGGTCGCGGTGCCGACGCTGGAGGCCGCAGTCGACCTGCTGAGCCGTGCACGCATTCGACTGGGCAACGGACTCACCGGCTTCGAGGCGATGAACGCGCTGTCGCTGTCGCTGGTGCAGCGCCACTTTCCTGAACTGCGAATCCCCTTGCCGCCCGGTGATTGGGCGGTGCTCATCGAGCAGGCGGCCGAAGACTCATCGACCGCGGGTCGCGCGCCGCTCGAGTCGGTACTCGAATCGGCACTGTCCGACGGCGTGGCCAGCGACGCGGTGATCGCCGACAACCTGTCGCAAGCTGCGGCCATGTGGCACGTTCGCGAGAGCATTCCGCTCGCCCAGGCGCAGGAGGGCCACAACATCAAGCACGACATCGCCCTGCCGGTATCTCGGATCACTGCTTTCGTGCAGCACACCGACGCGGCACTGGTGCGCGCATGGCCGGGTGTGCGGCTGGTGAATTTCGGGCACCTGGGCGACGGGAACCTGCACTACAACGTGCAACCTCCCACGCAAGCGAACACCGCCGACTTCCTGCGCGATCACGAGGCGGCGGTGCACGAACTCGTCTACGACTCGGTCACGGCGCACGGCGGGACGATCTCTGCCGAGCACGGCATCGGTGCCGACAAGCGCGACGCCCTGGTGCGGCACAAGTCGCCGGTCGCCCTGGCGCTGATGCGCTCGATCAAGGCGGCACTCGATCCTCAGGGAACGATGAATCCGGGACGTCTGCTCTGACGATCGTTCGAGGGTCGCTGAGATGCGCAGGACGAGAGCGTGCAAACGATCGCCAGAAGGTCACTGCCGGGCCGACGCGCCAACCTGCCGTGCACCGCGCGCCGCATGGAAGCTACTGAAGCGGGCCCTTCAGCGCTTCCGGCAAGGCGAACGCAACAACCTCGACGCCTTCGTCGTGGAGCGCACGGGCTTCCTCCCGGGTGGCCTGACCGCGGATCGCTCGCTCCTCGGCTTCGCCGTAGTGGATGCGGCGCGCTTCCTCGGCAAAACGCGGGCCGACGTCGACGGTGTTGGCCACCACATGGGCCACGGCCTGAAGCCAGGCGGCCTGCATGGCGAGGTCGCGCGACGCGGGTTCGGCGTCGGACACCGCGACGGCGGACGACGTGCCCGCAGAAGATGGCGCTTGCGCTTGCGCGGCGGATCGGGCGTCGTTCGATTCGACGAGCGCACGTGAAGCGGAACTCAGCACATGAGGCGCCGATGGCAGGCGCTGCACTGCGGTGTCGCCACAGACCGGGCACGCGACGAGGCCCCGCTCGATCTGCGAGTGGTAATCGTCAACAGAGGCAAACCAGCCCTCGAACCGGTGCGTTGACCCGCAGCAGAGATTGAGCACCTTCATCGCCCGATTATCGGCGTCGGGTCTTTGGTGCTGAGGCCGAAGGGTCGGGCGGCTTGCAGCGGGCGTTCAGGATGGAACGTCCTGACGGGGCAGGACTGCCGCCTCGGGCCGCAACCACGTCAACGGCCAGGCGCCATCGTGCCAACGGCGCAGCCAGAGCAGTGCAGCGAGACTCTTCGCATCCGTCAACACACCCGTGCGTGCGGCATCCTCGAGTTCGTCGAGACTCATCACCTCGACATCGAGGAACTCGCCGGCATCGAGTTGTCGCGGCCCCGGTGTGAGCCCCCTGGCGAACCAGATCTCGATGCCCTCGGTGGCGTAGGCAATGGCGTTGTGCATCACCCCCGCCCTCGCCCACTCGCGCGCGCTGTAGCCGGTCTCTTCCGACAACTCGCGCTGTGCGCAGGCGAAGGGCAACTCTAGGCCGTCGAGCTTGCCCGCCGGGAACTCGAGCATCGCGCGCTGCATGGGGTAGCGGTACTGCCGCTCGACGATCAGCCGCCCGCCGTCGAGCAACGGCACGATCACCACCGCGCCGGGGTGGACGATGTACTCGCGCGCTGCGGTATGGCCATCAGGCAAGCGCACGACATCGCGCCGCACGTCGAGGAAATGGCCTCGGTAGACCTGCTCGCTGCTGACGGTGACTTCGCGCAGATGCGCGTCGTTGACACCCTGGCGATCGTCGAGCGGACTTCCAGACAGCACACCGAGCGGATCGCCAGAGGCGATCACGGCGGGTTCGCCGTCAGAGTCCGACACGCGTGGACGCTCAGGTGGTCAGCGCGACGCCGATGGCGTTGACGCACATGGCCATCAGACCGCCCGGCAAGATGCCGAAGAGCAGCACGGCAGCTCCGTTGAGCGACAACAGCGCGCGCATGTCGGCGGGGGCTGCAATGGGTGCAGTCTCGGCCGGTTCATCGAAGAACATCACCTTGATGAGGCGCAGGTAATAGAACGCGCCGACCAGCGAGAACACCACCGCCGCGACGGCCAGGACGATGTAGCCCGGGACGTTGGTCGACACGATCGCCTGCAGCACGCTGAACTTGGCATAGAAGCCCACGGTGGGCGGCAGGCCAGCGAGCGACAGCATGAAGATCGCCATCACGCCCGCGTACCAGGGGCTGCGGCGCGCGAGGCCCTTGAGGTCATCGATCTGTTCGGACTCGAAGCCCTGACGCGACAGCAGCATGATGATGCCGAAGGTGCCGAGCGTGGTCAGCACGTAGGTGACCATGTAGAACATGGCCGAGCTGTAGCCGTTGGCGGCCGACAGCGTGTTGGCGCCGATCACCGTCGGCGTGAGCCCGAGCAGCATGAAGCCGATGTTCGCGATCGATGAATACGCCAGCATGCGCTTGAGGTTGCGCTGCGCGATCGCGGCGAGGTTGCCGATCGCCATCGAGCCGACCGCCAGCACGATCAGCATCTGCTGCCACTGCTCACCCAAGCCGGACAGGCCCTCGACCAGCAGCCGGATCGTGATCGCGAAAGCCGCGAGCTTGGGCGCGCCGCTGATCAGCAGGGTGATGGCGGTGGGCGCGCCCTGATACACATCGGGCACCCACATGTGAAACGGCACCGCACCCAGCTTGAAGGCAAGACCGCAGACCACGAAGACCAGCCCGAACACGAGCACTGCCTGGTTGATGCGCCCGGTGGCGACCGCCTTGAAGACCTCGCCGATCTCGAGCGACCCGGTCGCTCCGTAAAGCATCGACAGCCCATAAAGCAGGAAGCCGCTGGCCAGCGCGCCGAGGACGAAGTACTTCATCGCCGCTTCAGTGGCGTTGAGGCTGTCGCGGCGCATTGCGGTGAGCGCGTAGAGCGACAAGCTCATCAGCTCGAGGCCCAGATAGACGACGAGGAAGTTGTTGGCCGACAGCATCACGAAGATGCCGAGCAGCGAGAACAGGCTCAACGTGAACAGCTCGCCCTTGAGCAGATCACGGCTTTCGGCGTATGGGCGCGAATAGGCGAGCGAGATCATCACTGCGAGCGTCGAGAAGAACGCCAGCAGGTGCCCCATCGGGTCGGCAACGACCATGCGCTGCATGGCGTACACCGCCAACCCGTTGTCGTACTGGTGCAGCTTCATGAGCGCCACAGCCGCCAGCGAGGCCTGCGTCAGCCAGTAGGTCGGGCGGCGCAGCGGGTCGAGCACCCACAAGTCGACCAGCGCGATCGCGCACGCAGCAGCCAGCAGGAAGATCTCGGGATAGACCGCGAGCCAGTTCATCGCATTCATCGGGTGGGCTCCGGCCATGCGGTGGTCAACGCGGCGGTCATCGAAGACAGTGCGCAGGTCATGGCAGTTTCGACACGGCGACGTGCCGCAGCAGTTCGACCACCGACACGTGCATCACGTCGGTGAAGGGCTTGGGGTACAGGCCCATGGCCAGCACAGCGACGGCGAGCACGGCGAGCATCAGCGTCTCGCGGGTGTTCAGGTCGAGCAGTTCACCGACGTGGTGGTTGGCGATGGGGCCGAAGTAGACGCGCTTGACCATCCACAGGGTGTAGGCCGCGCCGAAGACCAGCGTGGTCGCGGCCAGCGCGCCAATCCAGAAGTTCACCTGCACGGCGCCGAGGATCACCATCCACTCGCCAACGAAGCCCGCGGTCCCCGGCAGGCCGGCGTTGGCCATCGCGAAGAAGACGGCGAAGGCGACAAAGGTCGGCATCGTGTTGACGACACCGCCATAGCTTGCGATTTCTCGGGAGTGGACACGGTCGTACAACACGCCGATGCACAGGAACATCGCCCCCGAGACGAAGCCGTGCGACACCATCTGCACCAGCGCACCCGACACGCCGATCTCGTTGAACAGAAAGAAGCCGAGCGTCACGAAACCCATGTGCGCGATCGACGAGTACGCCACGAGCTTCTTCATGTCCTGCTGGACCAGCGCCACCAGCCCGATGTAGACCACCGCGACCAGCGACAGCGTGATCACGAACCACGCCCACTCGTGCGAGGCATCGGGTGTGATCGGCAGCGAGAAGCGCAGGAAACCGTACCCGCCGAGCTTGAGCATGATCGCGGCCAGGACGACCGATCCGCCCGTGGGCGCCTCGACGTGTGCGTCGGGCAACCAGGTGTGCACCGGCCACATCGGCACCTTGACGGCGAAGGCCGCGAAGAAGGCGAAGAACAGCAGCGTCTGCACCGACATGGGCAGAGGCAACTTGTGCCAGGTGAGCAAGTCGAAGCTGCCGCCCGATTTGAAGTAGAGGTACATCAGCGCGACCAGCATCAGCAGCGAGCCGGCCAGCGTGTACAGAAAGAACTTGAACGCGGCGTAGACGCGGCGCGGTCCGCCCCACACGCCGATGACGATGTACATCGGGATCAGCGTCGCCTCGAAGAAGACGTAGAAAAGCAAACCGTCGAGCGCCGCGAAGACGCCGACCATGGTCCCAGACAGGATCAGGAAGGCGCCCATGTACTGGTTGACGCGGTCGGTCACCACCTCCCAGCCGGCAATCACGACGATCACCGTGATGAACGCGGTGAGCGGCACGAACCACATCGAGATGCCGTCGACACCCAGGTGGTAGCGAACGTTGAAGCGATCGATCCAGGCGATGTTCTCGACGAACTGCATGTTGGCCGTCGTCACGTCGAAACCGGTGATGAGTGGCAGCGTCACGACGAAGGACGCCAGCGCGGCGATGAGCGCCGTCCAGCGAACGGTCTGCACCTGGCTGTCACGGCCAAGGCCCAGAAGGACCAAGCCCGACAGGATCGGCAGCCAGATGGCAAGACTCAACACACCCATGTTCTTGTTCTCCGTGCCTGCCGTGCTCAGCGCCCGAGCAGGCCGCCCAGGTAGGGCCACAACTGCCAGGTCATCAAGCCCATCAGACCGAGGATCATGACCAGCGCATACCAGTACAGGTAGCCCGTCTGGATGGTTCGCACGATCGCTGCGAGTCCACCGACCGCGCGCGCCGAACCGTTGACCAGTGCGCCATCGATGAAGGCCACATCGCCTCCCTTCCACAGACCGCGACCGAGCAGCCGCGCACCGGCGGCGAGCACATGCTCGTTGAACCAGTCCATGTAGTACTTGTTCTCCAGAACGGTGACCAGTGGCGACAGCGCGCGCCCGATGGCCGCCGGAATGGCTGGCTTGATCAGGTAGAAGTAGAAGGCGACCACGACGCCCGCCAAGGCGAACCAGAACGGAAGGGTGACGAGGCCGTGCGAAGCCATCGCCAACGCCCCTCCGAACTTGCTGGCCAGTTCTTCCATCGCCGGGTGACGCTCGCTGTTGACGACGATCGCGCCCTTGAACAGGTCGCCGTAGAGCATGGCATCGATGGTGAAAAAGCCGATCGCGAGCGACGGGATCGCCAGGAGCACCAGCGGCAGCGTCACGACCCAGGGTGACTCGTGCGGCGTGTGGGCGTGCGCATGACCATGGTCGGCGTGATTGCCATGGTCAGCGTGATCGGCATGCGCATCGTGGTGGTCGTGTTCGCCGGGGAAGGGCTTGTCGTGAAAGCGCTCCTTGCCGTGGAAGACGATGAAGAACATCCGGAAGGAATAGAACGCCGTCACGAAGACGCCAGCGACGACGGCGAAGTAGGCGAAGCCCGCGCCCCAGAGCGGGCTGGCATGCACCGCCTCGATGATGCTGTCCTTCGAATAGAAGCCCGAGAACAGTGGCGTGCCGATCAAGGCCAGCGAGCCGATCAGGGAGGTGATCCAGGTGATGGGCATGTAGCGGCGCAGCCCGCCCATGTTGCGGATGTCCTGATCGTGGTGCATGCCGATGATCACCGAGCCGGCAGCGAGGAACAGCAGCGCCTTGAAGAAGGCATGCGTCATGAGGTGGAACACGGCCACCGAATATGCCGACACGCCCAGCGCCACCGTCATGTAGCCGAGTTGCGAAAGCGTCGAGTACGCCACCACCCGCTTGATGTCGTTCTGGATGATCCCGAGGAATCCCATGAACAGGGCCGTGATCGCACCGATGACGGTGATGAAACTCAGCGCGGTGTCCGACAACTCGAACAGCGGCGACATGCGCGCCACCATGAAGATGCCTGCGGTGACCATCGTCGCTGCGTGGATCAGCGCCGAAATCGGCGTCGGTCCTTCCATCGAATCGGGCAGCCACACATGCAGCGGGAACTGCGCGCTCTTGCCCATCGCGCCGATGAACAGGCAGATGCAGATGACCGTGATCAGCAACCAGTCGGTGCCAGGCAGCGTCATCGAGGCGAGCTGGTCCGCCTTGGCGAAGGCTTCGGTGTAGTTGAGCGTGCCGGCGTAGGCGACGATCAGGCCGATGCCGAGGATGAAGCCGAAGTCACCGACCCGATTGACGAGAAACGCCTTCATGTTGGCGGCGATCGCGCTCGGCTTCTTGTAATAGAAACCGATCAGCAGGTAGGACACCAGCCCGACCGCTTCCCAGCCGAAGAACAGCTGCAGCATGTTGTTGCTCATCACGAGCATCAGCATCGAGAAGGTGAACAGCGAGATGTAGCTGAAGAAGCGCTGGTAGCCGTCTTCCTCGGCCATGTAGCCGATGGTGTAGATGTGGACCATCAGCGACACGAAGGTCACGACGCACATCATCATGGCGGTGAGGCCGTCGACGAGAAAGCCGATCTCCATCTTCAGACCGCCCACGACCATCCATTCGTAGATGGTGGCGTTGAAGTGCGCACCGTCGAAGACGACCGCCTTGAGCGTCATCGCCGACAGAACGAACGAGATGAGCACGCCGAGGATGGTCACGCTGTGCGCGCCGCGGCGACCGACCTGCCTGCCGAAGAGTCCGGCAACGACGGCACCAGCCAGCGGAGCCAGAGGCACGGCGAGCAGCAGGTTCTGTGAGAGTTCTGCGGTCATGGAGTGCGCCGGACGAAACGGTGGTCAGCCCTTGAGGCCGTCGAGTTCGTCGACGTTGATCGACGAGCGATTTCGGAACAGCACCACGAGGATGGCCAGGCCGATGGCCGACTCGGCCGCGGCGACGGTGAGGATGAAGAACACGAAAACCTGTCCGGACATGTCGCCGAGGAAGTGCGAGAACGCGATGAAGTTGAGGTTCACTGCGAGCAGCATCAGCTCGATCGCCATCAGCAAGACGATGAGGTTCTTGCGGTTGAGAAAGATGCCGATCACCGACAGGGCGAACAGGATCGCACCCACCGACAGGTAGTGGCCGAGGGTGATGCCGCCAGACAGCAGACTCATGGACGATCCCCGCTCGGTGCAGACTCATCGCGCGTGGCCACTGTGGGCGCCATCTTGACCAGGCGAACCCGGTCGGCCTTGCGCGCCCGCACCTGGTCGGCAGGGTCCTGGTACTTGGAGTCCTTGCGCTTGCGCAGGGTCAGGGCGATCGCTGCGATGATGGCCACGAGCAGCAGCACAGCGGCGATCTGCAGTGGGTAGAGGTACTCGGTGTAGATCTCGATGCCGATCAGCTTGGTGTTGCCCATCTTCAGCTCGACCGGGTCGGGTGCGGGCGCGCTCGACAGGTTGAACCCGGGGATCAGCACCGCCGCCATCTGGAGTGCGATGACCAGGCCGATCAAGCCCGCCACCGGCGCGTGTTTCCAGAAGCCTTCGCGCAGCGAGTCCACGTTGATGTCGAGCATCATCACGACGAACAGGAACAGCACCATCACCGCGCCGACGTAGACGAGGATCAAGGTGATCGACAGGAACTCGGCACGAAGCAGCATCCACACGCAGGCCGCCGAGAAAAAGGACAGCACCAGATACAGCGCGGCGTACACCGGACTGCGCGCAGTGATGACGCGAAACGCTGCGAACAGCATGACGCCCGAGAAGATGTAGAAGAGTGCGGGGGTGGTGATCATGGTCAGGTCAGACGGGGTCCGGCCGCGACGCAACAACGGCGGCGCAAGCCCGGTGCACTCGATGAAGGCGAGGCGCGCACGCTGCGGCCTCAGCGGTATCGGGCGTCGGCCTCCTTGTTCGCAGCGATTTCGGTTTCGTAGCGATCACCGACTGCCAGCAACATGTCCTTGGTGAAGTACAGGTCGCCACGCTTCTCGCCGTGGTATTCGAAGATGTGCGTCTCGACGATCGAGTCGACCGGGCAGCTTTCTTCGCAGAAGCCGCAGAAGATGCACTTGGTGAGATCGATGTCGTAGCGCGTGGTGCGGCGCGAGCCGTCGTCACGCACCTCGCTCTCGATCGTGATGGCCAGCGCCGGACACACGGCCTCGCACAGCTTGCAGGCGATGCAGCGCTCTTCGCCGTTCTCGTAGCGCCGCAGCGCGTGCAGGCCACGGAAGCGAGGACTTTGCGGTGTCTTCTCTTCCGGGAACTGGACGGTGATCTTGCGCTGAAAGAAATGCCGCCCGGTGAGCTTGAATCCCTTGAGCAACTCGAGCAGCAGAAAGCTCGAGGCGAAGTCCCTGATGGGCGAAGTGGAAGGTGCCATGGGGATTCCGATCAGTTCCAGATGTTCCAGGGTGACTGGATCCACAGCCCGATGACCACGAGCCACACGAGAGTCAGCGGAATGAACACCTTCCAGCCCAGACGCATGATCTGGTCGTAGCGGTACCGCGGGAAGCTGGCCCGCACCCAGAGGAACAGCGTGCAGATGACGAAGGTCTTGGCAAACAGCCAGAACCAGTTCCAGAACCAGGCGGTCTGCACGATCCACTCGGGAGTGGCCAACCCGAAGGCCGAGAACGATACCGGCGCCATCCAGCCGCCAAGGAACATCACGCAGGCCAGCGCCGACACCAGGATGATGTTGGCGTACTCGGCCAAGAAGAACATCGCGAAGGACATGCCCGAGTACTCGACCATGTGGCCGGCGACGATCTCGGACTCGCCCTCGACCACGTCGAACGGGTGGCGGTTGGTCTCGGCGATGCCGGCAATGACAAAGACCACGAAGATGGGAAACAGCGGCAGCCAGTTCCAGCTGAGAAATCCCAGGCCCATGTCGGCAAACATGCCCCGGCCCTGCTGCTGCACGATGTCGGTCATGTTGAGGCTGGCCGACACCATCAGCACGACGACGAGGCAGAAGCCCATCGCGATCTCGTAGCTCACCATCTGCGCGGAGGCGCGCAGCGCGCCGAGGAAGGCGTACTTGGAATTCGACGCCCAGCCCGCGATGATGACGCCGTAGACCTCCATCGAGGTGATCGCCATCAGGAACAGCAGCCCGGCGTTGATGTTCGCCAGTGCCGCGTCGGGTCCGAAGGGCATCACCGCCCAGGCGGCGAGAGCCGGCATGATCGTCATCACCGGACCGAGCAGGAACAACCCCTTGTTCGCTGCAGTCGGGACGATGATCTCCTTGAACATCAGCTTCACCGCATCCGCGAACGGCTGCAGCAGGCCCATCGGCCCGACACGGTTGGGGCCCGGGCGGATCTGCGTCCACCCGATCGCCTTGCGTTCCCACAGCGTGAGGTAGGCGACGCACACCATCAACGGCACGACCAGCGCGACGATCTTGATCAGCGACCACGCGGTGGGCCAGGCGCCACCGAGGACCGATTCGCCGACTTGTTGAACGGTGTCGAGCATGGCGGCGCTCAGACCTTGGTCACGGTGAGAGGGCCGAACATGGCACCGAGCGATCGGGCCGCTGCAGTGCCCGAAGGAATGCGCACCGTGCCGTCGGCGAGGGTGTCATCGCGTCGGGCAGGCAGTACGGCAGAGGCCGTGCCCTGCATGACCTGCACTCGATCGCCGTCGTTCAGTCCGAGCTGGTTCCAAAGGCCTGTGGGCAGAACGGCCCCGAGTGGACGCGCATCGGCGGTGCGCTGCAGGCTCTCGGCACGGCGCACCCAGGGATCCCCCTCGTAGATGGGTACGTCGGCGAGGCGCTCGAGTGCGTCGTCCTGCAGCGATGCCGGCGCAACATGGTCGGTGCGGTTATCGAGACGCAAGGAGATCGTGGCTTGGTCACCAAGAGCCTGAGCTCGAACGTCCTCGGACGTCTCGAAATCGAACCCCGGTACACCCAACAGATTGCCGAGGACGCGCAACACCTTCCACGCGGGACGCGTTTCGCCGAGCGGCTTGACGACACCGTGGAAGCTTTGCACGCGACCTTCGGCGTTGACGAAGGTGCCCGAGGTCTCGGTAAACGGCGCGATGGGCAGAAGGACATCAGCGCAATCGCGCGAGGCATCGGCAAACGACGTGAGTGCGACCACGAGTTCGGCTTGCTGGAGGGCCGCCACCGCACGCGCGGGATCAGCCAGGTCGCGATCGGGTTCGACATGCATCAGCAGGCAAGCCTTGAGCGAACCGTCGAGCATGGCCGACGCGTCGCGTCCTCCATTGACAGGCCACGCCTCGACGAGCTGCGCTCCGACGGTGTTGGCCGCCGCAGTCAGGTCACCCACTGACGCGCCGGTGTGTTCGCCGATCCAGTGCGCCAGCGCCGCGAGGTGGCGAGCCTGCGGATGCTGTACCGCCGAGTTGCCGAGCAGGATGGCCTTGCGCTCGCCGGAAAGCAGCGACGCGGCGATCGCGCGCGCGGCCTCGGACGGCACGGCGTCAACTGGCGCCGCGATGCCTTGCGTCTCAGCCACGGCCGCCGCAACCTCGGCGAGGGCGTTCGGCCACTGGCTTGGTCGCACGACCATGCTCGAGGACATCGGCATCAGCCAGTGATCGGTGATCCCATGCAGGCTGTGAATGCGTGCGCCCTTCTGTGCGGCCTGTCGCAGGCGCTGCGCGAACAACGGGTGGTCCTTGCGCAGGAAGGATCCGACGACGAACACGCGCTGCAAATCGGTGAGCGCCGCGATGGGCATGCCGAGCCAGCGCACCGCACCACCCAACTGGCGGCCGCTGCCGAAATCGGCATGCCTCAGGCGGTGGTCGATGTGGTCGCTGCCGATCCCCCGCACGAGCTTTCCCAGCAAATGCAATTCTTCGACAGTGGCATGCGGCGAGCCGAGGGCACCGATGGCGCCGGCGCCATGCTGCTCCTTGATCTGCGACAGACCCTGGGCCACGAACTGCAGCGCCGTCGTCCAGTCGACCACCTTCCACTCACCGCCTTGCTTGATCATGGGCGTGGTCAAGCGCGAGTCGGCATTGAGCGCCTCGTACGAGAAACGGTCGCGATCGGCGATCCAGCACTCGTTGACAGCCTCGTTCTCGAGCGGCACCACGCGCATGACCTTCTGGGCCTTGACCTGAACGACGAGGTTGCTGCCGGTGCTGTCATGCGGCGAAATCGACTTGCGGCGCGAGAGCTCCCAGGTGCGCGCGCTGTAGCGGAAGGGCTTGCTGGTGAGTGCGCCGACCGGGCAGATATCGATCATGTTGCCCGACAACTCGGAGTCGATGGTGTCGCCAACGACAGTGGTGATCTCGGCGTGCTCGCCGCGGTGGATCATGCCGAGTTCCATCACCCCGGCAATCTCCTGGCCGAAGCGCACGCAGCGGGTGCAATGGATGCAGCGGCTCATCTCCTGCATGGAGATCAAGGGGCCCACATCCTTGTGGAAGACGACTCGCTTTTCTTCGGCGTAGCGCGAGGAAGACCCCCCGTAGCCCACCGCCAGATCCTGCAACTGGCATTCGCCACCCTGGTCGCAGATGGGGCAGTCGAGAGGGTGGTTGATGAGCAGGAACTCCATCACCGACTTCTGCGCTACCAGCGCCTTCTCGCTGCGGGTGCGCACGATCATTCCCTGCGTGACGGGCGTGGCGCAGGCCGGCATCGGCTTCGGCGCCTTCTCGACATCCACGAGGCACATGCGGCAGTTGGCTGCGATGCTCAGCTTCTTGTGGTAGCAGAAGTGCGGGATGTAGGTTCCCGCGTGGTCGGCAGCGTGCATGATCATGCTGCCTTCGGCCACCTGGACCTTCTTGCCGTCGAGTTCGATGTCGATCATGGTGTCCGGACTCGCAGCGTGCGTTCAGGCGGTGACCGAGACCAAGCAACGCTTGTGCTCGATGTGGTGGACGAACTCGTCGCGAAAGTGCTTGATCATGGCGCGCACCGGCATCGCGGCGGCATCACCCAGCGCGCAGATGGTGCGGCCCTGGATGTTGTCGGCGACCGAGTTGAGCAGGTCGATGTCTTCCGTCTTGCCGTGGCCGTGTTCGATGCGGTCGACCATTCGATGAAGCCAGCCGGTGCCCTCTCGGCAGGGCGTGCACTGGCCGCAGCTTTCGTGGGTATAAAAGTAGCTCAGGCGCAGCAGACTCTTCACCATGCAACGGGTGTCGTCGATCACGATGACCGCGCCGGAACCGAGCATGGAGCCCGCCTTGGCGATGCTGTCGTAGTCCATGGTGACGTCCATCATGGCTGCGCCAGGAACCACTGGTGCCGATGAACCGCCCGGTATGACCGCTTTGAGCGAACGTCCCGGACGCATGCCCCCGGCGAGTTCAAGCAGAACGGGAAACGGTGTCCCCATCGGTACTTCGTAATTGCCCGGGCGCTGGACGTCTCCGGACACCGAATAGAGCTTAGTGCCGCCGTTGTTCGGCTTGCCAACCTCGAGATAGGTCTGCCCGCCATGGCGAATGATCCACGGCACCGCCGCAAAGGTCTCGGTGTTGTTGATCGTGGTCGGCTTGCCGTAAAGCCCGTAGCTCGCGGGAAACGGCGGCTTGAAGCGCGGCTGGCCCTTCTTGCCTTCGAGCGACTCGAGCAGTGCCGTCTCCTCGCCGCAGATGTAGGCGCCGAAGCCATGGAAGGCGTGCAACTGGAAGCTGAAGTTCGAACCGAGCAAGCGATCTCCGAGGTACCCGGCCGCGCGGGCTTCGTCGAGCGCTTCTTCGAAGCGCTCGTAGGCATCGAAGATCTCGCCATGGATGTAGTTGTAGCCCACGCTGATGCCCATCGCGTAGGCTGCGATCGCCATCCCCTCGATGACGATGTGCGGGTTGAACATCAGGATGTCGCGGTCCTTGCAGGTGCCCGGCTCGCCCTCATCGGAGTTGCACACCAGGTACTTCTGCCCTGGGAACATGCGCGGCATGAAGCTCCACTTCAAGCCAGTGGGGAAGCCCGCTCCGCCGCGACCGCGCAACCCGGACGTCTTCACTTCGGCGATCACCTGCTCAGGCGTCATGCCTTCCCCGCCGTCGAGCGCGAGGATCTTGCGCAGCGCCTGGTAGCCGCCTCGTGCTTCGTAATCGGCGATGCGCCAGTTACGACCGTCGAGGTCGGCGTAGATCTGCGCGCCGATGTGCCGACCGTGAAAGCAGGTCAGCGATCCGTCGGACTGGAACTGTTTGAGATCAAGCATCGTTAGGCCCTGGACTGCTCAGCGGGACGGATCGACTTGCGACTTGAGAACCTCCAGCAGCGCATCGAGACGCGGCTGGTCCATGTAGCTGCACATCTGGCGGTCATTGACCAGCAGCACCGGCGCGTCGGCGCACGCACCGAGACATTCGCTTTGCTGCAGGGTGAACACGCCGTCGGCGGTGGTGCTGCCCTCTTCCACACCCAGCCGCTGGCACAAGTGCGCCAAGGCCGTTTCGCCATCGCGCAACTGGCACGGCAGGTTGGTGCAGACATTGATCTTGAACCGCCCGACCGGCTGCTGGTTGTACATGTTGTAGAAGGTGGTGACCTCGTGCACCGCAATCGGCGGCATGCCGAGGTAGTGCGCCACCGCCTTTTCGCTCTCCGCGGACACATGGCCCAGTTCGTGTTGCACGATTGCCAAGCAGGCCATGACCGCAGACTGTTTTTGATCCGCCGGGTACTTCGCCACCTCACGAGCGAAGCGATTCAGCAATGCCTCGGAAAAGGCGGTGTCGGCCATCGGGGAACTCATCGGTCGATCTCCCCGAAGACGATGTCCATCGTGCCAATGACTGCCACTGCATCTGCAATCATGTGGCCGCGCGACATCTCGTCGAGCGCTGCCAAATGGGCAAAGCCGGGAGCGCGGATCTTCAGTCGGTAGGGCTTGTTCGCTCCATCGCTCACGAGATAGATACCGAACTCGCCCTTCGGATGTTCGACCGCGGCATAGGCCTCGCCTTCAGGGACGTGGAAGCCTTCGGTAAACAGCTTGAAGTGGTGGATGAGTTCTTCCATGCTTGACTTCATGTCGAGGCGAGACGGCGGCGCCACCTTGTGGTTCGACGTGATCACCGGACCGGGGTTGGCCCGAAGCCATTCGACACACTGGCCGATGATCTCGTTGGCCTGCCGCATTTCCTCGATACGAACCAGATAGCGGTCATAGGTGTCGCCATTGACGCCGACCGGGATGTCGAAGTCCATCCGGTCATAGACGTCATACGGCTGCTTCTTGCGCAGGTCCCATTCGATACCAGAGCCGCGCAGCATCGGCCCGGTGAATCCGAGGTTCAGCGCCCGTTCGGGGGACACGACTCCGATGCCCACCGTGCGCTGCTTCCAGATGCGGTTGTCGGTCAGCAACGTCTCGTAGTCGTCGACGCACTTCGGGAATCGCTTGACGAAATCGTCGATGAAGTCGAGCAGCGATCCATGACGGTTGTCGTTCAACGACGCCATGACCTTCGCATTGCGAACCTTCGAGGCCTGGTACTGCGGCATTGCATCGGGCAGGTCGCGGTAGACGCCGCCCGGCCGGAAATACGCCGCATGCATGCGCGCGCCTGAGGCTGCCTCGTACATGTCGAAGAGATCTTCGCGTTCGCGAAAGCAGTAGATGAAGATGTTCATCGCACCGCAATCGAGGCCGTGAGCACCGAGCCACATCAGGTGATTCAGCAAGCGTGTGATCTCGCTGAACATGACGCGGATGTACTGGGCACGAACCGGCACGTCGACGCCTAGAAGCTTCTCGATCGCCAGGCAGTACGCGTGCTCGTTGCACATCATCGACACGTAGTCGAGGCGGTCCATGTACGGCAGCGACTGGATGTAGGTCTTGCTTTCGGCGAGCTTCTCGGTCGCGCGATGCAGCAGACCGATGTGCGGGTCGGCTCGCTGAATCACCTCGCCATCGAGCTCCAGCACGAGACGCAGCACCCCGTGCGCCGCAGGATGCTGCGGACCGAAGTTCAGGGTGTAGTTCTTGATGTCGGCCATGGATCGGTTCGAGGCAATGCGCTCAGTGCAGACCGCCGTAGTTGTCCTCTCGGATGATCCGCGGCGTGACATCGCGCGGCTCGATCGTGACGGGCTGGTAGATCACCCGCTTCTTCTCGGGGTCGTAACGCATCTCGACGTGGCCCGATGTGGGGAAGTCCTTGCGGAACGGGTGACCGATGAATCCGTAATCGGTAAGGATGCGTCGCAGATCCAGATGCCCTTCGAAGATGATGCCGTACAAATCGAAGGCCTCGCGCTCGAACCAGTTCGCGGAATTCCAGACTTCATTGACGGATGCGATCGTGGGAAGGTCATCGTCAGCGCAGATCGTCTTCAAGCGCACACGCCAATTGTGGCTGACCGACAGCAGGTGCAACACCACATGGAAACGCGGCCCGTCATGGACCTCGTCGCGGAATGCCGAGTAGTCGACGCCACACAAATCGATGAGTTGCTCGAAGCGCAGGGACGGGTCGTCCCTCAGTAGCGTCGCTGCAGCAAGGTAGGCGGCGCTTTCCACTTTGACGGTCAGCTCACCACGTTCCTCGCTAACACGCGCACCGTGCGGCTCGAGCACAGACTCGAGCGCGGACCGGAGAATCGAGAGCGAACTCATGGACGAGCCAGCAGCGTAAAGAAAATCATCGTGCGATGGTGTTCTCGCGCCGGATCTTGGCCTGCAATTGCAAGATGCCGTAGAGAAGCGCCTCTGCCGTTGGCGGGCACCCGGGCACATAGACGTCGACCGGGACGATCCGGTCGCAGCCGCGGACCACGGAATAGCTGTAGTGGTAGTAGCCACCGCCGTTGGCGCAGGAACCCATGCTGAGCACCCACCGCGGCTCGGCCATCTGGTCGTAGACCTTGCGAAGGGCAGGCGCCATCTTGTTGCACAGCGTGCCGGCCACGATCATCAGATCGCTCTGGCGAGGACTCGGCCGGAACAGCATGCCGAACCGGTCGATGTCATAACGGGCAGCACCCGCGTGCATCATTTCGACTGCGCAACACGCCAATCCGAACGTCATAGGCCATAGTGAACCGGTCTTTGACCAGTTAACAACGGTGTCAAGGCTGGTGGTGACGAAGCCTTCCTTGAGAACGCCCTCAATGCCCATTCCGACTCCAACGATGTTGAGCGTTCATTCCCAATCGAGCGCACCCTTCTTCCATTCATAGATGAACCCGACCACGAGGATGCCGAGGAACAGCATCATGGCGAGGAACCCTGGCATGCCTATCTCGCGCAGAGATACCGCCCACGGAAAGAGGAATGCGATTTCGAGGTCGAAGAGGATGAAGAGGATCGCGACCAGGTAATAACGCACGTCGAACTTCATTCGCGCGTCTTCGAAGGCCTCGAAGCCACACTCGTAAGGAGAGTTCTTGGCGGCATCAGGACGATTCGGGCCGAGCGTGAAGCCGATCGCCTGGGGGATCACGCCTACCAGCACACCGACGACGATGAACAGAATGACCGGCAGATACGGATGAAGGTCCATGGTCCTGGAAATGCCTTTCGGATCGCTGGAACAACGCAAGGGACCTCTGTTCCCGAACACTTGGTGCCGACGGCGAGACTCGAACTCGCACAGCTTTCGCCACTACCCCCTCAAGATAGCGTGTCTACCAATTTCACCACGTCGGCTACGTGTTCCATCACACGACAGTCATTCGTTTTGCAGAGGCAATCCCCCTCGAAAACCGCCTTGGATTCTAACCCTCAACACGCCGCCTCGATCCTTCGCTCACGGTCTTCGCCACCACGCGCGAAGCCGCTTCGGGGCTCACTTTGGAGGCAGTACCTGCCCTGTTCCAGTCACTGCAGATGAAGGCAGCGGAGGTGCTGGCACATCCGTGGTCGAAGGGGTCGACACGCTGGCTGAAGCCCCAGGAATCTGTGCTGCGGGTGAAGGCTGCGCAGCACTCGCTGCAGATGCACCGACCAAGGCAGGGCGATCCAGGATGCTTCCCGTCGACACGCGCGAGCGGTCATTGGCCAGGTACGCCAGCAGCAGGGTGCAGCAGAAGAAAACTGTGGCGCAGGCGGCCGTCGAACGTGACAGGAAGTTGGCATTGCCAGTGGCGCCAAACAGACTGCCCGACGCTCCGCTGCCGAACGAGGCTCCCATATCGGCGCCTTTGCCATGCTGCACCAGCACCAGCCCGATCATGACGAGCGCCGAGAGTATCTGTACCGCCACCACCAGGTTGAACAGGAAGCTCATGAAATCAAATCTCCAGAAGACTCAGGCTGCGGCGTGCAATGACGACCGGCAGATAGCGAGAAACTCGGCGGCGTTGAGGGACGCCCCCCCGATCAAACCACCGTCGATATCAGGTTGCTTTATCAGGTCCCCGGCGAGGCTTGCGGTGACGCTCCCGCCGTAAAGGAGAGGAATCCGATCCGCGCGTTCGGTGGCCGCCTGCAACTGCGCACGAAGCACAAAGTGCACTGCTTGCGCCTGCTCAGGACTGGCCGCCTTTCCCGTTCCGATAGCCCAGATGGGTTCGTAGGCAACAACGATTTGCGCCACACACGCGCCAAGCCGATGTATGACCGCCGACAACTGCCGCTTCACCACTGCGTCGGTCGTTCCGGCTTCGCGCGCAGCCAGCGATTCCCCAACACAAACGATTGGCGTTAGTCCATGCGCCAATGCGCGCGACGCCTTCTCAGCAACCACCGCATCCGACTCGGACCACGCCGCCCGACGTTCGGAGTGTCCGACGATGACGTAGCGGCAACCGAACTCGGAGAGCATCGCAGCAGAAACCTCACCGGTGTGGGGGCCGCACTCGTGCGCAGAGCAATCCTGAGCGCCCCACGCCACATGACTGCCAGAAAGCGATTCGGCCACGCCAAGCAGATACGGAAACGGGCAACAGACGCCGACGTCGATGGCGTCTGCATGAGATGGAACGGCCGAACGCAGAGCGCCCAGCAAATCGGCGATCGATGCTCGCGAACCGTTCATCTTCCAGTTCCCGACCCAAAGCGTCCGTGCGAGGTCGCGCTGTGCACCTGTTGCATGTGTCACCACGACAGCACCAGCTTTCCGATGTGTTGGTTCGACTCCATCAACGCGTGCGCCTCGGCGGCCTGATCGGCGGCAAAAACGCGGTAGACGACTGGCTTCACCACGCCTGTAGCGAGCCAATTCCATGCTCGCTCACGCAGTCGAGTTGCGATGGCCGTCTTGAATTCCACGCTGCGCGCTCGCAGAGTTGACCCGGTCAGCGTCAAACGTCGCCGCAGCAACAGGCCTGCATCGAAACCAGACCGCACACCACCTTGCACCGCAATCACGACAAGCCGTCCGTCTTCAGCCAGACACTGGATGCCGCGAGCGATGTAGTCGCCCGCGACCATGTCGAGGATCACATCCACGCCGCGCGACGCCGTCAAACGTTCGATCTCGCTCACGAAATCTTGGCTGCGGTAATTGATGGCGTGGTGCGCACCAAGCGCAAGACATGCTTGCGCCTTCTCGTCGGAACCGACAGTCACGACCACCGTTGCCCCCGCAGCACGCGCCAATTGGATCGCAGCCACCCCGATGCCACTGCTGCCTCCATGGACGAGAAGCCATTCGCCGTCTCGCAACTGGGTGCGGTCGAAGACGTTCGACCAGACAGTAAAGAAGGTTTCGGGCAAGCTCGCCGCCTCGACATCGCTCAATCCTGCCGGAACCGGGAGACATTGGCCGACCGGCGCCACGCAGCGCTGCGCATAGCCACCGCCGGACAGCAGAGCACAAACACGGTCTCCAACCGCCAACCCTGCTGCATGCATTGCCAGTTCATCACCCGATTCGATCGTTCCCGCGACTTCGAGGCCTGGAATGTCGGACGCCCCGGGCGGCGGTGGGTAATGTCCCTTGCGCTGCAGGACATCCGGGCGATTGATGCCCGATGCGGTGACTGCGATTACCAGTTCGCCCGGACCGGGAACGGGTTCAGGGCGCGTTGAAATTCGAAGCACCTCAGGCGCTCCGAAACTCTGGATTTCGACAACTTTCATGGCGTGAGGCCTGACCACCCTTCAGGCGAGTGAGTTCGCCGTGCGGGCATCGTCCTCACGCAGGTGCTCGTCACAGCAGGATCACTCCTGCGCCGAAATCACAGGAGCGGGTTGCGGGTCCCGGTCGATCAGCGCCTTCATCGACAGCTTCACGCGACCCTTCTCATCGGTCTCGAGGACCTTGACCTTCACGATCTGCCCCTCCTTGAGGAAGTCGGTCACCTTCTCGACGCGCTGGTGAGCGATCTGGCTGATGTGCAGCAGACCATCCTTGCCCGGCAGCAGGTTCACCAGTGCACCGAAGTCCAGGATCTTGACGATCGGGCCTTCGTAGACCTTGCCGATCTCAACCTCGGCGGTGATCTCCTCGATGCGCTTCTTGGCATGAGCAGCCTTGTCGGCATCGGTCGAGGCGATGGTGATCGTGCCGTCCTCACCGATATCGATGGTCGTGCCAGTCTCTTCGGTGAGTGCACGAATGGTCGCGCCGCCCTTGCCGATCACGTCGCGGATCTTCTCGGGATTGATCTTCATCGAGTACAGGCGGGGCGCGAATTGCGACACCTCGGTATTGGCAGAGCCCATGGCCTCGACCATCTTGCCAAGAATGTGCAAACGTGCCTCCTTGGCCTGCGCCAGAGCGACCTGCATGATTTCCTTGGTGATCCCCTGGATCTTGATGTCCATCTGCAGAGCGGTCACGCCAGCCGTGGTGCCAGCGACCTTGAAGTCCATGTCGCCCAGGTGATCTTCATCGCCGAGGATGTCGGTCAGCACCGCGAAGCGATTGCCATCCTTGATGAGGCCCATCGCGATGCCGGCAACGTGGGCCTTCAACGGCACGCCGGCATCCATGAGGGCGAGACAGCCGCCACACACCGAGGCCATCGACGACGAGCCATTTGACTCGGTGATCTCCGACACCACGCGCATGGAATAAGGGAAGTCGGCGCGGTCGGGAAGCACGGCGACCAACGCTCGCTTCGCCAAGCGGCCGTGGCCGATCTCGCGCCGCTTCGGCGTCCCGACGCGACCGGTTTCGCCGGTGGCGAACGGGGGCATGTTGTAGTGCAGCATGAAGTGCTCGCTGTACTCGCCGGAAAGCGCGTCGATCTTCTGTGAATCGCGGTCGGTACCAAGCGTGGCGGCAACCAGTGCCTGCGTTTCGCCGCGGGTGAACAGCGACGAGCCGTGAACCCGTGGCAGCACGCCGTTGCGGATCTCGATGGCGCGCACGGTGCGTGTGTCGCGGCCGTCGATGCGTGGTTCACCCGACAGGATCTGGCTGCGAACGATCTTGGCTTCGATGTCGAACAGCAGCGAGTCGAGCTTGACCGAATCGAACACTGCGCCCTCAGATGTCAACGCTGCCTTGGCTGCGCTGTAGGCCTCACGAGTTGCCTGGGTGCGAGCCTGCTTCGAACGGATCTGATAGGCCGCACGCAGGGGGCCGTCGGCAAGTGCGTTGACCTTGCCGATGAAGGCGTCATCCTTGGCAGGCGGTTGCCAGTCCCAAGCCGGCTTACCCGCGTCGCGCACGAGTTCGTTGATGGCGGCGATCGCGACCTTGCTCTGTTCGTGCCCGAACACCACGCCGCCGAGCATGATTTCTTCGCTGAGTTGCTGAGCCTCGGATTCGACCATGAGGACGGCTGCTTCTGTGCCGGCAACGACCAGGTCCATCTTCGAGTCGATCAGCTGAGTCTTTCCTGGATTGAGGACGTACTCGCCGTTGACGTAACCGACGCGAGCTGCGCCGATCGGGCCGTCGAAAGGAATGCCGGAGATGGCGAGCGCAGCGCTCGAGCCGATCAGCGCGGCGATGTCCGCTGACACCTCTGGGTTCAGCGACAACACATGCACGACGACCTGAACCTCGTTGTAGAAGCCCTCGGGAAACAGCGGTCGCAGCGGGCGGTCGATCAGGCGCGATGTGAGTGTCTCGAGTTCGCTCGGGCGGCCTTCACGCTTGAAAAAGCTGCCAGGGATCTTGCCGGCCGCGTACGTCTTCTCGATGTAGTCCACAGTGAGCGGGAAGAAGTCCTGCCCCGGCTTCGCATTCTTGGCGGCGACGACGGTCGCCAGAACCACGGTGTCATCGATATTGACCAGAACCGCGCCACTGGACTGGCGAGCGATTTCGCCGGTTTCCAGAATGACTTCGTGCGAACCCCATTGGAACTTCTTGGTGACCTTGTCGAACATGCTCATGGCTTTCTCCGGTGGATGTCAGCGCCTTGCGGGTGGCGCGATCGGACCCAGAGCGACGACTTCCTGGCGCGATGCCATTCCAGCGGCGCTCTGTGCGCTAGCGCTGCTGGAATGACACATCGTCATCGTTGGAGGTCTCGCTCGATCGGCGGGGAGCCTGATCCATAACGATCAGACGAATTCCCCAACCGAGATGGAAGATCTACTTGCGCAAACCGAGCTTCTGAATCAGCGCGGTGTAGCGATCCGCGTCGCGACTGCGCAGGTACGTCAGCAGGCTCTTGCGGGTGTTCACCATCTTCAAAAGACCACGGCGACCGTGATGGTCCTTCAGATGAGTCTTGAAGTGCGGGGTAAGTTCGTTGATGCGTGCCGTCAGCAAGGCGACCTGGACTTCGGGGGATCCGGTGTCGCTCGCATTGCGCGCATTCGCTTTGACTATCTCTGCCTTCTCGGCAACGGTAAAGGTCATGTCGTTTCCTGATGGTGGAGGGCGAGGTTCGAAGAACCCTGTGACTCCCCGTTGTTGACTTGCGGTCAAGGGTGAAACTTCCCTTGCCGTGCTTGAGCGTGCGCTTCCCGGCGCAACCGCCGAATTATAGGGGGGCCAGGCACTGTGAGAGGGCTGCCAACGACCACCGGGGACGCACATCGAACATGAGCGTTGGCCCGTCAACCGCGTCGAGCCCGCGCTGCCATCGCAACGCAGACGCCATAGCGATCATCGCTCCGTTATCGGTACACAGTGCCGGCGGCGCCACATGCAGGATGAACCGATGGGTGGTCGACAAGTCTGCCAATGTCTTGCGCAGCAGCCGATTCGCAGCCACGCCGCCGGCGACCACGAGCCGGTCGGATTGCGTCCGACGCAAGGCTGCCAGCGTCTTCCTCGTCAGCACATCAACGATCGCCGCCTGGGCGCTCGCGGCCACGTCCGCCCGATCCTGCTGGGTGACAGACGTCCCGAGACGCACGAGAGTCGTCATGACCGCCGTCTTCAGGCCCGCGAACGAAAAGTTCAGGTCGCCGCTGTGCAGCAGGGGCCTCGGCAGCGCAAATCGTCCAGCATCGCCGCGCTCAGCCAACACGGAAAGCGCTGGTCCACCCGGGTAACCGAGCCCAAGCAACTTTGCAGATTTGTCGAAAGCCTCGCCGGCGGCATCGTCAATGGACTCACCCAGCAGAACGTACTGTCCGACCGCACTGACTTCCATCAGTTGGGTGTGCCCGCCCGAGACGAGCAACGCCACAAAGGGAAACTCTGGCGCGTCATCACCAAGAAAAGGCGACAGCAGGTGGCCTTCGAGGTGGTGGATGCCCACCACAGATCGATCGAGCGAAGCACCCAGGGCGCACGCCACGCCGGCACCGACGAGCAGTGCCCCGGCGAGTCCTGGTCCGCGTGTGTAAGCAATGCGGTCGATGTCCCCGAGGTTGATGCCCGCCTGGGCGAGCACCTCGTTCAATAACGGCAGGACACGTGCGATGTGGTCGCGCGAAGCCAACTCCGGCACGACACCACCGTACTCGCGGTGCAACTCGACCTGGCTGTGCAGGGCTTGCGCCACCAACTCCGGCTTTCGGCCGGCACGTGCGTCCACCAGCGCGACGCCGGTTTCATCACAAGACGACTCGATGCCGAGTACCCGAACGCGCTGAGGGTCACTCCGCAACATCGCGAGATCAATGCTGCTCTTTGGCGTGGTTGATGGTGTAGCGCGGGATTTCGATCGTCACGTCCTGACCCGACAGGATGGCCTGGCAAGACAGACGCGAGTTCGGCTCCAGGCCCCACGCCCGGTCGAGCAGATCCTCTTCGGTCTCCTCGATTTCACCGAGCGAGGAAAGCCCTGCTCGCACGACGACATGGCAGGTCGTGCAGGCGCAACTCATCTCACAAGCGTGCTCGATCGGGATGCCATGCTCGAGCAACGCCTCGCAGATCGATGTGCCGACGCTTGCCTCGATGGTGGTGCCCTCGGGGCAGTACTCGGAATGGGGAAGGATGGTGATCGTGGTCATGCAGTTCTCGATCAGACCTCGGTGACTCGCCGGCCGGCCAGCGCCTTGCGGATGCCGCGGTTCATACGGGCAGCTGCAAAGGATTCGGTGGCGGTGGCCAAGGCCTCGACACCCGCATCGATCGCATGTGGATCATCACCCTCGCGCACAGCAGCGAGCGCTTGAAGCGCAGCATCGATCAATTCGCGCTCGGACGGCGCCAGCAGGTCAGCGTCGAAAGCAAGCGCCGACCGCGTCGCCTGCAGCATGCGCTCGGCTTCGACCCGCGCCTCGCGCAGCACACGCTCGTGCATGTCGGCATCTGCCTGTGAAAAGCTTTCGCGCAGCATGCGGGCGATGTCGTCGTCGGCCAGACCGTAGCTCGGCTTGACGGCGGTCGAGGCTTCGACGCCGGTCGATTCTTCTCGTGCCGAAACCGACAGCATTCCGTCCGCATCGACCGAGAAGCTCACTCGGATCCGTGCTGCACCTGCCGGCATGGGTGGAATACCGCGCAACTCGAAGCGGCCAAGTGAGCGACAGTCGGCCACGAGGTCGCGCTCACCCTGCACCACGTGAACCGACAAGGCGGTTTGTCCGTCCTTGAAGGTCGTGAAGTCCTGCGCCCGCGCCGTGGGTATCGAACTGTTTCGCGGGATGATCGTTTCAACCAGACCGCCCATGGTCTCCAGGCCGAGCGAAAGCGGGATGACGTCCAGCAGCAGCATCTCATCTGCGCCAGCATTGCCGGCCAACGTGTTGGCCTGCAGCGCAGCACCCAGAGCCACCACCTCATCAGGGTTGAGGTTATTCAGGGGCATGCGCCCGAAGTACTCGGCGACCGCCGCCTGCACGCAAGGCATTCGGGTCGATCCTCCGACCATCACCACGCCCGCAACCTGCGTCTTGTCGACCTGTGCATCGCGAAGAACTTTGCGCACGATGCCCGTTGTACGCTGCACCAGATCGCGAACCAGGTGATCGAACTGCTCGCGGTTCACTCGAACGCGCAACTCAAACGGCTCGCCTGAGCCCATGTCGGACATCGGGCTCGCCATGATGGCGTGGTCGGCATGCGAAAGCTTTTCCTTCGCCGCGCGAGCAGCGATCAGCAACGAGCGCTTGTCTTGCGGACTGTCGACCCGACACCCGGTTTCGATCAGCGCCCATGCGGCCAGGGCGAGGTCGAAATCATCGCCACCGAGCGCCGAGTCGCCTCCCGTAGCGATGACCTCGAACACACCGGCACTTAGCCTGAGGAGCGATACATCGAAGGTGCCGCCGCCGAGGTCGTAGATCACGTAAAGGCCTTCGGATCCGTTCTCGAGACCGTAGGCGATGGCTGCGGCCGTCGGCTCGTTGAGGAGGCGCAACACGTTGATCCCGGCGAGCTCAGCCGCGTCCTTGGTCGCCTGCCGCTGTGCATCGTCGAAGTACGCCGGCACCGTCACGACTGCGCCGAACAGCTCGTCATCAAAGGTGTCCTCAGCACGCTGACGCAACGTGGCGAGGATTTCAGCCGAAACCTCCACCGGAGACTTCACGCCGTCCGCAGTCGCGATCTGCACCATGCCAGGCGCATCGACGAAGTCGTAGGGCAAGCCAGCGCGCTCGGTGATGTCCGCGAGTCCCCGCCCCATGAAGCGCTTGACCGACACGATCGTGTTGCGGGGATCGAGCGCCGCCTCGGAAAGCGCGTCTGCGCCGATCTGTCTACGCCCCCCGCCCAGATAACGAACAGCCGACGGCAGGATCACCCGACCGCTCGCATCAGGTAGGCATTCGGCAACACCGTGACGGACCGCAGCAACCAGCGAATGCGTGGTGCCGAGGTCGATACCGACAGCGATTCGGCGGTGATGCGGGTCGGGCGCACCGCCGGGCTCGGAGATCTGCAGCAAGGCCATAAAGGGTCAACCGTTGAGCGTATCGAGACGACGCTCGACATCACGCGCGAAGCGTTCGATGAACATCAGACCGCGCAACTGCTGCGCGGCAGCAGAGAAGTCCCGCTCGACGTCGATCAGGGTTTGCAGACGATCGAGAACCGCCTGCCGTTCGCGTGAGACGTCACATGCCAACGCGTCCACCCCTTGCTCGGTATCCGCCGCCTCGAGCGCTTCACGCCAATCCATCTGCCGCATGAGGAAGTCTGCCGGCATCGCGGTGTTGTCTTCGGCTCTCACAGGCGATTCGTGCAATTCGCACAAGGTCGACGCCCGCAACACCGGGTCCTTCAGGCGCCGATGAGCCTCGTTGACCCGCAGTGACCATTGCAGCGCGAGACGCTGCGCTGCTGCACCTTCGCTCACGAAACGGTCGGGGTGAACCTCGGTTTGAAGGGCACGCCAGCGCGCGTCCAGGGCCGACACATCAAGGTCGAACCGGCGGGGAACTGCAAACAAGGTGAAGTCGTCGTCGTCAAGCTTCATGAACGCCGCGGCCCCATGGACCAGGGCTTACACCCGGAAGGATTCTCCGCAACCACATTTATCTTTCTCACGCGGGTTGTGAAACTTGAAGCCTTCATTAAGCCCTTCGCGAACGAAGTCGAGTTCGGTGCCATCGATGTAGGGCAGGCTCTTCGGGTCGATCAGGACCTTGACTCCGTGGTCTTCAAAGACGACATCCTCGGGCGCGACGTCATCGGCGTATTCAAGTTTGTACGCGAGTCCTGAGCAGCCTGTCGTTCGTACTCCCAGCCGGACACCCACGCCCTTTCCGCGCTTGTCGATGTAGCGGGTGACGTGCCGCGCAGCAGCTTGGGTGAGAGTCACGGCCATGAGATCAATGTGCTTTCGTGTCAACGGCAGCGTTGCCAGTCTTGGCTCGGTAGTCGCTGACTGCAGCCTTGATCGCATCCTCGGCGAGGATGGAGCAATGGATCTTGACCGGCGGCAGGGCCAACTCCTCGGCGATGTGCGTGTTCTTGATCTCCATCGCCTCGTCGAGCGACTTGCCCTTGATCCATTCGGTGACGAGCGAACTCGATGCGATCGCCGAACCGCAGCCGTAGGTCTTGAACTTGGCATCCTCGATCAAGCCGGTTGCCGGGTTGACCTTGATCTGCAGCTTCATGACGTCGCCACAGGCCGGAGCGCCCACCATACCGGTGCCTACCGTGTCGTCACCCTTGTCGAACGACCCGACGTTGCGCGGGTTCTCGTAGTGCTCGACGACCTTGTCGCTGTATGCCATTTCTCTTCTCCAAAAAACTCATCGAAACGCGGACTGACTCAATGCGCAGCCCACTGGATGGTGCTGATATCGATGCCGTCCTTGTACATGTCCCACAGCGGGGACAGTTCGCGCAGCTTGGCCACGCGGTCCTTCAACGTCACGACGACGTAGTCGATCTCTTCGACCGTGGTGTAGCGGCCGATCGTCATGCGCAAGCTGGAGTGGGCGAGTTCATCGCTGCGACCAAGGGCACGCAGCACGTAGCTCGGCTCCAGGCTCGCTGAAGTGCACGCCGAACCCGACGACACCGCGATGCCCTTGATGCCCATGATCAGCGACTCGCCTTCGACGAAGTTGAAGGACATGTTGACGTTGTGCGGCACACGCTGCGTCGGATGACCGTTCAGGAAGGTCTGCTCGATGTCCGACAGGCCGTCGATGAGCCGCTTCTGCAACATGCGGATGCGCTCGATCTCAGACCCCATTTCCTCTCCGGCAATCCGGAAAGCCTCGCCCATGCCCACGATCTGATGCGTGGGCAGGCTGCCTGAGCGCATACCCCGTTCGTGGCCGCCACCATGCATCTGCGCCTCGATACGCACCCGTGGCTTGCGGCGCACGTAAAGGGCTCCGATGCCTTTCGGACCGTAGGTCTTGTGTGAGGCGAGGCTCATCAGGTCGACCGGCAGTTGCTCCAGATCGATTGATACCTTGCCGGTGGCCTGAGCGGCGTCCACGTGGAAGATGATTCCTCGCTCGCGGCACAGGGCGCCGATGGCCGGGATGTCCTGGATCACACCGATCTCGTTGTTCACGAACATCACCGACACTACGATGGTGTCCGGTCGGATGGCCGCCTGAAGCTTCCCGAAATCGAGCAGGCCGTCTTCCTCAACGTCCAGATAAGTGACCTCGAATCCCTGGCGCTCGAGCTCACGCATGGTGTCGAGCACGGCCTTGTGCTCGGTCTTCACAGTGATCAGGTGCTTGCCCCGGGTCTTGTAGAAGTGGGCCGCACCCTTGAGCGCCAGGTTGTTCGACTCGGTGGCCCCTGAGGTCCAGACGATCTCGCGCGGATCCGCTCCGATCAGTGCTGCAACCTGCTCACGGGCCTTCTCGACAGCGGCCTCTGCTTCCCATCCCCAGGCGTGGCTTCGCGAGGCAGGGTTGCCAAAGTGCTCCCGCAACCAGGGAATCATGGCGTCGACGACGCGCTGGTCCACCGGGTTGGTGGCGCCATAGTCCATGTAGATAGGGAAGTGCGGGGTCGTGTCCATCGGGGATCGTGATCGCGAAGTCAGAGGAGAAAACAGAGGGGTTCAGGCGCCATCCGGCAAGTCATTTCGACAGTGAACCACCCAGAGCAAAGACCGAATTCGGCGCCGTGATGCGAATGGGCTTGACCACCGGTTGGGTAGAGATGGCCCGCTTGACCGCGTGTTCCTCCACCGACACGCCTTTGGCGAGTTGGTCCTCGACCAGCTTCTTCAGAGAGATGGAATTCAGGTGCTCGATCATCTTGGCGTTCAGGCCCGCCCAGAGGTCGTGGGTCATGCACCGACCACCGTCGTCGCCCATGCAGTTTTCTTTTCCCGCGCAGCCGGTGGCGTCGATTGGTTCATCGACGGCCAGGATGATGTCGGCCAC